>JAABUU010001230.1_pt1 | contig 45102 bp, 43 predicted proteins | sample 5559301 | NCBI WGS metagenome assembly JAABUU01 (sample SAMN10711884, study PRJNA513360) | rock metagenome | isolation source: Antarctica rocks | place: Antarctica: Victoria Land, Richard Nunatak white | reverse complement strand
GGTGCCTAACCTTTGCAAAAAAAAAAAAAAAAAAAAAAAAAACCAGTCGTATGTACTCGCTCGTACACGGCTGCGCTGGTCGCTGGTTTCTGGGTATGGGAAGGGTCGAGATGAAATGGTATTATGCATGTTGCTTTTCTTGCATGGACACGGGGTGGGATTGAGATGGGGGGTGGAGTGCTATTCTCGAGCCTTTGGGAGTGTGATTTCTACGGAGAACGGTTATTTTTTAAGTGGATTTTTGGCAAAGTTTCGCTAGAACACCGAGTTTGCGAGTTTCGACGTCGGGTTTATGAGCTGTAGCCCCCGGGCGGGGGGGGGGGTTAGGGTATGCTGCGCATGAAGCTAGTGGTACATACGTGTGGACCAAGTGCAGGTTTGGAGAAGCAGAGATAATTGGATGGGGTGAATGATCTGTTCTGCGATTGTGATTGACGTAGAAATTAGGAACACGAGGCACGAGTGCGAAACGGCGGATGATGTGAAAAGGAACCGCTGGAGGTATGGCGCTGAAGGAAATTATCAGACACGTGTTTGCGGAAGGTATAGAGGTAGTTTTGCAAATGGACCTATTTCAGCTTGAAATAGACTCCTGCGCATCCGAAGCGAGGTTGGAGATCACCTCCTGCATTTCCCCAAGCTCTTTCTCAAAGGTATCCAGCTGGCCTGCCAATCGACTCCTGATATCCTCAATGCGCTCCTCCTCGTCATTATTCCCAGTAATGTGATGTCTATTGTCTATTAACCTCCCATTGTCAATCAACCTCCCATTGCCGATTCTGCGAACGTCATCCGATCCACCGTCAAGTGATTCGTCATAGGAGAACTCGCCATACACCATTTCCAGATCCGTACGCATGAGCCCCAGCACCGCCGTCACCATCGTGCAAGTTTCGGCAAACGTCGTTGAGATCAGCTGCTCCACGTCGGTCTTGATGTTTAGTGAAATGACGGGGAAGAGGTTGCCGTTGGTGATGCGGCTCTGGACGGTCTGTTGCTGGCGCGCGGTCCTGCCGGTTCCTGTGATAGAAATGAGTTAATTAAGCTACAAGAATAGGTGGGGCAGGAGATGATGTGGAAGATAGGACGAAGTGGAAGGATGGAAGGGATGGAGACTGACCGCTTATTTGGGAAGCTGTTCGGTATGCTGGCAGCATCCCCTGGAGAGCGTACGAGCTAAAATTTTGCTCGGAAGCGTTACGGCGGATGGCTTTGTATCCACGCCCGAACGCTCTCGAGATAGTGGCCAGAATATACGTAATATCTCTGATCCTTGAATCAATGCCATTGGCAAACGTTGAAGTATTGTCGTAGTCTTTGATGATACATTCGAATGCCGTAAAATCGTTTCTGATAGAGCGCGCAAGGTCAGCGAAAAGCTCGGGGATCTCTTCTTCCAACATATCCCAAGCATAGTCCAGTTCTGACTTCATCTTCCAGATGATTTCAGAGTTCCAGCAGACATGACCGCGTTTCTCGGTGTAGTGGGTGCCATTTTTCCTGCACCAAGCGTTATACTGGGTCGTGTGCCACTAAGCCGTATTAGCGGTTGAGTTGAGCATACTTGGAGGAAATGAGAGGTTTCATACGTGATTCCACTCGTTGCTCTTCTGCTCGGCCGCACGCTCCCAGTACTCATTTCGATTCTCCATTAACCGAAGCAGCTGTTCTTCGAAAGATTGCTCAAAGCTTTTTTGGGTCCGCGTGATACCGCCTTTGACGCGCTTACACATGTTGCCAAAGGCTTCAAACACCTCATGCTTGGCTTCGTTGTCCAGAGCGTCAGCAGGATCTTGGCTTTTCTCAACCCACAGCCTTATTGAGGTCAAAAGACTGGGAAGACTGGACTGTAGAAAGTGTTTTGCTTCAAAGTACTGGGGCTTTGCTGTGATCGTGTGACAGAAGCGGCGGAGAGCCGGAATACCACTGGCATTGACATGATCGACAGGCCCTTTTTTGGAGAACTTCTCGTAATTCACATTCGAGACACAAAAGACCTCAAGTCTCCCACCTGGAACTTTGGCAGAATAGTTTCGCTTCAGGCCCTCTTTTACAAAGTCATTCCTCGCCTCGATCAGTAGGAGCTCTTGTCTGTGACTATTTAGCGAGGGCGTCCTTTTGGGTACATGTCGACTAACCTCCGTTTCAATTGTTTCTTCAATATCTTGTTGTCGGCTGTTTTAGCCTGTTCAATCTGCTGGTCGAGCGCAGCCATGACATCTGGGCTGATTCGTTTACCGACTCCGCAAAATTCTTTCCTGTGTGTCTTTACATTGATATCCTGCGAGACACAGTCAGAACAAGCGCTCGCAGAAGGCATCGGATATACTTGCTTCCGTCCTAGTGCAGACCACAGATACATTCAAATATTTCCCAGCTGATGTCTCCCACTCATGAGGAACGTATTGACTGATAGCTTTGTAGAGCGATGATTTCAATGACTGGTCACTAATTGCTCGGGATATCCCGGCAACTATGAGGATGTGATCGCATTTTAAGAGATACTGCTCAGTAGCTCTGACCCTCGCCAAGTTCGTGTCGTGGAGTCCTGAATAGTTTTAGCATCACCCCGAACGTCGCTGTTCTCAATTACTGACCTGGTAAGTCTGCAAGAATTATCCCTGTCTTCAATACTTGTGCGCTGAGATAGACCCTATTGCGGTGTCAATCAGTACAGTACTTCGGAATTAAGATCAGAAACCAATCACCGAATAATCTTAGTGAAAGGCCAAAGCTTATCCCTCATGAAAACTGCTGTCTTTTCACAGCATTCTTCTGCTGTCTCGGCGGTAGACTTCCATACGCCATTATTACCTCCTGCAGGCCAGTCCAGATCTTTGGTCCAATCAAGAATTTGTACAATGATTTTGTCGGCTGCTCCTGCAGATTGGTCTCTAAGAAACTCCTTTCTGAATTCCCGCCGATGACGAAAGGCTGCTTCAAGAGCTGACCAAGCACGCTCTGATTCTGCCTGATATCGTTTGTAGTCCTCAACACTAGCTTCTTGTTCCACATTTGGAAGATACAGCTGGCGATAACTCCACACAAGCTCCTTTATAAGATCCTCGATTTCCAATCCTGAAAGATACTCTACTTGAATTGTGATTGGTGTTTGATGCTCCCTAGTCTTCTGATGGTACTCCGTGACAACTGACGTACACGCAGTTCCAATGTCTCCCTGTCAAACTCATTAACTCAATGCCTTTAAGGAAAATTGGGCCGCCTCACTGTTCGTGCAATATCCGGGCAATGAAGGAGAGAGTTAATGAGGCTGCTTTTCCCTAGGGATGGTAAGCTTCGATGGTTGTGCAATGCAGAGACTGAGCGTCGACTCACCTTGCCCAGAGTCACCTAACACAGCTACAGTCCGTGTGTCCGAAGTTTGGAAGTTTTTTAGTCTTTTGGCATCGTTCCATAGCCTGTTCAAGTCCAAATCTCGTTCCGATTCGAAATGGTCTCCCGCCATTGCATTTGCCATTCTTTGAGCAAGGTCTATACCTTTCACTAAAGTAGCTTGAAAACGAGGATCGAAGAAAGGCTCGACGGGCGCCTCTTCACCATTGACATCGTATGGAGCGGTAGTCGCGTTAGCGCTAACAGCGGAAACGTCTGAGGGCCTTCGGGACGATTCTGCAAAAGACCAAGTAGGAACGTCGACAGAAATTCTGTCATCTTGATTGTTATTCCCTTGCATTTCTGCCCTCGAATCACGCTGTGGTGATAAGCTGAATTGTCGTGGCTGTTCGTCTCTCCGTGATGGCGGTTCTGGTGATGGCCTTGGAGATGGCAAAGGGGTGATATTGTATAACTGACCAAAGGTGAAGGGTAATAAGCCATTAGACGGACTAGGGGCAGCCCCAAACCTGACTGCTGCGCCGGTTACTCTGCCTTCACGCGGTGGGGTCAGTAATGGGCTTGGATCCGAATCTAAACTCTCATCGCAGAAGGAGAGAGCTGCCATCATGTCTATAGGGTGAACAGCATCTTGATTTGCAGTATTTGGTAGCGTCGGGGTTGCGGGGGCTCTCCTAGGCCTCATTGGCGAGATACGCCGCTCAGCGGTCGATGGCATGACGACTTAAAAGTCTTTTCGATGTCAAAGACGACAGTTATCATAGAACTATTTCGTCTGACGATGTGCGACAAGCCTGCTCTTTGTATGCGTGCAAACCTATAGGCTTCCATAATCCACACCGTGAGACATGGCTGTGCTTAATGCGTTCGGTTGCAGTACTCAACCAACCACACACACTTAAAAATGGCGCCGCAATCTTGCAGATTCCAAACACAGCCGGCCGCGTAAGTTAACTATTTTGCGACTGGGTTCCCTAATCACCATTTTACGGCGCTTGCAGGTACTTCTACCACCAATCAAGAAACAGTATTTCTAAAGAATTGTGTCTGTCGAGAAGCCATGAATATGTTTAGCGCTCTCTAACCAAGACCAGAGAGTAGACGTGCAGAATCGTTCGACGTGCATTGCATATGAAACGAGACTGAATGGAAATAATATGTCCTCTTCAAAGCTTTGGTTGTTCTTATGCGAAGGCTCGAAAGACCCTAAGTTCTGTTTCAATCGTAACTCATCCGAAGCCTTGTGTGTTATGTCCAAGACTGTCTCAAAAGAATATCATCAGATTGAGGTCCTTCTTTAACGCTCATTGTGACATTGTTCTGACAGTCAATGACCAATTTATCAGAGCCACAACCTCGTACTTAATTCCAAAGCTAAGAGGCTATGGAGAGAGCAAGTCTTAGTAGAAAGGTGCATGAGCTGCTAAATATTAAAAGCTGGGATGTGTATTGTATCAACGATTTGCTGTCGTTTTGCTTTATACTCAGCTTACCATCTTAGATATACCGGTCGTTCGAGAAACATCTGATCGCAGTCCTCTCCAAAAGCTTTTGTTCACCTTGAAGGTGTGGGCCCCTGTTGATTCTTTGTCTGGCTATTCGTCCCTCTTGCGAAAAGAATTCCGCCCCATTTCATATTGCGCCACCAATGGATGCAGCAAGCCCGTAACCAACAATCTATCTCTGTCGAGATATCCAAACGGACAAATACAGTAGACAAATAGACTCGTTGTTTCCTCGAAAAAGAATCATTGGTTGACTCGTGTTCAATCGCAAATGCAATAAGAACAATTGAGCAAAGAAACTTCTCAACCAATCGACTTGACTGTCCACACCCGACTTACAACATGGTCAACATAGTAGATCTGCCTTGGCTCACCTAACTACCGATTCTTCCTGACCGACCTTCCCTCATCTATACCCTCTTCACAACACACCCCAGCATACCTAATACCCTCTCCTCCGCCGCCCCTATTCCCTCTGGCCACAAAGCACCCCTCACTAAAGCATACACGTCCGCTCACCGATCAAGTACACATGCCATGACAGGGATGCAATCCGGTACGCCTTCTGTAGCTTTGGCTGTGGGTGTTAGGAATAGCCGCAAAATCTCGGCCAAAGCAAAGGCTACAGCGGACCAAGGGAGATCAGCCCTTTGGCTGCCTTGATGAGGACAGTCAAGCCGGCGCCGTGGGCCAGACATTGCGAGTCGAGCGATGATGGTTGTCAGGCGGGCGGCTAAGCTCCGAGATGGCATCAGAGTAAGGTAAATCAGGCTGGAGGGATTACGTAAGTCAAAAATCACAGCTCAGCCGCTAGATTCTCTCTTGCGTAAAATGTAACGTGGTTGGTTTCTTATTCCCATTGACTCGTTGTGTCTATCATTGATGAGCTGTTCATCTATGTCTCCGTCTGATGCATCCGTCTTGGGTTCGACAGATTAAATATACATGCGCTTGAGTCATCTCCTTGAGTGCGCCTCAACACCATACAGACCTGAGCAACGCCTGGATTATATCCCTCCATTGTTCGTCTCCCAAGCCGGCCAACTCATGCATAACGGCTCGTGCCAAGCCGGGTCCACTCCCTTCCGGCTCCCAAGATTTCTTCCAAAAGAAGCACCTCTATGTTCAACCCAAAGCCCGTCAAGCTAACGTCTTCGCTTCCTGCTTTGCTTTTTCCTTCATTTCCTTCCAATACTTCTTCTGCACGTCCTCATTCTCCCATTCTCCAATAACCCTCCAAGCATCCCCTTCGACCATTCCGGCATCCCTGATATCACACCTGCCCCGCCCCCACTTCTCCTCGAATACCCTCCTCCCCAAGTCCATCGTCATCTCAATTCCCTTGTTGAACCCCTCCGCATCGCGATAAAAGGGTTCGCCCTGTCCGCCCCGTTGCTGGGCCTGCCAGGTGTTACGTCCGTTTTTGTCCTCGTTCTTGTTGCGCTGCATTTCTTCCAGAGTAGAGAGCAGGGAGTGGTACGCTGGGGAGTCGCCGCTGGGGGGTTCGGCCGGAGTGCTGGAGGGGGAATTTGAATCTCTGAGGTATAGTTGCTGTAGATCATTAAGGCTGGAGCCCACATCGTACACCAAGCCTGCTGACGCATCTTCGATGGTAAAATTGCGCATCCACAGGCGCTCGTGCATGTCGCAGTCGGTCATGTAAAAGGGGATCATGGTGTCCCAGCCTCCGACATCGACAAAAGCTTGAGTTCGTACTAGGGCTAGGCGGTCGTAGGCGAACCAGCGGGTTGCCAGTGAGCCATATGATGGGTTCAGAGTTTCGCGCAGGACAGAGACAGCGCGCATATAGAGGGATTTATATGGTGAGACGTCAGGGCTCTCGTCCGAAACGACGACGGTGTCCATGTGCGCCCAGAAGTAGTGGTCCCACTCTTTGTTAAGGGCGGTGAAAACGTAGAAGTTCTGCAGTTGGGCAAAGGTGAGGAGCGTAGGTGTAGTAATTACGTTGACTCCGAAGGTTTCCGTAAGGCGGTGCTGGTCGATATAGAATGGGTTTTGCAAGGTAAGAAGCCCATCACGGTTCGAGTACATAGTGCCTGTGTTATCGACAACATTAATGTCTTCCGGTGGCCAACCGGCTGTGATGTAGGAGATTACAACCTGTTGTAGAAGGGGCCAATTGCGCGTGAAGCCGATGAACAGGGGAGTCTTCTCTGGGACATGTGGCTCTGGAGGAGTGTTCCATGTCGGTTTAGGGGGAAGATCCGAGGGGGTTTTCGCAGTAGCGGCGAGGGGGAAACTGTCGACTATGGGAGGCGCTGGATCAGGCTTTGGTTTGTATATTGGCTTAGGGGGAGGTTGAGGTTCTGGGTCGCGAATGGATCGTGGCCACTCAAAAAAGTCGGCCCTGAGTATCAGAACAGTGGAGACAGCAAGAAAGAGAGTAAAAACAACACATAGAGTACGCTTCAATTTGCCCTGGGACAACATCATCATGGGGACCTGCTGAAGACGGGTATGAAGTCAGGAGCCATCTATCACAATTGGTCCGCTCAAGAAAGCATTGACCCCAGATGTTCAAGGGCGGGCTTCCAAGTGAATTGTGTTGGTTGGCTCGACTTTTCACGTTTAGCCTCGCCCCCCGTCTTGCAAGTTTTTGGGAAGCAGTATGTTTTCCCTGTTAGCAGCTGTCAACATGATTGTTATTGTAAAGACGAGGAGAAGAATTATAACCATAAGATAGGGAAAGAACAAGTTGCAGGCTGGCGCATCCTTCATCTGAAGGATTGCAACTAGTCATGTTTAGTAGTGGTGGCAATGACGAGAGGCTGAATCCTTTGGCGAAACAAGTTACAGCAGGGTTGGACGGCGTTCCGTTGAGTGATAGGTACGCTAAGGGACCCGGGCTGTACAATTCCGTACCATGTGTAAGGTGTTAGCCAGCGTTCCAGCCCTGCCAGTGCCAAGCCGATGCAGCCCTACCACTCACTGCACATACTGTGCTACGGAGTACTTGCGTTCTGAACAGCTCACGGGCTGTTTCTTATTCTTATTGTACATATGGATATATATGGATATGGAGAATCTGGAGACTTGCTATGCACTCAGACGCATGTTGTCAAATCTGGATGTGACCGTTCCTTCTTGGTCAAACGCTAAAACGATGGTTCTCCTCAATCAACGCTCGAAACGCACGATCAGATATAGGTAAGCTTGGCGGAAATTTATCGCTCACTCAACAGCTCTTGCTTTTCGAGGCCCTTCTAACCTTGCCAGGCGCACTTCGTTCTCTCTCACCTTCCTTTTTCCTTCTCCATTGCCATTCCACTAATACGGGCAAGAATGTCCACAGGTCAAACTCTGGCCACAGGGTTTCCAGGAACACAATCTCGGTGTCTAGATGGCATTGCCAGAGCATGAAATCACTGAGTCTTTCGACTCCGGATGTCCTAACCAACAGATCCAGCGGCGGCAAACCGCCTGTGTACATATGCTCGTTTAGCGTTTCTGCCGTAATGCTCTCGGGATCCGGATACGACTCTCGAGTCTTTGAATCCAATTTGTCGCCAGAAATGAGATTTTCTTCCGGTGGTGACTCGGGGTGGAGGGTCGTCGACGAAGTCGTCGAACCTTCAGTGTCAGATGTACCCCCGGAAGATGGAGAATTCCCTCGTATTCTTTCCGAAGCGGCGGAAAGATGGCGGGCGCGGATTGTGTGGGTTATGTGGGATTCCGAGAAAGGTCGTGGGAGAGAAGGAATGGGTTTCGAGTAGTCAATCACGGTGTTGCGGATCGCTGTTGTAATCTCATCACGAGACGTGTAGGGGAAGCAGACGTTCAGTATGGCCTTGTTGTTTCCGCTAGTCATCTTGACCGCTCGATCGACAGCTTCGAGCACATCTGGCTTGACGAGCTCCCTTTGGCCTAGCACTCGGATACTGGCTCCGTAACGGTCTAGGAGTTCTCCATGCTGTGTCAACTGCGAGAGCTTGACTTTTGCCATGTCCATCAGAGCATCGACTTCGTATTTTGATCGTTTGAAATTCTCGACGCTAAAGGCATAGATAGTCACGACTTTGACACCAGATTTATAGCAAACCTCAAGAATCTGGGGGCAACCTCAAGCGCGTCAGCTCATTCCAAAAATTTTCCGCGTGCCCGTCTTCCATGGAGGGCTCACTTTAGCCAGAGCTTCAAACCCAAGGTTATGGCCTTCCACTGTCTCTATCCGATGGCTTTTTGCAAACCGCCTGTTCCCATCCATCACAAAGGCCACGTGTTGTGGTACAGGTCCCTGGCGCAACGCCCCAATTAGGAGCTCTCGGATTTGCATGATGCCCCATTCTACAGGTGGTGACTGTAGGAACCAATTCCGTATGTCAGATAGATGCATGGACGGCATAATAAGGTCTGAGATTGCTCTAAATCACTCGTGATAGGGTCTCCAGTCTTCCCCTAGGGGAGGGGGGGAGCTTGACGGCAGCAGATTTATAATGTAGTTCTGTAAGGACAGGCGGTGTAGTACCTCGGTTTAGGGCGTAAAATAGAAGTCTAGGAACCCAAGAAAAAGATGGCCGAGTTGCATCTCGAGCAACGACAACACAGGATCTTCGTTTGTTTAGAAAGTCTGATATCAAAAAGTGGAGTGCTGCTAGCCCTATACAACTAGCTGAAAGATCTGCCGCTTAGTACAAATCCGGCACTAGCGCCTATGCATCCGTTTATTCTCATCGTCTCCCAAATCTTGCTTAAAGGGTTCAAAGTCGTCTACCTGAGCATGTCCATTTATACAATTTATTCATACTCTCGTATTCACCTATCTTTCAAGTCACTCCTTTGCTGAGAAACGAGCTGCGTGCTGCAGTATTACAAAACCACATTGATTCCGGGATGTTGGTCATTCCTGCTCTTGAAGCCGAAGATTCTAAGCCGCATATACAAGCCCTTGGGACCAAGATGCAACAGCAAATACTCCATGTCTACCCGCTGTCCTGCGAAATCCCTTCAACGTTTTCCATGATATCATGCACGCATCGTCGCGTTCCTATAACACCAATTTTCTGCGTTTCGTCGTCAGGTTCGAGGCAACTGCTTCAATCGTCATCTCGAGCTACCACCGTTGAATTTATTCCTTTTCAGATTCTCTTTGCAGTCGTCGCAATACCATTTCGCTATGGGAAAATACCAGTTAGCTCCCGATTACCCTGGACAAGAGATAACAACTCGGAAGTTCACTTACCATTTTTGGTTGGCGCTTTAGCCAGTCCTACACAATCCAGATGAAACCACTCCTTCTTGCAACTGCTCATGTCACAAGCGACCATCTCACCATAGCTGACCTGATTGCAGTAGCAATACGTAGGTTCGGTTTCATCGTCGTCCTCTTCTTCGTCACCCTGCATTGATGAGCCTTCGTCATCGTGAGCTGCAGCAGCCGCTGCTATTTGAGCTGCAAGTCCTGCCCCCTTCTTGTGCGACCGTTTGGCAGTCATTTCAATGGTCCGTGAAGGTCGAGAGCGTTGCGTCTCGGAAAAGGATGCGTTGTGAGGGGTGGACGTTTTAGAGCTTTTACCCCCTCTCCTTGTCGAGATCGATATGGATCGAGGTCGGTCGGGGCGGCCGCTTTTGCTCATGCCGTTTTCTGTTTCCTCTAGTTCCAGGCGATCGTTCTTACCGCCGACGACAAATGCCCCACGCATGTCACCCGCACCATCAGTCGCAACTTCAATGAGATGCTCGCCTTTGGGATTGACTAATACTTTCATCGAAGTCTTGACATCCCCAATGCTTCGACCAGTCAATCCAGACGCTTTGTTTACATCAGCTATCATGCCCAACAATCCATTCCCATTCCCATTCGTGACCGTGTTAGACGTTGCCGAAGACGGTCGAACGTGCGGTACTGATTGGTTTGAATCTTGACGGGCACGCGATGGTTGGGCTCGCTGAATGATACTTGGTACAGGGCTTTTGTGGTGCGAAGTTGGAAATGTACCAACAACGGGTGATGAGGCCATCATGGGTGAGTTGGCAGCTGATGCGTTGGTATTGGTTCTGAACGAAACGAAGTCAGCCAAGGATACAGGACAGGAAGAGATGTCCTTTTACCTCCGTCTTCCAGTACCGTTGGCCGCTGCCGCTCCACGACCTCGCTTCTTGGCAGCCTCTTCCGCGGGTGTCTCCCTAGGGCTTCCCGCATTGCCCCGGGCAGAACCAGCAGTGGGCCCGTACACGGAACTCATTGACCTATCCATTGGGAATCCACCAAGCGCCGACCCTGTATTTGGCTTTTCAATCTTCCGGCGCTTGCTTGGAGGTGCCGTGGCATTCGATCCACTTGTAATATCAAGGCCTACACCTGTACTGCTGGCGGGTAATGCCGGTTCTACAACTCTTCTACCTTTGGCAGGGCCTTGTGATTTTTTAGCTGTGGATTGTCGGTCATCGAAATCTGAATCCAGATGGTGGATTCGCTTGCGCGCTGCCATTGCTTCTCTTCGGAGCTCGCTTCGCAAAGCCGCCCCCTCCGCTTCATGGTTCACCGATGCCATCTGATGTGCAGCAGCGGCCTCCCGCCGGGTTCGCTCACCAGCAGTTGTCCCCTTCTTTTCCGCCGCCTTCTCATGGTACGCCCAGTGGCTTAAGCTACCATACCGCGCCTCTTCACTAACCTCATTCTCAATGTGTGGGTAAGAGCTTTCGCAACGTATAAGCTGTTTGTCTAGACCGTCGATGGCAGTCGACAAGACATGGTTCTTCTCGTCTAGGGTCGTAAGCATCTCACTCATAACCAACCGCATATTGCGTAACAAGTGCCTCCGAGGCAGGTCGGCGGAATCAGGGTATCCTTGGGGCTGGGATGAGATGGGTTCTTGAGGTTGTGAATTCGAGGCGACAAGTTTATTTGCCGACCCTGTGGTGTATAGGGAAGCTTCATGTTGTGATCGCGACGATTCCGTTGCTTGCGGTTGAACTGCTGATTTGCGTCGTGGCACTGGGCTTCTCAGCGCAGCGTTGATGAGCTCCTTGACGAGCTCCTCCGGGCCGTTGACCTTTGCGTCAACTTCCTTCAACATTGTATAATGGCGCACCATTTCCCTCGGTAAAGCGGTGATAGAGTCGGTGAAGTGTGTAATGGCTGGGCAGAAGCCCGGATTCGTAACAGGCCCATTGTCACGAGGCCCACCGACAGAGCCCCGAGGAGGTACGGGATTTGTTGCGGTTCTTGTAGGATTCGTGCGTGTCTGCCGAACAGGCTGGCGTCTGTTTGAGGCTACAGGGGTTTCGACGACGGCAGTAGTCGAAAAGGACTTCATATTTACTGTGCGATTGCTCCAGGAGCTGAGGGGGACACAATTCGGGGTGATATCGGTTGAGAGGTGGTTGTGAATAAAGTATGACTGGCCTTGGGATTTAAAGCGCTCGAAGACTAGAAGAGAGTCGTGGTTGACCACGGAAAGCCATGTGGTGGGCTGTATAGTGAGGATCGTGACTGTGACAGAGTGAATGAGCGAGGGGACGACCTACTGGCAGTTTGGGGCGCGATGATTGATTCTCGGAATTTGAGAAACTCCGGCGCACTCGGAACTTGCCGTCGCACTACTCTAGTTCTACGTCAAATCTACTTGATCTTCAAAAATGGCATTGAGTATGCTGAGCTACCATGACGCTATTTAATCAATAGAGATAGGTAGCTCCTGTAGAGGCAGTAGCCTACAGCCTTGAGAGGCATATAGGTAAGATTCAACTCATGGTCCTTCATCCAAAAGCGGACAAGGGTTAGGGCTGCTACTAGCGTTAAAAGTCTCGCTTACAATCAACAAACTCCCACTTCGACCTTTTCCTAAGTACTCGTCTTGTAGCCAACGACTGTTTTCGACAATGGTAAGCTACAACTCTGACTTCCAGTCCTACATATAGCTCTCGAACACTGCAATAGACTGTGTATGATGCAATTCGAGATGCAGACTCTCCACCTCTTGCTGCAAGCTCTCCGGAGCCGACCAGCATTGGTGTGAAGATGGCTTGAGCCACTTGCTCGCAGAGATGCAGCTCGCGGTCTCTTTAGAGTTCAGAGAAGAACCCACTTGGTGAACAAGATTCGCTGATGTTCTTCTTTTCTCAATGATAGCCTCCCAAACAGGGCCGTAAAGCCGCGCCTGCGCCCTTCCCTCAGGGGAAGGCCAGCGCTACCAAGAAGACCGCCAAGGTATGTAACGATAGAGTCTCTAAGTCTTTTCATATCTACGGAGTTAGGGCATCTATTATATGAAGACGCTGATGAGCCATCACCACGATAGAACCCTCTCATCGAAAAGCGTCCTCGCAACTTTGGTATAGGCCAAGACATCCAACCACGCCGTAACCTTTCACGCATGGTAAAGTGGCCCGAGTACGTACGCCTACAACGTCAAAAGAAGATTCTCAACCTACGCCTGAAAGTCCCTCCCGCCATCGCCCAATTCGCTAATGCTCTCGACCGTAACACCGCCGCTCAAACCTTTAAACTACTTAACAAATACAAACCCGAGACCAAAGCTGAGAAGAAGGAGAGGTTACTGAAGGAGGCTACTGCGATTAGCGAGGGTAAGAAGAAGGAGGATGTTAGCAAGAAGCCATATGCTGTCAAGTATGGGCTAAACCATGTGGTTGGCTTGATTGAGAACAAGAAGGCGGGGCTGGTTTTGATCCCCAATGATGTTGATCCGATCGAGTTGGTCATCTTTCTACCAGCATTGTGCAGAAAGATGGGGGTGCCATATGCGATAGTCAAGGGAAAGGCGAGGTTGGGCGTTGTGGTGCACAAGAAGGCATGCCTCCCTCCACTATATCCTTCAAACAAAACATATATACTAACAACACATTCTATTCTTGCAGACAGCAGCAGTGCTCGCCCTCACCGAAGTCCGCCAAGAAGACAAGTCCGAACTCGCCAAGCTCATCTCGACGATCAAGGAGGGTTACTCGGATAAGTACGAGGAAGCTAAGCGTCACTGGGGCGGGGGAATCATGGGCGCAAAGGCTATTGCGAGGACGGAGAAGAAGAGGAAGGCGTTGGAGAGTGCTATCAAGATCTAGAGCACTTCAGCTGCGGTTAGCTATATCAGGCATGTCGAGCTCATGCATAGCGGAACAAAATCGTTTGATCGGTTATTGTTTGATGATACAGTACGCTACGACTCTATTACCCGAACCCCACAGCAACCCTTCTTCCATAGATGGATCACGTATATTTTAACCAGAACAAGTGATTGTTCTCTACTCTAACGGAACGCCATTGTTCATGCAAAAATCCTCACCAACACCTTCACCAATCTGAACCCCTTAGCCCCACAATTCCCTCCAAAACTCTCTAAACCCATAATGCGGCCTCCTACTATCCCACACCTTGGCCCTCTCCCCCCCAAACCTTTCCAACACGCCTCCCTCCGTATGCCCCACCACCTCGACCCTCACCCTATCCGGCGCCCTCGCCCTCTCTCGAATCTCGTTCGGTAGCTGGGGGGCAATGTCGGCGAAGCAGGAGGCCAGTTCGCGGGAGAGGCTGTAGTAGGTTTTTTTGGCGAGGGAGGGGGCCATGAGGTTGTAGGAGCGGGCGAGGGAGTTGAGGTTGCTGATGGCGAGGGTGTAGTAGGCGTGTTCGAGGGATTGCCAGGCGGGGTCGCGGAAGGGGGGAAGGGAGGGAAGGGCGGGTGCGGGAGGCGATTTGGGGGTGGGGGGCGAGTGCTCGGAAGTGGAGTTTGCAGTGGGAGTTAGATCTGCCAAGTCTGCAGAAGCAGAAGGAGCTGAGTCTGGTGGAGTAGACGAGAGTGCTAGATCTTCGGTAACGGTAATTTTGGCATATTCCGTCGGGCTTGCTGGTGTTGGCGTCTCGGTCACCGTGACCTGAGATATCTTGCCTTCATTATCAATTTCACTTAGTGCTTCGACTTTCGGTGCCTTGGGGTTGATTGCCGCCTCAGCTGCTGCATAGGCTTCTGCCCGTCTGACCTGGGCTTCCAGCGATCCTCCTTTACTAGCAATTACTCGCGCAGCGTGCCTTTTCCAATCAGCCCGCAATCTGCTCCGAAACGTTTGTGCGGCTTTGATAAGCTCTTGCTGCTTTTCAATCCAGGGAGGGACTATCTCCTGTTTCTGAATGATTTTGTTCATGAAGTACTCGGTCGTGTCTAGGAAGGGACTGCTAGCCGTGTAATCCCTCTCAATGTTCGTGCCTCTTCCTCTAGCTATGTTCTTGAACTGGCCCCTGGCAATCGCATCTTCAATCCGCTCGTTTGCCAGAGCCGCTAGCCCCTGGACAGAGGTCGGCATCGGGCGAGCACCAGGGGTAAACTTCTCCTTGAGCTGCTTCCGCATTTGTTCCTTCTCTCTTTCGGTCAGGTTCGGATCTTGGCTAAGCGCGTATATTGAAGTACGATCACGAGCATTGGCAAGCCGGTGGCCTTGGGACTTCTTTACAGCCTTTTTCATCCGCATGTCCACGGACATAGGAGGACCTCTCGGCGTGGGAATCTTTAGGGCTCCAGTGCCACGGAGAGGCTTGTGGGCGTCGTTTAGCATTCGGAGAGTCGCATCTTCTAAACTTTCATTGCCAAGCCATGGTTGAGCGGTGGCTATCGACTGAGTTCCTTTGCCTGCACTCGACTTTGCGGGAGTCAATATACTAGTGAACATCCAGTGCGAATGGACTCACTGGCATGTTTAGCTGCGCCAAAGCAGCAGAATTATCGCTCTTGAACCTGCTATCAAGAATTTTCTGTTCTAATTGCCTTTTTAACTCTTCTGAAAAGCCAGATTCTCCAACGGTTGTCTGCGCGCTGCGGCCGCCTTGCTCGATCGTCTCGTCTGTCATCTCCGCTAGTCGCCTGGACATAGCCCCTTGTTCTATTGTATTTTCCGCTGCAATATCTGGGGCTCCATCGCTGGCCTCATCCTTCGATGCTGCCGCTGGTTGCTCGGCCTGCTGTGGCAAAGCGGAGGAAGAGCTGAAGTTTCGGAGGACATTGTATTCCCTCGTGGAAGGACTTGAGACTCGAAGCTGTCTGTATAGACAGCGCGCACAAATGGTTGAAGTCACGGAGCTGTTCCAGGGCATGTAGGACGGAATGATGACGGCTCTACCACACACGAAGGGAGTCAATAATGTCAATATTCGGGATGACGTACGAATCCGCTAATGCAGCCCTATCGATAACGTGGTCAAAATAGACACGAGAAGCTTAAGATCCAGGAGACTGTGATAGGTAGATTTTGAACCAAACATGATTGTGTAGCAACAGTATTTGGCCATGGTTACTCGAGTAGTATGCAAAGCTATGTGGGAATCTATGAAGCAAATACCCTAACTATTGTATCCACGCTCCCTGTGGCTATCACACACCTGATGCTTTCCTTGGCCCCTGGGTCGTCTTTCTTGCCCACGGCATTGGAGTCCCCATTTGGCACCGTTGGAGCCTTTATCACGCTTGGCGCCCATCTAATAGAGCTCACGAAATGCTCATGCGAGTCGTCCACCGTCTTGACGCATTTCCCTTCTTGAGCCAAATCCCAACATCGGATCGTCTTATCGTCACTTACACTGAGGAGATACTTTCCACCTGGATGAAAAACCAGCCCACGCACCCAATTATCGTGACCAATTAGATTCTTAATCAAGGTACCTCTGGAGTCCCAAAGCTTGATGTTCTTGTCTCTTGACCCTGTCGCTAAAAACTCGCCGGAACTGCTTGCAGCGGGTGGTTTCTTGAGTCCAGCCAGTCCAGCCAAATGAACGTAAGAAGCGGCAGGGGCAAAAGTACAGCATTCGATAGCATTTTCATGACCAATAAACGTCGCTTTTGCTTCTCCTGAGCTGGCGTCCCATAATCTTGCTGTCTGATCAGTGCCGGCAGAGAGAAGCCATCGACCGTCAAAGCTAGGAGCCACATCCCGTACCCAGTCTGCGTGGCCACGAAGAGTCTTGACGCAGTATCCTGTAGTTACGTCCCAGATACGCAACGATTTGTCTCTGGAAGCGGAAACCAACAGGTTACCTGAAGCCGGAGCACCAGCTGCACCAGAAGGGACGAAGCGAACGGCAGAAACAGAGTGGTCATGCCCGGGGAGTGTACGAATGTTTTTGTAGTCATCCGAAGGATCCCACAATTTGATGGTCAGATCGGATGAACATGAAGCGAGGAGAGTGCCGCCACGTGGGCCGCCAAAATCGCAATCAAGAACAGCTTTGGTATGTCCTTTGAGAGTTTTCTCAAGCTCCGCCAATTCCCAGTCCCATATCTTGAGAGTGGCGTCTTCGGAGCCAGAAGCCAACGAGGAGAATATGGGGTGAAAAGCCACGCAATTTACGGGTGAACGGTGGGACTGTAAGGTATGGCGAGCAGGTGAGCGGGGAAGCCAGGAGGTAGGATCCTGGTTTCGCCGCGACAGAGAAGTGGGAGTGGCTGAATCGAGTTCTGATTGTAGGCTTGCGTTACGAGATTCTAATTCCATTATCTACATATGTGGGGCGTCAGTCTGGGGCGGTCTCCAGTCATAAAGTCATCGTTACCTTTTTCTGTAATCTGACCACGCTCGTCCATTTCTTCTCAAGCACCCCTTCATATTTTTTGCTCGTAGCCTCGTCGAACCCATCCCCTATTTCAAGCTCTTGACGTAGAGCCGCGGCGCTTGCTGGAAGCTTTACTACGGAGATCAGGTAGGCAATGATTGACTTGTGACTATAGAATGATAAGCCATGGTACAACGTCGACAAAATTTGGCATGCTTACTCACAGCTCCTCTGCCTGCCTGGTCGTAAGAAGCTGGCTCATAGTGGGAGCAGTGGACGCATTCGCGCTGCTGCCCTGTCTCTTCCTCTAACCCTCGTTCCTGTAGTCCAGTAATAGTAGCTGAGGCGCCAGCCCTCTCAAACGGAAATATTTTGCACCTAGTTTAGCCAGTATAACGTTCACGCCTCCGGTGTCGGTCCAAGTCTTAAGACTGCGAGTGTTAACGTGTATCGTACGGGGGTGAGGTGGTGCTGGCCGCTGGTGATGGGTGGAAACTTCCAAACTGGACTGAACCTTCTAGATACTGGTCATGAGATTACGGTGGAGGTCGTCAGTTAAAGTACTCTTGTAAACTGCAAGGTCGCCGGCCCGTCTCACAAAGGATGGAACTTGAAGAAGCGGAATGACGCCGTTGCGCCGCAGAATCTCCGCCAAGACTTCTTGCGTCAATGTTGACATTTCGGCGGCCAACCCTAAATCGTTACATTGACACTTCCATCAGCCACAGACGTACAAACATATGCTGCAACACTATACAAGACCTGAAGCAGCAAGAGACCGTTGTGACGCGCTACGCAACGCTCAGAACAAGACAACGATCCGCGTGCGTACCGCCCGGCTTGTTGCGCCTTGTCTTTCAATCACTACATTTCCCGGCGCATTGCCTTATACAACTCATAGTATTGGTTTAAATACTTTCAGCCCTTGAAACTATGGCGGAGCAGGAAGAGGACTTCAGTTCCCTGCCATTGCCCGACCGCTTTGTGAACAAGGTTTGCCATTCCTAAAGTCCCAAGTGTCTCAAATAAGTAGACCTCACTAAGTAATATTTTGTACTAGAATTGGAAAGTTAGGAAGCAAGCATATGAGGATGCTGCGAAAGCATTCGAAGCTACTCCAGATGAGTCGGATCCGATGTTTAGACCATTCATGCTGGACGCTGGGCTATGGAAGGGGGCAGTCTCGGACGCCAATGTAGCAGCACTGCAAGATGGAATAAACGCGTTATGTACCTTCTTGAGATTTGGTGGTATCGAAGCCTGCAAAAGGTAGGCTGCTGTGTGGTTCAGGATATCTTGACCGTGGGGAAGGCGATTAACAAGTCTCTGTAGATCACGGAGTCAAACTATTACGCCGATTGTCGAGAAAGGCCTTACGTCTACCAGAGCGGCGATTAAACAGAGTGCTATCGAGGCTTTACTGCTGTATATTGAGCTAGATAAAGCGGATCCTATCATCGAAGACCTCCTACCATCTTTAAATAATAAGCAGCCAAAAGTAATTGCGGCGAGTCTAGCTTCACTTACAACGATAGTCCACGCGTATGGGATAAGGGTTGTTGACCCGAAGCCAGTTCTAAAAGCTCTACCAAAAGTTTTCGGTCACGCTGACAAGAATGTACGCGCCGAGGCCTCGAATTTAGCTGTCGAGCTGTATCGATGGCTCCGAGAAGCGATGAAGACACTGTTTTGGAATGAACTCAAGCCATTACAGCAGCAGGAGCTTGAAAAGCTATTTGAAGGAATAAAGCATGAGCCTACGCCAAAACAGGAAAGGTTACTGCGGTCACAGCAAGCGGCGGTTGCTGCTTCAGTGGCTCAGGGCGATGATGACGATGGTCAAGGTGAAGAGGAGGAAGGTGAGATAGAGCCTGCTGAGGTCGACGTATTTGATCTAGCTGAACCCGTGGACGTCATCAGCAAGATTCCCGAGACTTTCAGTGATCAAATGGCGTCGACAAAATGGAAGGACCGAAAGGAGGTTCTAGACGCTTTATTTGCTGCAGCAAACGTGGATCGTATCAAGGATGGTCACTATGACGATATAATTCAAGCTTTGGCTAAGAGTATGAAGGATGCGAACGTTGCTGTAGTCACTGTCGCTGCGAACTGTGTGGAAGTCCTAGCGAAAGGTCTACGAAGATCATTCGGAAAGTACAGAGGCAGAATTATGGGAGCGGTAATGGAACGCTTGAAGGAAAAGAAGCAAACTGTCTCAGATGCGCTTGGGGCGGCCTTAGATGCGAGTTTTACATCAACGGGCCTGTCAGAGTGTTTGGAGGACATTCTGGAATTCTTAAAGCATAAAAATCCACAGGTGAAACAGGAAACGCTGAAGTTCCTGATTCGCTGCCTCAAAACTACAAAAGAGGCACCTTCAAAGCCCGAGACGAAGTCAATAGCCGATGCAGCTACGAAGCTTCTCACAGAATCCAGTGAAGTTACTAGATCGGGAGGCGCTGAGATACTGGGCACGTTGATGAAGATTATGAGTGAACGAGCAATGGGTCCATATCTTGAAGGGTTAGATGACATCCGGAAGACTAAGATCAAGGAATGCTTTGACGTGGCAGAGGTAAAAGCGAAGGACAAGCCGAAGCCGGTGGCGCCTCCACCAAAAGTCGCGCTTCCCCCACAAAAGAGGACAGCGACCAAGAAATCTGCACCTGGACTAAAGAAAGCCCCCCCAAGAGCATCTACGCCCCAGTCTGAAGAGCCTCCGGCACAATCGAAACCAGCTGCCGGTAGGAGTATACCCTCAAAGCCGGGTGGCCTACCAAAACCTGAAGTGACGGCACCCGCAGGTTTGAAAAAGAAGCTCACAGGCCCTGGAGGTGCAGCGGCACCAGCTCTCCCATCCCCAAGACGTAACATCACATCCCCCGCCTACGAAGACGACGCCGCTCCTGCACCCAAATTCGGCCGCGGTCTTGCAGGCCGTCCCTTGGGTAAACCGACCCCCGCATCCGAATCAGTACCTGCACCAGTTTCTGCTCCCGCCGGCGTGACCGCCCCCGAACGTGCGGAACTTGAGGAGCTACGATCGGATAAAGAAAGATTACAACGCACGACCGAGGACCTCCGCTCCGAGAAAAACAAGTTCACGTCCCAAATCACCGAACTCCAGAACCAAAACGCCCAACTCATCGAAGACCATACGCGTGACGTACTGAGCATCAAAGCCAAAGAAACGCAGCTAGTACGAGCACGATCAGACGCCGAGTCCGCAGAGCAAACAGTCCTAAAACAAACAAGAGAGATCGAGAGACTAAAGCGCGAGCTCAGCAGAACTGTGCGTGTCGCCAGCCCCCCACCCCCACCCACAGACCCCACAGCCGACCCCACCATTTACCGCGACAGCTCCCTCAACAGCAGCAGCACCACCTTGATCCAACCACCCGGCATGGACCGCTATAATAGCACCATGTCCGACAGCCGCGAAGTCGGCTTCCAGCGCGCGCGCAGCTACATGGGCAGCCCCAGCGAGGAAAAAGAAAACAGCGGGGCGGCGCTGGGGGATCGCGGAGGGGGAGAAGGAAGAAAAAACGGGGGTGGGGCCAGCGAGGCGGGGAGTCAGAGGAGCAGGGAGGTTAGTGCTAGTGGGAGGAGGGAGGGGGAGGGTGCGGGGGAGGGGGTGGAGAGTTGGAAGCGGGCGGCGGAGGTGACGAGTCAGTTGAAGGCGAGGATCGAGCAGATGAAGGTTTGTGGATTTATCCCCCTCTCCTGATTCGTGCAACTGACGCAACTCGAACAGGCACGACAGGGCTTAACACGACCGCATTAGCCGCCCTCTTAACTTTCGAGCTTCGAAGGCAAAGAAAGTCCCGTGATGGGTTTTGTGGAAAAGCATAGCGTGATTGATATCGTTTTGGTGTAGATTCGTAAATGGGGATACACGGAGTGCTGGGCTTTTGTTCTGAGATACCAGGGGCGCATGCGAATCATTTTATCTTTTCGGTAAAAAGCTTTTGAGAGTGCGAGAGACGGATGGTTGATGTGAATCGGCTGTAATACTATCGTTGAGCTGGAAGTAATGCTAGTGACGGCACAGTCTGCGGCTGCGTGTTCATGAAATAGATACATTGCTTTCGAATTGTCGACCGCCATAATTTGGGACAGCTAAAGCCAATCAAAGACAGGAAATTTCCATGAGCACAAATGTATGCAAATGCTAATGACATATGATGCCTCTGACATTTCTTCAGCCTATCCCATCGTCCATATAGACAAGCAAGATTTTCATCCTCTCTTTCCGCCTTTCCTCCTATGTTGTTCAAGTCGGCGCACCAAAGAACCTCGCACACTCCATAATTCCCTCGTCTCCATTCGCAAAATCCCAGCCCACGATTTTTGGATCCTGGGAGCAGCAAATGATCCTGCGGGCATCGAATTGGAGTTTGAAGACGCGGGCGTTGGGTTGGGGGACGTGTTGGGCTCCTGCTGGTTGCGGGAGAGGGGCCGGGCCGTGAGTTTGTGGTGGATGCTGGGCGCTTGCGGGGGCATGTGCAGGAGGCGCTGTTGGGGTTGTAGTGGTGGTGGTGGTGGTGGTGGTGGTGGTGGCGGGGTGTGCAGGTTGTGGAGGAACGGGAAGAGCAGGAGGGTGAAGGGTGTGGCTGGCCGCAGTGACGAGGTTGGTGAGGTGTTGTTGTTGAAATGCTTGGATGTTTTGGGCCGTTTGAGCAAGGGATGATTGCTGATTCGTGTTTTGAAAGGACGAGGACGAGGATGAGGCGTGGGCGGTTTGAGAGGCTGAGTGGATAGCGGCGGATACTTGGTGTTGGTAAGCTTGCAGTTGAGCGTTAAAGGCGGGGTTGAAGACAGGACTGGTGAGGGTCTGGTAGTTGGTGCTTCCAGCTTGGGTGGTGGCGGCTGTATGAGCAATTGTAGTACCCATCGAAAACGCGTGCTGTGGTAACGCTGTAGCTTGGGCACCCTGCTGATTGGCTGCCGTATTTGCCTGTGGCTGAGCATGTGCCGTCGGGTTCTGCTGTGGAGTGTTGCCAGTGTTAGAGTGCTGTGCGGCTCCATGTGGTGCGTGCTGCAACTCTGAATGAGAAATAAGAGGCCCGCCGGCTGCTCGAAGCGCCTCCTCTTGGCGAAGCCGATGCCCTGGCACCCAACGCCCATCGGAAGCCTTCTTCCAGATGATGATAGTTTCATCATATGATCCAGATATAATCCGACCCCATCGACTGCCACCGCCACCAGGGGGCAGTTTTGCACCATGTGCCATGATATCCTTCGGATCTTTCGAGCCTGCGTTCCGCTGCTGGCGAGATCTGGCAGAAGCCGTAGAGAGGGCTCCTGAGCGTCTCGCTTCGAAATATCGGCAGTCGACTTCATTAGCCTCCAGCTCCAGTTCTTCACGGCTCCCCGGAACATCTCCGAAAGCTGATTGGATGGTGCGTACCAGCCTATTGTGGCCCTGTAAGCAAGCTACTTCGGCTTGTGTAGCAGGATCATAAATTCGAATGGTACAGTCGCTGCTTCCACTAACAATTCTTTTGCCGTCATACTGGACACATGCGATCCCTTTCGTGTGGCCTCTACATGTTGATGTACAAATGCCAGTATGTATGTTCCAGATTTTGACCAGTCGATCTCCAGATGCTGATACTAATTGGTCGTTGTATATATGAATTGCGTTGACTGCAGCGCCATGAAGTTCAAGAAGCATGAGGGGTGTATATGGCGGTAAAGGCTTTTTCTGCTCCATGGTCAAATGCTTGTCGATGTCGATTGGGCTTGAGAACCTAGTCAAGTCTATGATATATGCCGGGCATCTTCCACCGCCTTCGACGCCCTTAACTGGGTAATTCGGATCGCCCGGACGCAGTGCATGCCGGCTCCAGATCTTTATTGTTTTGTCCTTGGAGCAAGTTACGAGGAAGCGCTCGTCGAACTTCAGATTTAACACTGATTCTTTATGTGCTTGAGAAATCTTCCTGAGCATCTTACCGCTGGAAAAGCGCCAAAGAATGACATCTGTGTCGCTGCTGCCGGATATAATGATGTCCTCCTTTGGGCTATCATCGAACTGCAAGCAAAGGACGGAAGCAGTGTGACCCATCAATGGCTTTCGGACGAGTCGTTGAGTGTCCAAGTCCCAAATACGAAGCGTACGATCTCGGCTACCACTTACAAGATGCTTTCCGAGATATTGAATTGTGTACACACATTCGCTGTGAGCCTCTTCTGGATGATCGTGGTGAGGTAGTTGAAAGCTCTTGTAAGCACCAGCATTCCAGTTGTCCTCCAGTTTTCTTTTTTGCTTGAAGACGTGATGATAATTAAGCCGAGGATGGCCTGAAGCAGTCTGCATTAGTTGTGGTTCAAATCCAGCCCTGGACAGCGGATCCCCTGATAAGGAAAGATCGGCTTCGCGATTAAGTGATGTTTGTACAGTATCCTCGCGGTGCGGGGTCATCATATCTGAATGTGAGATCTCCTGAACTGGAATCGCTTCAGCATCGTGCATTTCTTCATCGTGGCCCTCATCTTGCATCTCTCCATCTGCCTCTACGGTACCGGTCTGCTCATTCCAGTCCTCGGAACCTTGCTGCGCCGCAGAAGAGCTTGTGGATAATTGTGGTAAAATGCCGTCGCGAACCAAATCAATACCAGCTCTGGCACGCTTCTTGTTTCTTCTTTGCTCCTGGTGTGTCTCCGCTCGCCTCGACCTAGTCTTCCTGCGTAGGCTGTAGTTTTGCTCGAATCGCCGAACTTCGTCCATATCCAATTCCCAGCCTTCCAAGTTGAATTTCTGCTTCCATAGCCGGCTATCGAGTGTGCCATCACGCCATGACCGGGAAACCCTTGAAGCCTGAAGTAACATCGATGGGCTGAGGTAGGAGAAAATCTCAGATGTGATCTCTGTGGGCAAGACTGCTACCGGGTCTATGTGTAACAGTGGTCTCAGTCGCTCGACAACGGCGGCTATCGAGGATGTTTGCAGTGTCCGTAAAACGTGGTAAACGAATTCTAAATGAAATGTCAGCCATCAAAGCACAAAATACCCAAACGCGCAAGGGAAATCAAGCATACCACTTCTCTCAGCCTCGCTCAGGGCCAAGATTGCTGGAGGCAAAGTCGGTGGATCATTGATAGGGACTGTAACGGTTTCATCGGAGATTGACTCTGATCTCATCGGAGAATCCAGATCATCTTGACTTCTACTCTCTTCTGAGTACCCTTCGTCAACTTTGAAGGACGTGTCCATTTTTGACGTCGCGAAAGCTGGTTGGTACGTCCGTGTTAGATTTAGTAACGTCGAGTAGTCTACCATCCCCTCGATAAACTCTTAGCTACCTTCTTGTTCCATATGCCGATGTGTCTATTAATCGAGTCGTCCGCGCTTCCCTGTCGACCTAAAAACGTCCAGTCCTGTTCTTGGAAGCCCGACCAGCAGGATCTCAAGCAGACCGAGCGTGAAGGAAAACCAGACCCAAGCTGTGGTTCTATAGTGAGGCTTGCGACCTTGAGCCTTTCCGCGGATATTCCTTCCCAAAGCCAGGCTTTTGCAGAGACGCACCAAGTCGACTTGATATTAGCACACGAAGACCGGACCGTGCGAAGATGAGATCGACCAGATGGCTGTTTATGGGAGCCGGTGGCAGCGAGATTATCAGTGTGGCTCGGCCAAAGGAGTCGTGGGTTCTTGTGGTCATCAACGGGTGTTGATGGGGTCTCTATCATTCGCCGATAGAGTCTCATAAGGCTACGCTAGTGGAGACCTCCTACTGTACTCTTGAGGCGGTTTTGAGTTTGGCCCTCCTCTCTACTACAAGCGGCCTTTACCAAAATTCAAGGAAGAAAAAGGTCGATATCACTCATAAATCTATTACGGAAAGTCATTGTCTTCTATATACATACATGCTTGATTCAATGACAGGAGTAAGAGTTTTCATATGTTAAGGTAGTTACGCCGGCGTGGCCGGCTTATTACCAAGTCCGCAATTTTGAAGGAAGCAGATTTTCATTATTTGGTACCTTGACCACTATTTCTGGTTGAATGCTATTATTATTGCATGATCGTACCACCCATTACTTAGCAACTGTCGAGCCAAGCTGTGATCTCGGCTTGTTGTCAGGGCTCGAGCCTACATAGAACCCAACACTGCTACCATCATTCACTATTGCTTTGTTACCGCGTTGCACTGCTCTACCGATGAGATACCGAGTCGATGGTCGTACCAAGATACCCTCTCTCCAGTTCATCCCTAAGGATTGTGCCACGCTATCGAGGCATTGGAAGATCGCATAGAAAGTGGTTGTGCATAGCGAACCACGATAGGCTTAATTGTATGAAAAGGTTTCCCAGAAAAGACGCTCGTTCCTTCATGCTAAATGATTTTTTGCTATTATAGGATAGGTTGGTTTCCTCGGGTATGAACACGGTGTTAACCAAGACAGATGTTAGCTTGAGAAAGAACAGTCTCAATTATACCTGGATGACCCGATGCTTATGCACATCAATGACTCAAAAGAAGTCGTAGAAGGACTGGAAGTTACATTGAGCCCGGCTTAGCCTGCAGCATTTCGACGTATCTTCTCCATAAGTTGCTTCTGTAGTGATGCAACGGATACGATGAGCTTGCGCAAGCTCCAAAGCAAAACAATGAGCATTTTCGATGTTGACATCCTATGCACATTTTGAGTGATTGGCCATGCCCGGAAAGGGATTGCCCCTGTGACGAGTGGCCATTACTCTGTATGGATAGCCTTCAAGTCAGCCTTCTCAGCCGGTGGATATAATCCAAAGGGATGATCGCCCTACTTTTGGTTCTCGTGCTTTCATGAACACCGCGTCAGTCTCGCAAAAGCTGCACAGGTGAGGCTAAGTCGGTGCGCTCTGATCAACGAGCCACTCGACGATGTGGGGTGTACCTCCGTATAGCGTGAATTTTTCTTTCTCAAGCAACTCAAGTCATATTCGACCCGTAGCTAGGCCTTTTTCCTTATTGGAGTATCTTCCACTCCAGATTGTTTGACACACACACGACAGGTACTATGGCAGACGTCAACATTCGTTCTCGTCATCACGTGGCATTGCTCGCAGACTACCTTAAGGTAGAGCCAATAAATTACGGTTCAATTTAACGAACAGCAAGAGCGGAAACGTAAGAACCGTTCGTTTCATGTACTTGGTAGTTTATGTTTCACGCTAAAGTATTCGCTTAAGCATCGAGATTCGAGAGACATGCTTGCAGTAATTATCACGTAGATCATATGAAGTTCAAGTGATTGCGCGCGAGTAGAATTTGCTCAAAACAGACATTTCTGCAATCAGAAAACAAATGATGTTGAGCATCGTTGAACAGTGCGCTTAACGAACTCATTGAATTGAGCTCGGACACAGTCGGACTTAGAATATACATTTTGCTTGAGACGTTCCCGAATCATTCCTTTTTGTGTACCGTACGGAGTACGTAGCCTTTCAATTTCTACGTGTATCATTGATTTCAAGCTACGTTACTGCTGTTTAGAAACACTAAGGTTAGCATTCGATTAGCTGAACTGCCCTATTTAATTACGATCTAATGGTTTGGCGGTGGGCCCGTAGGTAAGGCACAGTAAGGCATGAAGAGACCTGCCAAGACGCCATGTCCAGATCCAGTAAGGCGCTCTCAACCCCGCCAATCAAGGTATTTTTCACCAGGGCTCCTCGGTCACAGTCAACCTGATACAGATACATCTCAAACACTCCAGTATGACCTAAGTACCGTACTCCATACTACTACTACTGTTTTACTACTACTGCCTTTCATCCTGTCTCGGACTGTGAACCCTTTCAATCATCCCAGACTTTCTTCTCCTTCAGCGGGTCTGCATCCTTCCTTTCTTTTGATTGTTGGACCTACGTTCACAAGGTGTCTTTGCGACAGTCGGATCACCAGACCTGGAAACCCACCGCCCGTCTCCACTGGCTAGTCACTCAATCGTTATAGTATTCAAGACGGGGAGTTTCTGGATCGACGCGCTCAACATACCGTATCATCGCATTCTCTGGACCCAGCCTTCAGTCGTGCTTGCATTCCTCGGTACCTTGGACGATCGATAGGCTTTTATATCCTCCGCCCCCAACCTCCCTTCGCAGTCTCCGGTCAAGGTCTCAACTGTTGATGGTGATTTGCGAAAATCACTCTTCGCTTTTGGGACGCCTTCGCGCATACCGCGTCTGATACCTTTTCAGACATTCATCGACAGCTTTCTTCAAGAGAAGCCTTGACGTCGGAATAGCCAGCTGCAGCGTGGAAGCCGGTAAACCGAGAAAGAGATGAATCACTGAGAACGAGCATCGAGTACTAATTCAAGTGATGCTGGCGACACAACCCGCTCAAGGTCATTTGGCTCGGAGTGTGATGGCCTCTTCTGTGCACCCGCGCGGGCATATGAATGCACCACCGTCATCCTTTACCACTAATGGAGCGACACCTCAGCATTCCCATTATGCCACAGGGCCGACAAGGTCGAACATCAGTAGTGCGCAGCAGAGTCATTTCCCTCCACAAACAGCTTTCTCTCCACAATTACCAACAAGCAATGCGCCTCAACCGGATAAGAGCATAACCAACAAGAGAGCAACCGAGAAGATTTCTCTGTACCATATTTGTCTGAGCCTGAGACGACGGTTGACCACAGTCCCTGGATTTATGCATCACATAGCAGAAATGGAGGAAGAGGAAGCAGAAGCCGATGACTCGACAGAACCTGTGACGTCGATGTGGAATTGTTTCCGCCGTGGCTATCCCTTGATGACCATATACAATGCTCTGAAGCCTAAGGTGCCACTTCATATTGATCCAAGTAGGATTGCAGAGTCGAAGTACGGCAAAGCGGCTACATTCAAATTTCTACAAGCATGCTTAACGGATCTAGCTTTTCCAGCAAATGAGTGTTTTCTCATCACGGACTTGTACGGGGGTGACACTACCGGTTTTGTCAAGGTATGTATCTTTTCGACATGTTTTTATTCCTTGCCTGTAGCCGCTTCTTCTATGTTATAATTACTGATGTGCATAATCATGGTCACTTTTCTTATGATTTTTGTCGACGAAGAAGACTAATGTTGGCATAGGTGACCAAGGTTGTCAATAGAGTACTTGATATCCTGAGCAACAAGGGCTTGCTGCTTCCAGAGGAACATGTTCAGACCAGTGTGGATAGATTGGCACCGCTCGTGAAGAATGACAAGAACATCCCGCATAAACATTTTGTGATTGATGAGATCGTAAGGACGGAACGTGACTACGTGCAACACCTTGAAATATTGCAAGATTTCAAGAACGAAGTCGAAGAAAGTGGTGCTATCGCAGGTGATGCGGTGCATGATATTTTCTTGAATCTAAATGCCCTGCTCGATTTTCAGCGACGCTTCCTAATCCGTATTGAACAGCAAAATTCTCTGCCGGAAGACCAACAAAATTGGGGCCAACTGTTCATCCAATACAAGGAATCATTCAGAGTTTATGAACCTTTCATAGCCAATCAGATCCGATGTAATAACGCGGTCACGAAAGAATGGGATAAACTCAAAGCGGCTCCTCTTTCAGAAGACTTGCGAGGAATGGTGGAAATTCAATCAATCTTGACCGGGTTCCTGATGAAGCCGTTCCAGCGCTTGTCAAAATATCCCATGCTCCTTGATGTACGTTTTCAGCGTTCTCTTCTTTCGTAACTCCCCATTTTCTAACATATACCAAGGACCTACGCACAAAAGGAGACCTGAGTGAAGACATGAACGAGGCCTTAGCCGAAGGTTCGAGAGCGGCTAGCTCAATTCTTCACCGGGCCAATGATGCTATCGACAAAGAACACCGACTTGAAGCTGTAACGGAGTTGCAAAGCCGTGTGGAGGACTGGAAGGGTCATAAGATTGATCATTTTGGTGATCTCCTCCTACACGGTAATTTCACCGTCTTGAAAGGCGAAGGAGCTAAGGAAGTGGAAAGAGAGGTCGGTATTCTCGATTTATTTCCCCCAAGACTTTACGCTACGTTTTTGAACGCGGTCAAGCAAGAGCAGCTCAAGCTCGGTTCCCCAACCCCTACAAGGCACAAATTGGGCAACATCGTGTTGTCCCCCCCAGAAGACAGCTCCTTTCCCATAAGGTTTGTCACTTCGTTAGAGGATGTATCAGAAGAGATCCCCGAAGGACAACGATCAATGAAGACCTCTTATGATGTCTCGGCGCATACTTCTCCCTCGTCACCCATCACGCAAAGCATGGCGAAGCAAATAAGGAAAATGCGTTCCATGCCGTCTTACTTGAGCAGAAAGAAGATTGAACGCAACTCACCACCAAACTCCCCCCAAACTCCGACGAGTACGTTTACTTCTGCAAGCGCGTCACCCATCTCAACTGCTTACTCCCGTGATGGCTCTGGGGCGGAGGTTGGCTCGATGTCACCCACCCCAAGCCGGAGGGGCAAGCTAAGATTCGAAAGCGCACTTTCTAGATCTAGGCCCAAGTTCGAATCCAACGGCAAGAAGGCGAAGATTCGTCGGTCGTTCGGAAGATATCTAGGCTTTCCTTTAATGTCGCATCCGGGTCATCGTCTCTTCGAATTTAACTCGTGTCTTAGATTGGCGGACTGCTCCCCATTCTTTTATCACCTGAGTGCGGAATTGAGCCCCAGAGAATTACGTACCTTGAATTTAAAGAAACATGCTGACAAATTGGGCATTCGTGCTCCTGTCCGTGTGCAGTATAAAGTATATCTATTCGAACGAATACTTCTCTGTTGCAAAGAGATAAACCCTAACAAGCCAAAGAACAAGATGTTAGGTAACAACAAACCACCCCTTGATAAGAAAGGAAAGCCACGGCTACAATTAAAGGGTCGGATTTTCATGCAGAATGTGACTGATGTTGTGTCGCTTGGACACAAAGGTTTGTGAAGTCCGAACCCGTTTTGGAATGACGATGTGGTGGTGGGGAATGACCATATGTTGACGTATTGCAGACAAACCTACGTATACCATACAGATATTCTGGAAAGGCGATCCAGGTGTGGAAAATTTTGTGATTCGCTTTGCGAACAAAGACTTGATGCTCAAATGGCGAGAGCAAGTTCAACAGCAAAAGAAGACGCTAAGCGATTCTGCCCGCAGTTCTGGTCAGACTGGTACATCAGAGACTGAATTCACATTCATGAAGAACCAAGGACTCTTCGAGAACCCCTATCTACAGGACGACGATGGCGAGGAAGATGACAATCGAACGGGCATGGGGCCTCCAGGGCAATCCGTGTTCAACGTGAGTCGGAACACTTCGAGTACAAGTTTACGGTCGACTACACCGCATAGTAGCACTGGATTACACTCTATAGATCGTACCACGGGCCGTTCGGCCCCTCCGAGGTTTCCGCTTCCTGAGCAAGCCAGCGGACCAAACGCACCTCTGACCTTGAACACCAACTTTGCCCCAGGTGCTGACTCACCTGGAGAAATCAACGCCAACTCATATTTCTCTCCCATAGCCGATTCACCTATGTCTACGCGCTCGAGCTCTCAAGCTAATATGTATCCGTTTCCTCGTCAAGGAACACCTGTCGGCGGTTGGCCGCATGACGACCATAAGCATAGAACAGCCCCAGCTATGGGCCGCGCGCCTTCCCGAGATGGATCAGGCCCTCTCAATGGCTACACTATCAATGGCAAGACCCGGCCTTCGTTGCCGGTAATGGCAACCGCACAAAATCCACAGCATTCTGCAACCATGCAGAGTCGTCTCCGATCGGCCAGCACTCCAGATATTCACAACTCCAACGCCGCAGCAGCCAGACGATACGCCAACGGCCAGGCGTCAATCGACAACGTCCCGGTACCCCCAATACCCCAGCACGTGGCTCAGATGAGAGCGCCAACAAGTAGAAGCCAAACCAGTTCCCCTGCTATGAACCCGTTACCGACAAGAAGTGCTACTCAATCTCCGCAAGTGCAACGAGATAGAGCACAACGGCAGGTTCCAGATGACACAGATAGCGAGATCTATTACCGAATGCGGCAGCAACAGCGAGCTGAAGCCGAGTCTCGTGAAGTCTATAGGGGCGAGCATGAAGGAGCACCAAGCGCCCTCGTTCATCCCCAATTGCTACCCATAGCTACTTCCGACATAGCGTACCCTACGCAATTGAAAGTCAAGATATATTTCGACCCAGCACCAAGCCACGTTACTATCGTCGTACCTATCGTCATCAAACATCGCTCGTTGGTTGATCGTATCGACTCGAAGATGGTCAAGATCTCCTCGGCCGCTATATCTAAAGGGACCGCTCGCTTGCGATACAAGGATATGGATGGTGACAAGGTGTGCATAGATTCTGATGATGACGTTCAACTTGCGATCGAAGACTGGGGCTCCGTTCATGCCAAACAGCTTGCAGAGGGCACCGTCAGCGATTTTGAACTCCAGTGGCAGGAAGTCCCTGGCTAAATTCTGTTCTTCGCGATTGGCATCGACCGGTCGTTCTCGGCTTTGATTCCCCAGCACAATCTAGCTCCTGGCTCACTTGCCCTATCGCATTTCCAGACGATCTTTCTGGATCCAGGCGGATAAGCCCATGGTATAGCATTTACGGCTTCTCTCAGGATCTTACCCAGTGGGTTATTTTCAGCAATCTTATCGCGGTCTCAATCTACGATCGTATCATTCGTTTGAATCTAAGTAACGGTCAGGCTTTTCGGCGGCGCTTGAGATGGATGTTCACTTACGTCATTGGAGGTGTATGGAGGTTATTTGTTGCGAAAGGAGCAAATGGCAATCTATACAGATAGGATAACGGCGTAACGAGGTCATGTAAGGAACGGAGTTACTAAGGGCGCTTGTGGAGCATGATGGTATGATTGCATGACAAAAGGATAGGTACGCCATGCATGTGGCTTAGCATGAATGAAGTGATTCTCGGATGCATTTTCTGTCTCTTTTGGTGCAATGTTGTATTCCATTGCTACGTATCGCTTCCAACGTCAGCTCTATTTTCTGAGTTTCTCCCTGGCTCACAAAGGCTTCAAACACTACCCGCTCTCCTACAAGGCCATGGTGCATTCAATTCTATACCGAATACCTTTCAGTCTGCAATGATCCTGTCTCAGTCCTGGCAACTTTTGATGATGGTTGGGCCCTGCTGGACATGTATGTCGGCAGCAATAGTGTTTGTTGCCGGCTTTTTGGAACCTGTTCTCAGCACCCAAAACCCACACTAGGAAATCACCGAGACGTCATCATTGGGCTGGCTTTCCTTTTGTGTCTATAAAAATGTTAGTGGTGAATTGAAACCAAGCTGGAAATTTTCCACCCGTACCTCGACTTCCTTGATACTTGGCAGGACTGACTTGTTCAATGTCCGTAGCCATCCACTCATCGTCGACGGTAGTTGCTTTGAATAAGATGTCCATACCGCGGTCGCCATCTTGCAAGGCCTGAACAAGTTCGGCCGTCATTCCTTCGGTGTCGAACGGTATAGCTCCACGAAAGGTGCTACCGTTGGCCATGATCATGCCTGTCTCTGTGATCGGATCGAACGCTCGGACTTTTCCGGGCTCTTTTTCTGATGTAGCATGCATCTCAGCTGATCGACTAAAAGATTTCTCATTTCCACCTTCGCCAATGGAAACATCATTCGAAGATGTCGACCCGGTTCGCACTGCTTCGGCTCTGGATTTGGACTTGGGCATCACATCGTCAAGCAAAGTCCCAACGTTACAGGATAGCTTCCTGCCAACATCTTCGAGAAAGGGTGGATCGGCCTGGTTATTCGCTGGCGAAGGACTGAGGCTCAAATGGGAAAACATTGTTCTGTTTCAAGGTGAACACTTTGTGAAGGGGACATGGGAATGGCACAATATGGGATGGACTTTAAAGGCGCTCTATAGGGACCCAACATCACGAGGTCCTGTCAAAGCTGCATGGAGCTACACGGGCTGCGCGTTGGGACTGCGGCAAGCAGATGCGGACCATAGAGGTGCCTTACGTGGCCTACATGATCGTCGATGAGGTTGATGCCCTCGCAGCTGGATGCACAAGATTTGGTCGGCATGCATACGGGGCGTTTACTAGAAGCACTAGAATAGGCTGGCAAAGAAAAGCCGATATAGTCCGAGAAGAAATCCGCTATTGGTCAATCCGGTCAAAAGACAGTGGGAAGGATTGATAAGGCTCTTGCTCCGAGTGTAAGACCGCCAAACTTGGTCAAAATCACGCATACCCGACGACCCACAATGACCAGGTACGCTGTAGCCGCCTCCACTGTTCCCTGTGAGCCTTTTCCAACGTCATCCAATTGGAATATCGACCTCAGGCCACGATAATCTGCCCGAACGCAAACACCGCCTGGGGCTGAACTGGATGCCAGTTTCGTCACTTACTCGAATAGGGTCAACACACAAGATAACCTCGAAACTGCAGCCGCCCATGTCTAAGTCTCTTCATGGAGCCAGATTTTACGAATCGGCCTCACAAGCACCAAAGTCGATTCGGTCTGCCGTTAGCTCAGAGCGACTACTGTCGGCCTCTTCCTTCCCCAGGTACCTTAGCCTGAGGTACTGCACCGGTCAGGCCTACAACGTCATGCATGAACGTGGTGGTTTACCCCCACCCCACCCCACCAGGCCTCGCCGGCGCTGTTATGAACTTTATGATAAACATGATTTGCTCCACTGTGGCACCGAGACACCGGAACTTGATTCCGCCCTCTCTCTCCCGCTCCGACTCCGCGCTAGAATAGCGGAAGAAGCGGGCCAACCACAACCGTCCGCTTTACACCGTTCAACCACGTTCAATGATTATATCCGACAAAAGAGACTCTCGAATTGTATCGCCAGAGGAAATGTCTAAATGAACACCTCCTGTAGATTCATCCTGTTTCTTGAAAATAAACGCCAGCATTGACTCGGGCTTCTCATCAACAGTGTCACTCTCTGCGACAGTTCACCTGGTCGAGAGTACCTTATGTTTAACTACCGGCTAACGTTCAATTGACTTGGATACTACAGCCCCCCTCGGTGTATGCCATTCACACCAAAACACTCACTCCTCTACACAATACGTTTGCGTCGGAGCTCAGTTGCCAAACAGGAAGGCATAAGCTCCAAAACGTAACCGGTATGTGTACTTCACGGTACCTTAGCTAGCTACTCTCCATATCGAAGGCGCAAACCCGGGCCAATGCTTGACCAATCTCACATATCTACCCTAGATGTACACCCCATCCATGCTCCTCTATAACGAATCCACTTCACAATATCATCACATATCAGCCAGGCATACTCGTACCGATTACTCCCATCAACCGAAAAACAAGTCAAAGCTGTAGAAATTCTTAATACAAATCATTGCAATGCCGCGATCGAGAAAAGAAAAAGAAAAGAAAAAGAAAAATTCTGGTTCTCGGCTTTGATGTGTGTGAGTGGCGAAAAGACCGGTTCGTTCGATGGAAGGATAGATACTATAATGTTCTGTGTCACCTGATGAAGCATCACAACAGTCACATTGAAACCTTACTTTCTATTTGACGCTCGTGATGGCGTTGGGATATCTCAAGTTGACGATTGCGAAAAGTCTACGACAAACGTAAAAAAGTTCCCAGGATATGGGACTCTAGAAACCTCAAGCCAGGTGTGGATATTGATCAATATCATAAGCTACTCACAAAAGCGCCATACACCACCACCCCAAGGCCCAACGGCTCCGACAACTCAAAGCGCAAAAAAATGTGAAGCACGCTCTGCATCCCGACTCCCACCCTGATCCGTCATCGGGCTCACCACCCCCGGTGTTGCCAACGGCGACGGCAACACCGACCGCCGACCCAGCTCTCCCTCCGCAGGCGGTGTAAAAAGCGGCTCTACGACGGATTCCCGGTCCAAAGGTCCTGCGATAAACTGCGATTTGCGCGCTGCGGCCGGCGCCACGAATTCGGGCTCTACGAGGGACTCGCGCGCGGTGGTGGCTTCGCTGAGGGTGGGTTCGGTGACCGAGTCGCGGATTGTCGTGATGGGGCTGTAGGGCTCCTCTGTGATGGACTCTGCTTGTGTGTTGAAGGCTGGGTGGTGCGCGTTGATGTAGGAGTCGCCGGGCATTTCTTGCGCGGGAGCGGGCATCGCTGGCAGCTCGAACGCGATGGTGTTTTGTGAAGGCAGCTCGTGCATCGGCGTGGCGGGAGTGGGCAATTCTGTGAATTCTGGGGGTTCGGCGGGGAGTGCCGAGAAGCGCTTCTTGTCTGTGTTCATTGCTTCGATGGCGGCTCTTGTTTCGGCGAGCTCGCGCGCACGGGCTGCGCGATGGTGGCGGATGAAGAGGAAGAGGAGGACGGCGAAGATGAGAGAGCCGGCAACGATGCCACCCGCTATGCCGGCTTTTACGCCAGTGGTGAGACCGGAGCTGCCGGGCTCCAGAGCGTATCTCAGGGTGAAGAGTTGGGCGCTTATGACCTTTACGTTGAGCGAGGAGTTGGTGACAACGTTGGAGGTAGTTGGAGCGGGGATGAGAGGGAGTGAGGGGGTTGTGAAGCAAGGAGTTTCGCCTGCAAAGGCGGAGGTATAGATTTGCCAGCCGCTGTACGATCGGTCAGCTGGGGTTTTGGAAGAAATACGAGGCTGGAACTTACGATGGACAGCAAGCGCCACTCGTAGTAAAGTAATCTTTAGGACATACACTGAGAAGGCCACCGACACTGATATCAAAGGGGCAACAACCTGGGTCGAGATTCGAGCATCCAAGCCAAGGGTATTCTAGAATTCCGCCACCGTCGATTGTCACGGAGGCGAACTGTGGTATAGTACATGATCCTTGCAATAGTAGACCTCCCGTGAATTTGGCGACGGGTGCACTAATAGGAAGTGTGACTGCAGGCACGAAGTAATTTCCGGTAGCAGTGGCAGTCGTCAGCCCGATTAATTTTGACGTCGACGATAACGTTGCAGACATGTCGATACTTGAACCGGTATTACTCGAAGCACGGGCGATAGACACACTGCTTGTGCTCGACGTAGGAGGGGAGCAGCCGATAGAATCTGGAATGGTAACATTTGAGCTCTTGCAGACTTGCTGATTGAATGCTAAAGCCTCTACAAGAAAGTCAGCTTTAAATCAACAGGTCTCGGTTCTAGGGTGATGCCAACTCTGTTGATCAGCAGGCTGGCAATTTGTGCCTAGACAACATGCTAACGTATTGATATAATTGGTATTGGTGCAAAGGCAATGAACTCCGGCTGAACATGAGGGTATCCCATCTGACGCATTCTTGAGGCATGCTTGCTGCGTGGCATTAGTATTCTTCTCACAGTAGGCAGAGATTGCCGACTTACACCACAAGATGGCACATCTGACAGCTGTATGTCCTGGGAAATGGCAGTGGCCAGCAGCAACGCAGCAACGAAATATAAATACATCGCGAGTACGGACTTTACGATTGCACAGGGGTCATCTTGACAGAGATGTATGTACGTAGTGTAAGAACGGTAAAAAAAAAGGTGAACAGAGAGGCAAGACAAAGGAGAGAGAGGTGGCAGCCATAGAATAGTATGCGGAGTATCATGCTACCGCATCCGGCCATATGAACATGAGCGACTGCTAGAGAGCTGTGCAACAAAGGTCTTGTTAAGCAAGCCATCTAGATAGCACGGATGCCAAATCGTCGAATTGGAAGACAATGCGATTAGACACTTTGTGTCCTCGCCATTAGATATAATTAAGGAGGATATATAGTCGTCGAAAGTTGAGATACTGTATGTGGAACTTTTGTGAAATGGTAGGTACGTCCAATAGAAAGAAAGAGCCAGGGCTCGCCGGAGGGTTCTCCGTAGCCGCTTTCAGCCAGAATAAAATAAAATAGACAGGCTTAAAACCATGAAATTTGACCGACAGCAATGGGCAGTCGTGAACATCGTCCTCTTGATGAGGAACATTGGATCTATGTGCTCGTGACAGGTGCAAACAGGTGAGGGACGTTGCTTCGGGTTCGTTCGAGGAAGCGCTGACTTCCCGCCGCAGCGGTCTTGGCTTCGCCATTTGCTGCCGACTTATCGATGAATTTCTATTCACTCGGCCAACGTCACAGTCGTTGTGTCTAATATACACTACCCGAGATGAGAAGAAGAGCAATGATACCCTTGACCGATTGCAGCAGCACCTCAATGTCCACACGAAGAAGCGCAAAACAGCCTTGAACAGTCGCATCTCTTTCCAACCCCAGCAACTCGACCTCACTTCCCTCCTCTCCGTCCGATCCCTCTCCGAGAAGCTTATTACCTCCATCCCCAAACTCGATGCTATAGTCCTGAATGCAGGCTACGGCGGCTTCACGGGCCTTAATTGGCCCAAAGCAGTCTGGGGCGTCCTGACTGACTTCCCTTTCGAAGTCACGTACCCTACGTACAAGCTCAGCGGTGTCGGATATACCACTGCTCCCCAACTTTCTCGACAACCTACAACCGCCGAGAAGCCCCCGCCGCCACTCGGTCAAGTATTTTGCTCCAACCTATTCGGCCACTACTACCTCGCCCATCGTCTCGTGCCGCTCCTCTCTACCCCTCCTAGTGAGGGCCGTATAATATGGGTCTCTAGCGTCGAGGCTTATGCACATACGTTTTCTGTTGATGACATGCAAGGGCTCTCGTCCTCAACCGCCTACGAGTCCTCGAAACGCCTCACCGACATCCTCGCTCTAACCTCCTCCCTTCCCTCAACACGCCGTTACGTACAACGCTTCCTCTCCACTCCTTTGCAACAGCCCGAAACTCAAGTCGCGCTCCCGAACATTTACCTCACCCACCCCGGCATCTGTACCACCGGCATTATACCACTTCATTGGATACCGTACTACTTCATGATGTTCGCTTTCTACCTCGCCCGCTGGCTTGGTTCGCCCTGGCACACCGTATCCTCCTACAAAGGCGCATGTGCCCCCGTCTGGCTCGCTCTGGCCTCTCAAGAAGAACTGGATGCGCTAGAAGAGAGGGACAGCAAGGGTAAATGGGGAAGCTGTGTGGATTGGACAGGAGAGGAAAGGGTGATGAGGACGGAGGTGGAGGGTTGGGGATTTGGAGGGAAGGTAGGAGATGGACAGAAAGGTGGGATGAGGAAGGGGAGGAGGAGAGGGGTGGAAGGGTTGAGAGAGGGGGAGAGAGAGACGTTTGAAGAGCTCGGTAGGAGGTGCTGGGAGGAGATGGAGGGGCTGAGGGAGGAGTGGGAGGGACGATTGAGGGGATGAATGTATAGAGTACTAATGCGAAGTGCGATATTGTGTGGATGTATAGTGAGGTCTCCTTTTCTTCCTGTGCCTACTTTGCATACACAAAACGAGGAACATCTAATAGGAGAAAAGCGCATACAGGCGTTCTTTCAAACTTACATCAAACAAAGCCATGAGAGCCCAACATCAAGGCAATCCTACCACACCAAAACAGAAGCATACTTCCATGAGCCGAGAAAACAACGGAAATACAAAATTCCATCCAATATGCATAGTAAACAACCAAGTGATGACGAAAAAGTCTTTCACACCGAGCCTGACCCTCATGAATGAAACGAAAAAGGCCGAATTTGAGAAGCGTCAATCTCATCGCGGAATCAAATCATTTTTCTAGTTTTCTTCTCATCCTTTCTCTCTTCCACTTCCAATCCTTCTTCTCATCGTATTCACACCAGCGCTCCTTCCACCAAACCAAACCTCGCGATCTTCGAAATACTAATAAAGACACACACCCTCAATCAACTCTCCTATTTCTCAAGCTCATCCACCAAGAGGGAAGAGAGGGGATATTCCCCTTGTGGGAAAGGGGCGAGTGGGGAGAGGGTTGGGGTATGTTGTTGGCAAGGAAAGGCAAGGAAAGGAAAGGAAGGAGATTGACATACATGTTCCACGAGAAGCAAAAGAAACGCGGAAGTGGGCGGATTTATGGGGAATGCAAAAAGTGAGAAATTCCGGGGAAAAAGGGGGGGGGGTTATTAGAGAGTGTTGCAGTGAGAATCAAGACTACTTTACTACAAGTGTATTGAGGATGGGAATATATTTTCAACACAAGCTAACAAACGAGGGTTCGCCTTAGACGTACAGACAATAGTGATGCCGATGGGATTGAAACCAATTCTTTTGAGTGGAAAAACCTCCTTTTAGGGGGAAGAAATGTATCTACATAGGGTTTCGATATAAACCCATAAAAAAAACAACCCCGCCCAAAAGCATCGCTCCCATCTCCCCCATCCAAATCCAGACCATAAACAGACCCCTTCTTCAACCATCCTGAAGCTTCACTTACAATTCTTCCATCTGAAAAGAAAGAGAAAAAAACAGTTGCATGGGATGGATGGATGCTGTGGCTGTGTAATAATGAAAGCAAGAAATGGCTTTGGGATTGAGAATACGAAGGTGACGTGGAAGGGGTGGGAAGGGAAGGGGTGGGTTTTTGTGGGGTTGAGATGGGAGCTGCGGGAATAAATTAATCAGAGGAGCTTTTTTCCGTGGCTTTTTGCGGATTTTTTGTTGGAAGATTGTTGTTCTCGTCTCTTTTCATCTTTTCATTCTTATTCATTTTGTTTCTCATTCTCTTCTTCTTCGTTCTTTCTCATCGATTTATAACCTCATCTTTCTTTCTTTCCTTCCTTCTCTTCCCTCTTCCACTCCCTCTTCCTCTCCTTCCCTCTCTCGCCTCTTCTATTCCCTCTTCCACTCCCTCTTTACCTCCTGCTGCTCCCCTTACCCACACCTCCCTTTGTACCTCCTTTCTCTTAACATTCTTCTTCATCTCATCCCTCTTTTCAAACTTAAGGACGACATTTCTCTCTTTTCCCCTGGCTTCGGCGGCGGCTTCGGTGGCATCTTGGGAGATTTGGGAGACACTGGTGGGTGAGAGCGGGATGGGTGTGGTGGGCATCGGTTTTGGGGGTTGGATGGGAGGGGTTCGGATGCTGAGGAAAAAGTGCTAGTGGGGGTTGTAGGGGATGGATTGGAGAATAGGAAGGGAAAGATACGATTCAGACAGTGATGATGTAAGGAAGAAGAAATAATATGTTGGAAACTATAATTACTGTCATTAATAGCCCCATGAAACTGCGAGACTAACGAGAAGCGGCGGCCATTCTGCTGGGCACGTGGGGCAGACGACTTGAGCTACCGTTGCCATAAGAATTAGGAGTTTGCCTTTGCCATGATCACACGAGCAAGAGGTGTGATAGGGCACAAGAAGTAATTGACGCGTGGTCTCTTGTGGGACTGTAAACCTGATGGGGGAGGATGTGTATTACCAGGTTGATTTTCAAGTAGATTTGCTAGAATGATGATGGAAGAGAGTACCGTCCAGATGAAATACGGTAATAGTGAAGGGTCGATTTCTTGTATCAAGACAACGCTTGAAGACACTCCAGATACCTTTCAAACAATTTGGCCGTCCTTCAATCTCAGTATGCTATCCCAATACATTTTGCCTGACCTCAAGTTTTGACTGTTTGGTATGAGCTTCGGCTGCGCAGGAACGGTCCCCATTTGTACAACACCCAAGGTATTAGGAGTAACAGGAGACTGATAAACGCAAGGAGACTGCCAGCCCATGCAGTTCCTAGCTTGGAGTACATCTGGAAGGTAAATAGAGGAAAGATCGTCCCGAAAGTGTAGCGCAGGAGGCCATTAGCAGCAAGAGCAGACGCTACATACGTGGCTTGATATGTATTAACGAGGTATGTTGGGTTCCCGAGCTGTGCATGTGTAAGTATTGAAATGGTGGAAGAAGGAAGTCCACTCATAAATAGACATACGTTACCCCAGCCGAAAGGAATACCAGCCAGGATCGGAGCTGTCCAATGTAAGGACAACTGGGCGGACCACGCAAACCTGATAGAAGACACATGCATTAGCCAAGGTCAAATATCATAACGACGCGTGCAAAGTGCTTAACAGCATGATAGACTTACCAAAAGAGGGAGACTGGAATGCCAACCGAGCCAAGCATAGAAATGTAAAGGCGCTCTTCTGGGGGTGGCGGCTTTCCTGGTGGTGCCCTTGCTTTTGCATTTGCGTAGAGTGTTTTGTCTATGACAACGAAAGTGAAGGCTGCGAGACAGATTCCCACGACAATTCCTAAGAAATCCAGACCCACTTGCCCAAGACTGAAACCATATACGCTATGAAAAAGTAGGGGTAAGCATCAAAGAAAGCGAACACGACTCCAAACACGAACGACACATAAAAGATGATGAATGCTACAATCGGCTCTATCAAAAGCATTCGCAAGGGGCGAAACAGTGTGATGGTGAAGATCATCTTTAAAGCTGTCTTTGTCGACGGTTTCGGCGATGTAAAAATTCCGCGTGCAAGTGCACGACGCCGAAGCAACTCTTTCTCCGACATTTCTTCAAGCAAACAATTCATGAGCCACACAAATCTTTCCATTAGCATGAAGACCCACATGATCCATCGCCAATCGCTACGCATTTATACAGTATATCCGCCGATAAGAGGACCCAGCGCCCAGTCAAGAAAGGGCATAAGGGAAAAGGATGGCGGCGAGGCCACCTCCATGCTCGAGATCACATACTTCAGCTATAGTCCAAGCGCCAACAGCAACGGCCGGTGCGCCAAAGCTCGGGACAGGAATCGGCATATTAGGACGGTTTCGATGTTCTGAGATAGACCGGTAGCCATTGTAAAGAGGATAGAGATAGGTAAACTGAGGAGGTAAACCGCTTTTGAGCCGAAAGTCTCCGAGATTGGGGCACCGATCATGGGTCCGAACGCTTCCATGCTGATTGGAAGAGTCAACGCACCAAGTTCTGCGGCGTTAACCTACCTGGACCTTCGCAGTAGAGTGAGAATCCGAGCATAGCCACAGTCTGGCTCACGTTGAAGCGCTCCGTGATATCAGGGTTACCGTGAGTATACACAGAGGCACCGAATACCCTAGGTTCAATTAGACAGGAAAAGAACCGTTGCGGAAGGCGACATACACGGAGAACGCGTACAACGCTGGAATCACCGTTGCGTAGAGCTTCTTAATTATTTTCCAATTGCGCGGATTTCCTGGATCGTCAACGCCGTCCCAGTCGGTAAGAGTCTGAAAAGGGTGTTTGAACTCAGCAGCGGGAAAGGCTTTCCCTTCCTCCGCAACCGAGACGGGCACTGTTCCGGTGACATCTTCTTGGGCAGTTCCCTAAGACCAAGTTCAGCTTTCAATCGACTTTCCAGTGCCCGACCTCTTAGACTTGATACCTACCATCATAGGTAGAAATGAGAAATGATCTCTTATGCTTGGAGGTAATGGCAAGAAGTGATCCTAATCCTGAGGCACAAAGAAAAAAGGGAAGAACCGAGAATATCGCCAGACGTTTACCACAGACTGTGAAAATTCCAACAGGAAAGCGCAGAGTTTGCCCAGGTGTAGGAATTGTTGTGCAAAAATCTTAGTAGGCCAACGATAAGAATGTCTTGGTTGAGAGACATAGTTGTCTAGAATGTGATATTCTCCTAATTGCCGAACAGGAGCGAGCATGCCGATTCAGAAGTAGGAGTGGGTTGTCGTGTATGCCGGCGGATCCTGCAAAGCTGGTGACAGCACAGTGGACGTGCAGGAATTAGAATGGAGTACTTGCAGAATGACTTGATGCCGGGGCAATAAAACGGGCGATATATGGCTGCCTTTCACCGCTGCCTATCACCCGTGTAGGACATCCCAGGCGCAGAAGAGGCTGTGGGAGAATGAATCGTGGAGACTGTGCCTCCCTTTGGACCTACTGCTGGTGGTGTGGGTACCATGTCGTGCATGCTTGTCATGCCAACAGCGGCTCTCATCCAGTCAATCCATCGTTCACTTGCCGGGTACCTGTGGAACGTACCCCCAAAGGATGCTCGATTAATTCTAGGTAGCCGAACCAATCCGCGAGCCGTCTGCCGACGCCGCGAATCACTTTCTGCCTTGTCCTCCGGAATTGAATTGGTTCCGTTGTACTGCCTTCTCATTCCTCGTCCTTGACCTTCTGTTAAATATCATCCCGGCAATCGGAAAAAATGAAGGCAGTCGTTATCAAAGAGGCCGGAAAGGCAGAACTTGTTAATATAAAGGAGCAATCAATGAGGCCGGATTATGTCAAGGTCAAAACTGTGGCCGTGAGCGTCAATCCAAGTACAATATTTGATATCTTGCCCATGAGCGACAGCTGATGGGCTGCAGCTGACTTCCACCACACCGCATTTGCCGGTCTCGTAGGTGGTATCCTGGGTAGGGGCTTTTTCACGTAGTTGCGAGCTCCTGCTCATCGATCTTCTTGTAGGCTGCGATCTCTCCGGTATCGTTGAAGAGGTCGGCGAAGCCTGTAAAACGGATGTCAAAAAGAACGACAAGGTCTACGGAATTTGTCATGGTGCCAACAATGTGAATGTAACCCGAGAAAGATCGTTGGACATGCCCTGACTATAAAGTAGAACAACGCCGAGGATGGCTCGTTTGCAGAGTTTGCCATGGTTAAAGACGGCCATGCCGCCAAAATCCCAAACGGCATGAGCTTCGAAGATACAGCGACATTGGGAGTTGGGGTCACCACTGTTGGACAAGCCCTCTACATGACCTTGAAATTGCCGCTTCCCACCGAACCTGCGAAAACATCGTTCCCTATACTGATATACGGCGGCAGTACGGCAACAGGCACGCTTGCTATTCAATACGCCAAACTGTAATTGCATCTCGAATTTTGTTCTCCCCGAAGTGTAAATTGGTACAAGATGCACAAGGCTAAGTCTCGTTAGGTCTGGCCTCACCGTTATCACTACAGCAAGCCCCAAAAACTTCGACCTTGTAAGATCTCGCGGCGCCGATGCCGTGTTCGACTACCACGAGCCCGACTGCGCAGAGAAGATCCGCGCCTACACGAATGACTCTTTGCGCTACGTTCTCGACTGCATCTCGCAAGAGTCGAGCTACAAGATCTGCGCGGCCGCCTTGTCAAGCGACAGCACTCAGCAGCTCCATTGCGTTACGTTGTTGCCTGCAGACGCCTGGCCGCGTAAAGATGTCACGCCGCAAGCGATTGTGGGATACACTACCTTCGGCGAGGAGTTCTTCAAGTTTGAAACAACTTTCCCCGCGCTGAAAGACCACTTTGACATGGGAGTTATGTTCTGGAAGCTGAACGCAAAGCTTCTAGCAGAGGGCAAAATCAAAACCCACCCGGTGACCGTGCGTGAGAATGGACTGCAGGGAATCCCAAAAGGGTAGGAATCCTTCCAAGAACAGCATCCTTGAAGATGCAGCCTACTGACAATATGATGCTACATTAGGATCCACGATGTAGGGGAGGGGAAAGTTAGCGCTTCAAAGTTGGTATATCGCACAGCCGAGACTCCGAGTAATGGTTGCGGTTCTTGAAACAGCAACCTAAGGTAAGGTAGGTAGGCTGTGGGCGAGAATGGCTTAAGCATTAGTGAAATTCACCCCAACGCTCGGAGGAGGAATACTTACCGGTAGAACTCAATATCATCAGTAAACATAGGCTATGTTGGCATGTCCATTTTCACCAAACAGTTTCTCTTTGCATTTTTGACCTGTTGAACGCATAAAGTCGTCCCGGTCCGTTTATGGCGACCACACGCCAGCAAGATCTGGTCTTTCAGGAACCCTGTCTCACTACAGTACCCCGCACTAAGTCTTCGGCTGCGCTCCCCAACCAAATCACCACCCCACCTGCATCAACCATTAAACCCTCAAATCAAGCTGGGGAACTCCAACATTTGGGCTGTTTATTTAGTAGTA
>JAABUU010001227.1_pt1 | contig 45185 bp, 37 predicted proteins | sample 5559301 | NCBI WGS metagenome assembly JAABUU01 (sample SAMN10711884, study PRJNA513360) | rock metagenome | isolation source: Antarctica rocks | place: Antarctica: Victoria Land, Richard Nunatak white | reverse complement strand
TCGCCAGTTCCGAGCCGACGGGTAGGTAGTTGACGACGACCTGCGTGCCGGTGCTCTTCAGGATGCCGGTGATGTCGGCGGTCGGGCCGGGGGCTTTCGTGATGACCTCCGCCAAGTACTTGCCGATGCCATCGTGGGTCATGCCGCGATGGACACGCACGCCGAGGTGCGGCACATCCGAGAACTTGATCGTGTTGTTTGGGTCGGCCCAGATCGCCTCGGAGAGGTCCTTGCCCACCTTCGTCATATTGACATCGAATGCCGCCGTGAATTCGATATCGCGGGTGCGGTAGCCGCCGAGATTGGTGTGCATCAGGCCGGGGATATGCTCCTCATCCGACGTGTTCTTGTAGAACTCGATACCCTGCACGAGCGACGACGCACAGTTGCCGACGCCAATGATCGCCACCTTAATCTTCCCATTGCTCTCCACGTTCTGTCTCCTCTGCGAAGCGACCCACCGCGCGCACTGCGCGGTCACGGGCCTTGTCCCTCATCGCGCGAGAATACGCCGCACGATTCAATACTGTCAATCCAACACATCGCACACGAGAATCTTCCCCGACGCGGTTTTCCCGACTTCGCAGAGGGCGAACAGATGTTCGCAGCACAGGCCGTAAAGGTGCGAACGTACGCACCTTTCCACCCTACACATATTAAGGTATACTATGAGCAGTAAGGACGTAGGATTCAGGACTAAGGACTTTTGTGGATTCGGGATACTCAGTCCGCAATCCCCGGCCCGTAGCCCTGATTGTGACCGGAGGAAGATGGATGGTTGACAGTAATGAGCGGGGTCTTGTCCGCTTCGTAAACCTTGATACGGAGATGCGCAATTCGTACCGCGATTACGCGATGAGCGTCATCGTGTCGCGTGCGCTCCCTGATGCGCGGGATGGGCTGAAGCCGGTCCAGCGACGCATCCTCTATGCGATGCATCAGATGGGCCTCAGACCGAACACGCGGCACCGCAAGTGCGCCGGTGTAATCGGCGAGGTAATGAAGAACTTCCACCCCCACAGCGACACCGCGATTTATGATGCGCTGGCCCGCATGGCGCAGGATTTCTCGTTACGCTACCCCCTCGTTGATGGGCAAGGCAACTTCGGTTCGGTGGACGGCGATCCGCCCGCCGCGATGCGTTACACCGAGGCAAAACTCGCGCTTATCGCGGAAGAACTGCTGCGCGACATCGAGAAAGATACCGTTGATTTCGAGGACAACTACGACGGCGAGATGAAGGAACCGAAGAAGGTTCTGCCTGCCCGCCTGCCGAATTTGCTCCTTAACGGCTCGACGGGTATCGCCGTCGGCATGGCGACGAATATCCCGCCGCACAACGCGAACGAACTGTGCGACGTCTTGATCTACCTGATTGACAACCCGGAGTGCGCGCTCACGGAGTTGATCGAGCGGCTACCGGGGCCGGATTTCCCGACTGGCGGCATTATCTTAGGCCGCGAGGGGATCAAGCAGGCGTACTCAACCGGCAATGGCCGCGTCGTCGTCCGCGCCAAGGCGTACATCGAGGAAGGGCGAGCGAACAGGTACCAGATCATCGTCACGGAACTGCCATACGCCGTGAACAAGGCGACCCTCATTGAGAAGATCGCCCACATGGTCAAGGATGGCAAGATTGACGGCATCAGCGACCTGCGCGATGAGTCCGACCGCTCCGGCATGCGGATGGTCATCGAACTGAAGCGTGATGCCCAGCCGATGAAGGTGCTCAACAACCTCTTCAAGCACACCGCCTTGCAGACCACCTTCGGTGTCAATATGATCGCGCTCGTGGACAACGGCACGCAGCCGCATACGCTGACACTGAAGCGCGCCTTGCAGGAATTTATCGCGCACCGGCAGGTCGTCATCCGCCGCCGCACCGAGTACGAACTGCGGAAGGCGCGGGAGCGGGCGCATATCCTGGAGGGGTTGAAGATCGCCCTCGACAATCTCGATGAAGTGATCGCAACGATCCGCAAGTCCCAGACGACCGAGACGGCGCGCAAGAACCTGCGGACGAACTTCAAACTGAGCGAAGTGCAGGCGCAAGCGATTCTCGACCTGCGCCTCGCCCGCCTCGCCGCCCTCGAACGGAAGAAGATCGAGGAGGAATACAAGGAAGTCCTCAAGGCGATCAAGGACTACGAGGATATTCTCGGTCGCCCGGAGCGCGTCTTCGCGATCATCAAGGCGGATTTGCAGGACATCAAGGAGAAGTACGGAGACGAGCGGCGCACCGAAATCCGCGCTGAGGCGTCCGGCGATCTCAGCGAGGAAGACCTGATCCCCGATGTGGATGTCGTCGTCACGCTGACCAAAACCGGCTACATCAAGCGCATCCCCGGCGATACCTACCGTACGCAGCATCGCGGCGGGCGCGGCATCACGGGCGTCAAGCCGAAGGAAGAAGACAAAGTCGAGCACATCCTGCATTGCAGCACGATGGACTCACTCCTCTTCTTCACCGACCGGGGCAAGGCGTTTCAGGTCAAAGTCCACGAACTACCCGATGCATCGCGCACCGCCAAGGGCACGCCGATCATCCAACTGATCAACATTCAGCAGGATGAAACCGTGACGACGCTCCTCGCCGTCCGGGATTACGGCGATTCATCGTTCCTGACGATGGTGACAAAGAACGGGCGGATCAAGCGAACGGAACTGAAGGCATTCGCCTCCGTGCGGTCCTCCGGATTGATCGCCCTCGGCCTCGATGAAGGCGACGAACTGCGTTGGGTGCGCGTCACGACCGGCAACGACCAAATGATCCTCACGACGCGGCGCGGCTCGGCGATCCGGTTCAATGAGTCAGATGCGCGGCCAATGGGCCGCACGGCGGCGGGCGTCCATGCCATCTCCTTGCGGGACAAAGATTCGCTCGTCTCCGCCGACGCGATCCCCGCCGAACGGGCGAAGGATCTCTGCCTCTTCGTCATCGCGCAGAACGGCATGGGCAAGCGGACGCGCGTCTCGGACTTCTCGGTGCAGAAGCGTGCCGGGCTTGGCGTCATCGCCATGAAGATAACGCCGAAGACGGGCGAAATCGTCGCCGCTGGGATTGTCGAGACGACCGACGAACTGATCTTCATCTCCGCCAAGGGGATCGTCATGCGCACGAGAGTCGCCGATCTCCGCATGATCGGGCGAGCGACCCAGGGGGTGATTGTCATGCGAATGGACGACGGCGACCGCGTCGCCTCGTTCGCCCGTGTCCCCGCCGGTGCAGACGAAAACGGCCTCGTCACGGAGATCGGCGTCGAGTCGGTCGCCATCGAAGAAGCGCCACTGACAAAGCGACGCAAAGCGGTCGAACCCGCCCTCGTTCCCGCCGACGGGGACTAGGATTAATCGAAACCGGGGAGAACCGCAAAGGCGCAAAGAGGGAGAAAGATTTGGAATGAGAAGGGAACGAAATGACATGACGAATTGCCTCTCGTTCTCTCCTCTCATTTTTTCCTTTGCGCTCTTGGCGTCCTTTGCGTCTTTGCGGTTCTCCCCGGTTTCAAAATGGTGTACACAATGAGTATGCCTACCGTGCCGACACTGCCCGCGCCTGCGTCCACGACGGCATGCGTGCCAAGCGAGGTGATCCGCGTCGGTCTCGCGCAGGTGCGGCCCTGTCTCGGTGATGTGGATGCGAATATCGCCACGCACGAGCGGGTCATTACCGAGGCGCGGGATGCCGGGGCGGACGTACTCGTCTTCCCTGAGTTGGCATTGACAGGATACTTCCTCCGTGATCTCGTCCCCGAGGTCGCGATGCGGGCAGACGACGACCGACTCCGCGCGCTCTCCACGCTCGCCGGACCAATGGACCTTGTGCTCTCCTTCGCGGAAGAGGACGAGCGGGGACGGTTCTTTATCTCTGCCGGCTATTGGAGTGGCGGCGCACTCGTTCATCTCCACCGCAAAGTCTATCTGCCGACGTACGGCTTCTTCGATGATGGCCGGTTCTTCGGCGCTGGCGACCATGTGCGCGCGTTTGATACCCAGTTCGGGCGCGTCGGCATGCTGATCTGCGAGGATTTCTGGCACCTGAGTATGCCGTACCTTCTCTGGCAGGATGGCGCGGACTTGCTGCTCTTCTGTAATAACCACCCCGGTCGGGGCACAGATAGCCGAACGGGCGACATCGCCTCGATTGAGTTCGTCAGCGCGCTCTGTCGCTCCTATGCCGGGAGCATGACAGTGCCGATTGTCCAGTGCAACCGCGTCGGTTGGGAAGACGGCATCAACTTCTGGGGCGGGAGTTTCGTCGTGGACGCGGGCGGTGTCGAGATTGCTCGCGCCCCGGCGATGACCGACGATCTGCTGATCGCCGAGATAGACCGTGCGGAAACCCGCCGCCGCCGCCTTTCCTTCCCCGCCCTCCGTGACGAACGCCCCGACCTCGTTCAGCGCGAACTAAGCCGCATCCTGCGCGATTCGTAGGGGCGCGGGCGCCCCTACGGCTCCCGGTACAACCCATGTTCCTGAATGTATTCCCAGACATCCGTGCGCAATTGATACTGGGAGGGCGCGCCGCTGCGGAGACGTTCGCGTAGTTGGCGTGAGGCGATGTCGAGCATCGGGATCGGGATAAAATCGCAGCACCGAACGATGCCGGGAATTGCCGCATCGAGCATCGCAAGGTCCGCGATATCCACCTTCCAACCGGGGCGCGTGACGATCGCGAGGCGGGCATGCTCGACAATGCGTTCGGGGTGCAGCCAGTTCGGCACATCGAGGATCGTGTCCTCACCCATAATGAACCAGAGCGCCGCATCCGGCTCACTGTGACGAAGGATTGTCAGGGCGTCCGCCGTGTAGTGCGGGCCGGGTCGGTCGAGGTCAATCGTGCTGAGAGCGAAATAGGGATTGTCACCAATCGCCAGCTCGACCATTCGCTTGCGGTGTATCGCCGCAGTCATGCCATTGTTCGCCTTGTGTGGCGGCTCACCGGCGGGAAGAAACAGCACATGGTCAAGACCGAGCATGTACTGAACCTCGGCAGCGGCGACGAGATGACCGATATGAATCGGGTCGAAGGTCCCACCATAGACACCGATACGGCGCATCACTTCCCCTCACACAAAGTCGGCAGTCGCCAGCCAGCAGCCGGCAGGAATGACGCTATTGAAACATACATACAGGTAACTCTCTACGTCAACAAAACTGCGAAAGGAGCGCCACGCGATCTTCTCGAACGACTGCCGACTGCTGACTTCCGACGCACGCAGTCAACTCCCACTGGTGATTTTTGCGCCGGGGAACTGCACGCCCAGGGCTGCGATCACCTCCGGCGCCGGGCTGTGCAGTCCCCGATACCAGAACTCGACCTGCATTTCCGCTGCGCCATCCGCGAAGCCGACGATCTTTGTTTGCGGCGCGGGCAGCGCGACGAGCGCGTCAAGTTTTCCGATCGCATCGCGCGCCTTTGCGCCCACCTCATCGGGCGTGCCGGTAACATTCGTCAGGGTGAGCGTCGCATGACCGACGCCAGACGCCGAGCGGTTCGTGACGATCTCGGTGAAGATGATGTTGTTCGGCACGAGGATCATTACCCCCGCGTCGGTCTTCAGTGCGGTTGTCCGGATGTCTACCTCCTCAACCGACCCTTCCGCATCACGCACCTTCACATGGTCCCCGATGGTGAAGGGGCGCTCGACAAGCAGATAAATGCCCGCAATGAAGTTTTTCAGCACGTCCTGGAACGCGAGTACAATTCCGGCTGTCGCGAGGCCGAATGATGTGATGACGGCACTCGTCGGCACGCCGAGCACTGAAAGAATGACCGAGGCGCAGAAAATCACGCCGACGACGGTGACACCGTTGCTCGCGAGTGCGACGACATTCAACGGCATATGCGCCCGAAGTAAGACACGACGCATCAACCGCTTGAGAAAGCGCGTCGCGATGACGGTGATGCAAATCGCAATCGCGGTCCAAAAGAGGGCGAAGATGATGTTGACCAGCGTATGCTGGCCCTGAAACCGATGTCGGAGTGTCTCCCAAAAACTCGTCATGAAATCTTCACTCTCTCCGAACACCGACGCACACCGGCGGGAGTATAGCATTGTGGGGAAGTGGCAGTGAGGAGATACCGGTTTGCTCACCGACCACTGCTCGCTGTGGTATCATCGAAGGAGAGAAAGGAAGGCCACTGGCGCATGTACGAGTACCATACCCACACGACGAATTCTCCCGATAGCCGGGTGAAGATGCACGAATATTGCGAGCGGGCAATCGAGATCGGCATTCAGGAAATCGCCTTCACCGATCACATTGACCATGATCCGGCGGACCGCACGCGCGGCCACAACAACTATCCCATCTACATGGCTGATATCACCACGTGCCGAGCGGCATACGGCGACCGCCTGACGATCCTCGCCGCTGCCGAGGTGGACTGGAACCGACAGACCGCGCCCGATGTCCGCGCATATCTCGCCGATAAGCCCTTCGACTTCATCATCTGCTCCGTCCATTGGATCAGCGGTGAGTACCTCGGCGAACGTGCCCGCAAACATCCGAGCATCGAGGTGTACCGCCAGTACCTCGATGAAATCGAAGCGCTCGTCACGACGGAAGATTTCTTTCACGTCATTGGCCACTTCGACCTCGGCAAGCGATATGACACCGTCAATGGCCGGATAGATGTCGAGCACAATCGCATGCAACTCGGCCGCATCTGCGACGCGCTGGCCGCGAGGCGCAAAGGATTCGATCTCAACACCTCGGCGGTACGTACAGCGGCGCACGAACCGATGCCCGGCCCGGACATCCTTCGTCTCTTTCGTGAGCATGGCGGTGAACACGTTACCGTCGGCTCCGATACGCACATGGTGAGTACCCTCGGAACGAATATTGATGTCGCCGTGCAGACACTGCGCGATGCCGGGTGGACCACTGTCAGCCACATCGAAAACGGTCGCCTCGTTGCCATGCCACTCGAACGTGTCATGGAAGCGCTGCGTATCGCCACACCCACGTTCGCCTGAACGTGGCAGGAACGCCGATAGCGAGCGGTCAAACCGCCGCGCGCCGATTGGCCCAACCCCGGTTTGGCGCGGCGCGCTGGTATGGCGCATTGGATGCGATGACGCCGTACCTGATCGTCCTGATCGCGGTCGCCATTGCCCGTCACCCGTTCGTCTCAACGGCGCCTGCGATCCTCGCGGTCGTCGTTGCGGTCATCGTGCTCGCCGCTGGAGCAGGCGCGACGTTCTTTTGGGATATGTCAAACGCCCATCTCACCTGGCCGGTTGCCTGCGCGCTCTTCGTGCTCGTGGCGCCGTTCCTCGCGCTTCACGCATCGCTCGAAAACAGCGCGCTCGATGCGCCGACGCCGGTGCTCGTGCTGCCTCTCATTTTCACCTGGGCCGGTCTCCTGGTCACGTCCTTACTGATCGCCGGTTGCCTCTACACAACGGCGGCAAACCATCCCGGCTGGGCAGGAGTGATCGTCGCGCCGATTGCGGGACTGATCGCCGCTGTCGCCGCCACCAGTCCCGACGCCTCACGCCATGCGGCGCTCACCGCGTTACTGACCGGCTTTGCCATCGCCACAGTGGCCGCAGGCGTTGCTTGGCTCCTGCCGGAACGCTATCGGTGGTTCCTCATCGTGCCCATCCTCGGCATCGGCATGTTCGCCGCCGCACGAATTGTCCTCACAACTCCCCATCATCTGCCGGGTCGCTGGCTCCTCCTCGGCGATGCGACGCTTGCAGCCGTGATCGGGATGATTGCCCTCGGGTCGCCGTTCCTCTGCCGCTGGCTCAAGCGAGTAATGAGTAGCGAGTAACGAGGAGGATTCCGGCCGCCTCTCGTTACTCGTTATACGTTACTCGCTACTTCCTCAATGTCCCCAGTCGCGTAGATAGAGGAAGTCATGCTCGATCGTGCGGGCGCTGAGTTTGGCGATGGGCGGCATACGGCGTTTGTATTGCGCGGCACGGACGAAGCGAACGACGCGCTCTATGACCGGAGCGGGAAGCCCGCGCTCGATCAGCGCGGCGGGGCGCATCCGGCGATCCACGAGTTCGTACAGCACCTCGTCCACCGCCTCATAGGTCAACTGCAGTTCGTCCTCGTCTGTCTGCCCCGGCCATAAATCGGCGCTCGGCGGCTTGCCGATAATGACGGGCGGCACGCCAATGGCGGCGCTCAATTGCCGAATTTGCGTCTTGTAGAGGTCGGCAATTGGGTGAATCGCGGCGGCAGAATCGCCGTAGACGGTCGAATAGCCGAGCAGCATCTCGGTCTTGTTCGAGGTGCCGATGACGAGGCCGCCGTACCCTTCCGACTGGTCGTAGAGTATCTTCATCCGCTCGCGCGCCATGATATTGCCCCGACGGCGGTTCGACATCTCCGGGAACTGGGCGAAGTACGGGTCTACCTGTGGCGTGACGGGAATCGTGAGGCTCGTCACGCCGAGTTGTTCGACGCAGAGCAGACCATGCGCGAGGCTATCCGGGTTACTTGTCCGGTAAGGCATCAGGACCGCGAGCACATTCTCCGGCCCGAGCGCTTCCGCCGCGAGGGCGACAACGAGCGCCGAATCAATGCCGCCGCTCACACCAACGACACCCCGTCGTATGCCGAACTTGCCGATCTCTTCCGCGATAAACTGGATGAGGACACGCCGCGTCAGATCGGGATCAATCCAGAGCGCCCCGCGCCGCCCGTCTATCGCGTCAATCGCCGCCTCTGCCCTCTGCTCGACTACTCGCGCCATCGTGGAACGCCCCCTGATTGTGTATTGCTTCACAAGTACCGTTACCGAGAGAATACCATGCACATGTGGACAGAGCAATCACCGGAAAGTCTTAACCCCCAGCCCTTTCCCTCAGAGGGAAGGGGCTGGGGGGTAGAAATGCCCCACGCGGACGACAGAGCAATCATCGTGCCGATACCGATGTTTATGCACGGGCGCGGAGTGCATCGAGCACGACGGCGAGATCATCCGGCAACGGGCTGACGAATGCGCGTCGCTCGCCGTGCGGGAGCGTGATTTCCAACCGCGCCGCATGGAGGAATTGACGGGTAAGTCCGCGCGGCGCTGTTTGGCGCGGGGCGTATCGCTTGTCGCCCGCCACGGGGTGCTCGATGTACGCGCAGTGGACGCGGATTTGATGCGTGCGCCCCGTGCGAAGATCAATCGAGAGCAGTGTGTATCCGGGCAAACGTTCCACAACATGCAGGATGCTTGTCGCCTCCCGCCCATTGCTGACGACTGCCATGCGCGTGCGGTGGACAGGATCGCGCCCAATCGGCGCTTCAATTGTTAGGTCGCGCGGCACGATGCCGTGGACAAGCGCGATGTACTCCTTATGCGCGGTGCGCTCGCGGAGTTGTCGGGCAAGGAATTCGCGGGCGACGTCATGCTTGGCAACGATCAAGACGCCTGATGTCTCTTTATCGAGGCGATGGACAATACCGGGTCGCACTGTATCGTTCGTCCGCACGTCCGGGGCGTGTGCGAGGATGCCATGCACGAGCGTCCCGGTCCAGTTGCCCGCACCCGGATGGACGACGAGGCCAGCAGGCTTGTCAACGACGATCACATCCGCGTCTTCATACAGGATCGCCAGCGACATCTGTTCAGGAATAAGCGTCGTTCTGCTCGGCTCATCAGGAATGATGACCACGATCTGCTCGCCGCCACGCAGGCGAAAACTCGCCTTGTGGAGCCGCCCATTCACCTGTACATCGGCATGTTCGATCCGCGTTTGCAGGTAGGCGCGAGTAAATTGCGGCAGTTTGGTCGCCAGGAAGCGGTCGAGCCGCTCACCGGCGCATTCCGGCTCGACGGCCAGCGAAAAGGATTGCGCGGCGGGCATGGTCAGCCGTCACGACGCGTGGATCGGTCCATGAAGAAAAGGGAAAATGCCAACGTCACCATCCCGATCGTAATGCAACTGTCCGCGACATTGAACGTCGGATAATGGGTGATGTGGATCCAATCCGTCACATAGCCGAGCCGGACACGATCAATGATATTCCCAACCGCACCACCGAGTACGCCGCCAACAGCGAGGCGGAGCACCGGCTGCCCCTGTGGCAACGCCCGATAGTAGTAAATCAGCACGCCGATCACGATGACGCCGATCAGGAGCAAGGTTGTGCTGCGTCCCTGGAAAAGGCTGAATGCCGCACCCGTGTTCTCGTCGTGTCGAACATCGAGCAGATGCGGGATAATCTGCTTTGATGTGGCCGCATCGGGTGGCCCGAACGCACGGATGACCATTGCTTTGGTGATCTGGTCAATGACGACGACAACCGCCGCAACAACCAAGGGCCAAAAATCAAACGTACGCGCGCGCGTTGCGGTCTCCGCTGGCTGATCGGAGCGCTCGACTACCATGGCGTTAGCGGACAGCGGGAAGCGGACGGTACGTGCCCAGTACCTCGCGCTTCTCCTGCGCCTGCACCGTATACCGCGCGTAGGGCAAGGCTTCGAGGCGGGCGACGGCAATCGGTTCGTTCGTATCCTCACAGATGCCGTAGTCGCCCGACTCGAACTTCGTCAGTGCATGCTGGACTTCGCCGAGCATCTCTTCGATGCTCACGCGCACGGTCATATCGGTCTCCTGCTCCTGCGCGTCGCTCCCCTCGTCCGCCATATGGTTACCGACGCCCGCGCCCTCATCGCTCTGCGACTGCCCGAGCCGGATCAATTCCTGATCAATGGCCCGCAGTTCGCTCTGCAAACGGTCGCGCTCCTCGACCAACTCCCGCTTTTGCGCTTCAAGAAACTCGGGCGTAAACGCCGCCATTGCATGCTCTCCATTCCGCCACATCGCCGTCCGCACGACCAATCCCGCCTCGCGTCGTCATTGAACCGCGAGTGTACCACGGCGCGCAAGCGATCGGTGGCTACATTGCCGCCACGCCGACTGGCTCGCCGCGCCGCGCATGCAGCATGCGGCGCAGGAAGTGGCCCGTGTGCGACTGTGTGACATCCGCGACCTGCTCCGGCGTGCCCTCCGCGACGACTTCGCCGCCCTTGTCGCCGCCCTCAGGTCCAAGATCAATCACCCAGTCCGCCGACTTGATAACATCGAGGTTGTGCTCGATCACGAGCACCGTGTTGCCGGTATCTACGAGCCGTTGGAGCACCTCAAGGAGCCGTTCCACATCGGCGAAATGGAGGCCCGTCGTCGGTTCGTCGAGGATGTACATCGTTTTCCCCGTCGCACGGCGTGAGAGTTCGGTCGCCAGTTTCACGCGCTGCGCCTCGCCGCCGGAGAGCGTTGTCGAGGACTGGCCGAGATGGATGTAGCCGAGGCCAACATCGGTAATCGTTTGCAGTTTGTTCGCGACCTGCGGGATGTTGCCGAGCATTTCCAACGCCTCGTCCACGGTCATATCGAGCACATCCGCGATGCTCTTGCCGCGATACTTCACTTCCAGTGTCTCACGGTTGTAGCGCGCGCCGTGGCAAACCTCGCAGGGCACGTAGACATCGGGCAGAAACTGCATCTCGATCTGGATAATGCCGTCACCGTGGCACGCCTCACATCGCCCGCCCTTGACATTGAAGGAAAAACGACCGGGCTTGTAGCCGCGCAACTTCGCTTCCGGCAAGGAAGCGAACAACTCGCGAATCGGCGCGAAGAGGCCGGTATACGTCGCGGGGTTCGAGCGTGGCGTCCGGCCAATCGGGCTTTGGTCAATATCAATCACCTTGTCGAGATGATCCATGCCCAGCAGGGCGTCGAAGGGATCGGGCCGCTCCTTGCTGTGATAAATATGCTGCGCGAGGCGGCGATAGAGCGTGTCGGTGATCAATGTGCTCTTGCCCGAACCGGAGACGCCGGTGACGACCGTGAACGTGCCGAGCGGGAAGCGCACATCGAGGTTCTTGAGGTTATTGCCCCGCGCGCCCTTCAGGTGGAGCGACTTGCCATTGCCGCGCCGTCGCTTCGGTGGGATTGGGATACCTCGGCGGCCGCTGAGGTACTGGCCAGTCACGCTCTGCGGGTTCGCGCTGATCTCCTCGGCTGTGCCCTCCGCGACGATGTGGCCACCATGCTCCCCGGCACCCGGCCCGATGTCCACGATCCAGTCCGCCGTACGCATGGTTTCCTCGTCGTGTTCCACGACGATCAGCGTATTGCCCTGATCGCGCAGCCGCAGCAAGGTATTGATGAGCCGGGCATTGTCGCGCTGATGGAGGCCGATGCTCGGCTCATCGAGAATGTAGATGACGCCCATCAGGCTCGAACCGATCTGCGTCGCCAGCCGGATGCGCTGCGCCTCGCCGCCGGAGAGCGTCGCCGCCGCTCGGTTGAGCGTCAGGTAATCAAGCCCAACATCTACGAGGAAACCGAGCCGCTCGCGGATCTCCTTGAAAATCTGCCGTGCGATGATCTGCTCACGTTCAGAGAGTTCCAAATCCCCTGCCGAGAGTTGAATCCGCACCGCCGCCTTGCCCGCGACGCCGACGACATCCGTCTCGTGCGGTGGCCCGTCGAGCCGACCGCGATGCGCGAGCGCATCGAAGAAACGCTGTGCGTCGCGGACGGTCATCTCCGTCACATCGGTCAGGTTGTAGGCCGCGATCGTGACGGCAAGCGTTTCCGGCTTGAGTCGCTTGCCTTTGCAGACGGGACACGGCTTCGCCCCCATGTACCGCTCGATCTCGGCACGGACATGCTCGGAACTCGTTTCCTTGTACCGCCGTTTCAGATTCGGAATGACGCCCTCGAAGGTTGTGTCGTACGTCCGGGCCTTGCCGCTGCCGGTCTGGTACTTGACCGGGAAGTACTCGCCATTATTGCCGTAGAGGATGACCCCCATCTGTTCGGGCGAGAAGTTGCGCGTCGGGGTACTGACGAGGAAGCCAGACTGCTCGCCAAGCGCGGTGAGCAGTTGCAGATAGTATCCCTGCCCGCCCTGCGTCGTGCGCACCCAGGGTTGGACGGCGCCCTCCGCGAGTGTCAAATCCCGGTTCGGGATAATGAGGTCGGGGTCGAACTCCATCACGGTACCGAGGCCGGAGCAGTGCGGGCAGGCGCCGTGCGGGCTATTGAATGAGAAGGCGCGCGGCTCCAATTCCTCGAACGATTCGCCCGTTTCCGGGTCGGCCAACTTCTCGGAGAAGAAGCGATCCGGCCCGTCCACCTCGGCGGCGATCATTACGCCCTCGCCATGCTTGAGGGCCGTCTCCACACTATCCGTCAGGCGCGTGCGGAATCCCTGCACCTCGTCGCTGTCGGTGTCATGCCGGATGACGAGCCGGTCCACGACGATCTCGATCGTGTGCTTCTTGTACTTCGCGAGAACAATCTTCTCATCGAGGTCGCGCACCGTACCATTCACGCGCACGCGCACGAAACCCGTCCGTTTCGCCTCCTCGAAGATGCCTTGATGCTCTCCCTTGCGGTCACGGATAATCGGCGCGAGGATGAGAAGCCGCGTGCCGTCCGCAAGGCCGAGAATATGCTCGACGATCTGCTCCGCACTCTGCTTCTGGATCGGTCGCCCGGTCGTCGGGCTGTGCGCGTGGCCAATGCGCGCGAAGAGCAAGCGGAGATAGTCGTAGATTTCCGTCACCGTCCCGACGGTCGAGCGCGGGTTGCGGCTCGTGCTCTTCTGGTCAATCGAGATCGCGGGCGAGAGGCCGTCAATATGATCTACGTCTGGCTTCTCCATCAGGCCGAGGAACTGCCGGGCATAGGCGGAGAGCGATTCGACATACCGTCGCTGCCCTTCCGCATAGATCGTATCGAAGGCGAGGCTGGATTTCCCGGAACCGGAAAGCCCCGTGAAGACGATGAGTTTGTCTCGTGGAATTGTCAGATCAACATTCTTGAGGTTGTGTTCGCGGGCGCCGCGAACAATAATCTGATCGTGTGGCATTGATTCTGGCCCCCTACTCAACGATCTACGATCCCTGTACGTTCACGGTCGCATCGTGACAGTGTAGCATTTTTGCGTATTATCCGCAAGCCGTCCCAGTGGTTCGTTTTGCTAATCCGCAGCACGGGAAATGCGTTCCACGCCCGATGTCCGTACACAGTATATACGAACGCGCGTTCGCGCGCACGGTTGTATCATCAACTATCTCATCTGACCAATCGAGCCGGAGAAGGAAGCCGCTCTTGACTTCGGTACGTCATGCGCCATAGAGTAACGTGGTCAAAAAGGCGAGACCGGTTCGGTAAGCCCGGTCATCCTCGATTGTCTGAGGACAACTGTCTGGCGCATAAGCGTTGAGATCCACGACACAGGTAGGCGTATGTGCGCCCGCTTCCTCGTCGAGGTCCAATGCGTATCAGTGCGCGCCGCCGCAGGGCGCATTGGCCTCCAACGTTACGGAGGGATCAATGCAACTCAACCACCTCAACTTATGCGTAGACAACCTCGCCGAGGCACACAACCTCTTCCAGCGCTGCTTCGATTTTCAGTTCCTGGATCAGAAGGGAGACGCGATCGCCGTCATGACCGACGGTCACGGATTCACCCTTGTCCTGAGCAACCCGCAGGCATTCGGGGCCGAGACGCCGACGATTTATCCTGTAGGATTCCATGTCGGATTCATTGTGGAAACCCCCGGTCAGGTTGATCAGATTCATAGCCGTCTCGCGGCGGCGGATATTCACATCGCCCATGCGCCGAGGAAGATCAGGGAGAGTTACACCTTCTATTTCACGGCGCTGGGCGCGATCCTCTTCGAGGTGAGTTGCCCTCTCTAAAGCGTGGAGATCAAAACCTACTCTGTTACACTCTGGGCGGAGGGGTGATCGCCATGACTGAACGACCGTTAAAACTCGTGATTGCTTCCGGCGGCACGGGCGGGCACATCAGCCCCGTGCTCGCGGTGTTGAAGACGCTGCGGGAACGATGCGCGGTGGACGCGACGTGGATCGGTGGCACATGGGGGCTCGAGCGCGCGGCGGCGGCGCGTGCCGGGGTGCCATTCGTTGCGATACAAAGCGGCAAACTACGGCGCTATCTCTCATGGCAGACACCAATAGATGCCCTGCGTATCCCTCTCGGATACTCGCAGGCGTACCGACATTTGCGACGCATCCAACCGGCGGTCGTCTTCTCCACCGGTGGCTACGTTGCCGTACCGACAGCACTCGCTGCCGCCCGTCTCGGCATCCCGGTCTTGACGCACGAGCAGACCGCGCAACTCGGCTTGGCGACGCGGATCATCGCGCGCTCTGCTGATGTGCTCGCGCTGTCATTCCCGCTGCCGGAAGCGAAAGAGGACAGTAGCAAGCCGCGCGTGATCGTCACCGGTAATCCGGTGCGCACCTCGGTGTTCGGTGGCGACGCTGCGCGCGGGGCGGCGCACTTTGGCCTCTCGCCAGAGATGCGGACGATCTATGTCACAGGCGGAGCGCGCGGTTCATCGCCAATCAATGAACGGATCGAGCGCGCGTTGTCATTGCTGCTCCCATCAATGCAGATCATCCACGCGACTGGCCCAACCGACGCGAACGGTGATTACCTGCGCTTACAGGCGATCCGCGAGAAACTTCCTGACGAATGGCGCGGGCGTTATATCATCGTGGAAACACTCGGTGACGAACTGCGCGATGTCTATGCCCTCGCTGCACTCGTCGTCGGTCGTTCGGGCGCGGGCACGGTCGCGGAGGTGGCCGCCCTCGGCAAACCGTCCATCCTCATCCCCCTCCCTGGCACCGGCGGCGATGAAGCGACAAAGAACGCGCGTGTTCTCGCCGACGCAAAGGCAGCGATCCTGATTCCTCAGGCTGAGGCGACACCCGAACTGCTTGCGTCCCATGTTATCGCCCTGCTCAACGACGACGCGCGGCGCGCCCGGATGAGCGACGCCGCGCGCTCCCTCGCACCATCTAATGCCGCAGACAAAATTGCGGATGCGCTGCTCGAATTGGCAGGCCGTATAGAGTCAGAGGCCAGTGATTAATCTGATAAAAGGAGTCGGTCGCAGGGGATTTGTAGCCTACTAAAAGGTACTGCGCCAAGCTGAAGTCCGCCACCACCCGTTTGGTATACAAGTCCGCTCCGTCGCGAAGGCTAACCCTCTTCTCCGAGCGCGGCAGCAATCGCTTCGCGGACGGTGACGGCGCGCGTCAGTTCCAATCCGTCTGGTGGACGACCGCGACCACGCCGCAACGCCGCCGGGACAATCGCCCGCTTGAAACCGAGGGAAACCGCTTCCAGCAAGCGGCGGTCGAGATCGCGGACGGAGCGCAGTTCGCCCGACAGGCCGACTTCACCGATGCAGACCGCCGTCGGGTCCACGCGCACGCTCTTGAAGGCCGATGCGACCGCCGTGCAGATCGCCAGGTCCGCCGCCGGTTCCACGATCTTCAATCCGCCGACGACATTGACGAAGATGTCCTGATCGCCAAGCGCCAACCCGACGCGGCGCGACAGGACCGCCGTCAGGAGCAGCAGGCGGTTGGTGTCTACGCCATTTGCCGTTCGGCGCGGCGTGCCGTACGGCGTCGGACTGGTGAGCGCCTGCACCTCAACGAGGATCGGCCGGGTTCCCTCAACCGTGACGGCAACGGTTGAGCCAGCAGCGTTCGTCACTCGTTCTTGCAAGAACGCTTCGGAGGGATTCGTTACTTCGAGCAAACCCGCGCCCGCCATCTCGAAAATGCCGACCTCGTCCGTCGAGCCATACCGATTCTTGACGCCGCGTAGAACGCGATACTGCCCGAAGCGGTCGCCCTCCAAATAGAGCACGACGTCCACGATGTGTTCGAGCACGCGCGGCCCAGCGATCGTGCCTTCCTTCGTAACGTGGCCGACGATCAGGACGGGAATTTGGCTCGTCTTCGCCCAGCGCATCAGGACGGCAGTGCATTCCCGCACCTGCGTCACGCTGCCCGCCGTGGAGGTGATACTCTCCAATGCCACGGTTTGAATCGAGTCCACAACGACGAGTTTCGGTTGCAATGCGGCGGCATGGGCGAGGATCGTCTCAACATCCGTTTCAGCAATGACATAGAGTTCGTCTTGCGGGACGTTGAGCCGTTCCGCACGCAGTTTGATCTGCTGCGGCGATTCCTCGGCGGAGACGTAGAGCACCGGTCCATGCTCGACGGCGAGCAACGCCGCGACCTGCAAGAGCAGCGTGGACTTGCCGATCCCCGGATCGCCGCCCACCAGCACGAGCGACCCCGGCACGAGGCCGCCGCCGAGCACGCGGTTTACCTCACCGATGGCGAGCGGAATGCGCTGGAAGCCCTCACGGGAAATCCGTGCGAGCGGTTCCGGTCGCTGCATGCCCACCGGAAGCGAGGCAAATCCGCCGCGCGTTGCAGCGTTCGTCGGCGCTTCCGGCAGCACAATCGTCTCATCGAGCGTCCCCCAAGCGTCGCATTCCGGGCAGCGACCGAGGAATGCCGGACTTTCGTACCCACAGGCGCTACAGATGTACTTGACGCGACTCCTGGTGATTGTTTTCTTTGCCATCTTCCGCCTCAAACCGCAGGCCGAAGCCCACGCCACCGATACCACAGGCTTTCTCGCCTATCGCAGTATCGCACATATGTTCGTGTGTGGCGACAGAGAAAAGGCGCTGACCGCAAGGGGCAGCGCCTTTCGTTCCACACGATACGCGTTTACGTTTCAGCGCCGACGATGGCGAGTTCACCCTCTTCGACAACATCGCGTTCTTCCTGGCTAAGGCGGAGGAGGTCGTCCTCCACGTCCACCCGAATACGCTTGCCGGGCACGAACCGCGCATCGAGCAACCCCTCGGCGAGCGGATCTTCGATCAGGTTCGTAATAATCCGACGGAGCGGCCGCGCGCCGAACTGCGGGTCGTAGCCGCGCTTGGCGAGCAAGTCCATCGCCTCATCGGTGACGGTGAGGTCAATATCCTGCTCCGCCAGTTGCACACGGATGCGCTTCAGGAGCAGGTCGGTGATCTGGCGGATGTGCGTGTTGTTCAACGCGTGGAAGACAACGATGGCGTCAATCCGGTTGATAAACTCTGGGCGGAAGGTCCGCTTCAGTTCGTCCATCACCTTTACGCGCATATCGTCGTACTGCCGCGCCTGCTGCTTCGCTTCGTCGCCGGTAATGGCGAAACCGAGGCCGCTGTCGCGCTTCAACTGCTCCGAACCAACGTTGGAGGTCATGATAATGATCGTGTTGCGGAAGTCTACCTTGCGACCCTTGGCGTCCGCGAGATTTCCGTCTTCGAGAATCTGGAGGAGGATATTGAACGCCTCCGGGTGCGCCTTCTCGATTTCATCGAGCAACACCACCGAATACCCCTTGCGGCGCACGGCTTCCGTCAGTTGACCGCCCTCTTCATAGCCGACGTAACCGGGAGGGGCGCCGACGAGCCGGGAGACGGCGTGCCGCTCCATGAACTCAGACATGTCGATCTTAATCAGCGCGTCCTCGCTGCCGAACATGAATTCGGCCAGCGCTTTCGCCGTCTCAGTCTTGCCGATACCCGTCGGGCCGAGGAAGATGAACGAGCCAATCGGCCGCTTCGGGTCTTTCAAACCGGCACGCGCGCGGCGCACGGCGCGGGAGACCGCTTCGATGGCGTCCTGCTGCCCGATGATCCGCTTGTGCATTGCGGATTCCATTTGCAGGAGCCGCTCGGATTCCTCACCCGCGATGCGCATCAGCGGGATGCCCGTCCACATCGAGACGACCTGCGCGATGTCCTCTTCCGTGACATACGCCTCGTCGGTGTGCTTCTCCTCCTGCCACTCGCGCTCCATCTCGTGGATGCGGTCGCGCAGGCGTTCCTCGCGGTCCTGCAACTGCTTGGCGACATCGAAATCATCGGCGTTCTTGGCGGATTCCTTCTCGTTCTGCAGCGAGGCGAGCATGCTTTGCGCCTGCTTCAGGTTCGGCGGCGCGACCGAGCGGTGCATCCGCACGCGGGAGCCTGCCTCGTCAATCAAATCAATTGCTTTGTCCGGCAGGAAGCGATCCGGCACATAGCGGGCAGCCAGGCTGGCAGCAGCCTTCAGCGCCTCGTCGGAGATCTTCAACTGGTGATGATCTTCGTAGCGGCTCCGAATACCCTTGAGGATTTCAACCGTCTCCTCAACACTCGGTTCATCCACGATCACGGGCTGGAAGCGGCGTTCGAGGGCGGCATCACGCTCGATGTGCTTGCGATACTCATCGAGGGTCGTTGCACCAATCGTCTGCAATTCGCCGCGCGACAGGGCGGGTTTGAGGATGTTCGCGGCGTCTACCGCACCCTCCGCCGCACCGGCGCCGACAATTGTATGCAACTCATCAATGAAGAGGATGCTCGATGTCTCCTTGATCTCGCCAACGATCTTTTTCAGCCGCTCCTCGAACTCGCCACGATACTTCGTGCCCGCGACGAGCGCACCGATGTCGAGCGAGATAAGCCGCTTGTTCTGGAGCGGCTCCGGTACATCGCCCGAAACGATCCGCTGCGCAAGCCCTTCGACGATGGCCGTCTTACCGACGCCCGGTTCACCGATCAGCGCGGGGTTATTTTTCGTGCGGCGCGTGAGAATCTGCATCACCCGCTCGATTTCGCTCTCGCGGCCGATCACCGGGTCCAATTTACCGCCGCGTGCCGCCTCGGTCAGATCAAAGCCGAGTGCGTCCATATACGGCGTCTTCGTCTGCTGCTTGGATTGCTGATAGGAGGAAGACTGGGAGACGACCTGCATCACCTGCTGGCGCACCTTTTCCAGGCTCACCCCCAGCGATTCCAGTACCCCCGCCGCGATCCCCTCTCCCTCACGCACCAGCCCCAGCAGCAGATGCTCCGTGCCGATGTAGTGGTTGTTCAGGCGGCGGGCCTCGTCCATCGCCAATTCAATGACTTTCTTGGCGCGTGGCGTCAGCCCTGGATCGCCGACGACCAGCCCATCGCCCCGCCCAATGATGAACTCGACAGCGGAACGGACTTTGGGCAGTTGGACGCCGAGATTAGCGAGTACGCGGGCGGCAATGCCATCCCCCTCACGGACGAGGCCGAGGAGCAAATGCTCGGTGCCGATGTAGTTGTGGTTGAATCGCTGGGCCTCTTCCTGTGCCAGTGAAAAAACCTTGCGCGCGCGCTCAGTAAACTTCTCAAACTTGTCTGCCATCTGGCGACTCCCTTGTTCGGGTAACGATGGTCTCGCAGACCGCTGCATCGGTCCCCAATACTGCAATAAAGATACCACACAGCCCCCGCGAATCGCGGGGGCTGCACAGAGAAGTGTTGTCAGTCACGCGCGTCCGGCAGGGACAAAACCCGTGGTAAGGAGCGGTCGTCCTGTCAGACGAGGAGATCCGAAACTGCTCATATCGCCTGCCGCATTCGGCGCATGAACCGCCTCTCACTCCGTACTACGTACAGTATACCATAACGGATGCATCATGCCAGCCTACGCCTTGACGCTCTCCTCCGCAGCGGCTTCGTTTCCGGCGGTCTGCTCTGCCGCTGCAGTGCCAGCATGCTGCTCCGTTGTCAGGTCGGTTTCATCGCTTTGCTCAGTTTCCGACACCGGTTCGGCGCTCTGCTCCATCGGTGTCTCATCAGTGCCAGCGCTCGATACCGCCGCACCGACGTCGGTTCCCGGGTCCATTGTCACCATGCCGTGCGCGGAAACAGTCAGATCGCCAGACGCATCTTTTGCTTCGACATGCGATTCCTGCTCGGCGACGGCCTCCGGATCGGGCGAGGTCGTCGGTTCTTCAGCTGCTTCCATCTGCTCGCCAATCGTCGCGGTCAATGGACCGTCGTCATTCCGGTCGTTACTGTTCCGGTTCTCGTCGTTGCCATTGCGGGTATCGTTCGCACCCTCGGTATCCGATTCCGCATCCTCGTCGTCATAGAGCGCGGCCTGCGCCTCTGCTGCCTGCATCTCAAGGTTGTGTTCATTCTGCGCTTCGAGGTCCTCCGGTTTCACCGGGTGGCCCATGTTGTCCTGAATGTAGCCATCAATCGCGTCCTGCTCGGTGAATTCGAGCGCACGCCGCAGGCTGAGGCCCATCCGCCGCCGCTGGGGATCAATACGAATGATCCGCAGGGTCATCTCATCGCCTTCCTTGACGACGTTGCGCGGGTGCGCGACGCGGTCATCGGAGAGTTCAGAGACGTGGATCAGCCCCTCGATACCGTCCTGGATGCGCGCGAACGCTCCGAAGTTGGCGAGTTGCGTGACCGTTCCCTTCACCAGTTGGCCGACTTCATATTGAGCGGCAACGCGCGTCCATGGTTCGGCTTGCGTTCGCTTCAGTGAAAGAGCAATCTTCCGCTCGTCCTCATTGATGCCGAGAACATAGACCTCGACCTCTTCGCCGATTTTCAGCACTTCGCTCGGATGCCGCACGCGGCTCCACGAGAGTTCGGAGAGGTGAACCAGCCCGTCCGCACCGCCGATGTCCACGAAGGCGCCGAAGTCGCAGATGCTGGAAACGCGTCCCTTGCGGACCTCGCCCTCCTTGAGCGTGCCGATCAGCCGCTCCTTCATCGCGTCGCGCCGCTCCTGAATCGCCTGCCGCTCGGAGAGAATCAGGCGATTGCGGTGTCGGTTAATCTCGATCACCTTGAGCGGAATGCTCATGCCAATCAAGCGGGCCATATCGCCCTGCTTGGATGCCTCATCGCCGCCACGGATTTCCGTGACCTGCGAGGCCGGCACGAAGCCGCGCACGCCATCCAGATCAACGAGCAGGCCACCTTTGTTGTAATTCTTGACAATCGCCTCGATGACCTCACTGGCCTCATATTTTTGCTGCAAGATACGCCACGACTTTTCCTGCCGCGCACGATCAATGGAGAGGACAGCATGACCGTCCGCATTCTCCGGTTGGACGACGAACACGAGAACGGTATCACCAGACGACAGCGCCTTCCGCTCCGCGTCACCGAGACTGGAAAGTTCCTTGTTCGGGATGATACCTTCAGACTTGGACCCAATGTCCACGAGCACTTCGTCACGGTCCAACTGCATGACGATCCCCTCGAGTACGTCGCCGTACTTGAGCGTTCGCACATCCGTGTCAGGCTCCGCGAGCAATTGCTCCATCAGATTCCGGCCGATCGGCGCCTCACCCATCCCGGTCTCGGAAATCACTGCCGTATTTTGCTCCATATACCTTCCCGTGTTTCAATGCTCACCCGGTCATACATCCGGGCGTGAAACTGTTTCCATACGCAGCCGTTCATATGCACCCTGCACATGACAGATGACACCGCGACCAGCATTTCTCAGTATACACGAAACCAAGAAACTCGCGCAACCTGGATATACCGTGAATCGCAAGGCCAAACCGACGCTCTTTCTTGTGTTCCTTTTCGCCGCAAATAGTCGGCGCAATGCAATACGCAAGAAATCAGTGGCGTAGCCTTCAGTCTGCGGTTTCTCACGCAGGATGAAGGCTACGCCACCGATACATCTTAATCTGCGGCCGCTGGCGTGGATCGCGCGGGTGTCAGCCGGCCTTGCTTCAGATCGTCATTGATAAGGGCCGCGACATCGCCGCCCAACTTGATCGAGTAGTTCGTCCCGCGATCCTCCGGGTAAATTTGCGTCGTGTTCGCGAGGTAGATATTCGGCAACGGTGTGCGCATCTCCGGGATCAATGAGGAATAATGGAGTGGCACGATCGGTTGCGCGGCCCGTTCACGGAAAACGCGGATTTCCCGCACCCACGACGGATCGAATGCCGGGTTAATGCGCTGCAAGGCGGGCACATAGTGCTGAAAGAGCGCATCCTGATCCATGGTCCAGATTGGGTCGGTCACTTCGAGGTACCGCGAAAGATAGACGAGATGGCTCCCGCCGTACTGCTCCGGCGGGACGAAATTCGTCTGCTCGATCACGCCTGTGAACGGCACCGCCTCGTCGGCGATATTCAGCCAGTAGATGTCGGTCAGTTTCCGGTCCAGTTCAAGCAGCATGCAGCACGCCGCCTGATACCCTGCGGCATCAAGTTTCTGTACATATGCGGCGGGCAGTTCCGGCACGAGCCGCTTGAAGACGGCGGATGGCGCCGTGACGACCACGACATCGAAATCCTCTTCCCGCCCATCAACCCGCACCATCACACCCCCGTCGGCGCGGGGTTGCACGGCCTCGACAGTGACGCCCAAATGAATTTCCACATCAAGGCGGTGCAACTCGGCACCCAGCGCGTCAATAAAGACTTGGAATGAGCCGCGCGGGTAGCCGAGCGTCTCTTTAGCGAGCGGGTTGCTCCGGTTCGTCGTGCGCAGTTGCACTTTTTTCCAGAACCAGACCATCGGAATGGTCTCCCACGACGGGCCGAACTTCGCCCGCAGTTGCGCGCCAAAGACGCGATCAAAACCATTCTTGCCCACGAACCGTTCGATCCATTTCGCGGCGTTGATGCGCTCGTAGCCCGCGTACTTCTTCTGGAATTGAAGGTATGCCGTCATCGCGCCGATGCGTAGGCGCGCGATGGGCGAGATATAGCCGAGTTTCAGGAGGTCCGTCGCGCCATCGAGCGGCCAAATTTTGCCGTCATGAAACATGCCGACGGTGCTCGGTAACCACTGGAGTGTGTCCCCAACACCGAGTTCAGCCATCAGGTCGGTGATTGCCGTGTCGGAATGGAAAAGATGATGATAGAAGTATTCCAGCCGCGTCCCGGCGATTGGGAAAGTCGCCGCTTGCCCGCCTAAGCCCTGCATCCGCTCCCAAAGCACGACCGTATGCCCCGCCTGACGCAGCCGCAACGCCGCCGCCATGCCGAGCATTCCCCCACCGATCACTCCGACACGCATGGTTGACCTGACTCCCTACCCCCTTCCGTCACTCGGCGTGGGAAGAGGAGAAAAATATGGCAAGCGAAAGGGCGACCCGATTGCCGCCCTTCCGAGTGATCTTCCTATGATACTACGCTACCGACGATCAGATGAAGAGCGGTGCAAGCACGAGGGTCAGCGTCGCAAGCAGTTTGATCAGGACATGCAGCGACGGCCCAGCGGTGTCTTTGAAGGGATCACCGACCGTATCACCGACAACCGAGGCTGCGTGCGGGTCACTGCCCTTGCCGAGCACCGTGCCATCCGCATCGCGCAGATCGCCCGCCTCGATAAACTTCTTGGCATTATCCCACGCACCACCACCATTGTTCATCAGGTTCGCCATCAGGATGCCACCCATCGTGCCGACAATCAGCATGCCTGCCGCTCCCTCAGCGCGCAGGAGCAAGCCAATCGCTATCGGCATGAGCACGGCCAACGCACCCGGTGCAATCATCTCGCGGAGCGCGCCGCGCACGGAAATGTCCACGCATCGGGCGTAATCCGGTAGCTCGGTGCCCGCCAAAATGCCTGGCCTTTCGCGCCACTGGCGGCGGACTTCGCTGATCATGTCTTGCGCCGCGCTACCGACCGCGCGAATCGCCAGTGACGAGAACAAGAAGACGAGCATCAGGCCGAGGAAGCCGCCGATAAACACCTTCGGCTGCGCGAGATTGACGATGTGGGACTGGTCCCATAATGCGGTGCCCGGCTGATAGCCGCGCGACTCCGCGACGACATCGAGATAGGCGGAGAAGAGCAGGAAGGCCGCGAGGGCGGCGGAGCCGACCGCGTACCCCTTCGTCAGCGCCTTCGTCGTGTTGCCCACCGAGTCCAGCGCGTCCGTCACATCGCGCACGGACTCCGGTTGGTTGCTCATCTCGGCGATGCCACCCGCGTTGTCGGTGATTGGGCCGAAGGTATCCATCGCGAGGATGTAGCCCGCACCCATCAGCATGCCGACCGTCGCGCAGGCCGTCCCAAAGATGCCATCCTGCAATGTGTTGCCGGTGACGTGCGTGCGCGTGCCGAGGAAAAATGCGCCACCAATCGCCAGCGAGATCGTGATCGCGGGCATCGCGGTGGATTCCATCCCAATGGCAAGGCCGGAGATAATGTTCGTCGCGGAACCCGTGCGCGACGCCTCGGCAATCGTGCGCACCGGTCGGTAGTTGCCCGCCGTGTAGAACTGCGTGATATAGACGAAGGCAATCGAGGCCGCGATGCCGACCAATCCGGCGAGCGCGAAGTAAAACCACTTGTCGCCGACATTGAACACCGTGCCATCCGTGTTGTTCCGCGTGGTGTTGTGGAAGAGCACGTAGGTCACGAAGATCATGAAGATCACTGAGAGGCCGGCAACCACGTAATAGCCGCGGTTGAGCAGACCGAGCGCGTCGGTCGCCTGCGCCGATGGTCGGACGAGCAGCACGCCGATAATCGAGGCAAGGAGGCCGAACGCGGTAATGACGAGCGGGAAGATGATCCAGTTATTGTTGTTCGTGATCGTCGCGAGCGCGACGCCGAGGATCATCGCGCCGACGACTTCTGCCGCCGTGGACTCGAAGAGGTCCGCGCCACGACCGGCACAGTCGCCGACATTGTCACCGACGAGGTCGGCGATCACGGCCGGGTTGCGCGGGTCGTCCTCCGGGAGGTTCGCCTCAACCTTGCCGACAAGGTCCGCGCCAACGTCCGCCGCTTTAGTGTAGATACCGCCGCCGAGTTGGGCGAAGAGTGCGACGAACGATGCGCCGAAGCCATACCCGACAATATAGAACGGCGCGTCGCGCGGGCCGTCCGTGATGCCGGTCGCGGCAAAGAGGGCGAACATGCCCGTCACACCAAGCAGCGAGAGGGCGATGACGAGCAACCCGGAAACCGCGCCCCCATGAAAGGCGGCGGTGAGCGCCGCGCCGAGGTTTTTGCGCGCCCCGGCAGCCGTCCGCAAGTTCGAGCGCACGGCGACGTTCATACCAATGAAGCCTGAAACGCCGGAAAGGGCCGCACCGACCAGAAACGAGAAGAAGGTCAGCAGCGCGTGCTTGGCCGGATGCTGGTCATGCTTCGTGATGAAATAAATCAAGACGGAGATGACGATGGCGACGATGCCGGCAATCGCGAAAATCGTGCGGTACTGCCGGTTCAGGTAGGCGCGTGCGCCAGTCAGGATGCGCCCCGCGACATCCTGCATTTCCGGTGTACCGCTATCACTCGCGAGTACTCCCCGCGCGAGCGAGATCGCATACAGGACCGCCACAATGCCAATAACGGGAACTGTCCACACAAGCCAGCTCACGCACTCCCCCCCTCACGGCCCCGCTCGCGAGCCGCATCCATATAAATGATGAACACCAGCCGGTGAAAGGGCGGCCATCCGCCGAACAAACGTGAACGCGCGGCACATTCCCCCGGTCGCAGCGCGGACGCGAGTGTACCATCCGCCGCCTTCCGCCGCAATGCTATCTGTTCGTACAGTAGGGGAATGCGCTCTCGTCGGGAACCCGTCAAGGAGTGTCGGCAGCGGGCGGGCGCGGATGATCCGTCGTGGATTGTGGTATTCCCGCCTCATTCTCCGGTTCAATATGGATGACAATATCGGTTTGTGGCAGCGCATCGGCGATCTCGTCTTCGAGATGTGTGGAGAGATCGTGCGCCGCCGCGACGGAGAGATCACTCGGCACAACAAGGTGCAAGTCCACCGCATGACGGCCACCGACGTGGCGCGTGCGGAGATCGTGGTACTCGATGAAGTTGTCGGCGTGGTCATCGAGTACCGTGCGGATGGTCCGCTCCTCCTCATCGGGGAGCCGGTAATCCATCAGGCCGCGAACGGCGCCGAGCAGGACGCGGATGCCCGCGACCGCGATGAAGCCCGATACGATGATGCCGACGATCGGGTCCACCACGTGCCGTCCCGTCACCCGGACCACAAGCAACCCCAACACAACGCCCGTCGCCGTGATGACATCCGTGCCGAGTTCGATGCCCGTCGCCTCCAATGCGGGGGAGCCTTCCGACCGAGCAACCCGCAAGAGATAGCGCGATATGGCGATATTGATCACTGCCGCCGCCGCCATAATCGCGATGCCCCATCCCAGGTGCGTCACGACCGATCCGTTGAGGAGAGAGTTGATCGCGTTCCCCGCACTGAACACCGCGACGACACAGATCAGGATGCCCTCACCGAAACTTGTCAACGTCTCCACCTTGCCGTGCCCGTAGGGATGCGTCCGGTCTGCTGGTCGCTGCGCGTACCAGATCGCCGCTGACGCAAGCACCGCGATGAGCAAATCCACACCCGAATGCGCCGCCTCTGAGAGGATCGCAACCGACCCCGTGCCGAAGCCGACGATCAGTTTCCCGACGACGAGAATCGCATTCGTCAAAATGGCAAGAGACGCGACGCGGGTGATGCGTCGCGAGTGGGTATCCATAGGACATTTCCGATGGAGAATATCAGGCCACCACGTCAGCTATTGGTGGCCCGAACATCGAGCAGAACGCTTTGGGAACGATCAGTCCCCCGCGCCACTGGCAGTCGCACGCGGCGTGCCCCGCCCGCGACGCCAGAAGGCAAGTCGCTGGATCTCGCCTCGCTCCCAACTGACGAGCAACTGACTCGCGTTGAAGATGGACGAGTACGTGCCGCTTACTACGCCAAGTAGGAGGGCAAGCACGAATTCGCGGATTGTCGCGCCGCCGAAGAGGACGAGCGCAAGGAGCGTAAAGATGACGGTCAGCGACGTATTGATCGAGCGGACAATTGTTTGATTCAGGCTGTAGTTGACGACATCGTCGAAGGGCATTGCGGGGCGGCGAATCTGATTCTCGCGGATGCGGTCGAAGACCACGATCGTATCATGGACAGAGAACCCGATCACGGTTAGCACCGCCGTGACGAAGAGCGAATCTATCTCCGCGCCGATGACTTTGCCGAGGATCGCGAAAATCCCGAGCACTACCAGTACGTCGTGGAGCATCGCGACGATCGCGCACGAACCGTACAGGAACGGTCGTTTCACCTTGCGGAATGCCCACGCGAGGTAGAGCAAAATGCCGACGGCTGCCGCGAAGACCGAAAGAATCGAGTTCCGACTGACCGATGCACCGACCGTCGGCCCAACGGAATCCAGCCGCAGTTCCTTGAAGTCGCCGTAGCGCGTCTTCAGAGCGTTCGCCAGTTGGGTCTTAACGGGCGAACCTTCTTCGAGTTGCTTGAGATGGATCAGCACGGTCTGCGTTTGATCCGGGTTATTCGCGATCTGCACCTGCGGATCCTGCTGACCCTGCGAGATGAGAATCTGCCGAACATCGAGCGATTGAATATCCGTGCGGGGAAACTGCAGTTCCCACACAGACCCGCCCGTGAAATCAATGCCGAGGTTGAGGTGCCAGAAGATGAGCGCCAGAACGCCGGGGACGATAATCAGGAGCGAGAGCGTGTACCAGATTTTGCGGCGGTGAACGAGATCGAGCATTGGCGGTTTTCCCCCTAATCCCCAGCGGTGGTCGTCGCGGCGTCGCGCGTCGGCGCAGGCGCAAACGATTCCGTGTTGAAGAGCCAGCGGTTGGTCGAGATGCCGCGCGAACTGAGCAGGCAGCGCAGAAAGGTCCGCGTAACGGTGATCGCGCTGAACAGGCTGACGAGCACACCAATCAAGAGCGTCAGTGCGAACCCGCGCACGACCGAGGTGCCAGTGATCCCACCAAAGACATACAGAATCAGGCAGGTAATCATCGTTGAGGCGTTCGAGTCGCGGATGGACGGCCACGCATGATCGAAGCCCGCGTCAATCGCATTGCGCAACGTGCGACCGGAACGGAGTTCCTCCTTCATCCGGGCGAAGATCAGTACATTCGCATCCACGGCCATACCGATGGAGAGAATAAAGCCCGCGATGCCCGCGAGTGTCAGCACAATGCCGAACAGTTTGAAGAGCGCGAACGTGAGCACCGTGTAGACACCGAGCGCCACCACCGCAAGCACACCCGGCAGGCGGTAGAAGAAGATCATAAAGAAGGCGACCGCCGCGAGGCCGATTGCGCCAGCAAGGAGGCTCTTGTTGATCGAATCCTGGCCGAGTGTCGGGCCGACCGTGCGCGTTTCGATCACGTCGAGCGGCACCGCGAGGCGACCGGACTTCAGGACGACGACGAGGTTCTGCACTTGTGTGCGATCGAGTCCGTTAATCTCGCCACTCTGGTCAATCCGGCTCTGAATCGTTGCGCTGTTCACGACCTTCTTATCTACGATCACATTGAGAAACTGGCCAACGTGTGAACCCGTATAGTCGCCGAACTTCGTGGCAGCATCAGAGTTCAACTTGAAGCCGACGACGAGGTTGCCACTCTGGTCGGTCTGTGGGAAGGCATCCGACAAGTCTTTCCCGGTGACAATCGTCTGATACACTGGCCCGGCTGGAGCGGTCGAAGAGGGTGATGCCGTCGCGGACACGCCGGGCGTCCCACTCGCTTCGGGTGTCCCACTCGTCCCCGCCGCCGCTGCCGCCGCTGGGGTGCCGGAGACCGCTGATCCCGACGCGCTCGCCGTACCGACGGGTGTCTCTGTACCGGCCGTCGTTGTCGTTGTACCGGTGACGTCTGACGCAGCGGGCGTTCCCGTAATTGCCGCTGATGCTGCGGGGGAGCCACCGGGAGCGACGGTGCCAACCGACGGAACCGTTGTTCCCGGTCCCGGTGTCGCACTGCTGATCGGCGACCCATCGGGATTGAGGCCGACCGTTTCCGGCCCACCGAGCGAGGTCGTGACAACCGAACCCGTCGGCAATTGGGTTTGGCTGCCGACCAACTCAAGGAGCGCCGTCTGCTTCAGCACTTGAACCGCAGCGGCCGGGTCCTGGACGCCGGGCAATTCGACGACGATCTTGTCACTCCCCTGGGTCTGAATAATCGGCTCGCTGACGCCAAGACTGTTGACGCGGCGCTCGATCGTATCGCGCAGACCGGAGAGCACATCAGCATCAACCGTCTGCCCCGGCGCGGGCCGCGCCTGCAACACGGCATGCACGCCACCTTTAAGATCAAGTCCCAATCGGGTTTCGGTGCGTGTCTTGATGTTGAAGAGATTGAGTTGCTGACCCGGAAGCACAATCCAGGTCGCGAGAATAGTCAGAACGACAATGATGGAAAAGACGTACCACGGACGAATTCGCACTGACGGATCCTCCTGGAAGCGAAAGAAAAAGACGCCGACGAAACCACCGCCACACGCCAACTGCAAGGGTAGCACCCGACCGTACGGGTGTCAAAAAGGATGTCGCACCGATTTCACCTCTGGTATGCTATGGCGAACAACGTGATAAAGGAGACGTATTCAGATGGTAGAGCATGCACCGCGCGCACCGATCCGCTCCTGTTTTCCGCCCAGTCCGACAGGCTATCTGCACGTCGGCGGGGCACGATCCGCGCTCTTCGACTGGCTCGCCGCGCGCTCGACCGGCGGACAGTTCATCCTCCGCATTGAGGATACTGACCGCTCGCGATTGCAGGAAGCGACCGTCGAGGCAATCTTCGACGGCTTGCGCTGGCTTGGCTTGCAGTGGGACGAAGGGCCGGAAGTTGGCGGTCCATTCGGGCCATATGTGCAGAGCGAGCGCCTGCCCCTCTATCAGCAATGGGCACACTGGCTCCTGGAACACAGCCGCGCCTACGAAGATTTTTCCCCGCCGCGCGTGCAGGGTCAGCAGGTCACGGCAACAGGGAAGCATGAGTTCCGAGAATACCGCGATCTGTCACTATCGGAGCGGGCAGCACGACACGACGCATATATCCAGACACACGAAAGCGCGCCCGCCATCCGCTTGAAGATGCCGCTCGATGGCGAGACGGTCGCTCGCGACTTGATCCGGGGTGAGATTCGCTGGCAGAACACCGACTTGCCAGTTGATCCGGTTTTGCTCAAGGGAGATGGCTTCCCGACGTATCATCTCGCGGAGGCCGTGGACGATCACTTCATGAATCGCAATGTCGTGATGCGCGGGCAGGAATGGATTCCCAGCATGCCGCTGCACGCGCTCCTCTTCCGCGCCTTTGGTTGGGATGAACCGATCTTCTGCCACCTGCCGCTCGTCACTGGCGCGGACGGCAAGAAACTCTCTAAACGACATGGTGATGCGGGTCTGCACGAATATCGCGAGCAGGGCTATCTACCGGAAGCGATTGTGAACTTCTGCGCGCTACTCGGCTGGTCATTCGGGGATGACATCGAAATTTTCTCCAAAGAGGAAGCCATTCCGCGTTTCTGCATCGAGGATATCCGGCCTGCGCCGTCTGTCTGGGATATGGATAAACTGCTCTGGATCAATGGTCAGTGGATCAACCACCGTCTGACGCTGGATGAGTTTGTCGAGCGGTCGCTCCCCTTCCTGCACGATGCGGGATTGGCCGAGGATGCGCCACGCGAGTACATTAGCCGCGCGCTCTCGCTGGAAAAGGAGCGTGTGAAGACGCTCGCGCAGGTGCCGGAGGCGACCCGCTTTTTCTTCGCGGAGCCGAGCGCGGACGCGAGCATAGTCACGCTCCTCAAGAAGCAGGGTGGCGATCAGGCGGGAGCGATGCTTGAGGCCGCGTTGAACCTGCTGGCCGACGCGGATTGGAGCGCCCGCGATGGGGTCGTGGCGGCAATAGATGCGGTCGTGGCGCAATTCGGCGTCAAACGCGGTGTGCCCTTTGGTCTGCTGCGCATCGCAACAACCGGCCGCACCGCCGCGCCCGATCAAGCGGATTTGATGCTCGTCCTCGGCCCGGGCCGGGTGGATCAGCGGATTCGCGCCGCGATTGATGCCCGGAAAGCGACGGGGGAAGGCTAACGGTGCGGCTCATCGCCGAACGTCCGGCGACCGTCGCGACTGGCAGCGTCGGCATCCAAAGGGATGCGATTATCGCGGGTGCGCTTGCGGCGCTGACCGTCATCACCCGACTCCCATTTCGCTCGCATCGCGCCTTTAACTGGGACGCCGTGAACTTCATCCTCGCCTTGCACGACTACGATGTCCGTCTCCATCATCCACAGCCGCCCGGCTATCCTGTTTTCGTCGCGATGGGGCGCGTCGTTCAGTTGGTGACACCGAATCCGAACACCGCGCTCGTCACCGTGGCGATGCTCCTGAGCGCGGGCGCGGTCGCGACAATCTATCTGCTTGGGCGCACGCTGTTCGGGCAGATGGCGGGGATCGTCGCAGCGCTCTTCCTGCTGTGCAGCGTCACCTTCTGGACGAACGGCGCGGTCGCCCTCGCCTATCCATCGCTCGCCCTCTTTACAACATTGGTCGCCTTGTTCGCGTGGCGATGCTATCAGCAGGGGCGCGCCGTGCCGATCTGGCTACCCCTCGCGCTCTCGCTCGCGTACGCAATTGGCGGCGGCTTCCGTCCCGATCTTCTCCTTTTCTTGCTGCCGCTCTGGATTTTCGGCCATTGGCGACTGCCGTTTCGTACGATTCTTTGCAGCGGGATATGTGTGGTCACGATTGTGTTGGCATGGTTTCTCCCAACGATTGTGCTCTCCGGTGGCTGGTCGGGCTATTGGGCGGTTTTTCGGGCCTATGCAAGCGACGATGTGCTGAAACGGTACTCCGTTGCGGAGAATGGTCCGCGCGCGCTGATCGTCAATGTGCGTGATACCGTGAAGTACACGGGCTATGCGCTTTATGCCCTCGCGGCGCCTGTCGTGGGGGCGGCGTTCTGGCTCTTGGCGCAGTGGCAACGACTGAAGGGAGAGCGCGCGGCTATGCGCCCCTACAGCGCGCTATTCCTACTGTGGATGGCGCCAGTGCTGCTCTTTTATGCGTGGGTGCATATCGGCGACCCGGGCTACGTCTTCACGTTCGTGCCCGCGCTGCTGCTGATCGCGGCCCGCTTCACGGTGGAACTGCCGCGCATCGTTCAGCGGCTACATCTCGATTGGCTCCGGCGGTTCGTCGTGCCGGCCCTGACAATCGTCGTCATCGCTGCCAACACGGGCATCTTCCTCTTCCGTCCATTGACGCTGACGGCGTACGGCATCCGGCAGGAGGACCGGACGATTGACGGCAAAATCGCCTATGTTCGCGCCCACGGTGGCCCCGCAACAACGCTGCTCATTTCGTACGAGAGCTACCGGCACTGGCTCCTCTACCTGCCCGAGTACCGTGTGCAGTTCGTTGATGTGACCTACGGTACGGCTGCTGATCGGACCGTGGCTTTTCCACCGGGCGTGACAGACGTTATTCTCATGGATGCGACGCTCCTGCGCGCAATCGGTCAGACACCACTAACCGATACCACCGCGATTGAAAACGACCGCGTCGCAGTCGTTCGCGATCACGCCGATGCACGGGTTCAGTTCGGGACAATCGCGTCACCGCTCGCAAATCAGCCACTGAAGCCGTAGCGCTATCGCGAAAGCCCGTGTCGTACCAACGCAATTTTGCTTGTGCTGCTTGACATATCTGGCACATCGCCGTACCGTGCCGGATAGTCGCCACGCTATGCCGACCGTCGCCACTACATGAATGGGACAGGGAGGAATGCTGATGCCCGATACGACAGGCCGGATCGCCGGGGAGACGCGCGCACTTATCATGGACCCAAAGGATAACGTCGCGGTCGCGATCCGCGAACTGACGGCGGGCGAAACCCTCGTCATTGCCGTACCTGACGGCTCAGAACGCGTCGTCACAACCGTTGAATCAATCCCGTTCGGTCATAAGTTTTCCACTGCCGACCTCGACGAGGGCGATCAGGTACTGAAGTATGGCGAGCGGATCGGGCGCGCGACGCGGGTCATCCCCGCCGGGTCGCACACGCATATTCACAACCTCACGAGCCAGCGCGGTCGCGGGGACCTTATCGGTCAGCACACGGGTGGACAGGAGTAAGCGCAGTGACATTGATCGCGCCCGCCACGCGCGGGACAACGAATGACGAAGAAGACCTGACAACACGCACATTCATGGGGTATCGGCGCGCGTACAGTGGCCGCGCCGGAGTGCGGAATTGCGTACTCATCATTCCCTCGGTCGTCTGCTCGAATACAGTCGTGCAGCGCATCGCGCAGCAGGTACCGGAATGCGTCTTTGTTACACATCAGCACGGCTGCTCGCAGGTCGGCGACGATGTCGAGCAGACACGGGCGACGTTGATTGGCTATGCGACGAACCCGAATGTCGCGGGGGTGCTCGTCGTCTCGCTCGGCTGCGAGACGATCGAGGGCGACCGCGTCGCGCAGATGATCGCGGAGACCGGCCAGGATGTGGAGTTTCTCGGCATTCAGGAAAGCGGCGGCATCAAGGCAACCGTCGCGTTAGGAATCGAGCGGTGCCACGATCTGCTCGAACGAGCGAGTCGGATCACGCGCGAAGCAGTGCCGCTTTCCGAACTCATCCTCGCCGTGCAGTGCGGCGGCTCGGATGCCTTCAGCGGCATCACTGCGAACCCCGCGCTCGGTATCACCTCGGATATGCTCATCGCGGCGGGCGGCACGGTGATGCTCGCGGAGGTGCCGGAATGCCTCGGCGCGGAGCACCTGCTCGCCGCACGCGCCCGGACGCCGGCAGTCGGCGAGCAGTTGGTTGCTGCCGTACGCCGCTACGAGGAGGACGCGCTGCGCATGGGCGTGGACCTCAACAAGGGCAACCCGGCGCCGGGCAATATCAAGGGCGGTCTGACGACCATCGAGGAGAAGTCCATCGGTGCGATGAAGAAGGGCGGCAGCACGCCGCTCAACGAAGTGCTCGCTTATGCCCAACCGCCGACGCAAAGAGGTCTCGTCATCATGGACACGCCCGGCAACGACATCGAGAGCGTCACAGGCAACCTCGCTGGTATGGCGCAGATGGTCGTCTTCACGACCGGGCGCGGCAGCGTCACCGGCGCGGCAATCGCGCCCGTCATCAAGGTCGCAACGAATACGCCGATGTACGAGAAGATGTCCGACAATATGGACCTCAACGCGGGTACGGTCGTGGATGGCACCGAGACGTTGCAAGATGTCGGTCGCCGGATCTTCGAGAAAATCATCTCGGTCGCCAACGGCGAGCAGACCCGCTCCGAGGAATGGGGCTGCAACGAGTTCGGCATCAACCGCATCGGGCCATCTCTTTGAGAGAGGGCTGAGGACTAGGACTGAGAACTGAAGATCGGGAGGGCGCATAGGATGTGCCCCTACACCAACGATTGCTCCCCTCTCCTTTGCCTCAAGGCAAAGGAGAGAGGTTGGAGGTGAGGTTCCCAATGCCCACATTACCGATGACGACGCTCGGAAAAACCGGACTACGCGTGACGAATCTCTGCCTCGGCGGCGCGCCGCTCGGCAACATGCCGGAGACGTTCGCGTACGCCGTGCCCGAAGAACGCGCGCTTGAGACGGTGCGCGCGCTGCTCGACAGCCCGATCAATTTCATTGATACGGCAGCATCGTACGGCGATGGTGAGGGGGAGCGCCGAATCGGTATCGTCCTCAAGGAGCGCGGCGGCTTGCCCGCCGGATACGTCCTCGACTCAAAGGCCGACCGCGATCTACAGATGGGCGACTTCAGCGGCGACCAGATGCGCCTCAGTGTCGAACGGAGCCTGCGATTGCTTAACCTTGATTCCATACAGTTAATGCACCTCCACGACCCCGAGCACACGACGTTCGAGGCGGCGATGGCACCTGGCGGCCCAGTGGAAGTCCTCCAGAGAATGAAAGAGGAAGGGCTGATCCACGCGCTCGGCGTCGCAGGCGGGCCGATTGATATGGAGATCCGCTATGTCGAAACCGGCCTCTTCGATGCGGTCATCACGCACAATCGGTATACGCTCCTCAACCAAACCGCCGACCCACTCCTGACTATCGCGCACGAACGCGGCCTCGGCGTCTTGAATGCCGCGCCGTACGGCAGCGGCATACTCGCGAAAGGGCCGGATGTCTATCCGCGCTACCAATACCAGCAAGCACCGCCCGCGATGATCGCGCAGACAAAGCGACTGGATGCGGTCTGTCAACAACACGGCGTCTCACTGCGCGTCGCGGCGCTGCACTTCTCGCTGCGTGACCCGCGCATCCACAGCACCATCGTCGGCATGACGCGACCGGAGCGCGTGCCGCAGGCCGTTGAGGATGCATTGATGCCTGTGCCCGACGCCCTCTGGGAAGAACTCGCCCCGCTCATCGCTGACTACAATCAGACGCACAGCGCATTCGAGGATACGCGATACACGCTCCCCGAAGGCCATTAGCAACGGAGGTTCGACGCGATGCCGCTCTGCCACTTCACGACCTCATTCAATACGACACCGCGCCTCGGCTGGGCGGACCTCGGCGGCGTCTACGATCTGTCAGCATGGGCGGGCGCGGGCCTGCATTCGCTGCGGGATGTCCTGTCGCGCCCGCTCGCGGACGTGCGACAACTGCTTCGCGAAGCGCCCTTTGACCGGCTTCCGGTCTGCACGCATACCGACGCGATACTGCACACGCCACTCGACGCGCAGGAAGTCTGGGCGTGCGGCGTCACCTACCTTCGCTCGCGCGACGCCCGGATGGAGGAGAGCAGCGAGCAGAGCGTCTATGACCGCGTTTACGGGGCGGAGCGGCCGGAAATCTTCTTCAAAGCGACGCCATCGCGGGTCGTTGGACCCGGCCAACCGCTCGCCATCCGCCCGGACAGCTCCTGGGACGTGCCGGAACCGGAGCTCGCGCTCGTCGTCAACTCCGGCGGGGAGATTGTCGGGTATACGATCGGCAACGATGTCAGCTCGCGCTCGATCGAAGGCGAGAATCCGCTCTATCTCCCGCAGGCGAAGATGTTCCGCGATTGCTGCGCCCTCGGCCCGTCCATCGCACTCACGGACGAGATTCCAGACGTGGCGAACCTCGCGATCGCGATGGTAATTACGCGCGGCGGGAGCGATGTCTTCCGGGGTGCATCGAACACCAACCAGATCGCCCGCCCGCTCGCGCAACTCGTCGACTATCTCGTCCGGGCAAACTATTTTCCGAGCGGCGCGGTGCTGCTGACTGGCACAGGGATCGTCCCACCGTCCGACTTCACGCTCCAAGCGGGCGATGTCGTCAGCATCACGATTGACGGCATCGGCACGCTCGGCAACCCGGTATACCGGATCGGCGACTGAAAGAATTGTGGTACAATCCTACAACGATTTCGCTGCAACACAGCGGCTTTTTCTTTCTTTTCGCGCGCCAAGGGGACGACGATGGGGCGTATCGCCTTCGATCATGTAACGAAAAAATATGGGGATGTTGTCGCGGTCAAGGATGTTTCACTCGAAGCCGCTGACGGGGAATTTCTCGTCCTTGTCGGCCCGTCGGGGTGCGGCAAGACGAGCGCCCTTCGCTGCCTCGCCGGTTTGGAAGAAGTGACGGACGGCACGCTCTACATCAGCGATCGTGATGTGACGATGCTGCCGCCGAAGGATCGCGATGTCGCGATGGTCTTCCAGAACTACGCGCTCTACCCGCATATGGATGTATACGGCAATCTCGCCTTCGCCCTGCGGCTCCGCAAGCAGGCGATGGCGGCGGCGGGCGCGGACAAGCCGAACGAGGCCGCGAACGGGAACGGCGCAAAGGGATTGATCGGCCGGATGCTCGGCAAGAACTCGACATTGCGCGGGGCGGACGCGGAGATTGACCGTCGCGTGCGCCACGCCGCCGAAATCCTTGACCTCACGGACCTCCTCAAACGCCGCCCGCGCCAACTCTCCGGCGGCCAGCGGCAGCGGGTCGCACTTGGTCGGGCGATTGTCCGGGAGCCGCAGGCCTTCCTGATGGACGAACCGCTCTCCAACCTCGATACGCAACTGCGCATGCAGACGCGCGCGGAAATCCTCAAACTGCATCACCGCCTCAAAGTGACGACGATCTACGTGACGCATGACCAGCAGGAAGCGATGACGATGGGCGACCGTCTCGCCGTTATGAAAGCCGGCGAGATTCAGCAACTCGACACGCCGCAACGGATTTACGACCATCCCGCCAGCCTCTTCGTTGCCACTTTTATCGGCAGCCCGGCGATGAATATGCTCCCAGTCACCGTGCAGCGGAGCGGTGATCAGATCATGCTCGCCAACGGCGATTTCGCCCTCCCGGCCCCCGGCCGCGTCAAGATGCGCCTGGCGGAAGCGATCGGGAAGGAGATGACGCTCGGTATCCGGCCCGAACATGTCATACCGTTGCCGATGAACAATAACGGCGCTGAGACACAGGATCGGATGGCGGTGAATGTGGACATCGTCGAACCGCTCGGTGCGGAAGTGCTGATGTATATGTCTGGCACCGGCGGAAGGCAAATAGTTGGGCGCTTCGATCCCTCGCAGCGCGCCCGCAATGGGGACCGGCTCTCCATCGGGTTCAAGCCGGAGCACCTGCACCTCTTCGACCCGGAGACCGGTAACGCATTAATCTAATGCCGGTGGCGTAGGCTTCAGCCTGCGATCTCTCGCGTAGGCTGAAGCCTCCGCGTTTGTACAAACGCGGAGGCATAATGCTCCACGAACTGCGGCACTACACGACACCCGATACATCCAGCCTCGGCGCGCTTTCCGGCTGGTTCGGCGAGCACGTTATCCCGGAATGCCAGTCACGCGGGATGCGGATCGTCGGTTGCTGGACGGTTTCGATTGGGCAGCAACCACGACTGACGGTGATGCTGGCATATGACGATGCGAACCAACGACAGGAGCAAATGGACGGTATCCGGGGCAGCGATGCGTGGCGGCACATAGATGCGCTCAGTTACCAGACCGGCACAGCGCTGCTCACCGGCATTGATTCCGCCCTCTTGCGCCCCACCGCGTATTCGCCCGATCCGTTCCAGTTCATGAACGCGAAATCGCCGGGCGTCTTTGAAGAGCGCATCTACCGGGGTCGCAATAGCCGTGCCTTTGCCGCCGTCAACAAGCGATTCAATGACCACACGACGCGCATCTTTGCCAACCACGGGATCATCCCCGTCGGATTCTGGACGGTGGAGATCGGCGCGGATCAGCCCTCCCTCTATTACCTCCTCCGCTTCGACGATCTGGGCGAGTACAACCCGAAGTGGAACGCCTTTCGGAGCGACCCGGAATGGCAGCGGGTACGCGCGGAATCGGAGAAGGACGGAAACATCCTGCTTCGGATTTCCAGCACCATTCTCACCCCGACGCCCTTCAGCCCAATGCAATAACTTGGTAGCGCAGGCTTTCCAGCCTGCGCTACCGGGAACGAGCGAACTCCCGCGCCCATTGGTCCGCCGCCTGAATGCTTTCCAGTGTCAGCGGGCCGTCCGGCCTGTGCGCGTCGAGTGCGCGCTCAACGAGCGCCGGAATATCGAGAAAGCCGATCTCCCCGCGCAGGAAGCGTTCAACGACCACCTCATCCACCGCACTGAGGGCAGTCGGATAGGTGTTCCCCGCTTCACCTGCCTCGCGTGCTAATCGTAATGCCGGAAAGCGTATGAGGTCCGGCGTCGCGAAATCGAGGCGGCCGACGGTCGGCAAGTCGGCGCGGCGGAACGGATTCGACCAGCGCTCCGGGTACGAAAGCGCGTACTGAATCGGTAGCCGCATATCCGCCGGGCCGAGTTGGGCAATCAGTGAACCGTCTGGGTATTCGATGTACGAATGCACGACGCTCTGCGGATTCACAACGACATTAATCCTGTCATAGGGCATATCGAAGAGCCAGCGCGCCTCGATCGTCTCCAACCCCTTATTCATTAGCGTCGCGGAGTCAATCGTCACCTTGCTGCCCATATTCCAGGTCGGATGCTTGAGGGCGTCCGCCGCCGTCATCGCGCGTAACTGCGCCATCGGCGTCGTGCGGAACGGCCCGCCGGAAGCGGTCAGAATGATCCGTTCCGGTTCCGCGCCGGGCCGGGCGGTTTCCAGACATTGCCAGATGGCCGAGTGCTCGCTATCAATCGGGCGCAGCCGGTCTCCCGCCTTCGACACGAACGCCGTGACAAGTTCGCCCGCGCATACGATCGTTTCCTTATTCGCCAGCGCGACGATCTTCCCGGCCCGCAAGGCGGCAAGCGTCGGTTCGATGCTCGCATGACCGGACGTCGCGACGACGACAATATCGGCGTCGGGGTGCGTCGCCACTGCACGCAAGCCCGCCGCGCCGACAAACCGCTCGACGCCGTCTGGTCGCCAATCAGTCGCGCCGTCATCATCGAGACTCACGAGTGTCGGGCAGTATCGCTCGGTCTGCGCGCGGAGCAAGGCAGCGTTCCGGCCCGCCGCGAGCGCGACGACGGAGAGTTTGTCCGGGTGCGCGTCCACGACTTCGAGCGTGCTTCGCCCAATAGAGCCGGTGCTGCCGAGAATAGCGAGGCGGATTGGCATGGTGAGGCGCTCCTTATTCAATGACCGTGGCCTGTTATCTCGTAGGGGCGATTCACGAATCGCCCCTACAAAACCACTGCTAGAGTCATCTTCGGCGACATAGATAGCGTAAAGAGTATTTATCCCACGGCGTGGGCGACGTAGTAGACAACGATAAAGGCGAATAGCAGGCCGTCAATGCGATCGAGGACACCGCCATGTCCGGGGATGAGCGCGCCGGAATCCTTGACGCCCGTTTGGCGCTTCAGCAGAGACTCGGCCAGATCACCGACCGTCGCCGCGAGCGCGATCAGAACGCCGGTTACTGCTGCAACAATCACACGCATACCGACACCAAAACACCAGTTCGCGATCATCGCCGTTAGTATCGCACCGGCAATACCGCCCGCGAATCCTTCCCAGGTCTTCTTCGGACTAATCAGCGGCGCCATGTAGTGTTTCCCGAACGCACGACCCGTGAGATACGCGAATGTGTCCGTCAGCCACGTCGTGACAAGGGCGAGCAGGAACCACGCCAGCCCCAACGCCATACCGCCGAATCCAAGTGTTTTTTCGAGATGCGTCAGCCAACCCCCCGTGCCGGACGTGACACCAACGATATGGCGCACCGCAACGACATGCCCAACCGGGACGGCAAGGTACACCGCGGCAAAGACCGTTGTCATCCATGATGTGAGTGTGCCATCCGATGACCGACTGAATATCAGTACACCGGCGGGAGCGACGAGCGTTGCAGCCGCGAGCGCGCTGAAGACCCAGACGGGCCAATCGGTGGCGACCGCGACGATGGCAAGCACAACGACGCTCACACAAACGGGCAGGATAATCGCGTAATTGCGCTGGCCGAACATCGCGCGGAGTTCGGTCAGAGCGATGACGCTCAAAAGCGCGAAGAGCGCTACGACACCCCAGACACCGAACAAGGCCGGGACAATGCCGACGACAACGACGCCGACGGACGAGTATGCGCGCTGGCGGAACATCGGCTACGCGGGCTGTGTGGGGAGCGTGACCGGGTCGGGGATCGCACCGAACCGGCGCTGCCGCTTCTGGAAATCGGTCACGGCATCGCGGAGGTCGTCCGGGCCGAAATCCGGCCAGAGGATGTTCGGGAAGGAGAGTTCGGCGTACGCGCCCTGCCAGATCAGGAAGTTCGAGAGCCGGAATTCGCCGGAGGGCCGGATGATTAAGTCGGGGTCCGGCATATCGGCGGTGTAGAGATAGCGGTCAACCGTCTCCTCGGTCACGCTATCGGGATCGAGACCGTCCCGCAACATCTCCTTGATCGCGGCGACGACTTCAGCGCGGCCGCCGTAGTTGAAGGCCAGCGTCAGGGTCATGTGCGTGTTATCGGCGGTGAGATCAATCGCGGCGCGCACTGCGCCCGCCAACTCCTCGCCTAATCCTTCAAGGCTGCCGATATGCAGCAGTCGCACACCCGCATTGTGCAGGGCTTCGGTGTCAATGGCGATCCGCTCGCTGAGAATCTGAAAAATACTCTCCACTTCGTCTTGGGGGCGGCGCCAGTTCTCCGTCGAAAATGCCCAGAGCGTCAGGTACTCGATCCCCAGTTCCGGGCAGGCGGATACAATCGGGCGGATATTCTCGGTACCCGCTTCGTGCCCCTTGGTGCGCGGCAGGCCCCGCCGCTGCGCCCATCGCCCATTGCCGTCGAGAATAATCGCGACGTGGCGCGGCGGCTTGCCACTCACCACGACGGACTCCGCTGCTGCCGCTTCATGAGCGCTGTTTGCCGGATCGGTTACCGCGTGTGCCATCCCTGTCACCCGTCCCTGTTGCACGCATCAGACTTCGAGGATTTCCGCTTCTTTTTCTCGCCCAATTTTGTCCGCATCGGCGATGCTACGATCGGTCAGTTTCTGGACCTGCTCCTCGCCGCGTCGCCGCTGATCTTCAGAGATGTCGCCGCTGTCGTCCAGTTCTTTGAGCATGTGCATCGCGTCGCGCCGGATATTGCGCACCGCGACGTGCGCCTCTTCGATGTTCCGCTTGGCGATCTTGACGAGGTCGCGCCGCCGTTCCTCGGTCAGCGCCGGGATCGCGATGCGGAGGACCTGACCATCGCTCATTGGATTGAGACCGAGATCGCTCGCGCGCAGGCTCTTTTCAATCGCCTTCATCGAGCCTTTGTCCCACGGCGTCACGACGAGCAGACGCGCTTCCGGCGCGGCGATGCCGGCAAGTTGCTGAAGCGGTGTCTCCGTACCGTAGTAGTCCACGACGACACGCTCGATTAAGCCCGTCGAGGCACGCCCCGTCCGAATGCCACCGAGATGGTCGCGCAGCGCCTCAACTGCTTTGTGCATCCGGTCGTCCGCGTCCTGCAAAATATCTTCGTACATCGTCGTGCCTCCCACGCGAAACCGCTATCGCACAACGGTACCGAAACCTTCCTCGCCACGCAAGACGCGCGCGATCATCCCTGGTTCCTGGATGTTGAAGACGATAATCGGCAGATTGTTGTCCATACAAAGCGCGAACGCCGTGCTGTCCATCACGCCCAGTTCGCGCTTCAGCGCCTCCGCATACGAAATAGAGGGAAAGCGGACGGCGTCGGGAAATTTCTTCGGGTCGCGGTCGTAGATACCATCCACGCCATGCTTACCCATCAGCAGAACTTCGCACTCCAGTTCCAGCGCCCGGAGCGCGCCTGTTGTGTCGGTAGTAAAGTACGGGTTCCCATTGCCACCGGCGAGGATGACGACACGTCCCTTTTCCATATGCCGCAGCGCCCGGCGGCGGATGTACGGCTCCGCGATCTGCTGCATCTGGATCGCGGTCATCACGCGCGTCTGCACACCCGCCCGCTCCAATGATTCCTGCAGGGCGAGGGCATTGATGACGGTGCCGACCATGCCCATGTAATCGGCGGTTGCGCGGTCCATGCCAAGCGCTTCCGCGTTCCGACCACGCCAGAAGTTGCCGCCACCAGCGACAATTGCCATCTGCAACGCGCCACCGGCAACCGCGTTGCGCACCTGCTCCGATAACGCGTGGACATTTGCCGGATCAATGTTGCGGCCACCCGCGCCCTCGAAGGCTTCGCCGCTCAGTTTCAGCAAAACACGCTGGTACTTCGACTCCGTCATCCGGGTTGCCGCCTCCTATCCTGATGCTTCCCGCACACAATGACGGCGAGGATGTATCCTCGCCGTCAGATCGCAGCCGGTTAGGCGTCCGCGCCGTCGTCGCCGGTATCGCTGCCGTCACCGACGACCGCTTCACCGAGTTCGTAGCGGGTGAAGCGGCGGATGACGATGTTCTCGCCAAGTTTGCCGATCGCTTCCTGCACCATGCCGCCAATCGTCTTCTTTGGATCGCGCACGAAGGGCTGCGCCATCAGGACGAGTTTGCGGTCTACTTCCTCGTCGGAGCCGTCATGAATGCGGCGCTCGCGTTCGCGCACGTCGTCCGGCACCTCGTCCGCACGGACATACTGCGGCATCATACCGATGATGTGCTGCGATATGTCGCGACCAAGTTGCTGAAAATCATCGGTGCGCGCGACGAAATCGGTCTCGCAGTTCAGTTCCAGCAGGCAGCCGATCCGACCACCGTGGATGTACTGAAAGATTAGCCCTTGATTCGCCTCTCGACCAGCCTTCTTCGCCGCTGACGCCATGCCCTGCTTCCGCAAGATGACTTCCGCGTTGTCAAGATCGCCGCCACTTTCTTCAAGGGCGCGCTTGCAATCCATGATCCCCGCGCCGGTCTTTTCGCGCAGTTGCTTAATCTGATCCATCGTCACGCTCAACGGTCGGTTCCCCTTTCAATCTCTCGTCTCAATATGTCGATCGGTTAGCGGCCCGCCGGGGCCGCATCGCCCTTTTCGGCGGCAGCGGCATCGAGGTCTTCCGCGTCAAGTTGATAGGTCTGCTGCGGCTCCTCGCGGCGCGCGGTGGCGGCATAGTACTGGCCGCGCCCTTCGAGCGCTGCGTCCGCCATCGTCTTGGTGAGGAGGCGCACGGAGCGGATCGCGTCGTCATTCGAGGGGATGACGTAGTTGACGACATCGGGGTCGGAGTTCGTGTCCACCATCGCGACGATAGGAATTTCGAGGCGGGTTGCTTCCTTAACCGCCAGTTCCTCGCGGCGCGGGTCCACGATAAAGACCGCTTCGGGCAGGCGCGTCATGCCGCGCATGCCGCCGATCGTCTTCTCCAGTTTCTCCTTCTCGGCCTCGATACTTGTCTGCTCTTTCTTCGGTAGGGCGAGGATCGCGCCGCTGTTCTCCATCTCCTCGATTTCGACGAGGCGGCGGAGCCGCGCCCGGATCGTGACGAAGTTGGTCAGCGTGCCGCCCATCCAGCGCTTGTTGACGTAGTTCATCCCGGCGCGGTTCGCCTCCTCGGCGACGATTTCCTGTGCCTGCTTCTTCGTGCCAACGAAAAGCACCTTGCCGCCGTGCGCGGTGATGCCGGTGATGAAATCCTGCGCGCGGCGCATTCCCTCCGCTGTCTGCTGGAGGTCAATGATGTGGATACCGTTGCGCTCGCTAAAGATGTAGGAGCGCATTTTCGGGTTCCATCGCTTCGTCTGATGGCCGAAATGGACGCCCGATTCGAGCAGTTGACGCATCACCTGCATCGTGGTCGCGGGGTCGTACTGGGTCTGCATTGCCGTTGCCATGCCAAGTCCTCCTGATGTGGTTTTTCCTCCGCCACCCTCGTTGCCCGGCAGCACCCACGATGGGGACCTTGTGCCGACCAGATGGCGTGTGTAATCAGCGCGGGGAATCCCCGCGCCGTTGGGGCAGTATAGCACAGGGCGCAGGACGAAAGGACCTCACCCCCGACTCCTTCCCGCGAGGAAGGGGAGCGATCCCCGAAAGATTAGGGCGTTATGCGGGAGGCCACGGCACTTCGCATGAGGCTCCCCTGCCTCGTGGGAAGGGGCCGGTGGTGAGGTTCCCCGCGCCGTTGCGCTCGAACGAGAGCACCGACTATACTCGTGTCGTATCAATGGCTTCAGTCTATGTCCATCTCACAAGACACTTTACCGTGATTGCTAGTAGTCGTTCATCGGGTCCATAGCGGAGAATGGGGGTGCTTACGCCACCCATCACCGGAGGGATGACCGATGAACGACGACGTGATTGTACCGATCTTTGTGGTGATTGACG
>JAABUU010001223.1_pt1 | contig 45237 bp, 42 predicted proteins | sample 5559301 | NCBI WGS metagenome assembly JAABUU01 (sample SAMN10711884, study PRJNA513360) | rock metagenome | isolation source: Antarctica rocks | place: Antarctica: Victoria Land, Richard Nunatak white | reverse complement strand
CGTCGGCTGCCCTGGCTTGGCTGGCCTACCAGCAGCGGCGCAAGCTCGCCGCTTACCGCTCCCACCGCCAGCGCCGCTTACGCCGCCTCGCCGGATGTAGCACATGAGTTCTCTCGTTGTACTACTAAAGAACCATCGCTGGTGGCGCGATAGGGAATAATGAAGCGACACTATCCGGTGGTTATGGGGCAGGGGTGGTATATTGCGCGGCGACCCACCCTTCGACTCCGTCTGACATGCGGACGTGATGCCAGGTGACTCCATCTACCGCTTGATCGAGACCTAATTGCTCGAGATGGCTCCCCTCGCGATAGACGTCGATCCGCTCGCCCCCCGGTGTCCTGCGGAGCACAATTCCTTCGCTACCGGTGCTTGCAACAATGAATTGCTGTCCCGAAACGGCCGTCACTACCGCGGACGCGGGAGTCGACCGTGGCTGTGCCACCGATGGGGAGGAGCCTGCCTCAGGCATTGCTTGGGTTGTGCGTGTGGCGATCACTATCGCTGTTAGCGGGAAGGGGGGGGGCTCCAGGCCTCCTCCTGCGACGATCGGTGGGCTTGTGGGCGTTGCCTGCGGGGTTCGCCCACCAGGAGCCGCAAACCCCCCACTGAGGAGGAGCGCGAGCAGAGGGACCAGTAGCGCGATAGCCACCCACAAGAACCGACGCGGTTTGCGCGTGCTCAGGATGCGCTGGACGCGGGTATACGTCTCCTGATAGAGTGGAGGGCGATTGTCAACCATGATCCTCCTGTTTCCTCTCGCCCCCAGCACATAGCAAGGCGGGACAGGTGCTTAGCGCGAGTGCCAGAGGTCGGGCAGGGCGTCGGCGTAGAACGCCACGGCGAACCAGGCCCACTCCTGACCATACAGATCGGTGGGATCCCCCCAGTGCGCTTCCTCGCCTTGCCGCGTAACACCCTTCACGAAATGGTCCACATAGAGGGCATTGGCCGACGCTGGATCGGTCGTCAACAGCATCGCCAGGGCACCGGCGTTGCCGACGAGGCTCGGGGGCTCCAGCACGATCGTCCCGTCGTGCGCGTAGATGGCGCTCGGGGCCTCTTTGCGGGCCACCTCCTCGCGCAGAAATCCGGCATTTTCGCGCAAGTACGAGTCAGCACGACCGTCACCCGACCAGCGCAGGTCGAGGGCGATCCGCCAGTAGGTCCGCGCCGCGTCGTAGCCGTAGCGGGTGGTGTCGTTCCCGGAGAGCGGCAGGGGGACGAGCGCGCCGGTTGCGCGCTCAATACCCACCCAGTCGGGCGGAAGACCGGCGGAGCGGGCGGAACCCAGGGTGGCGTTCGACGCGGTCGGCAGGATCTCGTAGCCGGTGTTGATTACCTCCCACCAATCGTGCCGCGGATCGGGATCGACATCCTTGAATATCCGGTAGGCGTAAGGGGCGAAGTAACTCGGATTGAGCGCCAGAACATCCCCTTGCGTCGCCCAATCCCCCGCGGTGAGGTAGGGCCTCCCCCCCACGGTCACCACCTCATGGTCCCAGATCGCATTGACCGTCCGGACCCCGGCGTCGTGCAGTGCCGGGTCATTCCAGCGCTTGCCCGCCAGCAGCAGCGCCAATGCGATGTCGGCATCGGCGTCGGTCGCGCTATTGGTATCGCGGCTCGCGCCGTCCTGCCACCGCCAGGAGTACAGGCCATCGGGCCGCTGCAACTGCGCTTGGGTCCAGGCCCAAGTGCGGTTGAAGGTAGTCCGATCGTCCGACCAGACCGCGCGGAGAAGTGCGTAGGATTGCGCTTCCGAGGTCACTGTCCCATCGGCGGCGGCGAATGCCCCGTCCTGCTCGAAGCGGTCGGCGATCGCACGGTCGGTGCTGGTGAGGAGGTCGCGCTCGGTTGGACCAGGATGGTCGACCTTCCACAGTTCGATCACCTGGTTGGGCTGGAAGCGTGGATCCCCCTGCGCCGACCAGCTCGCGATCTGGTGGCCGTGATGCAGGGCGTCTAAGGCGACGGTGTTGCCCTCCAATGCGAATTCCTGATCGAGGTGGGGGGTAATCACGAGATAGTCGACCGTGTGCCAGTCGTCGTGGAAAACCCCCTGACGGACGTCCGGGTCGGTGGCCACCTTGACGTGGCTGTGGGCGTTGGGGAAGGCCGGGCCGCCCAGCCCCGGCTCGTGGAGGTCGGCCCAAAGATCGTCGCGGATGACGATCCGGCTATCTGCGGGGATGTTGGCCTTGATATATGCGAGCGCCTCGCGTCCCGGCCCGCTCTGGTTCTCCACATAGAGTGGGCGTAGCGCCCCCCCCTGCCAGTACCCGCCAAGCAGCGCCAGCACGGCACCACCGCCGAGCGCCGCCGCCGCAACCCTTGGGAGGCGCGCGAAGAGCGGCGCTATCAGCAACCCCAAGTTGAGGCAGAGAAAGGGGAGCGCGGCGAGGATGTAGAACCCGAAGACGATGCCACCGCGCGCGAGGTAGAGGAGGGGCAGCGCACCGAGCAGTCCCGCCGCCAGCGCGCGGCGATCGCGCACGCCGCGCACCAGATTGACCCCCACCGCCACCACGCCGCCGACAACGAGGAATGGGTCGCGCGGCCACCAATCATCCCGCACCAGGGTCCAGAACTCGTTGTGCAGATTGAGCGCCCCCCCCCCGGTGCGTCCCAGCTGCCACCGCAACGCCTCCAAAAGGGAGATCCCCGAACCACCGAATGTGTTACCGCCGGAAAAAACCGCCCCGCCCCCGAGCAGCTCCCCTTTCAGGAGGGCGTAAAGGGGATACCAGCTCGCCACCACGAGCAGCAGCACGACCCACGCCGCTACGGCAAAGCGGCCCTGGTGTCGCCGGCGCTCCTGCACCGCGACGAAGAGCAGGGCGGGGAGGAAGACGATCGCGGTCTCCTTGCTGAGAAGCGCTAGCCCGAAGCAGACCCCGCTGAGGGCCACGCGGCTCAGACGCCCCCAGCCATTGAGGAGGAGATCGAGACTGAGCAGGAGCCAGAAAACCATGATGTTATCGAGCAGCAGCATGCGCCCGTAGAAAATCGCCAGCGGCGAGAGCACGAATGGCACCACCGCCAGCGCCGCCACCGGTGTCGCGCAGCCGAGTTTGCGCGCCAAGTGGTAGAGAAGCGGAATCAGCGCCAGGTGCAATAGGAGCATCAACAATCGACCGCTGTCGATCGCACCGCCGAAGGTATGCGGCCCACCCGTGAGCCCGAACCACCCGGCGATCGCGATCCAGCCGGCGGGGGCATGGTCGTAGATATAGGTGTAGGGCGAGAGGCGCCCTTCGCGGAGTACGGACCAGGCTTGCCCGGCGTAGATTCCCTCGTCGTCGGTCAGGGTGAACCCAGGGTAATTGAACATGTTGAGCGCCTGCATCACTAGCCCAAGGAGGACCAAGGTGAGGAGGAGAAGCGGCTCGGTGTAGGGGTTCGTCGCGGAACGGTGTGGCGGCGCGGGCACCGAAGACGGCGCGTCCGCCGCGTGCACCTCTCGGGGACGGTCGAGGGTCGAATTAATCACGGTCGAGTCCCACCACTTCGATGGAGCGTGTCGACGCCGATGTCAGCTCCTTGCGGTGTGCGCCGATGTGAGCGGTTTTCTCCCAGGTGTTGACGCGATTGAGCTGACGCCAGACGGCACGGAGCGCGGCGTAGCCGAGGAGTCCCTGGTACGGCAGATACGCGAAGAGCATCCAGAGCGGCGAGAGCCATGAGGAGCGCAGCCCGTGGACCCCCGTGAATTCGTAGAGCCCGACCAGGCTGATGACGAACTGGATGGTCACCACATAGAGCGGGAGGGTGCTGACCATCGCGACCGCCACCGGGACCTTGGCGAAGAACATCAGCCAGAGGCTGACCGGCAGGTAGAGGAGCGTCAGCGCCTGCAGGAGGGGAAAGGCCAGCGTGTAGAGGGCCAGTAGCCGCTGGGGCCAGGAGGGCAACCGTCGCCAGTCCCCCTTGCCCAGCACCTGCAGGAAACCCTGGTTCCAGCGTGTACGCTGCTTGACGAACTGGCCGACCGTCGGCGGCGTCTCCTCCTTCGTGACATGTTCGTCGTCGTAGAGGACGCGCACGGGGATACGCTCCGCGCTGAGACGGATCCCGACATCGGCGTCCTCGGTGAGGCACTCTTGGTCCCAGCCCCCTAGCCGCTCCAGTAGGTCACGGCGCATGAAGACGGTGTTGCCGCCGAGCGGGACCATCCCGACCCTCGCGTGGTAGTGCATGCGGCTCTTGAACCAGAAGAAGTACTCCAGCACGTTGAGCGCTGAGAACCAACGGTCGGCGTAGTTCATCAGCTGCACGCCGCACTGCACCACCGGCGCCCCCTCACGGGTCATCACCGTGTCGACCACCCGCAGGATGTCCGGGTGCGGCTCGTCCTCCGCGTCGAAGATCGTCACCACGTCGCCGGTCGCCTCGCGCAGCGCCACGTTGAGCCCATGGGGCTTGTTGATCGGCGGGTCGGCGAACGTGAGCAAGCGGACATTAGCGATCCCCCCCGCCCGCAGTTCGGCCAGTTTCTCCTCCACCTTCGCGATCGTGCCGTGATCGCCCGCCTCGATCACCACCACCACCTGCACCAGGGCGCGCGGGTAATCGAGCTCGACCATCCGCCCGATGGTGTCACCGATGACCGCCTCCTCGTGACGCGCGGGGAGAATCAGAGTGAAGCGGTGCCCGGGTGTTTCGAAGGTGTGGGGCACGCTGTTGCGCGCCCGCTTGTCCTCGTCCTCCCAGGCATAGAGCATCAGGACAGCCGAGTACGCGGACTGCGCGGTGAGCAAGAGCGAGCCGCCGGCCAGGAGCAGGTACGCCGGGTTCATCGCGCCACCTCCCCGGCGACGAGCGGTGTCGGGCGACTGAAGCGCAGCCGCCAGACCATCGCCAGCGCCTCGGCCACGATCCGCCTGGACATCTTGCTCTGGCCGCATCGCCGTTCCGTGAAGACGATCGGCACCTCCAGCATGCGGGAGCCGATCTGGAGGGCGCGGTAGGTCAGCTCGATCTGGAAGCCGTAGCCGCTTGCCCGTACCGCGCCTAGATCGAGCCTTTCCAGCATACGCCGGTGGAAGCACTTGAACCCGCCCGTCAGGTCCCGTACCGCCACGCCGACGATCGCCCGCGCATAGCACGACCCCTCCTGGCTGATGAGGCGCCGCCGGAGGGGCCAGCCGCGCGTGCCCCCCCCCGCCACCCAGCGCGAGCCGAGTACCAGGTCCGCACGACCGGCGCGCACCGGCGCGAGCAGCCGTGGCAGATCGGTGAGATCATGCGAGAAGTCGGCGTCCATCTCGAGGATACACTCGTAGTCGCGGTCCAGGGCGTATGTGAAGCCGGCGAGATAGGCGGCACCGAGCCCCGCCTTGCCGGGCCGGTGGAGGACCCGGACATGGCCCGTGCGCCGGGCGAGGTCGTCCGCGATCGCGCCGGTGCCGTCGGGCGAATTGTCGTCGACGACGAGAATGTCGAGGGCCGCATCAGCCATCAGTGCCGCCGTGACCAGCGGCTCCAGGTTCTCGCGCTCGTTGTAGGTCGGAATGATGACGATCGATCGCATGGATCACTTTCCTTAGCTCAGCGTAATGGGTTGCCTTGAGGGGCCGATAGGCGCCGCCCGCACTCTTCGCACGCAAAAAACGGCCAGCGAGATTGCTTAGCCGGTTGCACCACTGGCTCGGCGCAGACCAGGTGCCCAGATACAGTCCGCACGTCATCGCCGCCATCGATTGTGAGCCGTGGAAAATTCTGCCTTGGTAGGTCGGGAAGGTTCCGCGACCAACCCGAGAGCTATGTCTCCTGTCGGACAGAGGTTGGACCAGCTACATAAGGGTCATCACCTCAGGCCCGATCCAGATCGTGGGGAACGCACGTTTGCCTCCGTCCGTCATGGTCTCGAACACACTGGCAAGAACGGTGCCACCCCATCGGGGAACACTTGGCGGTAGGCTCTAGTGCAGCATCAGTGCGGATGGTCGGGCATCTGGTAGACTGGGAGGATGCAAGCGCCTCTCTTCGTGCGTCCGCTGACGGACGCCGAGCGCGACGCGGTGGAACTGGGCCTGCGCTCCTCGAATGCCTATACGCTCCGCCGCAGTCAGATCCTCGCCGCTAGCCAGCGCGGTGAGCATGTCCCCCGGATCGCCCGCAGCCTCAGCTGCGACGAGCAGACCGTGCGCAACGCCATCCACGCCTTCAACCAGGCGGGCGTGGCCGCCTTGACGAAACGCTCCTCGGCCGTCCACACCGACCAGGCGGCGTTCCCCCCGGCGGCGGCCGAGCAACTCCGCGCGCTCTTGCACCGCAGCCCGCGCGATTTCGGGCACAAGACGAGCCTGTGGACGCTGGACCTCGCGGCCGAGGAGGCCCACCGGCAGGGCTTGACGGCCACGCGCGTGACCGGCGAGACGGTCCGCGCCACGTTGGTGCGGCTGGGCGTGCGCTGGCTGGGCGCCAAGACCTGGATCCCCAGCCCCGACCCGGCATACGCCCGAAAAAAAGGCGGCGCGACCGCCTGATCCGCCGGGCGGCGGCCCACCCCGACTGGCTCCTCGGCTTCGAGGACGAGGTCTGGTGGAGCCGCCTGGCGCCCCCCGCCCTGCACGCCTGGGCGGACGGCGACCAGCCCCTGCGGCTGGTCGAGCAGACGGTCGCGAAGGAAGACCCGGCTCGGCAGGCGCTGGCCTGCTCCGGCGTCCTGTTCCCCAAGTCGAATGAGGTCTGGCTGCGTTTCCTCGATGGTCGCCCGGTCAGCGCGGTGACGACCGTTTTCCTCGACTGGTGTTGTGCGGAAGCGGCGGCGCGCGGCAAGCGCGCCCTGCTGCTGGTTTGGGACAACGCCTCCTGGCATGGCAGTGCGGCGGTGCGGACGTGGGTGCGGGACCACAACCGCCAGGTCAAGGCCAGCGGTGTCGGCGTGCGGCTGATCATTTGCCCGCTGCCGATCAAGAGCCCCTGGCTCAACCCGATCGAACCCAAGTGGCGGCATACCAAGGGCCGGGTGATCGAGCCGCAGCGGCTGCTCCCGGCGCAGGAACTCGCCGAGCGTGTGTGTGACGCGCTGGACTGCACCTACCATGACCACATCCCCATCCCCGAGCAGATGCCCTGATGCTGCACTAGTACAGCGCGGCGCGAATAAGCCTGCGGTATAATGGGTGGCGCGAGTCGTCAGGAGGACGGCAGGGACACGCGAGGAGGTTGCGATGCGGGGGCCGAAACCGCCCGCCGTCACCTTGACCGCCGAGGAGCGGCAGGCGCTGGAAGCGTTGGTGCGGCGGCATGGGACGGCGCAGCAGTGCGCCCGGCGCGCGCGCATCATCCTGGCGGCGGCCGACGGGGCCAACAACGCGCAGATTGCCCGGCAGGTGGGCGTGAACGTGGCGATGGCGCGGGCGTGGCGCGCCCGTTGGCGCGGCTTGGGCGCGGTGCCGCTGGCCGAGTTGCGTGTCGCCGAGCGCTTGGCGGACGCGTCTCGCCCCGGCGGCCCGTGCCGGATCACCGCCGAGCAGGTCTGCCGGATCGTCGCGCTGGCGTGCGAGGCGCCCGCCGCGTCCGGAAGGCCGATCAGCCAGTGGACGGGGCGCGAGATCGCCGACGAAGCGATCGGGCGCGGCATCGTGGACACGCTCTCCCCGCGCCACGCGGGCCGACTGCGCAAAAGGGGGATCTCCAGCCCCACCGCATCCGCTCCTGGCTGACGCCCGCCCCCGACCCTGACGCGGACGCCAAGGTGGCGGACGTGAACGGCTTGTACCAGGCCGCCCCGACGCTGGCGGCCCACGGGGAGCGCATCGTGAGCACCGACGAACTGACCGGCGTACAGGCGCTGGAGCGCAAGCACCCCGGCCTGCCCCCGGCCCCCGGCAAGGTGGAGCGGCGCGAGTTCGCGTACGTGCGCCACGGCACCGTCACCTTCATCGTCAACCGCGATGTCGCCACCGGGCAGGTCATCGCCCCGTCCTGCGGCCCCACGCGCACCGCCGAGGACTTCGTGTCCCACCTTGAGCGGACCATCGCCACCGATCCCGCCGCGTCCCGGTGGCACTTCGTCGTGGACCACCGCAATATCCACCAGTCCGAGGCGCTGGTGCGCTACGTCGCGGCGGTCTCGGGCCTCGACGAGGATCTGGGCGTCAAGGGCAAGTCCGGCATCCTCGCCAGCCAGCGGAGTCGTGCCGCCTTCCTGCGCGACCCGGCCCACCGGGTCGTCTTCCACCACACCCCCAAGCATGCCTCGTGGCTCAACCAGATCGAACTCTGGTTGAGTATCCTGACCCGCAAGCTGCTGCGGCGCGGCTCCTTCGCCTCCATCGCCGATCTCCAGGCCAAGGTGCTGGCCTTCATCGCCTACTACAACCGGACCATGGCCAAGCCCTTCAAATGGACCTCCGCCGGCAGGGCGCTCTGTGCCTAACCACGGGGCTACTCATGCCGCGCTGTACTAGCCAGGGCATCATGGCGAACGTCACCACACTCAGCGTGCCGAACGCCATCCAAAGCGTCTGCCAGCGACGCTGAAAAACGAGCAGCAGGAGGAGTATTGGCAGGAGCTGCGGCTTCAGTGCGACCAGTGCGAGCGCCACACCTGCCAGCCAGAAGCGCTCCCGGTGGAGCGCGACGACGAGACCACACAGTCCCAGCAGCACGAACGGGGTATTTTGCCCCAGCCACAAGCCGCTATGCAGGAACGGATAGGCAGCGACTGCGCCGAGCGCCAGCCAGCGTACGTCTTTCGGTAAGGGGAAGGTCGTCCACAGTAGTCGAATTGCCAGGCTAACGGCCAGCAGCGAGCCCGCTAACCACAGGAGATAGCTTACCGGATAGGGTAACGCGATCAGCGGTGCGATGATGAGCGCTTCGAGCGGGGTATGATTGTAGGGGAACCAGTCGGGGCGATCCACGTAGGGCGTGAGGAGCCGTGCTTGCGTTGCCTGCTGTGTGGCGGGGTCATACAACAACGTGCCGTTGCCGTCACGGATGATCCGCGCACCGATCAGCGTGGCCCCGAAATCGCCACCGACCGCGAATGTGGTAAGCCCTTGTTGGTCGATCGTATTCGCCCAGCAAAAGAGCAGGAGTATGGTGGTAATGGCGATAGTCGTGACGCAGGCCAGCCTGAGCCGCTCTACAGTCCTGGATTGACCAAGGTCATAGGTATCCAGAGCCATGCGGCGCATAGGGGCGGATCCTTTCCCGTGATACCAGGGTCGTCGCACCCCCTTATTGTGCATAGCGGGGCCGCTCGGCGCGATGACACAAAAGTCCCGAGTTATTCGCTAGCAGGGCTGGCGATGGGGTATCCGCATATAGGCACCAGAAGCGGACCTTCCCGGTCGCGTGCAGGTTCCGACTGGTCGGGCTGGCGGATGGTGTGGCGATCAGCACTGTGCTGCCGTCTCAAAGAACGACATGGCGTCGGCGGTGACGACCCGGGGGTCGGTGTCGTGTTCGAGCCGGTGCAGGGCATTCTGCTTGCGTTGTTGCGGGGGCCGGGCGGGTGGGGCCATGCCGGATCAACCTCCTGATGGCGATCGCGATCGATGGCGACGGTATCGGGCGCAGGCACCGCGCCCGCACACGATGACCGCGCCGCCCGTTGCTCCTCAGCCCCAGTTGCCCGCCTCCTGCCGGGTGGCGACGTTCAGGCGGTTGTAGACGTTGGTCGTGGCGATCGCGAGGAGCAGGGCCGCCATCGCCTGCTCGTCGTAGTGCCGCGTGGCCTCGCCCCAGATCTCGTCCGGCACCGGGTCCGTCCGATCGCTGAGCCGGGTGACCGCCTCGGCGAGCGCCAGCGCGGCGCGTTCTGCGGCGGTGAAGTACGGCGTTTCTCGCCACGCCGCGACCGCATCGAGGCGTTCGTCGGCTTCTCCCGCGTCCCTGGCCGAGCAGATGCCCGCGTCGATGCAGGCGTTGCAGCCGTTGATCTGGCTCGCGCGTAGGTGGATCAGGCTGAGGGTCGACGATGGCACACCGCCTTTTTCCGTGGCCGATTGGAGGGCCTGGATCGCCTGGAAGGCGTCGGGAAGGACCCACGCCGGGTTGCTCATCCGTGCTGGCATGATTGCGCTCCTTCAGCGTTATTCGGGTGACTTTGCCGAACGGGAAAGCCGGGCATCGAACGTGTCGCCACCTCCTTGTCACAGCGGCTGGATTTCAGCCGTCATTGCTCTGACGGAAGGCGAAGGAGGAATGTGACGATGGAAGAACACGACTGGTTGGCGGCGCGCTTCGAGGCGCACCGCACCCATCTGCGCGCGGTGGCCTACCGGCTGCTCGGCTCGTTGAGCGAGGCCGACGACGCCGTGCAAGAAGCCTGGTTCCGGCTCAGCCGCGCCGATACCAGCGGCGTCGAGAACCTGGGCGGCTGGCTGACGACGGTTGTGGCGCGGGTATCCCTCGATATGCTGCGCGCGCGCAAATCGCGGGGCGAGGAGCCGCTGGACGCGGACCTGCCCGAGCCGCTCGCGGGCCGCGCGGAGGGGGGCGACCCCGAGCACGACGCGCTCCTGGCCGACGCGGTCGGCCTCGCGCTGCTCGTGGTCCTCGACACGCTGGCCCCCGCCGAGCGCCTCGCGTTCGTGCTGCACGATCTCTTCGCCGTGCCCTTCGAGGAGATCGCGCCGATCGTGGGGCGCTCCCCAGCGGCGGCGCGGCAACTCGCGAGCCGTGCCCGCCGACGGGTGCAGGGTGCGCCCGCCACACCCGACGCCGATCAAAGTCGGCAGCGGGCGGTCGTCGCCGCCTTCCTGGCGGCCTCGCGCGATGGCGACCTCACCGCGCTCCTGGCGTTGCTCGACCCGGAGGTCGTGCTCCGCGCCGATCCGGTTGCTGTGGCGGCGAGCGCGGCGCGAGTGGGCCAAGGGGCACCGACACTGGCACCGGAGGTTCGCGGCGCGTCCGCCGTGGCCGAGGTCTTCGCGGGGCGTGCCCGCGCCGCGCGACCGGCGCTGATCGACGGTGTTCCTGGTGCCACCTGGGCACCGGGCGGGCAGCCGCGCGCCGTCTTCGCCTTCGAGATCGCGGGCGGCACGATCGTCGCGATCGAGCTCTTCCTCGATCCCGCGCGCCTCGGCCAGATGGATTTGGTGATCCTCGACGGTTGATGCACCGATCCCCGTTGCGGCGCGGTCAACTGCGGACGTTCCGGGTCGATCAAATAGCACGATGCCGCCCCTGCCGCCATCCGGGCCAGGGGCGGCATCGCGGTTGCAAGCGGGCGGGGGGGGGGGGGCCGGATTGACGGTTCGCAGCGGCTTATTCACGCTTTCGCGCGACCGCTCCGCAACCGAACGCCGCCAACCGCGCGTCCGCGTACACCTAAACCGAAGCGCCGATGGGAACCACATACTTCTCACCGCAGCCGCCCAGTCCACGGAGGGGGATATTATGCCCTTCATGGGTACTTCGTGGCCGCAGGCCATTCAGCCGAGACAGTGTGCCCTTCATGGGTAGTGGCTTCCCTTCAGGGGTACAGTGTGCCCCTCAGGGGTAGCGGCTGCCCTCCGGGGTAGTGGCTGCCCGCCGGGGCACTTCAGTCCAACGGTTACTCACGCACCGGTGCGGCCCTTCCACCAGCGCGTCTAGTCGGCGGCGACGGCCTCCTCGACCGGGGTGAAGGCACCGGGGAATTTGGCGCGCAGCCCCTCATCGAGCAGTTCCACGAGGTGCATGACCTTGACCTTGCGCCCGGAGGCGTCCATGCCGCCGCGCAGGTGCATGATGCAGCCGGGGTTGTCGGTGATCAGCGTCGCCGCGCCCGTTTCGTCCATATTGGTCAGCTTGCGGTCGAGGATGTAGGACGACACGGCGGGCTTGTCGAACGAGGTGGACCCGCCGAAGCCGCAGCAGACGTTCGCTTCCGGCAGATCGACGAGGTTGCGCCCCAGCACGTCGCGGATCAGGTGCAGCGGCTCGGCCCCCAGCTTCAGGACGTTGAGCGACTGGCAGAAGTTGTGATAGGTGACCGGGGCGTCGGCGAGTTCCGGCGTCGCCAGCGCGCCGTCCTCCAGCTGCGCCACCCGCACCAGGAAGGTCGTCAGGTCCAGCATCTTGCCGCGCAGCGCCTCCACGCGCGCCAGCCAGTCCGGCTCGTCGCGGAAGAGGTGCGGGTACTCGTGGGCGATCATCACCGCGCAGGAGGCTCCCGCCGTCACGATCCAGTCGGCCCGCGCCTCCTCCAGCCCCACGATCGTCGCGCGCGCCATCACCTTGGCGTGCTCCCAGTCGCCGGAATCGAACGCGGGGAGGCCGCAGCAGTGCTGGCTCGTCGGCACGACCACCTCCGCGCCGCACGCCTGCACGATGCGGACGGTCGCCTCGGCCATCGGCGGGTAGAGGCGGTCGGTGAGGCACTGGATGAAGTAGGCGACGCGCAGCCCGCGCGCCGGGGTGTCGAGCAAAGTTGGCGCGAGGCGCGGCGCGACCGGCACCCCCGTGACCTCGCCGCCGAAGAGACGGTCGCGCGCCGGTTCCCGCGCCGGGACCGGGAAACTGCGCCAGCCCTGGAAGGCGTCCAGCCCCGGCAGTTTCCGCACGAACGCGCCGCCCGGCTCGGCCAGGGGGCGCGCGAGGGCCGCCGCCGCGCGGGCCGCGCGATCGAAGAGGGTCGCGTTCGACCACAGCTCGATCAGCGGGCGCTTGTACCAGGGGAGGCCGTATTCGTCCACCACGCGCTTCCGCACGTCGAGGATCTGACGCGGCAGGTCGATGCCCACCGGGCAGACGGTCGCGCAGGCGTTGCAGGAGACGCAGAGCGATTGCGGCCCGGCATCGGCGGCGAGGCCGTGGTGGAAGGGGGTGTTGACCAGTCCGATCGCCCCGGCATAGATGTAGCCGAAGGCGTGTCCGCCGACCACCTGATAGGGGGGGCAGACGTTCGCGCAGGCTCCGCAGCGGATGCAACGGAGGGCGTCCCGAAAATCCGGGTCCGCCGCCATCGCCGTGCGCCCGTTGTCCACGAAGACGTAGTGGACCTCCTTGCCGGGGCGGTCGGGGCCGCTGATGAAGGTGGTGTAGACGGTGATCGCCTGCCCGGTGCCGGAGCGCGCGAGGGTTCGCAATTGGGTCATCGCGTCGGCCATCGTCGGCAGCAGCTTCTCGTAGCCGACGAGGACGACGTGGATATCGGGGAGGGAGGTGACCAGCTCGGCGTTCCCCTCATTGGTGACGATCATCGTGGTGCCGGTCTCGGCGATCAGGGCGTTCGCGCCGCTGATCCCGAGGCGGGCGCGCATGAACTCGGCGCGCAACTGCTGGCGCGCGGCGCGCACCTGGCCGCCGATGTCGTCCGGGTCGAGCGTCTTGCCGGTCGCCTTCGTCAGCAGCCCGGCGGTGATGTGGCGGTCCATGTGGATGGCCGGGGCGATGATGTGCGAGGGGCGCTCGTCGGCGAGCTGCACCAACCACTCGCCGAGGTCGGTCTCGGCGACGTGGATGCCGCGCCCTTCGAGGTAGTGGTTGAGGCCGATCTCCTCGCTGACCATCGACTTCGACTTGTCGATGACGCCGACCGCGTGGCGCTCGCAGAGGTCGGCGATGTAGCGGTTGGCGTCCTCCGCGCTGGTGCTGCGGTAGACGATCGCGCCCGCGCCCTCCGCCGCCGCCTTGAACTGCGCGAAATATTGCTCCGGCTCGGCGATCACGCGGTCCTTGACGGCGGAGAGTTCCGCGCGCAATGTCGCGAAGTCCGCGCCGCCATCGTCGGTGTATTGCTGGTAGGTGGCGTCGCGCCCCGCGCGCCAGTTGCGCTGGTAGCGCAGGAGCCCCGCGCGCATCCGGTTGTCGTTGAGGGCGTGGCGGTAGCGCTCGGCGAAGGGCTGGGGGAGGTGCCCGCCCGCGTCCTCGCGCGCCACATGCGTGCCGCCGCCGAACGCCCGGCGTGCCGCGCGCACCCCGCCGAATACCGCCCCCCCGGCGAGGACCGCCGCCGCCGCCTGCCCCAACCGCGCCTTCGTCACCATCGTCTTGTCCCCTACCCTCGTTCTCGTTCGTTCTCGCTCAGGCGCGTCCTGTCCGTGCTGGCACCCGTTCGTGGGGGCGCTGCGTTCGCGCTAGCGCGCGTCCGTGGTCGCGCTCAGGATCGCCAGATGGACCTCGGCGGGGCCGTGAGCCCCCACCGTCAGGCTCATCTCGATATCGGCGGTGCGACTCGGCCCGGTGATGAATGAGATGTAGCGCCCCGGCCCACCCAGCCTGGCGGCGATCAACTCGCGCAGGTGCCCGCCCGCCTCGTCGAGCGAGGGGAGGATGTCGCGCACGTCCAGGAGCATGACGTGCTTCGGCGCGAGCATCCGCACCAGCCGGTCGGTGAGGGTGTCGGCCACCAGCAGCGACCCGGTCTCGGCGATGCCGTTGCGCGCCAGCGAGAGGCCGACCGCCACACCGACCGAGGCTCCCTCCGGGTTGGCGGCATCGGCGGTCGTCAGCGCCACGCCGCGCGCGGTCAGGTGCGCGGCCAGGCCGGGGTGCGCCGCCTCGGCGGCGGGGGCGACGATCGCGCGCCAGCCCGCGCCATCGGTCGGGGCGAACGCCGCCGGTCCGCCATCCGCCACCAGCTCGACGACCAACCCCGCCAGGGCGTCGAGGTCGGCCAGCCGATGCGTCTGCACCCCGAGTTTGCCCGCCCGCGCGGCGAGATCGCCCACGAGCCGTTCCCGTGTCGTCTCCGTCGCTCCCGCGATCGCCATCGCTCTCCCCCTCCGCCGTCGGCGGTGTGTCCACCCCCGGCCCTGCCGACGCCATACCCGATAAATGGAGTGTATCAGGTTCCGCAGGGCACGGCGTCGCGCCCGCAGCGGTGTCGCACCCCCCCATTTGCCCGATGCCCGCCTCAGCCGGATGGGCGAGGAGTTCTGGAAGGAAACCCTTCGTTCGGCTCATAGGCGTGGCAATGGGCAAGCACGTATACTCCAATGAGGGGGGCTGTACGGCCTCTGCTCCCTCCTATATGACAGGCCGACTCGGGTACGCGCTCCAACGCTGACCGGCGATAACCAGACGCAATGACACCGCGATATATGCTATCAGTATCAGGAAAAGGCATCCGATCCGCTATGTGCTGGCGCGAACAAAACCGTGGCCGCTGCGCTAAAGAGCGCGCGGACTACAGGCAAGAAGGCGACGCTCCGGCGGTTTTGTTAGCGTCTGTCACTGGTGCTCAGCGCGATTGTGGGATGAAGTTCGAGAGGGCAGTGGCGTATGACGGAAGCACCCCGGCCCGATGCGGTGGCAAAGCCGACCCAGGACGAGCAGCGGCATGATGACCCGGTTTCTGAAGCACCACTTCGCGCCGAGGACACTCTACCACAGGCACCATGCCCGAAGCGAGCGCATTGACGCGCGTCGCGGTCATCCAGGCCGCGCCGGTCCTCTTCGATTTCGACCCGGTCGGCCATCATACGCGCCCGGATATCTTCTCCTTACGCCGTGGACGAGCGCGCCCGGTGCGGTGGCGGTGGCGGATAAGCGGGGAGGGATCCGTTGGGCGAGGCTGAGGCGGCGTGGCCGGATCGCGCCGACGACGGGTACACGATCCGCCCGGCCATCCCCGCCGATCTGCCGCGCCTCCCCGCGATCGAGCGCGCCGCCGCCACGCGCTTCCGTGACACGGCCTTCGCCGCGATGGTCGATGCGCCGCTCGCCGCGACCGCGATCAATCCGCTACACGAGCGGGTGTGGGTGGCGACCGCCCCGGACGGCGCGCTCGTCGGCTTCGCCATCGCCCTCCCGCTCGATGCAGGTGTCCACCTCCACGAACTCGACGTGCATCCGACGCACGCCCGGCGTGGCCTCGGCGCGCGCCTGATCGGGGCGGTCGCCGCGTGGGCGGCGGGGACGGACGTGCGGGCGATCACCCTCCTCACCTTCCGCGACATCCCCTGGAACGCTCCCTATTACGCCCGCCTCGGCTTCATCCCGCTCGCGGACGAGGCGCTCCCGCCCGGCCTGCGCGCGCTGCGCGACGCCGAAGGACTGGCGGGGTTGCCAGCGGCGGCGCGACTGGGGATGCGGCTGGATGTGGGCGAATGCTCGAAGATCTGCGGCGGTTGACGCACCGAACACGCCACCCTTCCCCGAGCGCGAAGGCTACATATCGCTAATGAGTTGGTTGGATGATTCGATTGATGGTGCTTTCTCGCGCTACCGGCGTTCTGCACTATTTTCTCGGCTCCGCTCGAAGAACGCCCGGTGAATCAGCAGGAATTTTTCAAGGTGCCCTCAAAAAGACTTTAGATCTGCCCGCTATCCTTTTCATACCATCCCGATAAGGAGGGCCGATGACCATCGCGATCGATCACAGCGCAGCGCCCCCTGACACTCCCGATGACGTCACCCTGGTCGAGGAGGCGCGCGGCGGCTCGCTCGCGGCCTTCAATGCCCTGGTGCGGCGGCACGAGCGGGCCGTCTACAGCGTGGCGCTGCGCCTGGTGGGGCGCGGCGGGGCGGCGGAGGAGGTGGCGCAAGATACCTTCCTCCGCGCCTACGGGGCGTTGGGGCGCTTCCAGGGGAGCGACTTCCGCCCGTGGCTGCTGCGGATCGCCACCAATCGCTCCTATGATGAACTGCGCCGTCGCCGCCGCGCGCCCGAGTCGCTCGATGAGTACGTGTTCGAGCCGACGATGATCTGGACGACGACCGTGCGCCACGAAGACCCGATCGCGCGGGCGGAGCGGCAGGAGTTGGGCGTGCTGCTGACCGCCGCGCTGGGGCAACTCCCGTTCGATCAGCGCGCGGCGATCATCCTCAGCGATGTGCAGGGGTACGACTACACCGCGATCGCCGCGATCACGGGCGTCAGCTACGGCACGGTGAAGTCGCGTCTCAGCCGTGCCCGCGCCCGGCTCCGCACGATCCTCCGCAGCCCGATCGAGCGCGGCGGGGCGCATGAGTACGTCCCGCGTGAGCGGGCGCAGCCGGAACGCTGCGCCGCGTGCCGATGGGGTACAGCCGTAGTGCGAGAGGTGCAGGGGGGCACTGCCGCTAGCGGGATGCTCGCCTGAGCCAACCCGCATAGGCGGGAGTGTCGCCATCACCCTCACCCCGGCGCTCACGCGCCACCCGCCGCCCGGGAGGCAGTAGCTCCCACCCATGAAGGGCGCAATGCCTCCGGGGGACCCGCCCAGCCGAGGAGCGGGGGAAGGCCGCTGCTGTGTCTACTTCCTGATGCCTTGGTGGTAGTCGCACTTACCCAGCCCGCGTAGGCGGGTGTTCTCCCAAGCCGGGTCTTGGGGCTGCGGGCTGCCCCCGGCCGGGGGGTGGCTGCCCTCCGGGGTACTTGTACCCCCTCGCGGGGTGCTTTAACCCCACGGCTAACCTACGCCCGAAACCCTATATCGGACAAATGCGCGCTGTCTCGTTACGCGCCGCACCCTTACGGCTGCACCTGCACCGTCGTCCGGGCCGGCGTGCTGCCAGTGTCCGCCGCCCAGGCGACCCCTTCCTGCACCACATCGATCTTTAGGGTATAGGCACCGGCGGTGGTCGGGGCGGTGATCTGGAACGGCATGGTGACCTCCTCGCCGGGCGCGAGGGTGAAGGGCAGGGAGGCACGCGCGTCGGCGGCGGCTGACGTACCATCGCCCTGGGCGAGCCAGTGATTGCCGAGGTGGATGTCGTAGCGCACCGTGCCCGCGCGCGCGGTCGGCCAGGGCCGATCGCTGGCGTTGCGGACGCGGACCAGGAGCGTCGCCGCCGCGCCGGGTCGCAGGCGGGCGGGCGGATTGTCAGCGGTGATAGTCGCCCGGAACGCCCCCGCCGGGAGGGGGGCGCTGAGCACGGGTGCTGCGGGGTGGGCGCGGTAGAGGAAGATCGTGCCGCCGAAGGACGCCTCCGGCACCTCGTTCCGGTAGATCGCGAGGAAGCGCTCGCGCATGCCGCGCGGCACGTTCGCGCCGCTGAGGAAGCTCGCCCCGACCGCCACGTAGCGGGTCGTCACGTCGTTCTCGCCATCGCTCGCCAGGAGCGGGTAATAGGCGATGCCGTGCAGTTGCAATGTCCGCCAGCCTGCGGAGGTCACCGCCGTGATCGCCGTCTCCCCGTGCGCGTGGAGATAGTCGGCCAGCGCCGGGATATCATCGCCCCACTCCAGATTCGAGTCGCCGAGGAGCTGCCAGTGCGGCTGCCCCGCCGCCAGCGCGTTCATGTACGGCAGATAGTCGGGGTAGATCAGCGCCGCCTCGACGAGCGTCCAGCCGAGCACCGCCGTGACGATGGCGCGCGGCAGCCAGCGGAAGCGCGCCGCTGGGCGCAGACCGAGCAGCGCGGCGAGGAGCGCGCCGCCGAGCAGGCAGAAGAACGGATAGGCGGGGAGGAAGTGCCGGATGCCGATGTTGATCCGGCTGTTGAGGGCCAGCGCGGTGAAGAGGGCGAGCGGCGCGAGCAGGGCCGCGAAACGCCAATCGCGCCGCCAGGGCCGCCAGAGCGCCCAGGCGAGCCCGCCGAGGCTCAGCGCCAGGAACGGCAGCGTCGTTTTCAACGCGAAGGCCACCGGGAAGTAATACCACCAGCCGGTCGTGCTGACCCGATCGAGCAACGTCGCCGCGTGCCCCTGCTGGTCGTGCAGATACTGGAAGTAGAGGCCGTAGGTGAAATCGGTCGGGAGGAGGGCGGCGAGCGGCGACGCGCCGAGCAGTATGGCGCGCGGCGGCGAGGGGGGGGTGCCGAGGATCCAGGCGCGGTCGTCCGCGCCGAGTGGTTGGCGCGCGGTGCCGTAGGCGAGGTTGACCACGACCAGCGCGAGGAGGACGACGAGGGCCGCGTGACCGGCGATCACCCGCAAGGTGAGCGTCGGGCGGACCACGCGCGCGCCGATCAGCAATGCGAGGAGTGGTAGCGGCGCGAAGATCAGGAGCGAGAACTTTGTCAGCAGCGCCACGCCGACCGCCGCGCCGAGGAGCGCCGCGCGCCGTGTCGTCGGCGCGCGCAGATAGGCGTGGGTCGCGATCGCGCCGAGGAAGAAGCCGAGCGCGGCGGGGATATCGGTGTGGACGACCCGCCCGTGCGCCAGGATCGTCGGCTCCACGCTGTAGAGGATCAGCGCCAGGAGGGCGGCGCGCACGCCGAGTAGGGTCCGGCCATAGGCGAAGATCAGCCAGCCGAGGATCAGCGTCAACCCGATCGCGGGGACGCGCGCCCAGAAGCTGATCGCGGCGAACTGGCCCCGATTCGCCTCCCAGAAGGCGCTCGCGCGCACGGTCGAGCGCCCCGCCGGATCGTCCCACGGCTCCGACGACGGGGGCGGGACCGTCAGGTGCAGCGGCAGGAGCGGCAGCGCGGCGAGCAATTTGGGCAGCGGCGGTTGCTCGTTGTTGGGGCGGAAGTCCCCGGTAGCCAGGGCGATGTAGCCCGCCGGGATGTGGACGATCTCGTCGTTCGTGATGCCGGTACGCGCGAGCGTCGTCAGCATGATCGCGCCCATGAGCGCCAGGATCGCCAGGGCGAGCAGTGTCGCGCGGGGGGGACGGATGGCGCGGTCAAGGGCGCTATCGCCCCATCCTTCCGCCAACGTGCTCATGGGCGCTTCATGCCATTCGCTCCGATCGATGCTTGCTGCGGTTGTGCGGTCAGGATCCTCACGCAGCATACGACGTTCGAGCAAGCCGTGTGGTGGCGGTGTGGGGGATATCTGTGGTCCGCTATGAAGATATAGCGGATTTCCACGGGGTCGCTATGCCGGTTTCATCAGAAAACCAAGAAGTTCGTCGCCATCGATGAGAGCCTGACACCGATCGGACAATCCCACCACAGGCGCATCCGCATTGAGCTGACCGAGGGTGACGCGGATGCGCTTCCCGCGGGCATCTTTTTCTACACTCACCGGGAGCGCAAAGTCCTTCTGCGCGATCGCCGCCTGGGTGAAATGGAGGGTAGCGTGGCGATACACAGGCAAATCTCGCGGGAGCGCTGCGATTCGCTAACGCTCGCGGGGCCAGACGAGCTCCAAACTCGCCAGACGCCCGCTCGCCAGAATATCAAAAATCAGCACGCCATCGACATCGATGCCATGCACTCGGGAACTTTGTGCCGCGCTCTCAGCTACCAGGACGCCAGCATCCGTATCGTACCTGGGGTGTGGCGCGTAGCGAGGGTCTGATTCGCGCAATTCGATCGTGAGTCCACGCACAGTCGATACCTCTTCTCACGACTCACGACTTGCTCACCCCTTCTCCGACCTCGCCGAAACGTAGATGCCGCCCATGCGGCGTGCGGGGCGGCGGTAGACTTTCTCCATGCGGACGTTGCGGCGGTCGGGCGACAAGACGAGCCCGCGCGCGGCCAGCGCGGCGACCGCCGCCGGGGTCGGATCGACGAGGCGCAGGTTGACCGCGTGGGCCGGTGCGCCCGCGCCGTGCGGCATGAGCGGGAGGATCGCGTCGAGGAGGGCCAGGAAATCGGGGAGACTCGGGGCGGCGGCGGGGCCGAGTCGCCCGGTCGCGTCCTCGACCAGGCAGTAGCCGATCGGCTCGTCGCCGCGCCGCAGGAGGCGCGCGCGGTCGAGTCCCGCGCCGAGCCAGTAGAGGAGATCGTCCTCGCGCCAGCCGCCGTAATAGCTATCGTCCAGCGCGGCCAGGAAGGGGAGATCGTCCTCGGTGAGCGGGGTGATCCAGCGCGCGTCGTCGCCGGTCGCGTCGTCGTCGGGCGCGGGCGGTGGCACGGTCGGGGCCGCGCCCTCCGGCGTGCCGAAGAGTTCGGCCACACCCGTCACCACGAATCCGATGCGGTCGTAGAGCTCGATCGCGCGGCGGTTATCCACGCGGGCTTCGAGGATCGCCGCATCGCAGCGCTCCTCCTCGCGGAAGAAGCGGTCGGCCTCGCGCACCAGCGCCGTGCCGAGCCCGCGCCCCTGCCGCGCCGGATCGGTCGCCACCGGGCCGAGCCAGCCGACCGGCTCGCGGAGGCCCATGAAGGCGAAGCCGCCGACCGCGCCGTCATCCTCCGCGATCACACCGTGCGTGTCCGGTGCGGCCAGCAGATAACGGAAGCGCTCCGCGTCGTGCCGCCACCCGGCCGCGCCATCGATCGCCAGCACGGCGGGCAGATCGTCCTCGGTCATCGGTCGTACCATCCGCATCTCCGCCATCCTCATCCCTCGATCTCATACAGTATCCGGTCCTGTTTTGCCGGGAAAGTGTTCTATCTCCATGTGCCGTTACTGTGTGACTCCGCTTAAAGCAACACTCGCCATTTTCAATTGCGACCCTGCGGTAGATGAAAGACCGTGCTGGTTGAGGGGTAGGCGAGAGCGTGCGCTGTAGAGGCCCAGCGAAGCAACGCGCTCACGTTGGGCGAAGCCAATTCTCTTGCGCCAGGGCGGCGAGCGGCGCGAAGTCGCGATCGGTCGTGAGCAGCACGAGATCGTAGCGGAGCGCGATCGCCGCGATCAGGGCGTCCACGGTCGCTAACTGTCGCCCACGACGGCGCAGCGCCACTTGCAGCGTCGCCGCCGCCACTTGCAGCGTCGCCGCCGCCGCGCCGTCGGCCTCGTCGGGGCTGTAACAGGGCAGCAGCGGCTGGAACCGCGCCCACTCGGTGCGATTCTGGAGGGCGCGCGGCAGCAGACTGATGCCAAAAAGTGTCTCTGTCAGCACCGGGACGCAGATCGCGAAGGTATCCCCGGCAGCAGTGTGGTCGCGCACCACACCCCGCAACGGATGGCCGCGCGTGACGAGCGAGGAGGCGTGGTGCGTGTCGAGGAGATAGGCAACCATCGCGCGTTCAGCGCCCTTCGGCGCGATCGTCGGCCTGCGACAGCGCCGCCATCTCGGCCTCGGCACTCGTCCAGGCGTCCTGCCAGGCTGCGAGGTCGAGATCGTTGTCTGCGGGCGCGTCGTCCAGGGCCGCGAGGAGCGAGCCGCGCGCGGGCCGGAGGGCTGCCGGATTCGGCGCGGCGGCGCGGATGTCGGCCACGATCGTATCCAGTTCAGGCAAGTCGTCGAGCAACCCGGCGCGGAGAATGTCGAGCGCCACGTCCTGCGCCGAGCGATGCTGCGCCTGGGTCACGCGGCGGAGCGGCGCTTCCAGATCGTCGGGTAGTTCGATCGTCATCTGCATGGTGGACCTCCTGCACCGAATGTCGCCGCGATGCGCTCAGGGTATCGTAGCGCGTGTTGGCATGGGATCGCCAATCTAGCGGGATCAGCGCAGGAGCTATCTGTCGTCGGTAATAGAGCGCGACGGCAGGATTGCCCTGCCGTCGCGATCGCCCTTGTCTGTCTTTGGTTACTGCTGGTCGTAGCCAGTCAGCTCCACGTAGCCCTCGCCGCCGATCGGCGTGCCGTTGCGCGTGCCGCCGATCGTGACCTCCCCCTCCCAGTAGATGTTGCCGGTGGACTGGCGCACGTCGAGTTCCTGATCGTCGATGACCGGCGTCCAGGTGAGATCGAGGCCGTGGCCAGGGAGCTTCACCTGCCAGCGCGCGGGGTAGACGACGCCGGTGTGCGGGCTGGTCCACCGGTCGAGCGCCGCGATGGCGATCTGGTCGAAGGGGATGTCGGTCACGACCCCGTCCGCTGCGACGAAGGTGCCGAGCGAGCCGAGGATCTGCTGCCCCGCGCCACGAATCAGATAGACGGTGAAGTCGCTGCCATCCGCGAGATTGGCGCTGAACCAGTCCCAGCCGCCAGCGGTGACGGTGAGGAAGTTCCCCCACTGGTGGTCGAACCACGCCTCGCCGGTGACGGTTTTGCGCGCGCCGTTGTCCTCGATCGTGCCGGTCACGGCCAGCCGCGTGCGCGAGTAGTAGTAGGTGCTCCCGGCGGGGCCATAGTCGATGAAGCCGCCCCGGTGCAGGGCCGGTCCCTTCGTCGCGGTCAGGTCGAGCGCGAGCGCGTAGCCGGGCGCGGTCGTCGCGACGTGATCGGTGCCGTTCAGGCCGCGCCAGGCCCAATCGCCCATCCGCAGGTCGAATCCCTTGTCGGTCGCGCCGCTGAGCTGATCGGCGGCGGTCTGCTGCGTCCGCTGGTCGTAGCGGAACTCCCCGCGCTGGTGGTCGGTGACCGCCGCGTGGGCGGCGTAGTAAGCCGGGATATTGTTGCGGATCGACTGGAAGATCACCGACTCGAAGCCGTACTTCGCACCGTCGTCGGCGACCAGGTGGCCGGTGTAGTACCACCATTCGGTCAGCGAGGGGTGCGGTGCCTCGTCGCGCGGGAAGGCGACCGGCGCGGGGGTCGGCGTCGCGCCGCTGGCCGGGGTGAACGGGCCGGGCCAGGGGGCTTTGCCGCCGCTGCTCCCGGCGGCGGGTTGGCCGCAGGCGGCGAGCAGGGCGGCGGGAAGTACGAGGTACGAAGTACGAAGGACGAACTGGCGGCGGGTGAGTGTCATCGGCGTGTTTCCTCTTTGCTGGCGATTGTTGCGTCGCTCGAATCGGTGTGCTGATCCGGGTGCATCGTCGCGCCGTTCGCACCGTTCGCGCCGTTGCTGTATGGCGCGACAGCCGCGACCGACCCACCGCTCGTACTTCGTACTTCGTCGTTCGTACTCCCCTCCTCCGTCTGGGGTAGCCAGCGGTCCAGCCACGCGGGGATGTACCAGTTCCAATGGCCGAGGAGGCGCATGGTGGCCGGGACGAGGAGGGCGCGGACGATCGTGGCGTCGAGGAAGACGGCGAGGGCGACGCCGAGGCCGAACGCCTTGATCAACACGATGTCGGCGCTGACGAACGACCCCGCGACGACCACGACGATCAGCGCCGCGCTGGTGATGATCCGCCCGCTCCGCTCCAGGCCGGTCGCCACCGCGCGGGTATTGTCGCCGGTCTCGACCCACGCCTCGCGGATGCGGGTCAGCAGGAAGACCTCGTAGTCCATGCTGACCCCGAAGAGGGTGCAGAACATGATGATCGGCAAGGTCGCCTCCACGAAGCCGAGCGGCGTGAAGTTGAGGAAGCGCGACAGGTGTCCCTCCTGGAAGACCCAGACGAGCGCGCCATACGAGGCGACGAGCGACAGCGCGTTCATCAGGATCGCCTTCAGCGGCAGCACGACCGAGCGCAGCAGGATCAGCAGGATCACATAGGTGGCGAGGACCACGCCGAGCAACGCCTTCGGGAAGTCGGCGTACATCGTGTCCACCACGTCCACCACCCCGGCGGTCGTGCCGGTGAGCTGGTAGGTCAGCCTGCCGGGCGGTGTGGTGGAGCGCAGGTCGGTGACGAGCGCCTTCGCCGCGTTGGAGACCGCCGATTCCCGGAGGACGACGCTGACGAGGGTGGTGTCGCCGCGCGCGAGGCGCGGGGCGAGCAGCGCCGCGTAGGGGTCGATGATGCGGTCGGGATTGCTGTAGATCAGCTCGTACTGCGCGCGCCCGAGCTGCGTGTCGAGCGTGGTCAGCGAGTCCACGCGGGCGACGCGCGGGTCATCCTGGAGGGCGTGGGTGAGATCGTAGAGGGCGTCGATGTTGGCGGGGTCGTAGATCGAGGTGCCATTCGGGGTTTTGACTGCCAGCGCCAATGGCTCCAACTCCGCCGCGCCGAACTTCTCCACCAGCAGATCATAGCCCTGCCGCGAAGGGACGCTCTGCGGCAGGATCGAGGCGTCCGGCGAGGAGAGGCGGACGTTGAGGAAGGGCGACCCGATCAGGATCAGCAGCGCCAGGGTGGGGACGAAGAAGCGCCAGGGGCGGCCCATCACCGCCAACGCCAGGCGATGCCACGCGCCGCCGTGCTCATCCGGGCGGCGGGTGCGGTAGCGGATGATCGTCAGGGCGTTGATCCGCTCGCCGAGGAGGCCGAGGATCGCGGGCAGCAATGTCAGCGCGGCCAGCACCGAGAAGAAGACGACGAGCACCCCGGCGAAGCCGACCGAGCGGAGGAACATGAACGGGAAGATGGTCAGCCCGGCGAGGCCGATCAGCACCGTCAGCCCGGAGAAGAAGATCGCGCGCCCGGCGGTGGCGACGGTGATCGCCACGGCGTCTTCGAGGGGGCGACCCGCCAACTCCTCGCGGAAGCGGGAGGTGATGAAGAGGGCGTAATCGACCGCCAGCCCCAGGCCGAGCATCGTGGCGAGGTTGAGGACGAAGATCGAGAGGTCGGTGACGTTGCCGAGGAGGTAGATGCTCGCCAGGATCGCGATCACGCTGAAACCGCCGATCACCATCGGCGTCACGGCGGCGGCGAGCGAGCCGAAGACGAGCGCCAGCGCGATCAGCGCCAGCGGGAAGGCGATGATCTCGCCGCGCTGCAAGTCCCTGGAACTCGTCGTCTCGATGTCGGCGTAGACGACCGGCCCCCCGGCGACGATCCGCGACATCGCCGCCGGGACCGGGCGAATCGTCTCCTCGATCGTCGGGAGGATCTGCTGCGAACCTTCCGGCGGCGTGGAGAGGTTCAGCAGCACGTAGGCGGTGTGGCGGTCGGCGGCGACCTGGCGCGGGTTGGTGGTGAAGGAGGCGACCTCCGCGACTTCCGGCACCTGACCCACGTCGCGCAGCGACTCCTGCACCCCGGCCAGGAAGCGCGGATCGTCCACGGTCCAGGTCTGCGAGCTGAAGATGATGGAGAGGCTAGTCGGGCGGAAGCCGAGATCCTGTTCGAGGGTGACCAGCGCCCGCGACGATTCGGCGTTGTCGTTGGCGAAGCCGCCCACTTTGAGGACGCTCGCCACGCGCGGGGCGAGCGGCAGGCTCAGCAACACCACCACGGCCCAGAGGCCGACGACGAGCTTGCGGTGCCGGAAGAGCCAGTGTCCGAGGCGCAGAAATGACATCGTCCCCTTGTCCCCTTCGCGCGGCGACGTTGCCGCGCGATCGTGTCGTGAACTTATCCGACCAATGCCGAATCGTACCGTGCCATGATCGCTGGTATCTCCGCTGCGCTCCGCGCCGTGTGGAGCGCGGCGATGAGCCGGTCCAGCTGCGGCGTGAGGAAGATCAGGTAGCGGCTGGGCGCGATCTCCCGGTAGGTGTGCGGCACACCCGCCGGCACGAACACCGTTGTGCCGACGGGCGCATCTACCGTGCCTTCTGGAAAGGTGAAGCGCAGCGCCCCGGCGAGCACATGCCACCCTTCGTCATCGGCATGGTGGACGTGAATCGCCATCGGCCCCGAACCAGTCCACTCGTGGATGACCAGCGAGCGCCCGACCGCTGCTATCGGCGCTTCCCCGCCGCGTCCGACGATCGGTGCGGGTGCGGGTGTCGTATCTGCCATGCCGCTGCTCCTTTCGCGCCCGCCCTCGGCTCCGGCGTATCTCGATACGCCGGATGGCCGGGCAATAGTGACCTTCACCGCCTTGCACAGGGAATGCCACAGTTTCATCCAAGTATAGCGGGTGAAGTGGGCAGTAGGCAGTAGTCAGATAGGGCGTGGGTGGGAGCGGATGTGCAAACGTCGAGCGGTTGTGGGGAGCATGGCGACTATGAACGCGATCGTCGCATCTCCCAGCCCGCGCGGGCGGGCTGCGCCGGTGCCGTCTATGGCTGCCCGCAGCCGGGGCAGTGTGCCCTTCATGGGTAGCTTGAGCCCCCGGAAATCAATCGCCGACGCGGCGGTACTGCTACCCCCCTCACCCCCCTGCCCCCCCTCCCCATCCGAGGAGAGGAGGAAGAGGTGTTGCAATGGATGCTGGTTCAGCCCACGCAGGGGGCGTTACCGGTGCCATAGGCACCCCCCATCCAAGGGCTTGTACCTCCTTGTGAGGCGCTTGAGCCCCCGGCACCACCTATGCTCGACAGACCCCGCTCGCATGCTTGCCCATCCAATCTCCATTATCCCCCGGGCGCGGACGGCTCGAAAGATGAAGGGACGCGGAGCGCCTCGACGGGAACCGATCCGAGGCAACCGATGGCTACGATACAATGCAATGCGGAAGGCAATAGCGGGAAATAGTGTGGGGCGATTCGGCGGGAGCGAGGACAGCATGGAGACGCGCTACGTGCATGGTTACGAGCAGCGGGAGAATATCCGCCTACAGGACCAGGCCACCACCCTGGTCGAGTTGCTCCACGCCGACACCACCTATCCGGCGGGGAGTCGCGTATTGGAAGTCGGCTGCGGCGTCGGCGCGCAGACGCTCACCCTCGCCAGGCAGAGCCCGGACGCCGCGATCACCGCCATCGATATCTCCGCCGCCTCCGTCGCCGAGGCCGAGCGCGTCGTGACGGTGGCGGGTTGCACCAACGTGCGGTTCGCCCAGGCGGACATCTTCGATCTGTCCTACGCGCCAGACTCGTTCGACCACCTCTTCGTCTGCTTCGTGCTGGAACACCTCCCGCGCCCGGTCGAGGCGCTGCGCGCGCTGCGGACGTATCTGCGTCCGGGCGGGACGATCACGACGATCGAGGGGGATCACGGCTCAGCCTACTTCCACCCCGACAGCGCCGCCGCGCGCGCGGCGATCGCCTGCCAGGTGGAGTTGCAGCGCCGGGCCGGTGGCGACGCGATGATCGGGCGAGCGCTCTACCCGCTGCTGACCGCAGCCGGATACAGCGCGCCGCATGTCTCGCCGCGCATGGTCTACGTTGATGGGAGCAGGCCGGACCTGATCGAGGGCTTCACCAAACGGACCTTCACCGCGATGATCGAGGGCGTCCGCGAAGCGGCGCTCGCGGCGGGCCTGATTGACGCTGCGCTGTTCGACCAGGGCATCCGCGATCTCTACCGCACCGCCGAGGCGGATGGGGTCTTCTGCTACACCTTCTTCAAGGCGGTCGCGGGGAAGTGAGCGTCGGATGGGAATAGAGAATCCCCGTTCGTTACCGTGCGATCGGCGCACACCTGGGAGAGGCCAGCGGCTGCCAGACGGCGACGATAGCGCTGGTGGATCGGCAGATGGCTATTCGCGTCGCGCGGCGGAACCGGGTTGGGCCGTGCCGCCACTGGCGATCCACCGCGCGCGCGCCTTGTGTCCATCCGTGCCAAGGGTCGCCGCCTGGATGAGCAGCCTTTCCCGCTGGCTGCGCCGCACCTGTTGCTCCAGGACAATCGGATTCCAGCGGGCGAGCAGTCGCTCCCGGAGGTCGTCCAGGATGGGCGCGTGCTCCGGCGAGGCCGCGAGATCCGTAAACTCGCCGGGATCGGCTTCGAGATCATAGAGTTCCGGTCGCTCGTCCAGATAGTAGTTCAACTTGAAGCGCCCGCGCCGGAGCATCGCCATCGGTCGGGCGACGCCATGCGCGAGATATTCGGCGAAGGCTTCATCTTTCCATTCAGCCAACCCGCGCAGGGGCGGCAGCAGGCTGTCGCCGTCCAACGGGGTGATCGGCGTTCCCCCGCCGAGATCCACGATGGTGGCGATCAGGTCCACCAGGGAGACGACCGCCGGGATGCGTCGCCCGGCGGGCAGGCCCGGCCCCGCGAGCACCAGCGGCACGCGCGCGGAGTGCTCGTAGAAGTTCGATTTCCGCCACATCCCGTGCTCGCCCGCCATCTCGCCATGATCGCTGGTATAGATGACGATCGTGTTCTCCCGCTGCCCCGTATCGTCCAGCGCCGCCAGCAGTCGCCCGATCGTGGCGTCGAGATAGGTGATCAGTCCGTAGTACCCGGCACGCCCGCGACGTGTCAACTCTTCGGGTACCTCGTCCGGCATGCCGAACATGCGGCGCATCCGGCGGATCGCCGGGTGCTGCGTCGCAGTATGGCCGGGCGGGAGGGTCGGTAGATCGACGCGCTCCGGGGGATAGTGCTCCCAGTATTCGGGTGGCGCGACCAGCGGGAAATGCGGGGCGATGAACGAGACATTCAGCGCCCAGGGTCCGGCCTGGCGGGCCGGGTCGCGAAGGTACGCGAGCGCCGCAGCCTCGGCCTGATCGTCCACCTCGATTTCGACCGTCTGCCCTGGCCCGGCCTGCGCCAGACCGGGCCAGGGGTGCGGGGCGACCAGGGTACCCTGCGACCAATCGAAGGTAGGGTGGGCGCGCTCGGCGTGGAGGTCGCGCGCCAACTGGGTACGGAAGCCGTGCAACTGATCGAGCCCCACGAAGTGCTGCTTCCCCGATAGGGCCACGTCGTACCCGGCGGCGCGCAACAGGTGCGCCCAGGTGATCGTATCCAAGGGGAGCGGCGTGCTATTGTCCCAGGCTCCGATGTTGTGGATGTAGCGCCCGGTCATCAGCGACATGCGCGAGGGCGCACAGAGGGGGGAGTTGCAGTAAGCGTGCTCGAACACCGTCCCGCACGCCGCGAGGCGATCGAGATGCGGCGTGCGTACGAGCGGGTGGCCGTGGAACCCGGTGAAGTGGGGCGCGTGCTCGTCGGACATGATGAACAGGATATTGGGCCGATTATCGTGCCGGATCATGCGGCGTACATCCCTTCAGTTGCAAGCGTCACCGATCGCGGGCGTGGTGGCGAGAACGCTCGCCGCCTTGGCGAAGGATAGTGGCTCTCGTTCAAACGCTGCCGGTGTTCGGAGTGCGCGATCCCCATCAATGCTAGATCAGCGAGAGTGCAACGCCCATCAGCCCGGCGAAGATCGCGACGAGCCAGAAGCGGAGCGTCACCTGCGTCTCGGACCAGCCGAGCAACTCGAAGTGGTGGTGGAGCGGCGCCATCTTGAAGAGGCGGCGCCCGCCGGTGCGCCGGAAGTAGCCGACTTGCAGGATCACCGAGAGGGCTTCGGCGACGAAGACGAGCCCGACGACCGGCAGCAGCAGCCATTGCCCGGTCATGAAGCCGACCGTCGCCAGCGCCGCGCCGATCGCCAGCGCCCCGGTGTCGCCCATGATGACCTGCGCCGGGTGGGCGTTGTGCCAGAGGAAGCCGAGCAACGCCCCGACCATCGTGAAGCAGAAGGTGACGACGCCGACCTGCCCCTGGATGTAGGCGATGATCCCGTAGGCGACGAAGGCGATCGCCGAGGTGCCGCCCGCGAGGCTGTCCAGCCCGTCCGCGAGGTTGACCGCGTTCGCCATCCCCGCGATGCCGATCACGGCGATCGGGATTATCGCGAGGCCGATGTCGAAGCTGCCGACGCCGGGGACGATCAGGCGGTGGAGGTCGAGCGGGCCGTAGATGATGAGCGCGGCGACGAGCGCGAAGCCGGTCAGCCAGGCCATCTTGAAGCGCGCGGTCATCCCGGCGGCGCGCTTGCCGCCCACCAGACTGAGGCGGTCGTCGATCGCGCCGAGGACGCCGCAGCAGAGGAGGACGGCCAGCGGCAGGAGCATCGAGAGGCGTCCGTAGAGATTGAAGGCGAAGGTGAGGAGGAAGGCGGAGAGGGTGATCATGATCCCGCCCATCGTCGGGGTACCGGTCTTGGTGAGGTGGTGCTGCGGCCCGTCGATCCGCACCTGCTTGCCGATCTTTTTGGCCCGCAGCAACGCGACGATCGGCTTGCCGATCAGCACCGTGAAGATGAAGCCGAGCCCTGCGATCGCCAGCGAATAGGCCATGTTCCAGTTTGGGCGATCCGCCGGGATCTGGATCCAGAAGGCGAGCAGGATCACGTGCGGCATCGGTTTCTCCCTGCCTGACAGGCTTGGCGGCGTCACTTCTCGCTGGCGTGTCGGGCGGTAGTATAGACGATCGTGTCACGTTGTCATACCCGCACTTCCCGCCTGCGGCGACGTATGCGAGACTGCGCGCGGGAGGTGGCCGATGATAGCGAATGAGACCGCGACGACCCTGGAAGTGATCGCGCTGGACGCCGAGGATGCGGTTGCGGCGACGGCGGGCGGTGCCGACCGGTTGGAGATCGTCAGCGCGATCGATCTCGGTGGGCTGACGCCGGACCTGGCGACGTTCGAGCGGATTCGCGCCGCAACCGATCTGCCGCTGCGCGTGATGCTCCGAACGAATGGCGGCTACCGGATCGCACCTGACGAACTCGACGCCCTCTGCGGGGCGGCGGCGGCGTTGCGTCGCGCCGGGGCCGATGGGTTCGTCCTCGGTTTCCTCGACGCGGACGGCGATATCGACCGCGCCGCCATCGCCGCGCTCTGGACGGTCATCGCCCCCTGCCCGTGGACCTTCCACCGCGCGTTCGATCAGGTCGCGGACGCGCGCGCCACCGAAGGGGGACAGGTCGCGGACGCGCGCGCCGCCTGGGCGACCGTGGCCGCGCTGCCGGGTGCCGACCTGATCCTATCGAGCGGTGGACCCGGCGAGCTGGACGCGGGGGTGGCGGCGTATCGCGAGCGCGCCCCCTGGCAGACGCCGGGGTTGCGCTGGCTGGCCGGTGGCGGGTTGGCCGGGGCGCACGTCGCGCCGTTGCGCGCGGCGGGGATCGCGCAGTTCCATGCGGGGCGACTGGTACGCGCGGGTGGCAGCTGGGCGCGCCCGGTCGATGCGGCGGCGACCCGCGCCTTGCGCGCGCGGATCGCGTCTGGTACGTAGTAGACAAGCGTCACAATAAGCCAGATCCAGCGTTAGGAAAGGAGAAAACGGCATCGATCTAATTTGCCGTCGTTTCTCCTTTCCTGAAAGGCTAAATCGGCCCTCCGAACGCTTATTATGACGCAGATCTAGTGGCGGGCCGCTCCCGACGCGGTTGGGACGGGGCAGTGGCGATCGCGCCGGGGTGATCGCCGAGTGACGGGAAGGGAGCGTGCCGTGGGGATGAAACTGGGGCTGGGCTTCCACAATCAGCTGCTGACACCGGAGAATTTTCGCTTCGCGCGGCAGGCGGGTGCGACCCACGCGATCGTGCATACACCGCGCTTCGGCTCGGACGCCTATGTGCCGCCGCTCTGGACCGAGGAGCAGTTGCGCGGCCTGAAGGAGCAGATCGAGGCTGCGGGCTTGATCCTGGCAGGGCTCGAAAACTTCCTGCCCGCGCACTGGTACGACGTGCTCCTCGACGGCCCGCGCAAGGCCGAGCAGATGGAAGACCTGAAGGGGATGATCCGCGCGATGGGTCGCGTCGGGATCCCGCTGATGGGCTACAACTTCAGCATCGCCGGGGTCTGGGGGCGCACGCGCGGCCCGTGGGCGCGCGGCGGGGCCGATTCGGTTGGCTATGTGGCGGACGCCGCGCCGCCGCCCGACCCGATCCCGAAGGGGATGGTGTGGAATCAGGTCTACGACCCCGAGGCGGGGCCGGGCGACATCGGCACGGTGACGAGCGAACAGCTCTGGAGTCGCCTCGAATACTTCCTGACGGAGTTGGTGCCGGTCGCCGAGGAGGCGGGCGTGCGCCTCGCCGCCCACCCGGACGATCCGCCGCTGGAGACGCTGCGCGGCACCGCGCGGCTCGTCTACAAGCCGGAACTCTATCAGCGCCTCCTCGACATCGTGCCGAGTCCCGCCAACGCCCTGGAGTTCTGCCAGGGGACGATCGGCGAGATGCACGGCGAGATGGACATCTACGAGGCGATCGAGCGCTACGCGGGGCAGGGGAAGCTGGGCTACGTCCACTTCCGTAACGTGCGGGGGAAGGTGCCGAACTACCACGAGGTCTTCATGGATGAGGGGGACATCGACATGCTCCGCACCCTCCGTCTCTACCGTAAGCACGGCTACGACGGCGTGCTGATCCCCGACCACACCCCCTCGATGGAGTGCGCCGCCCCCTGGCACGCCGGGATGGCCTGGGCGCTCGGCTACATGCGCGCGGCCATCTCGCTGATCGAGGCGGAGTAGGAGAGAACCCGCATCTTGTCCGTTAAATTTGTCAAGGACACTCACGAGACTTCCTCATGGGCGTCCCCGTCTCTACCCCTTGTTCTGCCGCCGCTGGGTGACGAGCGCGGCCACGATCCCACCGACGAGTGCCGCGATGCCGATGGGGGCGAGGCAGACCAATCCGAGGATCAGCCCGTGGAAGGGCATGATGGCCGCGATGATAGTCGTCATGTCCACACCCCTCGCTCGCCCTTTGCACGGACGCGGCCCTCGCGTCATCGCCATGTCCCGCGCTAGGCGTCGTTATTCCGTCAAGCGGAAACGCTGCTCGTGCAACTCGACATAGCCGCCCTGGGTGAGGGCTTCGAGCGTGCCGGTGGGAGGTAGATTTCCCCGTGGACCTTGTCGTCGGGGACCGGCGAAGCGAAGGCTTCTGTCCTGGCCCGCTCGAACGTGAACCAGCCCAATCGCGAGCGACTTCGCCCGCGTAATTCCTGGAGCGTCGCCTGCTGTCCGGCGGTCAGTTTGCCGCGCTGTTGCATGGCTGTCCCTTCGGCCTCTCCTGCGCCAGCCACGACTGGCACGGCGGCTTCGCTGCTCCGGCTGAGTCGCGCCCTGTGGCGGGTAGTCAGCGTGTGGTGCGTGCGTAAAGAGCGCGCGTCGTGCCGTGCGTACGCAGCTAGAGGTTCTCCTGATCGAGTTTGATCCAGCCGTGTCGTAGCGCCTGCATCACCGCCTGGGTGCGGTCGTTGACGGCCAGTTTCCGCAGGATCGAGGTGATGTGATTCTTGACCGTCTGATCGCTGATGTGCAGCAGGCGGGCGATCTCCTTATTGGACTGGCCGCCCGCCACCGCCTGCAAGATCTCTAACTCGCGCGGGGTGAGCGGCGAGAAGATCTCGGCCACTTCCGGGGTGTTTAAGTCGCGGAACTGATCGAGCAGGTGGCGTGCCACTCGTGGCGAGTCGAGCACGCGGTCGTTGATCGGATATTCGCCGCGCGCGACCCGCCAGATCGCCGCCAGCAACTCCTCGCCGCTCCCATCCTTGGTCAGGAAGGCGGCGGCACCCGCGCGCACCGCATCGAGCACCCGCGCCTCGTCCATGTGCAGCGTGACCATGATGACGCGGATCTGGGGATAGAGGCGGTGCAGGCGGCGTGCCAGCTCCAGCCCATCCACGCCCGGCAGGTTGATATCACACAAGACGATGTCCGGCAGCGCCTGTTCCACGAGACCGAACGCCTCTTCTGCCGTGCCCGCCGTCCCGACCAGGGTCAGGCTCGGGTCCGAGGCGATGACCAGCCGCAGCCCATCCCGGAAGAGCGGGTGGTCGTCCACCACCAGGATTCGCGGACGCTCCATGCTGTTTTCCCCCTCGCTACCATGACTAAGTGGTCTGTTTCACAATCGCTTATCGGGTTGCCCACTCGTCCGCCCGCACCCCCGGCTCGCTACGCTCGCCACCCCGCCGCCCAAAGGGCACCCGCCCATCCGAGGAGCGGGGGAAGGAGCAACCCTACCGGTGATTGCGAAACGCAGCACTAAGAGCGCACGATGCCACGCGTAGACTTTTTCTGGTCGTCCCGCTAGAGCAGGAATGATCGTGATTCGTGGTGGGTGCTGAGTGCCGCAGCGGCGTCGGCATCCATCGTGATCCGGTATGCCCGGCCACCCCGCGTGCTCTATGTACCACTCGCCGTGGTGATCACCGGCACGGTGAGATGGTCGCCGTCCTTCGAGTATAGTACAGAATACCGCCGCAGCGTGACCAGATCGATTCGCTCTCTGAAAGAGCGAGGACAAGCGCCGGCCGTGGCGCTTGTCCTGGCGATGAGCAGCGCCAATCTCGTCGCCCACTCGCCCGCACCGGCCAGCGGCCACGAATGCGAAGGAGTGTTGCCATCATGCCCGATGACGCCACGCCGACCGCGTCCTACTGCGCCACGCGCCGGATCGGCGCGGCGACGATCACCGTGATCAACGATGGCAACGTGACCTTGCCGGTCGCGGAAATCTTCGCCGCCGAGGAGGCCGCCTCGCTCCGCGAGGCGGGCGAGGCCGACAGCCAGGGGAATCTGCTCACCGCGCAGTTGATCGTCCACATCGCGCTCGGCGACCGCTCGATCGTGATCGATCCCGCGTTCGACGATCCGGGCACCGCCTGGGATCGGCGCTTCGCCACGCGCTGGACGCGCGTACGGCGCACGCCTGGTCTGGCGGCGGCGCTGGCGGCGCTCGGCATCGCGCCGACAGGGGTCACGGACGTCATCTTCACCCACGCGCACGATGACCACTTCGTCGGTGCCCTGTACGAGGCGGACGGCGAACTCCGCCCGCGCTTCCCGAACGCGCGCCACCTGCTCGGGCGGGCCGACTGGGAGGGCAACCCGCGCCGCAAGAAGCCCGATGGCGAGGTCGCGCGGCGGCTCGGCGCGCTCGATGCGCTCGGTTTGCTCGTGCCGGTCGCGGGGGAGTACGAGGTCACCCCGGGCGTGACGATCCTGCCCGCGCCGGGCGAGAGCCCCGGGCACCAGATCGTGCGAGTCCAGTCGGAAGGCGAACGCTTTTACGCGCTCGGCGATCTCTTCCACCACGCGAGCGAGTTCGCGCACCTCGACTGGTTCTCGCCCTGGAACGACCCCGCCGCCATCCGCGATTCCCGCGCGCGCTTCCTCGCCGAGGCGGTGCCGAGCGGGGCGGTCGCGGTCTTCACGCACGCGCTCTTCCCGGGGTGGGGGCGGGCGGTGCGCGCGGGCGCGGGGTATCGGTGGGAAGCCCGCATCGCACAATGAATGGAGCGCTGCGAAGTGGTCCGCGCAATTCGTGCGCGAGTGGCACTCGTCTATCGCCCAACTGCGCGCTAAACTGAAGCGCTGGTGGGCGGGACACGGCGGGCGTGGTAGTGCCGTTGGATTGCAATGCCCCGGAGGGCAGCCGCTACCCATGAAGGGCCACTGTACCCCGGAGGGCAGCCACTACCCATGAAGGGCACACTGTCCCGGCTGGATGGCCTGCGGCCACGCAGTACCCCTGAAGGGCATACTCTACCCGTGAAGGGCACAATGTCCGCCTATGCGGACCGGGCGGCGACGGTGAGCGGTCTGTGGTGCTCATCGGCGCTGCGATTTAGGATCGCTGAGTATCGTTGTCGTAAGAGGGCAGCTTGAGCGGCAGCCTTTGTGCGCCGCGTTGCGGCCTAGTCACGGACACGGCTTAGCGAGCGAGATCGGGAGTGAAGGGAATCCGATGCCCAGCGGGACGAGTTTCGGCCTCTTCCTGACCGCCGCGATCATCCTCGCGGTGTCGCCGGGTCCGGGGCTGCTCTACGTGCTCGCGCGGAGCCTGCGCGGCGGGCGGCGCGAGGGGCTGGCCTCGTCGCTCGGCACGGCGGTCGGCGGTTTCGGCCACGTCATCGCCGCGTCGTTCGGACTCTCCGCCATCCTCGCCACCTCGGCGACCGCCTTCAACGTCGTCAAGTATGCGGGCGCGGCCTATCTGATCTACCTCGGCGTCCGCACGATCGTCGTCGGTAAAGACGCCGCGCAGGAGGCTCCGCGCGTGGGTGGTGCCGCGCGGCAGGCGTTCCGCCAGGGGATCACCACGGAGTTGTTCAATCCCAAGACCGCGCTCTTCTTCCTGTCGTTCCTGCCGCAATTCATCGACCGGGACGCCCCGGCGATCCCGCAACTCCTCCTGCTCGGCACGATCTCGGTCTGCCTGAACACGAGCGCGGATGTGGTCGTCTCCCTGCTGGCCGGGCCGATCGGCGCGCGGCTGCGGCGTAGCCCACGCCTCCGCAACGGCCAGCGCTTCTTCTCCGGGGGCGCCTTGATCGGGCTCGGGGCATACGTCGCCGTCTCGGGCGAGCGGCGGTGAGGATGTGGCGTGCCGGTGATATGCCGCGCGCTGGAGCGCATCCATCCTTCACAACCGAATCGCCGTGGCCTACGATGTCGGGGCGGCGATCGTGTGGCGCGGTATGGCGGAAGAGGAGGAAGTATGCGCGGCGGACGCATGAACTGGCGGCGCGGGATCGGCGGTGTGCTCCTCGCCATCGGCCTCACGCTCGGCAGTTGCGGCTCGTCCGCCGTGCGGCCTGACACCTCGCCCGCCACACCGCCATCCGCGACAACGCCCATCGCGCCGCCGCTCGTGGTAGGCGATGAGACGATCGCCACCGACTATTACTGGGTCCACGACGGTGAGCGTGTCGACCGCCGCCCAGTCCTCTCGCCGGATGGCCGGTGGGTGGCCTGGATTCCGTATACATTCGCGAATGAGGTCCGGGCCTACCGTCTGCTGATCCGGGATACGGCGACCGGCGAGGAGCGCGACCTCACGATCGATCCCGCGATCCAGATCAGCAGCCCCCGTTGGTCGCCGGATAGCCGGTCGCTCGCGTTCGTCGCCTACCGGCCCTCGCCGGGGCGAGCGGCACCGGCTGCGGTCTGGCGCGTCGATATCGGTGGCGGCGGTCGCCGGTTGCTCTACCGCGACGAGAACGCGCGGGGTTCCCCGGACGCGAGCGGCCCGAGCCTGAGCCTCGGCGCGTGGTCGCCCGATGGGACACGCCTCGCCATCGGCGGCACGATCTGGGGCGGTGGCTCGTTGGGTGCCGGCCAGCCGGGGACCTGGCTCAGCGCCGATGGCTCAGGCACGCTCGCGCCAATCCCGCGCCTGACCGCGCCCGAATGCGGTGTTACACGCTCCATACCGAATCAGTACCGCTCGCCCGGCGACGACTATGTGATCTGTTTCGTCGGCACCGCCGACCTCCTCCACGGCCCAGCCACGCCATCGGACAGCCCAGGGGATCAGTCGCTCGTCCTGCATGATTTCGGCACCGGGGAGACGCGCGTGCTGGTGTCCGACGAGGGCGGCATGACCTTCGCTGGCTGCTCACCCGATGGAGAATGGGTCATCTTCGCCACCCATAGTTATGCCGCAGGGATCGCGGTGACACGCTTCGGCGCTATCCGGCGCGACGGCACGGGGCGCTACGACTTCGAGGCGACCGGCGTCCTCCCGCTGCTCGATGGCCGTCTCTACGTCGCGGCCCCGGCGGCACCCGGCGGATTGCGCTACACCCTCTCCGCCCTGGATCTCGCGACCCACGCCAGCCGCCCCGTGGTCGCCGACTGGCCCTACCTCGGTATCCTTGCCGCGTCGTCCGATGGCACGCGCCTGCTGGCGATCCGCAGCGCCAGCGACGCCCCGCGCAGCGGCTTCTGGCGCGACGGGGAGATCCATCTGTTCACCGTTGCCGTCGGGGCCGCGCCCTGACGGACGGCCCTATCCGGCGATGCCGGTGAGGATCGCCGGATAGGGCGCGAATGAAACATCCGGCGGATGTGCCCGAGGGTCGGGGCGCTCAACCTCCCGTTTCGGCGCGGGGCAGCAGGGCGTAGATTACCTGCAACGTCACGATTACTGTCCCCTCGCCCGCATCGATCGGGGTAAGGCCCGGAGGCGTCTCCATCGCCGCCGCGCGCATGGCACGCATGTGTTGGATAGGGCGCGACCCGCCCCCTTCGGCGATGCTGAGCACGTCGCCGAGGCGCGACCCGGCGAGCGCGGCGTAGTGCTCGGCCTTGGCGCGGACGTCGGCCATCGCGGCCTCGCGGGCGCGGTGCAGCGCGTCCGCCTCGTCGCGCAGGCCGAAGGCGACGCCGCCGATGCTGTTCGCCCCGGCATCGATCGCGGTGTCCAGGAGTTCGCCGACGCGCGCGAGGTCGCTCACGAGCAGGCGCACGGTGTTGCTGACGCGGTAGCCGCGCGGTTGGCCGTCGCGGTCGTGGTCCTGCCAGACGTTGTACCCCGCCGTCTGGATCTCGCGCGCGGGGAGGCCCCATTCGGCGAGGCGGGCGCGCAGGGCGGCGCTGCGCGTGGCGTTCTCGCGTTGCGCGGTGGCGAGCGCGCGGTCGGTCGTCTCCACGCCAAGCGTCAGGATCGCCACATCGGGCGGCACCGTCACCCGCCCGTTGCCGACGACGCTGACCGTGCGCGGCTCGTCTCTCATACCGGACATATCGGGCCTTTACTCCACCGTCGCCGCCGCCTGCAAGCGGGCCAACTCCTCCTCGGCGACCGAGGGGTCGAGCTTGATGAAGAGCGGCTCGGGCTGGCGGAGGGTCTGGTTCGTCGGGACCGCCTCGATCGCCCAGCGCGCGGTCGCGGGGGTGGTGATGCGCCCGCCCGCCGCGTGGCCGCTCCAGGTGCCGCTCGTGGCGTCCCCCTCGTCGAAGCCGAGGAGGCTGTGGATCTTCTCGGCGGAGAAGGGGAGGAACGGCGTGGTGAGCACCTTGAGGGCGTTGATCGCCTGGAGCGCCACGAAGAGGGCGCGCCCAGCCGCCGCGCGGTCGGTCTTGATCGCCTTCCACGGCGCAGTCTCGTCCAGGTAGCGGTTCGTCGCCCCGGCGAAGGCCAGCGCCTCTTTCAGGGCATCGCGTAGGTGCGCCCCGGCCAGCAGTGCGGTGACGCGCGCGAAGGCGGCGTCGCGCTCGGCCAGCAGCGCGTGGTCGCGCGGGGTCAGCTCGCCCGGCTCGGGCACACGACCGGCGAAGTTCTTGTAGGTGAAGGAGAGGACGCGGTTGACGAGGTTGCCCCAGGTGGCGACGAGTTCGCTGTTGATCCGCGTCACGAAGTCGGCCCAGCTCCAGTTGCTGTCGCGCGTCTCCGGGGCGAGCGCGGTCAGGTAGTAGCGGATCGCGTCCGGCTGGTAGCGATCCTCGATATCCGGCAGCCAGACCGCCCAGTTGCGGCTGGTGCTCATCTGCGCCCCTTCGAGGTTCATGAACTCGGCGGCGGGGACGTCGTACGGGAGGTTCAGGCCGCCGTAGCCGATCAGCATCGCCGGCCAGATGATCGTATGGAAGGGGATGTTGTCCTTGCCGAGGAAGTAGTAGGCGCGCGCCTCGGCAGCTGCGGGGTCGGCGGCGTCCCACCAGCGCCGCCACGCCGCCGGGTCGCCGACGTTCGCGGCCCACTCCTTGCTCGCGGAGAGGTAGCCGATCACCGCGTCGAACCAGACGTAGATGCGCTTGTCCTTGAAAACCTCGTCTGGGAGCGGCACCGGCACGCCCCAATCGAGGTCGCGGGTGATCGCGCGCCCGTGCAGCCCCTCGCGGAGCCAGTTGCGGGTGAAGGCGACGGTGTTGTTGCGCCAGTAGTCGCGGTCGGTACCATCGAGCCAGGCGCGCAGGGCCGGTTCGAGCTTGCCGAGGTCGAGGAAGACGTGTTCGGTCTCGCGGAAGGTGATCGGGCCGTGATCGATCACGCTGTAGGGGCTGCCGAGCTGTTCCGGGTCGAGCAGCGTGCCGCAATTGTCGCACTGGTCGCCGCGCGCGCGGGTGAAGCCGCAGATCGGGCAGATCCCCTCCACGTAGCGGTCGGGGAGGAAGCGACTTTGCGTCTCGCTGTAGGAGCCGATCATCCGGTCGCGATAGAGGTAGCCCTCGTCGAGGAGGCGCAGGAAGACATCTTGCGTCACCGCGTAGTGATTCTCGGTGTAGGTGCGCGTGAAGAGGTCGAACGCGATGCCGAGCTGGTCGAAGGTGTGGATGAACGCGGCGTGGTAGCGCTCGATGATCGCCAGCGGCGTGACCCCCTCCCGCTCGGCGCGGATGGTGATCGGTGCGCCGTGACAGTCGCTGCCGCTGACCATGAGCACGTCCGCGCCGCGCGCGCGCGAGAAGCGCGCGAAGATGTCGGCGGGCAGGTAGACGCCGCTGACGTGCCCGACGTGGAACGGGCCGTTGGCGTAGGGCCAGGCGACGCAGACCAGGATGCGGTCGCGCGCGCCCGTGGCGTCCGTGTTGCCGTTGTCGATCGTCGGCTCGGTGCTGGCTGTCATCGGTGTGCGTCCCCCGGTGGTGGCCCGCCGCGCCCCGCCGCCGCGTCGCACCGTGGGGTGCCGGGCGAATCGGGGCGCGAGGGGGCTGGATGCGACTCCCCTCAACGCCCCACAGTGTAGCATGACGCACTCGCGGGCGATTATTGTGCCGAGCTGGGCCAAGGCACTTTCATCGCGAAACACACGCTGAATAGGGCCGGTGAAGCGGATTCATCAAGACTATGGGCGGTGTCTGTTTGCCGCAACGATGATGGCATACAGCGCGAAGCCGAGGAGGAGAAAGCCTACGATGACGATCAGCAGTAGGATAAGTAGCTGAACGGGGTTGTACTCACCTATCATTCCCATGAATTCACCCTCTTCGATTCAGTCGATGATGAGCGATGTCAGCATATCTTTGAGAATATCCAGGGGCTGATCTCCGTGGAAGGAGATCAGCAAGCCATCTTTCGCGAGCACGATGCGATTCGGAACGCCACCCGGCAGCCCACTGTCAGTCCAGGCGACGGAACCGTCCGTCAACTGTACCGTTTGGTTCCCCAACCCCAGCGATTGTGTGACGGCGAGGGGTGAGGGGCGGACCGTGGAGACGTAGATGACCTGCCCGCTGCCGCTGTAGCGGATCGTGGCGAGGATATCGAAGGAAACGATGCCACCCCTTGCTGGGCGCTGTTCCGGGAGAAAGGTCTCCACGCTATCCATTCCTGCTGGTAGGGCACCGAGTTGCGCCACCGTCGCTCCATCGGGGCGGACGATGGGCTGGGTCACGGCATGGCGTGTATAGGTGACGCCGGATGGTGGTCGGAGCAGGGGTATCGCTAATGGGGGCACGTCGTTACTCCCTCTCGTCCCTTACGGGGCGCGGATGGTCAGAATGTCCGCTGCCAGGGTTCCGGCTCACAAGGGTGATGGTGCTGAGGGAAGCCTGTAAGAGAGGATTTCTCTCATCGATAGGCTTCGCCACGCGCAATCAGGGGACTGCTGATGAGAGCATAAGTGCTGAGGTGGGTATCAATCGGTCACCAAGTCATGATTGCCAGGAGGACTAATGCTGCTACGACCACGCTGCTAGGTCTTGGTATGTCGCTGTTGCCTCTACACTGTAACACATGTGCGAGCTACAGACCCGCTTTCGCCGCCAGGGTAGATCGCACTGTAAGCGTCCAACCCTCTGATGGCGAGATAGCCACCGCCGTTCGTGTGGACGAGCGTAGAAGCTGGTCCTGCCCGGAGTTAGAGGAACGTACTAACAGGAAGGGTCGTGATCGCACGGGAAACGCTCTTCATGCGAGACGTGCGGGCGGCGGCGATCGTGATCACTGATATGGCGGAGATGCTGGCGCTGTGGTGCGTGAAGACGCAGCTCGATCGATAGTTGGTCGAGCTGTTTCTGCCGAACTTATCGTGCCTTGCCCGCCGACGCACAGGGGGAATTGCGTCGCCAGTCGGGGGCTTCGGGAGAGGCGGCTAGTTGCTGACGCGGTAGCGGAGGAGGGTGAAGAGGACGTGGAAGCCGTCCGTCCAGGAGATCTTCTTCCCCTCCCAGAACTCGCGCCCGTTGTAGGAGATCGGCACCTCGTAGATGCGGTGCCCCTGCTTGAGGATCTTGGCGGTGATCTCCGGGTCGATCCCCCAGCGCTCCGAGGTGAGGCGGAGGGAGCGCGCGACTTCGGCGGTGAAAACCTTGTAGCAGGTCTCCATGTCGGTCAGGGTGGTGTCGAAGAGGATGTTGGTGACGAGCGTCAGGCTCTTGTTGCCGACGGTGTGCCAGAAGTACATCGCCTTATGCTCGCCGAGGAAGCGCGAGCCGTAGACGACCTGCCCGCGCCCTTCGAGGATCGGGCGCAGCAGGACCGGGTAGTCGCGCGGGTCGTATTCGAGGTCGGCGTCCTGGATGATGATGATGTCGCCGCGCGCCGCCGCGAGGCCGGTGCGGACCGCCGCGCCCTTGCCGCGATTGCGCGGATGGGCGATCACGTAGGTGGCGGGATCGGCGGCTTCCTCGGCGCGCAGACCCTCGATGGTGCCATCGGTGGAGGCGTCGTCCACGGCGATGATCTCGCGGCTGATCCCCGGCCCCAGCTCGACCGCGCGGACGCGCGCGAGCAGTTCGCGCACGGTCTGCGCCTCGTTGTACACCGGCACGATCACCGAGACGAGCATTCGCCGTTCCGCCAAGGAAGCCTCCGTAGGGCGAGTAGTTAGTAGTTAGTCGTCAGAGAGACGACGATTGTTCGTGTGTGCGTTGCCCGATCGTGACGATGGCTATGGTTGCGCGGCGGGCGGGGCGCAGTATAGCAGAGAGTGGTGGGGTCGGTGGAGCACGGTGGACCTATACTCAGCGGGGCGTATCACCGTTCGGGGAGGGACAATCATGGCAGCGGAGCAGCAAGACGTGCATAGTCGCATGACCGTAGTCAATCGGTTCTCGTATCACCTTCGTTTCATCGTTGAGCCGTGGGCCAATGCCTTCTAGATGGAGCCTGGGGAAACGTTCGAGGTCGTGGCACAGGGGCCACCCGATGGAGCCTTGGAACTCGCGTTTAGCCCTGACAAAATCGAGGTCTTTGGCTGAGCCGGTTCCCTCGTAGCCGTTTATGGCGACGGTGAGCGCCTCGATTGGCCGGATGATAGTGACCAACCACGGGTTCCATCTATGCCACGAAGATTGATGTAATCAAAGATTGAGAGGGAACAGTGGCGACCGAGCGCATCCTGGCGATCGATGTGGGCGCGGGGACGCAGGACATCCTGCTGTGGGAGTCCGACCGCACCCCGGAGAATTGCGCCCAGCTGATCCTGCCGTCGCAGACGCAGATCGTGGCCGCGCGCATCCGGCGGCTGACGGCGGCGGGCCGGGCGATCCACCTGACGGGGCGGGTGATGGGGGGCGGTGCCTCGTCGGATGCGGTCGCGGCGCACCTGGCGGCGGGGCTGGTGGTCACCGCGACCCCGGCGGCGGCGAAGACGATCCATGATGACCCGGCGCGCGTGGCGGCGACCGGGGTGCGGCTCGTCGAGGAGCAGCCCGAGGGGGCCGTGCCGGTCGTCATAGGCGATCTCGATCCGGCGGCGCTCCGCGAGACCCTGGCGCGCTTCGAGATCGCCATGCCGGGGCGCTTCGCGGTCGCGGTCTTTGATCACGGCGAGTCGCTGACGCTGAGCAATCGCCGCTTCCGCTTCGAACATCTGGCGCGGATCATCGCGGCGGGCGGCGATCTCGGCCTGCTGGCCTACGGCGACGATCTGCCCCCCTACCTGACGCGGATGGCGGCGTCACGCGCGCTCCTGCCGGGCGCGATCGTGATGGATACGGGCGGCGCGGGGCTCTGGGGGGCGCTCGAAGACCCGCGCGTGGCGACGCGGGCCGAGGCCGGGGCGATCGTCGTCAACATCGGCAACATGCACACCTTCGGCGTGCTGCTGCGCGGGCGGCGGATCCTCGGCCTCTTCGAGCACCATACCCATCTGCTGACGACAGCGCGGTTGGCGGCGCTGGTCGCGGGGTTGCGCGCCGGGACGCTCAGCTTCGAGGCGATCTTCGCGGAGGACGGCCACGGCGCGACCTTCGCCGACGATTACCGCCCGGAAGCGAGGGCGTTCGATTTCGTCGTCGTCACCGGGCCGAATCGCGTGCTGGCCCGCCCGCTCGGCTGGTACGAGGCGGTGCCGCACGGCGACATGATGCTGGCGGGGCCGTTCGGGCTGATCGCAGCGGCGCGGGATCGGGCGAGTGGGCGGAGTGGGCGGAGTGGGCCAGTAGGCGAGTAAGTGCGGCGTTTCGCGGATACGTGTCGGGGTGGTCGGGGCCGTCCCTCTCCTCCCTTGTGGGGCCGTCCCCACCTGCCCCACGCCGTCCCCCGCCACGTCTGCGTGCAACAGACCAGTAAGCGATGGAAGCTGCGCGGTGCTGCCCATCATTCGCGAATGCGCGGGGGCGGAATGCTTCGCTCCTCGGACATTAGCCGGTTTCGGTGGCACGCCGGTAGGCGCTCTGGCACTGTGTGAGAGGCCGTGGCACGCGGTTTGCACTATAGCCAGCACGCCCGCAGATGGTCCTTAACAAGCGAAAAGCCGGCGGAACGCAGTAGGACAACTTCGACCCAGCCTCTGATTGCACCCCCCGATCACCCCCTTCTGCTCCCCTCTCCCACCCCTCGGATGCCCTATTGCGCCCGCCGTTGCCCGATAGCACCCCGCTACCGCAAAGTGCCGGGTTTTTCGCTTTCCTGCAATAACCGATCTAACCCACGTTTGCATGCATCATGGCCTTCCGCGTCGCGCATGAAGCCTTCAGCGAATCCCATCTTTATCGGTCGCACGCTGGGGCGGCGTGGGCGAATCGCTAGGGCTACCAATGGGTCGCCGGGGAGCTGAAGCACAGCCTGGAGTCGGCGACGGGGTGGGAGCGAAGCCGGATGCGGGGACCGCCGACCGGATGCGGCGGGCGATCGTGATGGAGAATGTCGGGGCGCGGCGTGAGGGGAGCGCCTGCTCCTCCCTGCCGGTCTTGCCTTCGCGCTCGACAAGGAGAGCAAGAACGTCGTCACCGCCGTCGCGAAGACGAAACAGTACCGGACTTGGCACGCCGCCGCGCATATCTGGTAATCGGTGCCTCGCCTCGCGTGGCAGCCTCCCGGGCGATCGCTCCTACTCCGCACCACACCCCCGGCACTGTATGGTGCCGGGGGTGTGGTATGTCGCTACCATACTGGCCTTGCATCGGGAAGGTGCTTGGAAAGACTCCCTTGCCCCTCCCTTGCCGGGGTGGACACGGCATGTTAGGCTCTGTCAAAGAACAACCTCGTCGGGCGGCGGGTCGTGTGGTGCGATGGTGTAGTTCCATTCGCCATGGAAGGCGTCGCGCTGGAGTTGGATCGTCGCCATCGGCGCGTCGGAGGCTTTCTG
>JAABUU010001218.1_pt1 | contig 45297 bp, 39 predicted proteins | sample 5559301 | NCBI WGS metagenome assembly JAABUU01 (sample SAMN10711884, study PRJNA513360) | rock metagenome | isolation source: Antarctica rocks | place: Antarctica: Victoria Land, Richard Nunatak white | reverse complement strand
ACTGTGTACACCTTTCCGTCGTCCCCTTTCTCCAAAGATTGCACCCTTTAGAGCGTAGGGGACGGCTGTACAGAGTGGCCGACTTTTATCCTGCCGTTTGGCCTGCTTTTATCTTAGCGAACACATGGGAGGATACATGGGATAGCAGGACCGGACACGCCGGGACCGAAGAGGCACGGGAGGGCGAATGCGGACCGAAGCGAGCGCGGACCTCATCGCACGGGCGCGTCACGATCGTGATGCGTTCGGTGAGTTGTACGCACTGTACGTCCACCGCATCTACGCCTTCTGCCTCATGCACACCGGGCATGCCCAGCAGGCCGAGGACCTCACATCGTCCACCTTCGAGCGCGCACTTGCCAAGATTGACCGGTACGAGGACCGCGGAATCCCCTTCTCCAGTTGGCTCCTGCGCATCGCCGCCAATGCGACGGCTGAAAGCGCCCGGCGGGCCGGACTCGGCGACGGACGTGCTATCATCTTCCTAGATGACATGCACCCACGACAGGACGCGCGCGTCGTCGCCTGGGAAGACGATCCCGTGCAATGGGTGGAGCGGTGGGAGCGGGCCGGTTGCCTGGACAGATATATGGCCACGCTGCCGACTGATCAGAGGATGGCGCTGCGGTTGCGCTACTTCGAGGACCGCTCCCTGGACGACATGGCCCAGACGCTCAATCGCAACTCGAAAGCGACGCGCCAGCGTTTGCACCGCGCGGTTTCCGGGCTCCGCAACCGAATGATGTTGGACGAGGACGGCATAGACGATGACGGACCGCGAGCACCGCGAGATATTCGACGGCGAGGCCGACGATCCGATGGCGTGTGAACTCGCCGACATGGGTCCTTATATGCGTCACAAAGCACGGGTAGAAGCGGAGACGCCCACCCCGGATTTTATTCAGTCCCTTTGGAACCGGCTAGTCCATGGTGAGAAGCCGGAATACCCAGATGATGTCAACGATCGAGAGCAAGAAACGTGACGTCGGGGTACCAACATACCCGCATATCCTGGGCATTCCACAGGAAGCAGCGCATGCAGTAGATTCTTACGGGACAACGCCCTGCCCTTATGGCTTTTTCTACAAGTTAAGGTTCCGAGCCAAATGTCAAGTACCCGCATTTCCGGCGCTCCGGGTGTCAAAGGGAGCGTAGCACCAGGCACATGATACCTACACGAGGCCATCGCGCCTGCATAAGCCTGTCACTATGCCATACGCTTCATGCGTCCATGCAACAAGGTGGCCATCATATTCGCTCAAAGGCTGCAAAAACGCCCTTGACAACGACTTTAAGTCCCCCTACAGCGACACTTTGCCGCTTGGCCACTACAGGTGCGCCAAGGTTGAATCGTCAAGCCACTACATGTAGTGGTCGCAGGGCTGAAAAAGCCGGAAGTGTCGCTGTAGGGGTCCTTAACTTGTAGAAAAAGGCGTGAGGTGATACATGCGCGCACCGTCGCCCTCTCCGACTACCTCTCCAGCGCGAACGGGGAGGCGGCGGTACCCTCGACCACGGGCGCGCTCGTCGCGCGCATCCTCGAGGGGCTGGACAAAACCGACGGTCTGTTCATGGTCGTGCAGGACCTGTACCCGATCGAGTCCGCCAACGACGCGCACCTCGTCCTGCCCGCAGCGAGCTGGGGCGAGGCGGATATACCCTCGATCAACTGCAACAGCCGCTTGCTGCGCCTCTACGAGAAGTTCATGGACCCACCGGGCGAGGCCAAGCCCGACTGGGAGATCTCCGCCCTCATCGGGCAGACGCTCGAACGCATGTACGCGCGCGAGGGCAACCATACGATGGCCAGCCGCTTCAGCGGGATGCACTGGACATCCGGGTCGGACGTGTTCATGGCCGCGCAGCGGCCGGGCATCAACGTCACGGGAAGTGGCAAGAAGGGAAGGACAAGGACCACGAGCTACGCGAATGAGGTTTCGGTGGCCGACGAGGCGACCCTGGACGCCCAGGAGTTCACGGGTGTCACCTACGAGATGCTCAGTAGCGTCGTTCGGTTTTCGCTGGCAGGCGTCGAGCCTGACCTCGACCCGATCGATCGCATGATCATCTCAGTAACCCTACGCGACACGCGGCCATCCGGCCAGGCTTTACCCACCGGGACCTTGATCCTCTCTACTTACCTCGAAAACTTTCAACCCCAGACCACCCCCATCCTCCCCGACCTGCTCAACCAGCAACGGGTGGCAACGAACCTCGGGGGCTTCCTACAAGGGAAGGCGGCCCTCATGACGCGCGCCGGGCGGATCGCGTATCGTGGGAGCGTCCTGGCGGAAACGTTTCTCGACAATCAGGTACGCATGATCGTGGACCTCCAGCGCGTCGGGGCTCCACTCTCCGAGCAGGACGTGCGGCTGGCCGGCGCGTTGACGATGCGCAAGAACTTGACGCTGGCGGGCGCGCTACATGCCCTCGCGCCCCTGACGGTGGCGCAGATAGCGCCGTTGCGCGCGGCGTCGGGACGCTCCATGTCGTGGCAGGAGGTCGTGGCGGGTATGGCCGTGCGGTTCCCCCGGATGATGGGCACAGGCGGCGCGACCGCCGCTACGCCGGCGCCCCAACAAATCCAGGCCCAACAGCCCGCTCTGACGGCAGTGGCGGGCCTGAGCGCGGCGCCTGCGTATCACACGGCGAGGAAAGCGGCTGCTCCTCGGCCAGGCGGCGGTTCTGCCACATTTCCTGCCGTGGACTCGGGCGCCGCCACCTTCGCCGGCGGCATGGTTCTCATCGTCCTCGCGCTCACCTGGGGCGGCATAGGCGGCCGGCCATGGCGACGGTTGGTCCGGCAACGGCGCGCTCCGGGGAACGTCTCCACCGATGGAGGACATCGGTAGCGCGCAGCGCTCTCTCAGGACGACTCCCTTCCCTAACTCGGCAAAGCCGAAACCAAAAAAGGTGTATCCTGGGGCATTGCTGAGGACCTCCTGATAGCAACGGGCGCGGAAAGGAGTATGCCGCCATGACTCTGTTGACTGACCGCTACGCCGCGCAGATCGCGGGCGTCGTGTCGTGCTACGACCGCATCGTCATCATGGGCACGCTGCCCGGTGCCTGCTACGCCGAGGGCATGGCCACCTATCTGCGCAGCCACGGCATCCGCCTGTTCGACTATCCCCGCTTCGCCGAGCCCCTGCGCGAGGAGATCCGGCACAACGCCGAGCGGCTGGCGCGGGAGCACGGCCTGGAGATCGAGTTCATCCGCTCGACCCACGCCTTCCGTAAGGAAGATCGCATCCGCGCGATCCTTGATCAGCGCGGTGACCAGCCGGGGCTGGTCCACATCTTCGCGGCGATGGAGCCCTGCGCCGCCTTCACGCCGTGGCACGACAAGACGACCGGCAAGACCACGCTGCGCTACAAGGACGGCAAGTGTCTCCATTACTACTTTTACGTCCTCGATGCGGAGTTCGGCCTGTGCTATCTGCGGGTGCCGACCTGGGCGCCGTTCCGGCTGCAGTTCTACTGCAACGGCCACAACTGGCTGACCAGACAACTCCGCCAGCAGGGTATCGTCGTCGAGCCGCTGGACAATACGTTCCGTACGCTCGGCGACAGCACCCAGGCGCAGGCGCTCGCCGATGCCTTCCCCGTCGAGCGCCTGCACCGCACCCTCGACATCCTCGCGGCCCAGTACTGCCCGGTGATCGATCGCTTTGCCACCACCTACCACTGGAGCATCATGCAGGCGGAATACGCGACCGACCTGATCTTCCACCGTCAGGAGGATCTGCATCCCCTCTACGAGACCCTGGTGCGCACGGCTATCCACGCGGTCAAGCCGGACCATGTCGCCACCTTCCTGGGCCGCAAGCTCACGGGCAACGACCAGGATGAGGTGGGCAATGACGTCCACACGCGCGTCGAAGGCACCCGGATCACGCATCACATGGGACCCGTGGCCATCAAGCTCTACGACAAGCAGGCCCTGGTTCTGCGCATCGAGACGACCGTCAATGACGTCTCCTTTTTTCGCCACCACCGCCGGGTGGAACACCGTGACGGCACCACCGAGACCAAACTCGCGCCGATGCAGAAGACGATCTATAGCTTGGCACCCCTCCGCGAGGTGCTCAACGCGGCCAATCATCGCTATCTGGCCTTCCTCTCCGACTTGGCCGACCCAACCGCCGGCGTGCAACAGGTCGAGCGCTTGGCGGAAACGACTCGCCTGTACGAGCGCAGCTATCGCGGCTTCAACCTGTGTAGCGCCGACGACCTCGCCCTCTTCATCGCCCTGGCGCGCGGTGAATGGCAGATCAGCGGCTTCCGCAACGCCAGCTTGCGGCGCGTCTTGCCCACCTACTCCGGTCCGCAACTCTCCCGTGTACTCAAACGGTTGCACGCGCATGGCCTCATCAAGAAAGTTGGGCACACCTACACGTACTACCTGACCCACGCCGGTCAACAGGTCGTCGTGACTGCTTTGAAGCTGCGCGAGCTTGTCGTCATTCCCACGCTGGCTGGGCTGCTCCCCGTCGCCTGAACTTCTGCGCATTTTGCGATCAACTTTACTCGTAAGGTAATAGTCCCTCAAGCGAACTCTGAGCCGTTGGCGTCGACAGGGACCGCCGGCATCCTGCCGGCAAGCGCTTCGCTGCCCAGGGGGTACGACCCGCCCAACCGTTTAACCCAAACTTGACGGACTACTAGCGGCGCTCAGTGAGCCGCGATGGTATCGAGGTGGCGGACCAGGCCGGCGCTGGCGGCGGTGTTGTCGAGCGTGAAGGTAACGCGCATGGCCAGGTAGCGGTCGTCCGACCACTCCAGCGGCGTCCCATCAGGGGCGAAGGCCTGACGGCGCACGCGCAGGAGGGGTGTATGGGGCTCCGCCCCCAGTAAGCACGCGTCCTCGGCCGAGGCCGGGAGCGCGTCGATGATCTGGTGGGCCGAGGCGAAGGTGACGCCACGACGACACAGTTCGGCGTAGATGGAGTCTCGCTCCAAATCTAATCGCGCTACGAGGGCTCCCACCGCGCGCGGCATGGCGCTGCGCTCAATCAGCAGCGGCTCGCCATCGGCGTAGCGCACACGCACCAGTTCATAGACCAGGCTAGCGGGCGGAACGGCAAGCATGCCGGCGGTCTCGTCGTCGACCGGACGAAGGGTCAGCGCGATGAGCTTGCCACTGGGTTCCATGCCCAGCGCGCGTATCCACGCCGAGAAACTGAGCAGGTTCGTGAACGACTGCGCCAGGCGGATGTCACGCACGACTGGCGGCCGGCCGCGTGGTCCGATGATGCTGCCATCGGCGCGCAACGCCGCCAGCGCCTGGCGGACGGTCCCCCGCGCCACGCCGAAGCGGCCCATGAGATCGCCCTCGGAGGGTAGAGCGTCGCCTGGCTTCAGGTCTCCGGCGCGTATCTCGCGCCGAAGCTCCTCCAGGATGCGGTGGTGCATGGGATGGAGTGTCATAACAGTTGGCGCAGATACCAACGCAGGAAAGCGTCGAGGTTGTATTCGCGCGTGCGCGAGAGTGGCCCCGGACGATACGCCATAGACATGACACCGCGCTGCACGCGTTTGCACAACTCCCAATCCTGCTCAGAGGTGAGCCGCCAGAAGGGCAGCAACTCGCCCAGTTGGTAGTCTACGCCCTCGCGGGCGTCGTCGCGCACCAACCAGGTGACGCGTACCCGTGTACGATGGAGCCCCACCGGCAGGAGCCGCGTGGTCACGGCGTGGTCGCAACTGGCGTGCAGCCAGAAATTGGGCATCGCGCGCATGCGCAACACGCCCGCCGCCGCGTCGCGATAGGCGCCCATCAAAGGCGCCACGCGACGCCCGTCCAGCGATTCGCTCTCGTAGCCCTCAGCCAACATCGTGCGGTTGATGGCGTACCAGATGTTGTTATCGGCGTCCGGGAACGGGGCCAATCCGCCCTCCTTATGCGAAATAGCCAGGCCGTCGAGCGGTTTAGACGCATTACTCACCGCGATCAACGCCTCCAGGCGCTCATGGATGCGCGCCGAGCCGCGCCCCTCTTCGTAGATGTCGAAGTTGGACTTGACATAGTGCGGGTGGTTGACGCTACAGTGGTAGCACTCACGGTTGTTCTCCCACACCAGCTTCCAGTTGGCCCGCACATCGTAGTCGACGGTCGCGGCCACTTTGGCCCGCTCCAGACCTTGCGGACGAGCCATAGGCTCCATGGCCCGGCGCGCCGGCTCGAACGGCGGAGGCTCCGCCGGCGCTGTCGCGAGCGAGAGGAAGATGAGTCCCGCGCAGGTCTCGACGTGGACGGCCTGCAAGCCTAGGTGGCCTTTGTCAACGTCATCCTGCATACCGTAGCACTTGAGGAGATCGCCGCGCCGCGAGAACGTCCACTGATGATACGGACAGACGATCACGCGCGCGTGGCCGCTTTCTTCATCAGGAGAACAGTCTCGCGATGCGTACAGACGTTGTGAAACGCGCGGATGAGCCCCTCGTCGTCCCGCGTTACGATCAGCGTGTCCGTGTCGAGTGCGACGGTGAAGAAGTCGCCGGGCCGCGGGATCTGGCAACTGTGGCCGGCGAAGACCCAGCCACTTCGCCAGACCCGATCCAACTCATGCGCGTACAACGTGTCGTCGTGGTAAAAGTCGCGCGGCAGACCATGCTCCGCACGGCGGGAGGCCACAAGCCGCGCGATGCGCGGCCCCGCGTCCGCCGGTTGTCTAGACTGAACTGCGCCCATCGTCAACCTCCTCGCGCCTATAGTATAGATCGAAATAACGCGCATACGTCATAGTTGCCTAAACAATCACAACGCGTACCCGAACGCGATATGGTTATAGTATTATCTATTTATTTGCAATGATAAAGCTAATTCCAACGTATATTTACCATGACCCATAAAGAGTTAAAGATCCTTTAACATTGCTTTAACATGCTCTTAATATCGCTGTGCTAGGGTTGAGGTGTTGTATAGACAGCAAGACGATGTGGGCCGGCGCGTCATGATGCGCGGACCGCGTTTCGGGCTGATCGCAACGCATAGGTAAGGCTTTTATCGGCATCTTAAGGGTTATGTAGGAGGACACCGTGAGCACGAACGAACGACATGTAAGCCGGCGTGGCTTGTTGCGAACAGGCGCGCTGGGTGGCCTCGGCGTGGCGAGCCTTGGGCCGCTGGCAAGTGTGCTTGACGCCTCGCGCGCTTTTGCCAGCGGGAGCGCGGCAAGCGGTGGGATGAGCGCCCTTGCCGCGGCGGCCAAGCAAGAGGGCCACATCAACCTCATTACTATCCCACTCAAGGACTGGGCCAACTACAGTGAGATCATGGCCCTCTTCCGCTCACGCTATGGCTTGATGATCTCGGACGCCATTCCCGACGGCAGTTCAGCGCAGGAGGTGGCGGCGATCCAGAACTTGAAGGGGCAGAACCGTGCGCCCGATGTCGTGGACGTATCACCGGCCTGGGCGGCCAAGGGTAAGGACAAAGGGTTCTATATCCCGTACAAGGTCGCGGAGTGGAACACGATTCCCGCCGCGATGAAGGACCCCAACGGCTATTGGTTCGGCGATTACTACGGCGTCCCAGCGTTCATGTCGGTCAACTCGGTGGTCCCGCAGGCGCCGCAAGATTGGCCGGACCTGCTCAGCCCCAAGCTGCGCGGCAAGGTGGCGCTGGGCGGCGATCCGCGTCAGGCCGGCGAGGCCTTCGGCGCCGTCTTCGCGGCCGCGCTGGCCAACGGCGGCTCGCTCGACAACATCCAACCGGGCATCGACTTCTTCGCCAAGCTAAAGAAGGCCGGTAACTTCAACCCGACCTTCGCGCTGCCCGCCAACGTGGCCAAGGGCGCTACGCCGGTCGCCATCCGCTGGGACTACCTGCTGCTGGCCTCGCGCGATTCGTTCAACGGCAACCCAGCCGTCACCGTCACCGTCCCCAAGAGCGGCAGCTACGCGGGCTACTACTGCCAGGCCATCAGCAAGTACGCCCCGAACCCCAGCGCGGCCAAGCTGTGGCAGGAGTTCCTGTACACCGACGAGGTGCAGTTGCTGTTCCTCAAGGGCTACACGCACCCGGCGCGCTACACGGATCTGGCCAAGCGGGACAAGATTCCGGCGTCGTTGGCCGCGAAGTTGCCGCCGGCCGCGGCGTACGCTAACGTGAAGTTCGCCACCGTCGCGCAGATCACCGCAGCGCAGACGGTCCTCCAGGATCAATGGGGACCGAAGGTCGCCGGTAGCTAACAGTAGTTGCCAGTTGCCAGTTCGTGGTGTGGAGACGCGCGGCGTAGCCATACGGATCCCGCGCATGATGCAACGGAATGACGTACGCTCACTGGCAACTGGCAACTGGCAACTGGCAACTGGCAACTGGCAACTGACGGGGGGGATACAGCATGGCCAATACCATCCACGAGGCCACGACCGCACGCGTCGGCCAGGGGGCGATCCGCCGCCCAATACGGGCGCGCTCGTTCGCCTGGCTACCCGTGGCGCCGTTTTTCCTCTACGTCGCCCTCTTCCTGCTGATCCCGACCGTCGTGCTCGTCGTCGGCGCGTTCCAGACGGAATCGGGCCGCTGGACGCTGGACAATATACGGGCGCTGTTCGCGAACCAGTACGCCAACGCCTACCTGACGAGCATCGGCATCAGCCTGACCACAGCGCTTACCGGCACGGTCTGCGGCTTCTTCGTGGCCTATGCCGCTATTAAAGAAGGAGCGCCGCGCTGGATCAGGGCGCTCCTCAGCACATTCGCGGGCGTCGCGGCCAACTTCGCGGGCGTCCCGCTGGCCTTCGCCTTCGTGGCGACGCTGGGGACAACCGGCTTTATCACGGTGTTCCTGCAAGACCACGGCCTCGATCTCTATCAGGGCGGCTTCACGCTGTACTCGTTTTTCGGCCTCGCGCTCGTCTACACGTATTTCCAGTTGCCGCTCATGATCCTGCTGATCAGCCCGGCGCTGGACGGGTTGCGCCGCGAATGGACAGAGGCGGCGGCCAGCCTCGGCGCGACGTCGATGGAGTTCTGGCGCTGGGTGGGCTTACCCATTCTGTGGCCGGCGCTGCTCGGCGCGCTGGTGCTGCTGTTCGGCAACGCCTTCGCGGCCTACGCCACCGCGACGGCGCTGGTGGGCTCGCAGATCGGCCTGGTGCCGATCCTGATCGGCCGCGTCACGACGGGCGACTTCGCCTCGAATCCGCGGATGGCCAATGCCCTCTCGCTGGGTATGGTGCTCATCATCAGCGCGGCCATGGTGGTGTATGGCGTGCTACAGCGACGCTCACGGAGGTGGCTGCGATGACGCCGGCGCTAGAGACGACACGAGCGCGGACGCCTGCGCCCGCACGAAAGGGCGCCAGAAAGCGTGGGCGCTTCACGATTGTGGACAGCATCTGGCTCGTGCTGGCCGCACTGTATTTTGTGATCCCGCTCATCGGCAGCGCCGAATTCAGCCTGGAGACAGGCCCGCATCGCTACGGCTTCGACGCCTACGGCGCGACGTTGCGCGACCCCAACTTCCAGTCCAGCTTCCTGCTCTCGTTCGAACTGGCCGTGGCCACGGTCGCCCTCAGCATGGCCCTGATGGTCCCCACCGTGTTCTGGGTCAACCTGAAGCTGCCACGCCTGCGGCCGGTGATGGATTTCATCAGCGTGCTCCCCTTCGTGGTCCCGCCGGTGACCCTGGCCATCGCCATCCTGGGGATGTTCCGCGCGGTCTCGTGGCTGATCTCAGGGCCCCAAATCCTGGCGCTCGTGTACGTCATCCTGGCGCTGCCGTTCACCTACCGCTCGCTGGACGCGGGCATGCGCGCCATCGACCTGCGTACGCTCACCGAGGCCGCGCAGGGCCTCGGCGCGGGGTGGACGACGATCTTGCTGCGTATCATTTTACCCAACCTGCGTTTCGCCATGCTTTCGGCCGCCTTCTTGACCGTCACGCTGGTGATGGGCGAATACACCATGGCTAGCTTGCTGCTGTTTAACACCTTTGCGACGTACATGTTTCAAATTGGCAGTGACCAGGCCAACCAGGCAGCCGCCCTGGCTATCCTCAGCTTGCTGCTTACCTGGGCGGCCATGTTCGGTATCCTGTTCCTTGGCCGGGGCGTGGGGGGCCGGGGCGTGGGGCGGCGGCAGGTACAGATTGGAGGGGCGCGCTAACGATGGCCGAGCTGGAATTGCAAGGGCTACACAAACGTTTCGGTGAGGTTGTCGCCCTCGAAAGCCTCGATCTGACGATCCGCTCCGGCGAGTTCGTGTCCTTCCTCGGCCCCAGCGGTTGTGGCAAGACGACGGCCTTGCGCATCGTGGCGGGCTTCGAGCAGCCGGACGACGGCCGTGTGCTGCTCGACGGCAAAGACATCACGGCCACGCCCATCAATCGGCGCGACATGGGCATGGTCTTTCAGGCCTACAGCCTGTTCCCCAACCTGACCGCTCGGGAGAACGTCGCCTTTGGGCTGCGCGTGCGCAAGGCGCCCACGTCGCGGCGCGCACAGCGGGCCGGGGACCTGCTTGATCTGGTCGGCCTCTCCTCCGCGGCCGACCGCTACCCGCACCAACTCTCTGGCGGACAGCAGCAGCGCGTCGCACTGGCGCGCGCCCTGGCGATCGAGCCACGCGTACTCCTGCTCGACGAACCGCTCTCGGCCCTCGACGCCACGGTACGGCTGCAGTTGCGCGACGAGATACGCCGCATCCAGACGCGCCTCGGCATCACCACGCTGTTCGTAACACATGATCAGGAGGAAGCCCTCTCTGTCTCCGACCGCGTCGTGGTCCTCTCGCAGGGCCGCATCGAGCAGGTCGGCGCGCCGGCCGAGATCTACGGCGACCCGCGCACGGTCTTCGTGGCGCGGTTTATCGGTACGATGAATAGGATCACGGGGACAGTCCCCGCGACTGGACAAGGGGTGATCGAAGCGCACGGCCAGTTGTTGCGCGCCGACCGCGCCCACGCGTGGCGCGCCGGGGCGCCCACCCTCTTGCTGATCCGGCCCGAGTCCATCACGGTCAAACCGCTGGCCGGCGGCGCGCCCGCGCCCGAGGGCGGTCTGGTGGGCACAGTGCGGATACGCACGTTCCAGGGACCGGTGACCCGGCTTACCGTCGAGAGCGCCGTCGGCGAGTTGAAGGTGGACATCGCCAGCGCCGAGGCCCTATCGTTGAGTGACGGCGACCGTGTCGCCCTGACGTGGGACCCGGCCGCGCCCCGCGTGATCGACCCCTCCGACGGCAAGCGCGCGCCCACGCAGGATGACGAGCCGTCAGCCGTCAGCCAACAGCCGGCAGTTGTTGGTTGACCCACCTTACGTACGAGCGTAGCTCATGCGACGCCGAGACGATCCGTGTCCACTGGGAGGGCCGGCGTCGGTCCGCCGACCGTTCAGCCGGCATACGGTCGCGGACGAGCGGCTTGGATAGAGCAAACAATCCGGTGGCAAACGAAGCCGGCTGGACGGTCGGCGGACCGATGTCGGCGCTCCCAGTGGATACCCAATTGGGAATAATAGTTTGGAAAGGATGATTGTATGGGACCAATCGACCTCGTAGTCTTCGATCTAGCCGGGACGACGGTCGACGACGGCGGTAACACCGTGCTGACGTGCCTGGTCGAGGCGGCGCGCGCTCACGACCTGCCCGGCACGTCCGACGAACTCAACGCGTTAATGGGTATGAACAAGCGCGACGTCTTCGACGGGCTCGCGGCGCGCCGTTACCCCGACGGCTCCGCGCAGGCGGCGCGCCTAGCCGGCGACGCTCTGGCGACGTTTGTCGCGGCGATGCGCGCCGCCTACGAGCGCCGCCTGGCGCCCTTGCCCGGCGCCGAGGAGACCTTCGCGTTCCTGCGCGCACGTGGCGTCAAGATCGCTACCGACACGGGCTTCGACGCGGAGATCGGTGGCTTGATCATGGAGCGCTTGGACTGGCCCGGCCGGCTGACCGATCTCGCCGTCTTCTCCAGCGACGTCGCGCGCGGGCGGCCCGCCCCGTACATGATCTACCGCGCCATGGAACGCCTCGACGTGCACGACGTGCGGCGGGTTATGAAGGTGGGCGACTCGCCGGCCGACCTGGACGAGGGCTCTAACGCCGGCTGCGGCGAGGTCATCGGTGTGCTCAGCGGCGCGCACACCGCCGCCACGCTCGGCCCTTGCCGCCATACGCGGCTGCTCGGCAGCGTGGCCGATATACCGGCACTGTTTGACTAAAAGGAGCCTGCGCCTGCGGTCGCATGGCACACCAACGCCGACTGCGGTCGGTTGTTGTGATCGTAGGGGCGTATGGCATACGTCCTTGCATCAAGCGTCGGGCGTATGGCATACGCCCCTACAAAACATCACACTTCGCACCGCAGTGCCATACGCTGCCATGCGACCGCAGTCGCAGGTTCAATAGTGGAGGAACACATGCCTTTCGCCCCCGGTCAAGACGGGTGGGTATTGCTCAATCCCGGTCCGGCCTGCACCTCGCCGCGCGTGCGGAACGCCCTGTTGCGCGGCGACCTGTGTCACCGCGAGAGCGAGTTCGCGGATCTGCTCCTGGGCCTGCAACGTAAGCTGCGCGCGGCGCTGGACCTGCCGTCGACGTATGGCGTGGCGTTGGTGACGGGGTCGGGCACAGCGGCCATGGAGATGGCGGTCCTCGGCGCGGTGCGTCCGGGCCGCGCCCTCGCCGTCGTCAACAACGGCGTCTACGGCGCGCGGCTGGCCGCCATCGCGCGTTCCCACGGCATCGCGGTGGCCGAAGTGACCGCTCCCTGGACAGCGCCGCCGCCGCTCGACGAACTGGCCGCGTTGCTCTCCGCGCGCGACGACATCGACGCCCTGGCGGTCGTCCACCACGAGACGACGACCGGTCTGCTCAACCCGGTCGAACAGATCAGCCGGTTGGCCCGCACAGCCGGCATGCCATTGATCCTGGACGCCATCAGTTCGATGGGCTGTGACGCGCTCGACGTTCAGGAGATCGAGGCCGACTTTGTGATCGGCACGGCCAACAAAGGGTTCCATGGACTGCCCGGCGTTTCCTTCGTCTACGTGTCGCCGCGCGCGCGTGAGCGCGTCGCCGCGGTCCCCGCGCGCAGCGTCTACCTGAACCTGGCGACGTATCTCGCGTCACAGGAGCGCGGCGATGTCCCGTTCACGCCAGCCGTACAGGTGTGTTACGCGCTCAACGAGGCCCTGGATGAGCTTGCCGAGCGCGGAGGTGTGGCCGCCCGCGTGGCGGACTACGCCGTGCGCGCCGCGCTGGTGCGCGAGGGCGCCGCCGCGCTGGGTCTAGCCGCGTTCCTGCCGCCCGCGGCCCCGCGCTCCAACGCTCTCACCACCTTTCGCTTGCCACAGGGTCTGACGTATCAGGAGTTGCACGACCGGCTCAAAGAGCAAGGCTACATCATCTACGCGGGGCAGGGCAGCCTGTCCGCCGAGATGTTCCGCGTCGCCACGATGGGTGAATTGTCGCTCGGCACGCTCCATAACTTCGTGGACGCCCTTGAGCGCGTCGTCGGGACGCCCGCGGGATGGCGCCGTTGACGCCGGCGCGGCAGGCCGAGGTGCTCGTGGTCGGCGCCGGGGTGTTGGGGACGTTCCACGCGTACTTCGCGGCGCTCAAGGGCTATAAGACCCTGCTCGTCGAGCGCAACGCGTTTCCGAGCGACGCCTCGACGCGCAACTTCGGCATGATCGCCCAGTCGATCGTGCCCGTTGGCGGCGTATGGTCGGGGTACGCGCGCACGAGCGCGGAGATCTACCGCGCGCTCCAGGGCGCGCACGACATCGGGGCGCGGGCGCCGGGGAGCCTGTACGTGGCCTCGACCGAGCTCGAGCGCCGCGTGCTGGACGAGTTCGCGCGTCTGTACGGCGCGGGCTACACCTGCGCGTACCTCGACGCCGCTGAGGCGCGCTATCGCTACCCGTTTATTCAAGCGTCGTACGGCGCGGGCGCGCTGCTCTTCCCCAACGACCTGACGCTGGAGCCACGGCATATGCTGCGCCAACTCATCCCATACCTGATGCAACAGGGCCTGCTGGACTACGCGCCCCATACAACCGTGGTCGCCATAGAGGCGTCAGGGCAGGGCTGCCTGGTCAAGGACGCGCGTGGCAATAGCTACGCGGCCGATCGCGTCGTCGTGTGCGGGGGAGCCGACTGTACGACGCTGTTCCCGACGTTGCTGGAGCGGAGCGGGCTGCGCCTGTGCAAACTACAGATGATGCGGACGGTCGCACAGCTCGGTTATACGTTGCCGCACGCGCTGCTGTCCGGCCTGTCGATCCGGCGCTACCCCGCGTTCGCGTCGTGCCCATCGTACGCGCCATTGCTTGACGAGCCCATCGACGCGACCCTGCGCGACTATGGCATCCACCTGCTGTTCAAACAATTGCCCGACGGCTCCATCGTCGTCGGAGACTCGCACCAGTACGCCGACGTCCGCGACGCCGCTTTGCTGGCTGAGTCAACCAACCCCGCGATCGACGCCGCCATCTTGGGCTACGGGCGGCGCATGCTCACGCCGCCCTCATGGGACATCCAGGAGCGGTGGAACGGCTACTACCTCACGCACCCCGCGCGCGAGGTCTACGCCGAAACGATCGACGGCGTCATCCACCTCGTGACGGGCATCGGCGGCAAGGGCATGACGACCGGACCAGGCTACGCGCGGGCGCATATCGACGCCATTTTGCCGTGAGAGGGCTGGTCCGGTACCCGCCCCCTCACGCTGTCGTCTGTGGACGCTTACATCCCTGGGACGAAGGCCATGCCGCCGGGGCTGCTCAACCCGATCACGACCGGCTTGAGCGTGCCTGACGTCAAGTCGAGTGCGCCAACAAAGCCCGCGACGCCCGAGTCGCCTGGGGCGGCGGAGTAGGCTGACCCAGCGGTAAACATGCCACGGATGGCGTAGACCGCGTTGCCACCGTGGTCCGACACGAGGATGCGTCCCTGGGGGCTGGTCGCCCACACGGTATCGTCTACCTGCGTCCCCAGCGGCAGACGGCTCACGGTCTGCCTCGTCGTGCCGGGATTATGCACCAGGACGATCTCGGCGCCGCCCTGGTTGTCCAGCATCAGGTCGCCCTGCGGCGTGACGTACATCGAGTCGGGATCGACCTCGTTGAGCGTAACCGTGTGGTGGGTCGTCAGGTCCGTTGCTTTTGCGTCGCCCATCAAGACCGGCGTGACGGTGAGCATGCCGTTGTGCAGCACGACCTTATCGAGCGCGGGGCCCGTGTTGACGCCTGCCGCGTTAAGCGCGGGGTTGGACGCCGCGATAAACGTCATGCCGTGCATGAAGGCCAGGTCGTCGTAGCCGCCGCCGTGGGCCGCCTTTGGGAAGTGGTAGGTGACCAGCGCCCGCGTCGTCGGGTTGATCGTCGTGAGCAGCGCGTTGGCGTCCTCGTTGCTCGTCGCCCAGAGCAGTCCCGTGGACGGGTCGATGCGCAGCCCGTCGTTGTGGCCGGGGACGCTGAACGTCTGGACGACCCGACCCTGCAATGTATACTCGACCACGGTGCTCGACTTGTGGTTGCTCCCGTCCGGGTTGCCATTGTTCTGATAGCCGACGAACACATGCTGCGCGTTCGCCACGATGGAGTCGGGGTTGAAATAGGCCGCCATCCCCTTGGTGAACGCTGTCCCCTTAGCAAACAAGGACACCCCGTAGCCAGCCGCCGCGACGGGCATGGGGGCGGTGGCCGCTTGAGCGTGCCGCACGGCGCCGCTAGCTCCAACGCTCAGGCCGAGCGCGACCGCCGAGGCCAGGACGGACCTGGTATAGCGCCGTCGTATGGGTCGATATGTTGCCATAATTGTTTATCCTTCCATATGTGCGTCCGTAATAAAACACCTCGCGCGCCCAAACGGGTAGGCGAACGACGAAGGGGCTAATGAAGAAGGGCGCTGAAGTCTCGGACGCGGTGGGCTTCATTCTGAGGGTATCGCGCCGACGTTAAGAGGGCATTAAAGGCAGGTAAAGAACGTGTTAAACGTCACGCAGCCGTGCGTCTGCCTTGAATCAGGGCCAGCGCATGGCGGCCCCTGCTCCGATGATTATTCGGCATCAGAACTCTTAGCTCGCGGAAGGCGTGTATCGACGCCCGCGCGGGGTCGGGCGCGATCCGCTATTCCTCGCCCCGCCAGGCCGTCCGGCCCTCCTTCAGGCCGTAGTAGACGATGACCAACCCCGCGAGGGGATCAGCCCACCACCAGCCGGCGAGGGCGTTCAACACCAACCCCACGAGGACGGCGGCGGCGAGGAGGGCGTCGATGAGGGTTACATGCGCTTCGGTCATCAGCACGGCGTTGCCCAGTCGTTGCCCCGTGATCTGCTTGCCTCGGGAGAGGAACAGCATCGCCGCCAGGGTCGCCGCCAGCCACACGATACCGCCGATGCTGGGGGCCGGATGCGTCCGGGCGAGCAGGGTATAGGCGGTCTGCCCCAGGATGTAGAGGGCCAGGAGGAAGAAGGCCCCTCCGATGAGGCGGAGCGCCCGGCGTTCGCGGCCCTGATCGGCGCCCGTGAGTTGCCAGACCACGACGACTGAGGCGAAGATCTCGATCAGCGAGTCGAGCCCGAAGCCGGCCAGGGCCACCGAGCGCGCGGCCACGGCAGCGAGCACGACCACGACGGTCCCGACCACGTTCCAGCCCAGGGTCGCGTATTCGAGGCGCAACCCGCGCCGGAGCAGGGCCGCGTCGGTCATACTGTTTTTCCTCCTCAAGCGAGCTATACCGAGGACGTAGCCCCCTCTCCCGCGCACGGGAGAGGGGGTTGGAGGTGAGGGCCGCTACTTGCCAACCGAGGGGTTGGTCTTGGGGCGTGGGTTGAAGTCGAGCGGGATGGTGTCGCTGATACCCTGCGCGCGGTCGGTCGGGACGATGCCGAGTTGCGTGCAGCCGTAGCCGCTGACCCCTGGAAGCGTGCGAATCAGAGTCTCCGGGACCTCGGCGTAGGCCGCGGAGAGTGGCGCGACCTGACCACTCAGGCGCGCCGGGTCGAAGGCCGAGAGCAGGTCACCGACCCCCGACGTCAGGGCGTCATAGGGACCCAGATTGCCCTGGTGCAGGACGCGCTCGCCGGTTTGGCGCGCCTGCAGTTCGTCAGGGAGGAGCGCCAGCGGCTTGAGGCCGAACACCTCGTCCACGAATTTGACGACCGAGGCATGGTCGCCCTGCTGGTGCGACACATAGCCGGTGCGGCTGTACGGGGAGATGACCAGGAGGGGCACGCGCGGCCCATCGGTGATCACGCTGCCGTCGGGGCCGTAGGCGCGGACGGGCGGGCGGACGTGGTCGTAGTCGCCCTCCGAGTCATCCCAGGTCAGCACGATCGCGCTCTGGCTCCAGTAAGGGCTGCGGGCGATGCGGTTGATCGCCTGGGCCACCAGCGCCTCGCTGATCTGCGCGTCCGCGTAGGCCGGATGGTCGTCGTCGCCCACGAAGTTCTTTTGCACGGTGGCGTTGGGGTCGGCCGGCTTGAGGCCCATGATATTCTGGTAGCCGCCCTTGAGGTAGAAGACGCCGCCCTGGCTTGGGAGCGCTCGCTGGTCCACCGCGTTGAAGAAATCCTGCAGGCCGTGCAGGCGCTGTCGCTCTACGCTGTTGTTCATGACGTAGCCGAAGTACTGCGGACCGTTGTGGTGAGTGATGTACGACGCGTGCGTCCCCGCCGCGTCGGTGGGGCCCTGGTTGGGGTCGGTCGGCTCACGGGTATAGCCTTCCTCGTACCAGCCCCACGGCGTCGCGGCGTGACCCGACATGCTGAGGTCGGCGATATCCTGGTGCACGTTGCCGAGGTCGGAGGTCGAGAAAGTGTCGTACGCCGCGATCGTGCGCGCGTTCCGGCCCTCAAAGCTCAATGGGAGTGAGGCGAACGTCAAGTTCCGCTGAATGCCGTACTGTGCGGTGATCGGTCCCGTGAAGTCGCCGGGGTTGACGGGCGCCTTATGACTGTTGGGGTCCTTGGGCGAGCCCCAGAACGGGTCGTTGTCGTTGAGGACCGGGACGCCGGCGCCGGAATTGCCGTTGCCCTTGTACGCCTGGGCTGGGTGTTGCACCCACTGTGTCATGCCGGTCTGCGCGGCGATGATCGCGAGGTTGCCCGGCGTCGATGGCCCGGTCATTTGCTGGAAGATGTGGTCGAAGAGCGTAAACTTGTGGGCATAGGTCCACAGCAGCGGGACCGTGTCGCAGTCCTCGTAGGCCATCGCCAACTCGCCGAATTGCTTGGCCTTGAGCGAGGTCACGCCGGCCTTGGCGTACTTGGCCTCTTCGGTCTGCGCGAAGCGGTCCATGTGCGGCGTGCCGTTGGACACGTCCATTTTGGCGTCGATGAGCGCGTGCGAGTGGTCGATGTCGTCCGTGTCGGCGGCGTATTGCGCGGGGCCGATGCGGAACGGGTGGATCGTTGAGACCGTCCCGTTGGTGTTCGTAATAGGCTGATAGAAGCCCGGCGTCTGAGCCGGCGGCTGTGAGTAGAGGCCGTCGGCGCCGGGATACGTCCCGAAATACGAATCGAAAGAGCGGTTTTCTTGGTAGAGCACAAAGACGTACTTGACGTGTTGGCGCAGTTGCGCGATCTCCTGCTGTGGTGTGGCGACGGTGGCGCGGGCTGGGTGAATCGTCGCGCCGATCCTAGTGGAGAGGCCGGCGGGGGTGACGACGGCGCCGAGGATGATGGTCGCGGCGACGGCGGCGATGGGACGGTGCACGCGCATGGGCATCTCCTTGTTGTTGCGTTTTCGTGGGTGGATAGGGCAATAGGCGCCGAACGTTGATCGCGTGGACGCGAGTGACGGGACGCTACACGCACAGGATACCCATCTGAAGGCCGCTTTATGCGTATTTTCGCAGGCGCGCCGAAATATTTAACATAGATTTAACATGACACGCATGAAATTCACAAAGAAATGCCGTAACGTGAAAGGTGTCCGGCAGAGGCCGCGCGGCGCTGTCAGCCCTCTCGAACGTGACGGGAGCTACGACGAGGTGTCCGTCGAGAGGCCGCGGTAGGGCGCGTGGCCGCGACCGGACAGGAATTATGGGCGCCGCGTATTTGCGCGGGGCGTCCGCGGAAACGCGGCAAGAGTATAGGCCGCTAGGCAGTATAGCAGGAGAACAGTACGGTATGATTCGCACAGATCAGGCGTCGCGTTGGATCATGGGGACCGCGGGAGCGGCGGCGGTCGGCGCCGCCGTCATCGCCGGAGCGGTGAGCCCGGCCCCGGTCGCGGCCGCGACAAGCATCGTCGGAGCGGGCTCGACCTTCGACCTGCCGTTTTTCAACAAGGCCTTCCCGATTTACGACAAGAACACCAGCGGCGTCAGCGTCAACTACCAGGGCATCGGCTCGGGCGGCGGCATCAAGCAGTTCACCAATAACACCGTCGACTTCGGCGCCACCGACGTACCGATGAACTCATCCGAGTTGAGCGCGGCGAGCAAGACCGGCTCTCCCGTGGTGCAGATCCCCGTCGCGCTCGGCGGCATTGCCATCGCCTACAACCTGCCCGAGGTCGGCGCCAAGGTGCTCAAGCTCGATGCGACCACGCTCGCTAACATCTTCCTGGGCAAGGTCACCAAGTGGAACGATCCGTCCATCAAGGCGCTCAACCCCGCGCTCAGCCTGCCCGACCTCACCATCCTGACCATTCACCGCTCGGACGCCAGCGGCACCAACTACATTACCACCAACTATCTGAGCTCGGTCAGTTCCACCTGGTCCACTAGTATCGGGACGGGCAAGAGCGTGCAGTGGCCGAGCAACAGCGAGGGCGGCAAGGGCAACCCCGGCGTGTCGGCGGCGATCAAGCAGCACACCGGCGCGATTGGCTACGTGGAGTTGGCCTACGCCCTGGACAACAACATCCCCTTCGCCCAACTCAAGAACCGTGACGGCGCCTACCTGTTCCCCAATCAGAGCACGGTCAAGGCGGCGGCGGCGCAGTTCCCCCACGTCAGCTACAAGAACTTCTCGATTGTGAACGCCCCCGGTAAAATGAGCTATCCCATCGCGGGGTATTCGTGGGTGCTATTGCGCCAGCAGCCCAAGAGCAACGCGCAGGCTCTGGTCAAACTATTCCGCTGGACGGTTTCGACCGGCCAGATGTACGCCAGCGGGTTGAACTACGTGGCGCTGCCCAGCAACGTGCAGCAGCAGGCGCAGAGCGCGCTCAACGGCGTCAAATAAGCGTCACACCGGCTATGTACAGGGCTGTCCTGGCTACCGGCTCATCCCTGCGGTGGAATACAATCTTTCGTCGCACGGATGAGCACGCCGGGACGGATAGAAAGGGACGCTCTGGCTGAAGGAGAACATAGCGCTTCATGGACGTGGATACGGATATCGAGGTCCTCTTGCTCGACGTCGGGGGCGTGATCGTGCCGGCGGCCGACCCCGACGCGCTGGCGCGGGTCGCCCGGCGGCTCGCATTGTCCGTCACCGAGGTGGGCGCGCTGTTCTACGAATGGGAGCCCTGGTACGCGCTCTCGACCGGCCGTCTGGAGGAGGGCGACTACTGGCGCGCGTTGGGCGATCGTGTGAGGTGGGACGCGGCGGACCTGCGGCGCCTGGCTGCGCCGGTGTGGGAGCAAAGCCGCGTGGACGAGGCGGTCATGGACCTTGTGCGTGCGCTGCACGGCCACCTGCGCCTCGCCATCCTGTCCAACGCCACTATCCGCCTCGAAGACCACCTGCGGCGGCTGGGCGTCGCGCCGTATTTTGATCCCATCATCAACTCGGCGCGGATCGGCCTGCGCAAGCCCGACCCGCGCATCTTCGCGTCTACTCTCGACGCGCTGGGCGTCGTGCCGGGGGCTATCCTGTTCGTCGACGACAAGCGACGCAATACGGCGGTCGCGGAGCAATTGGGCATCCCCAGCATCCTCTTTGACCACGCCGCGACCCTTGCCGGCGCACTGGCCTCGCGCGGCCTGCTCCCACCAGGCCGCGCGATTTAACGCATCCTTAACACGCCCTTAACTCCCATTTAACGCGCCGCTGGTAGAGTGAGAGATGTGCGCGGCGCTTGTAACATGCAACAGAAAGCGCCGCGTTACACCTGCTACAACGTAATCAGCACGGCGACGGAGTCGCTGGGGGATACCCCCGACGACCTCCCGGCCGTCGCTCACGACGCGACGAGGGGAGTGGGATGGTGGAACGAGTCACGCGGCCCGTGGCGCGCGGCGCCGCCGTCCATGGTGTGACCCGGTCGCGCACGCGTACGGTCGCACGCGACCGAGCCGTGAGGCGCGAAGCGTTGCTGGCCTACATCTACCTCGCCCCCGCCTTTCTGTTGCTGCTTGCCTTCAGCCTCGGCCCGTTCCTCTACGTGTTCTATGCCAGCGCGCAGCACGCGCCCGGCACGCCGGCCCAACGCTACGTGGGGCTGGACAACTATCGCTACCTGCTCGACCCATCGCAACTCTCGGGCTTCCTGCCGGCCCTAACCAACACGCTGACCTACGTCGCCGGCGTAGTCCCGGCCGGGATCGTGCTCTCGCTCGTGTGCGCCCTCTTGCTGCAGCGCAAACTGCGTGGCTGGGCCTTCTTCCGGCTAACCTTCTTCCTACCTTACGTGACGCCCGCGCTGCCCACCGCGATCATCTGGCTGTGGATCTTCAACCCGCAGTTCGGCCTGCTCAACGACCTGCTCCACCTGATCCGGCTGCCCGCGCTGGGCTGGACCAACGACCCGCACTGGGCCATGCCCTCGATCATTATCTACTCGCTGTGGCAGTCGGCCGGCTTCAACACGATCATCTTCTTGGCCGCGCTCACGGCGATCCCGCGCGAGTTGCAAGAGGCGGCGCGCGTCGACGGCGCCGCGGAGTGGCGCGTGGCCCGCTATATTACGCTGCCGCTGCTCACGCCCACCATCTTCTTCGTGCTCGTCGTCGCGGTGATCGAGTCGCTCAAGGTCTTTACGCAGGTATTTGCCCTCACCGGTGGCGGCCCCGCCGGGGCCACGACCACGGTCGGCTTCTTCCTGTACCAGGACGCCTTCCAGTATTTCCACCTCGACCTCGCCAGCGCTGTGGCCGTCATCATCTTCGCGCTGACGATGGCCTTCACCGCCGCGCAGAGCGCGATCGCGCGCCGCTGGGTGTTCTACTCGTGAACCCGCCCATTAATCGAGGCGTACGCCGCCACGTTAGCCCGACCGCCCGGCTCTCCCGTGCCGCCCACTACGCCGCGCTGCTGGCGCTGGCCGTCCTATTCGCCTTCCCGTTCTACTGGATGGTGGTCACCTCGGTCGAACCGGCGGCCCGCTTGAGCGACACGCCGCCGAACTTGGCGCCCTTGTGGGATTGGCGCAACTACGCCGACGCCTGGACGGCCGTGTCGGCGCCGGGCTGGCCGCGCTATTTCTTCAACACGGTGTTCATCGCCGGGGCCACGACCGCCCTGGCCGTGCTGACCTCGCTGCTCGCCGCCTACGCGTTCGCGGCGCTGCGCTTCCCCGGCAAGCGCGTCCTCTTCTTCGCCGTGCTGGCGGTGCTGGTCGTCCCCGACGAGGTCGTGCTGATCCCGCAGTACCAGGTGCTCGGCGCCCTCGGCTGGCTCAACACGTATCAGGCGCAGATCGTACCCTTCGGGGCCAGCGCCTTCGGCATCTTCCTCTTGCGGCAATTTTTCCTGGCCCTGCCGCGCGACCTGTGGGACTCCGCGCAACTCGACGGCTGCACACAGACACGCTATCTGTTCTCCATCGCCGCCCCGCTGGCTGGCCCCGCGCTCGCGGCCGTGGCCCTCTATACGTTCCTGGGCTCGTGGAACCAGTTCCTCTATCCACTCGTCGTGGCCGGGCTCAACCCCGACGTGCAGCCGCTCCAGGTGGCCCTGGCCGCGTTCCTGGGTACACACAGCACGGCATGGTCACAGCTCGCCGCCGCCTCGGTGTTCACCACGCTGCCCATCCTGATCGTCTTCTTCCTGACGCAAAAACAGATCATCGAGGGCGTGGCGACCGCTGGCAGCGGCGCGCTCAAAGGGTAGCGGCTCACGTGACGCCAACATCAAGAAAGGGGGTGATAACAGTTTTTCGCGCCCATTGGGAGCGCCGGCGTCGGTCCGCTGACTGTCCAACTGGCCCGTGATCTACTGGGAGCGCCGGTGCCGGTCCGCTGACCGTCCAGCCGGCAAGCCATCATGTGCGAGCGGGTCGGTGATGGCGAGCATGGTGGTCGCAACCGTATGCCGGCTGGACGGTCAGCGGACCGGCACCGGCGCTCCCAGTAGATACGCCGATTCCGGCGCCATCAGGTCTATTCGTCCGTTCATCCAAGCATCCATAAAGGAGTATCGCATCGTGGCACAGCCCATCCGTTACGCTCGCGCCACGGCGGCCGGCGCGCTGGTCGCCGTCCTCGGCGCCGGTGGCGCCGCCGCCCATGCCGCGCCCGCGCACGCTAGCCCGGTCGTCGTGCAATATTGGGAAAACCTCTGCTACGAGCCGGCCAAGAGCGACCTGCAGACGATGGTCGCCGCCTTCAACAGGAGCCACCCCGGCATCGTGCTCAAGCCGGTCTGCTTCTCCAACGCCAACGTGCTGCAGCCGCGCCTGCTCGCGGCCATCCAGCAAGGCCGGCCCCCCGCGCTCTCGCAAACCGACGCCTTCGCCGTGGCCAGCTACGTCGATCAGGGCTCGGTGCAAGACCTCACCCCTTACGTGCACGGCTCCAATGGCCTGAGCAACGCGCAGTTGTCCGACTATTTCAAGCCGCAACTACAGAACGGCTACTACAAGGGTCAACTCTACTCGATGCCTTTTAACGACACCTCGGTGACCGTCATGTGGTACAACCCCAAGATCACCAAGGCCGCCGGTGTCACCACGCCGCCCAAGACGTGGGCCGAATTCGCCGCCGACTGCGCCAAGGTCACCAAAAACGGCAATTGGTGCATGGACACAACCGACAACGAAGAAACGCTGTGGGAGCCGATGGTGCGCGAGTGGGGCGGCCAACTCGTCAACAGCGCCGGGACCAAGACGGCCTTCAACTCCTCGGGCGGCGTCGGCGCGCTGCAATACTTCGTCGACCTGGTTAAGAAAGGCTACGTCCACCATACCAATAGCTCGACCAGCCAGTGGCAGCAGGACTTCGCCAGCGGTCACGTCGCCTTCGAGGTCTACAGCAGTTCGGGCGCCTCGGGCGTACAGCAACTCATCGGCCACAAGTTCACCATGGGCGCGGCCCAGATGCCGGCCGGCCCCAAGAACAACGATGACGGCAACGCCGGCGACAACATCTTCATGTTCAAGGGCGCGCCCGCGAACGTCAAGGCGGCGGCTTGGACCTACATCAAGTGGGCCACGCAGCCACAGTGGACGGCGTGGTGGTCCGAACACGTCGACTCGTCCCCGGTACGCCAGAGCGCCGTTACGCAAATGTCCACGTCCGGCTACCTCGCGTCGCATCCGTTGGTCGCCGTACCGATCACCGAACTCGGTCGCGCTTACTACTCGCCAACAGTCAGCGGCTGGGCACAGGCGCAGAGCGACATCGACACGGAGATGAGCAAAGCTATGCTGGGCCAGGAAACGTCTCAACAAGCCATCGCCAACGCCGCCGCCAAAGTCGACCACGATATCGCCACCGCCGGATAACAACTGGGCCTGCGACTGTGGTCGCATGGCAGCGTACGGCACTGCGGTGCTAGTGCTGTTTCAGAGGACATTGTTTGCAGCAACCGAAGCCTGGGACTGTGGTCGCAGGCCAACCATGATTGAAGGAGCCTCCATGACAACAATCCGATCCCTCCGCCGCGCCGGCGCCGCCGGGCTGGCCGCCGCCCTCTGCGCGTCCGTCATCGCGCCCGTCCACGCCGCGCCGCCGCGCGCCCGCGCCGTCTCCGGTAGCTCGATTGTGCTGTACTCGGCGCAGGGCTACGACAGTACCATGTCCAAAGCCTACTCCAAAGCCAGCGGGACCAAGGTGCTGCTCACCGACGACAGCACGGGCAGTCTCGTCGCCAAGATGGAAGCTGAAAAGAATAACCCGCACTGGGACGTGGCGTGGTTCGATGGCGACGCCACGATGCAGGCCCTGAACGATCAGAACCTGCTCTACAAATGGACGCCGGCCAACGTCAAGAACTACACCACGTTCGGCCAGAGCCTCATCCCGACCAGCCATGCCTTCTATCCCACGGGCGTGACCGCCGCCGGGGTTATCGTCTACAACACCCGGCGGCTCTCCGCCTCCCAGGCGCCCAAGGACTGGTCCGACCTGCTCACGTCCACGTACAAGGGTAAAGTGGCCGAGAACGACCCAGCCTATTCCGGTCCGGCCTTCCCCTTTATCGCGGGGCAGATGCTGCGCGAGGGCGGTCTGACTAAGGGCGAAAACTACTTCCAGCAGCTCAAGAATAACGGGCTCAAGATCTTCCAGACCAACGACCCGACGCTGCACAACGTCGAAACGGGGGCGCTTGACGTCGGCATCGTGCAAGACTCGGCCTACTATGGAGCCAAGCTGACGGGCAACCCGCCCATCGGCGTCGTCTACCCCAAGAGCGGCGTCACGGTGTTGCCGGGCGAGATCGCCATCAACGCCAAGTCTAAACACCTCAAGGCGGCCGAGGCGTTCGTCAACTACGTCCTCTCGCCACAGGGTCAGAACATCATGGTACATGACCCCGGCGATACCGACTCGTACTTCAACCCGATCATCAGCGGCGTCACCGCGCTGCCAGGCCGCCAGACGACCGGGATCAACTTCCAGCGCCTGGACTATATCTGGGCCGGGCAGCACCAGGCCACGATCCAGTCCTGGTTCCACGCGCACGTCGTCCAGTAGCATGAGCGCGACTCCAGTCGACAGGCGCGCGGCGCGGCGGGATATCGATCCCGTCGCGCCCGCGGATCTGATAGATGGTGGAAACGCCGAAACGCGGGGACCCGGCAGGCGCCGCGCCTTGAGCCTGGCCTTCTCGGCCATCTCAGCGCTCGCGCTGCTGGTCCTGGTGGTCTATCCGCTGGTGGCCATCCTGGTACAGAGCGTCTTGCCCGACCTCTTCGGCGTGCCCGCGCGGCTGACCATCTCGCTCGCCGCGTTCGGCCGCGCCTTCGGGTCGCGCGAAGTCTACTCCGCTATACTGAACACGGCCTGGCTCGGCCTGGCCGTGGCCGTGCTCGGCACAGCGCTGGGAGCGGCTTTCGCCATCCTGATGCTGCGCACCGACCTGCCGGCCAAACGCGTCTTCGACGGCCTGGTCTGGATCACCCTGTTCACGCCCAGCTATCTGGTGGCGCTGGCCTGGGAACTGCTGTTCTCGCGCGGCGGCTTTATCGACGGTATCATCCCGCTGCCCGACGGCGTGGTCAACACGATCTTCTCGCCGGTCGGGCTGACCATCCTGTTGTCGTTGCGGCTGTTCCCCTTCGCCTATCTCGCCGTGGGCGCCGCGTTACGCGGCCTGGGCTCGGAGTACGAGGAGGCGGCGCGCATGGTGGGGGCGCGCTCACTGCGCTGCTGGGCGCGTATCAACGGCCCGCTACTGGCCCCAGCGCTCTTCGCCGGCGGCCTGCTCATCTTTGCCGAGGCCATCTCCGACTACGGTACGGCAGCGACGATCGCCCAGCAGGCCGGGTTCAACCTGGTGACCTACGAGTTGTACATCGCCATCAACAACACGCCGGTCGACTTCGCGCTCGCGGCCGCGCTGGCCCTCATCCTCATCGTGGCGATCGCCGCGGCGCTGTTGCTGCAGGCGCGGCTGCTGCGCGCGCGCTCGTACCAGGTCGTCACGGGGCGCACGCGGCCCGCCAAAACGCTCGCATTGGGGGCCTGGCGACTGCCGCTGCTGCTCCTGGTCGCCCTGTTCTTCGTCGTCGCGCTGGCGCTGCCGCTGATCGCGACCGTCGGGTCGTCGTTTATGAGCAACATCCTGAACGGGCTCGCCCCGAGCAATCTGACGTGGGCCAATTACCAACTCGCCCTCGCTTCAGGAGGCGATGTGTCGGCCGCCCTTGCGCGCAGCACGGTCCTGGCCCTCATCGCCGCGACGGTCGCGGCGATCTTGGGCGCGGCCGTCGCCTTCGTGGTTGAGCGGACGCGCGTGCCGGGGCGCGGCTTCCTGCGCCTGATGACGATCGTGACCCTGGCCATCCCCGGCGTCGTCCTGGCCGTGGGCTACATCTTCGCCTGGAACCAGCCGTGGATGAACAGGGCCTTCGGGGGCACGCCCTATGGGACGCTCGGCCTATTGCTGGCGGCCTACATCGCCGGGTCGCTCCCGTTCAGCGCCCGTCTGGCCAGCGGGGCGCTGGCGCAGGTTGGCGAGCACCTGCTCGAGGCCGCGCGCCTGGCCGGCGCCGATACGTCGCGGATCTTCACGCGCATCGTGCTGCCCATCGTCGGGACGGCGTTGCTCTCGACGTGGATGCTCGTCTTCACGGGGACGATCTTCGAGTTGCCGGCCTCGGAGTTGCTGCAGCCGCCGGGGCAGCCGCCGCTCGCGGTCGAGATCGTGAACCAGTACAACAACTTCAAGCAAGGACCCGGCACGGCCATGACCATCGTCGCCCTCGTGATCGTCATCGTCGCCGCCCTGCTCATCGCCGTCACGGCCCGGCTGATACGGTCGCGGGGAGGCTCTTTTGTCGGTCGACGTCTCTAATCTGACCAAACGCTTCGGCGCGACCAAGGCCGTCGACGACGTGTCGTTCAGTGTCGCCGAAGGTGAGTTCGTGGCCCTGCTCGGGCCGTCTGGCAGCGGCAAGACGACCGTGTTGCGCATGCTGGCCGGGCTGGAGCGCCCCGATGAGGGGCGCATCGCCGTGCACGGCCGCCCCGTCTTCGGCGGACGGCGCGAGATCCCGGCCGAGGAGCGCGACATCGGCATGGTGTTTCAGGACTACGCGCTGTGGCCGCACATGACCGTCGCGCAAAACATCGCCTTTGGGCTGCGCCTGCGCCGCTTCACGCGCCGCGACCGCGACGAGCGCGTGGCCGAGGCGCTGTCCCTGGTCCGCCTCGATGGGCTCGACGCGCGCTTCCCCGACCAACTCTCGGGCGGCCAGCAGCAGCGTGTGGCCATCGCCCGCGCGATGGCCACGCGTCCGCGCCTGCTCCTACTCGACGAGCCGCTCTCCAACCTCGACGCCGCGCTGCGCGAAGAGATGCGCGTGGAACTGGTACGGCTGCTCAAGGCGCAGGGTATCACGGCGATCTACGTGACGCACGACCGCATCGAAGCGCTGGCCATGGCCGACCAGATCGTGGTCATGCGTGACGGACGCGTCGCGCAGATCGGCGCGCCTGAGGAGTTGTACGCGCGGCCAGCCACCCTGTTTATCGCCGGGTTCCTGGGCGCGGCCAATGTCGTCGCCGGAGCGGTCGAAACGGGGCCGGACGGGCGCCCCGCCATACGCGCCGGCGACGCCTGCCTGAGCGGCGCCGTCGGCGGGACGCTGAATGGGCGTGGCGTCGCCGTATCACGCCCTGAAGACGGCGTGATCCATGCCGCGCCGCCCGCGCCAGGAACGGACAACGTGCTGTGCGGCGAGGTCGTGCATAGCGAGTTCCTGGGTGGACGCTGGCGGCACGTCGTCGCACTGGCGACCGGGACGACGGTGCAGGCGCTCACGCCCGATCGCGCCCCCGCCGTCCATGTGTGGGTGTGCTTCCCGCCCGAACGCTGCGTGCTTTTGCCTGCTGAGTGACGCAGGGCGCGTAGCATGACGTAAACCGCCCAATCGCTCGCGTCAAACCACAGGTGCATCTCTCCATGTCGTCGCCGTATACTCCGGGTAGGTGTGTGGCACATCCTCTCGGCCCATCGGCCTCCACCATCACGGAAGAATGTGCCACAGGACAGAATGGCAGCGCCGCTCATTCGCATCGGGCGCGGCGTGCGGGTCACGGGAGGGAAACCCCTATGGGCGCCATGGGCGGCGGGGACATGCGCGCGAGCGAGGCGGCAATGCATCGTTTCGTCGACACCAACGGCATCCGTATGCACGTCGTCGCGCAGGGGACGGGCCCGCTCGTACTCTTCTGTCCCGGCTTCCCCGCATGCTGGTACGCGTGGCGGCATCAGTTCCCGGTCCTGGCCGCGGCCGGCTACCGCGCGGTCGCGCCCGAGCAGCGGGGCTACGGCCAGACCGCGCGCCCCGCCGCGTGTGAGGCGTACACCCTCCTCCATCTTGTCGGCGATCTGGTTGGCTTGCTCGACGCGCTGGGCGAGGAGGGAGCCGTGGTCGTCGGGCACGACTGGGGCGCGCAGGTGGCCTGGCACGCCGCGTTGCTGCGTCCGGATCGCGTCCGCGCTGTGATCGCCCTGAGCGTCCCCTACGTGCCGCGCGGGCCGGTGCACGGATTAGCGGATGGCCGTTCCCCACAGCGGCGATGCGGCAGGTCTACGGAGACAGCTTCTATCAGCTCTACGTCCAGGAGCCCGGCGTCGCCGAGGCGGAGTTAGGGCGGGACGTGCGGGCGACGCTGCGCCGGTTCCTCTATGGCCTCTCGGGGGACGCTGAGACCACGGAACGCTGGCAGCCCGTCCTGCCGGGGCCGGGCGCGGGCCTCCTTGCCGCGACGGTCGATCCCGCGGTGCTGTCGCCGTGGTTGAGCGACGCGGACCTCGATGTCTACACAGCGGCGTTTGCCGGCAGCAACGGCTTCAGGGGCGGCCTCAACTGGTATCGCAACACCGATCGCAACGGGGAGCTGCTGGCCGCCTACAGCGGCGCGACGATCCGCCAGCCCGCCCTGTTCCTGCGGGGGGACCGGGACGTCACGCTCGACGATCCGGGCGTGCGGAGGCGCCTGGCGCGCCAGCCGGACGTCGTCCCGCGGCTACAGGAGCGAGTGCTCGCGGGCTGCGGGCATTGGGCGGCGGAGGAACGCGCCACTGACGTCTCCGCAGCGATTCTGGGCTTCCTGGATGAGTTGTAGGCCGGGCGACCGGATCGCCCTGCGTCACGCGGGCACAATGTCCGACGCGCCGTGCCAGCCGCCCTCCTGTCACATCTGCCGTAAACCATGGCTCAGCGCACGATCGGCGCAGCGTGACAGTGCGAGCCTCACGCGCGAGCCAATGCGCCTGGCGCGGGAACAGACGTTCGACGCCTGCCAGAGGGACGCCCTCTTGCTCGCGCTCATCGACCTCGACGACCGCTCATCTTCCGCAACGCCACATGCTCGTCGCACCCCTTGTGTCAGCGTCGCTTGTCGCCTCAAACGAGGCACGAGGCACGAGGCGCATAAGCGGAGGCGGGTATGACTTCGCCAACACTCTCAGCTAATGTGACGCCGTACATGTACAACCGCTGACCACATCGAGGGGCACGAGGAGCCCGTCCAGTGAGCCGAAGACGAGTTCGCGAGTGCGGCCCACGTTCTTTAACGTAGATTTAACATGCTCTTAGCACGGGCTTAACACCCGTCCCGTATGATGAGGGTGGTTGACGTGAGCGGTGCTTGGAAAATGCAGCGACACGAGGCCCTGGAAAGTGGGAGACCACCAGTACGGTACGGATCGTAATCTTCGGCAGGGGGCAGAGAGTCGGACCTGGGGTCCGGCTCTCTGTTTTTGTGTCCGGTTGTAAGGCGTCACGATTGGTGTGGCCATCCCAGGTGTAAGGCGTCACAGTGGGTGCGCCGGACGTACGCCTACGTCACCCCACAACGTCAGAGTCGGTGCGCCAATCCATGCACCGTGTGGCCGCACCGCTCTCGTCTGTGGCGTCCCCTAGCGGGCATGGTGAGCGTGGAATAGGAGGCGTCGCTATTTCCGCATCCCTACGTGATAGTGGTGGCGACGTCACTGCGCAGATCAGGGTCACGGGTGGAATACCGTCCGCCGCGGGTGCCGGCTAGGCGTGAACACGACATCGCCGCCACTATCAGCCATGTGACGCCTTCACCGGTGCCGGTTGACTAGCGCCGCAGCGGCCCCTGGGCGAACTCGACCTTACAACCATTGGAGTCGCGCGTGGCCATGGCGCGTTCCCAGGGCTCGTCGTGCGGCGGTTTGAGGCCGTCGAGATCATCGGTCGTGAATGCGAGGTGGACAGCGGCACGCACGTTCTGGGGCTACTGCCGCTATGTTGGTGCGCGGGAGGCCGAGAGAACCGCCCTCAAGGCGCAGTAAGGCGAAGACGGGGCTCTGCTGCTCCACCGTGCATCCGAGGAGGTCGCGATAGAAAGCAACAGACAGGGCCACGTCGCTCACCGCGATGCTCAGCCCCTCGACCCGTATCGTTTTCCCTCATCCGTGCCACGTGCGTCCGTTTTGACCATGCGCAGGCACGAACGGGCCAAGTGGAGGGAAGAAAGGGGCCTGGTGAGGATCGGCACTCAACATCTCAACATGCACAGGACGGCGCAGGTTATGTGCGCAATGGCACACTGGATGTGCCTTACTTACACCACGGGAGCCCTACACCACGGGAGGTCTACACCACGGGAGGTCCGCGACCGTCCACGCGCACGGCGGCAGCACGTCACGCACTCGTGGGTACACGGGTGGCGCGGTCGGTCCGTTCTCCGCCGATCACGCGGCGGGTCGAGGGTCTCTGCCGGCGGCTCAACCGGGCCACGCGGCACCAGGCGGCATCGCCGGCGGCGGGAACTCGGCGCCGCAGGTGGACTGCGAGGCGCGTGCCCTCGGGGGAGTAGAGCAGGTCGACGTCCCAGGCGCAGGACGCGGGAATGGAGCGCAGGCGCCAGTTGGGGTCGACGGCGAGGACGCCGAGGCCGGCGTGCAGGGCAGCGTCGGAGAGGGCAGCGGCGAGCCAGGCCCGCACCTGGGCGGGGCTGGGCCGGGGGTCGAGCGTGGTGGGCATGGGAACCTCCAAATAACGGTGCGGGGCGATCTATAGCGCATGGCCATCTACTGGTAGAGATGTGCGACAGCGGCAGACCTTACGGGGCAATTGGGCGACGATGCGTCTCTCACGTCTCGCCGTGGCGCTTTCCGGCCCTGTTGTGTTGGCTACCGTGGTCATCCGTGCTTATCCCGCACTCACGTTAGGTCGTTAAACGTCGGTGTGACCCCCGACCCAACTCACCAGCGATGCAGGGAGGGCGACGCGTGGGCAATCGCGCCCACGTCGTCGTCCCCTGGCCGCCTGAATTGGGCCTAGCGGTTCTTGTCCCTATCAGGTGTGCGCCCGGCCGCGAAGAGTCGCGCCAGCGGCGTGACGTTGGCCGTGTCACAGGTGTACTGCAGGCAACCGAGGCGGAAGACGCCCTGGATGGTCTGCAGCAGTGAGTAGTGGTTGTAGGCCATGGCATCTTGCACCGGGCGGCGCCCGTGGTTCGTGATGACAATGGTGGCGACGTGACCACCACCCGGATTGGCGTCACAGCACCCCAGATTCGTGGCGTTGAAGTCATCCTCGTCCCAGGTAACGACGATGGCGTTGTTGCCCGCGCGCCAGGCCGGCGAGCGCAGGATCGCCTGCACCAGGTTCCCGACCGTCGTGTCGCCGGCCGGGATGAGAGTCGCATCGCCGCCGGAGCACGAACTCGTCCCGTGCATGTCGTGGCACTGGTCGGGGACGATATAGCTGAGGTTCGGCGCGCGGCCGGTCGCGAGGTCACGGTACAGTTGCGACCACGGTACGATCTTGCGCAGCTCTGCCCGGCTGCTCTGAATGCGGGCAAAGTTGAGGAAAGGATTGTGCTTGGAGACGTACAGCGCGTTGTGCGCGTTGGGGTAGGCCGTGCCCATGTATCCGGGATAGGGCAGCGACTGCTGGTAGGTCTTCCAACTCAACCCTTTGGCCTCGAGCTGTTGAGCCACGCTGGGGTTGGAGACCGTGTGCGTGTAGTACGGACCATCGTCCTGGATGCCGAAGTAGTTGCCCCCGATGCTGGCGACGTAGTTGGGTTCGCTGGGGTGGGTCACGCCGTCGTAATTGGTCGCCAGGCCGTAGGTCTGGGCCAGGCGATTGATCCGCGGCGCGGCGGGGTTGCCAATGATCTGATCGTAGTTGTGGTTCTCCATCATGACGACGAAAACGTGCTGGTACCGCGGCAGCGGCCCCGTGGCGCCACCCGTGGAGGCGCTCGTCGCCGTCGGGCTGGCGGTGTCCACCGTTGCGGCGGTTGGGCTGCCGGTCGCCGTCGCGGTTGGGCTGCCGGTCGCCGTCGCGGTCGCCGTACTGGTCGCGCTGGGTGTCGGCGTCGTCGTCCCGGAGGCCGTCTCGCTCGGCGTCGCGGAGGCCGCTGCGCTGGCGGTAGCGGTGGGCGTGTCGTCCGTGGTCGAACTGGTGGATCCCGTCGTGCCGGTATTGGCGGCCAGCACGGTCACTGAGCCCAGCAACGCGTTTCCGCGCGCGATCAAATCCGGCGCTTGGTCGCCGCCGGCCGCCTGGACGCTGGAGGTGGCGCGGTCGAGAATCGTCGCCATCTTCGCGGTGAGGTCGTCGCGCTGGCTGGCGAACGAGGCGAGTTGGCCCTCCAGAGTGGTATACGTGCCGTCGTCAGCCGCGGTTCCGCTCTCCAGAGCCGCCGTGGAGATCCGCAAGCTGGCCAGGCCAAGCGCTCCAACGGGAGCGTTGATCTGCTTGTAGACCTGAGCGAGTTGGATATAGGTGGCGCGATCGGCCTGTAGCGCCGGGACGGCGGAGGGCGAGAGGTCTTCGAGAAGCACGCGCCCATCATGGGCATAGTCGTCCTTGAGGCCGAGCAGCGCCAGTATCGTCGGCCGGATATCGGTGTGGTCCGACCATGTGCCGCGGTCGACCCCCGTGTGTTGCACGCCGGGTCCGACCAGACCGAGCCAGGTGGTGGTGATGTCGGGCTGGACGTTGCCGTGCAACCAGGCGTAGGCCGGCTTCTCCAGGACACAGGAGGGGCTATAGATGGGAGGCGGGGCGCTGGTAAACCCGCCGCTGCACGTCGCGGTGACGTAATAGTCGGGCCGCGCGAAGAGGGTGAACGTCGGGGTGCGCGCGGGGTCGGCCGTGACCATGTGCAGCAGGTTCATCTCCACCGGGTCGGCCAGATACTGCGTGAGCCTATCGACACGGTTGGAGAGCGGATTGGTGACCGTTAGCGCCCCGGTCGCGCGCTCGACGGCGCGCGCGTTTGGATCGGTCCGCGTGGGTTGACCGTTCAGATAGATCCCCGGCGCGGTGTCGTTGCCGACCGTGAACGCGGCGTTAGTGAGACCTTGCTCGTGTGAGAGGAGACCGTCGAGGCCCACAGCGACCTCACCGAACGGCGGCCCAGGAGGGGTCGTTGGGTTGGTCGGCGTCTTGGTGTAGGTGCAGTAGTTGCCGGGCGTGACCACCGGCGGGTGCTGGCTGTGGTCGATCGTCGCACCCGTGCAGTCCGGGTTGGTGGGCGGGCCGGCGGTGAAGTGGTCGCCTTCGTCGGCCGTGAAAACGAACAGGGTGTTGCTCTTGTCGATGCCGTCATGGGCCAACCGCTGGAAGAAGGCGGCAAAGGCGTCGTCGTAGGCCTTGAGTTGTTGGATGTACGCTTGCTCTCCGGGACCCAGGGCGGTGTGGCCGGACGCGGGCTCCGGATGCTGGTCGTGCGCGTCGGCGATGTAGGCGTAGGTGACCGGGACGCCGTGCTCTTGCATCGCGGCCACGTAGCCGAGTGATTGCGCCGCGGTCGGGTCGAAGCCGGGGAAGCCGGCGGTCCCCGTCGTCGAGTTGGTGATGGGGTTCCCCGTGGTATCGGTCACCGTCACACCGCCGTCGGCGCTCACCTGTGGCGCCACGTACTTGTTGCCGTATAGCGCGTTGAAGCCGCTGTAACCGCCCGGCTCGTCGGGCAAGATGTCGGGCCGACCATGGTTGGCGCTGGAGCATGTCTTACTGTCCGCGCTGTCCGCCTGGCTGCAGTGGACGGCGATGCCCACGAAGTCGGCGGAGCGGTTGCTGGCCGATTCGGCGGCCTCCGGCGAGTGTGCCCCGAAGACCGTCGCGATGTCGTTGGCCCCGTAGGGACTCGTGACGTTGGCGTTCTCAAGTACCTGGTTCGCCGAGGCGACCGCGCCGACGTCGCAGCCAGCACGGGTGAAGGGGACCCACGGCGCCGGGGCGTTCGTCCCCGAGACGGCGCTGGAGGTGGGCGGACCGCTGAGCATGTTGTAGGTCCCATTCCCGATCGTATCCGTCCAATAGGTGAAGGCGGTCGTATAGGGCGTGGGGGAACCGCTCCCATTGAAATACTGGTAGCTGTTTTGTCCAACCGCGACGCCATGATGGCTCGGGTAGACGCCCGTGAGCGAGGTCAGGATGTCTTCTGAGGTGTGCGCGATGAGCGGCGTGTGGTGGTTGGCGAGGAGCGCGCCGTTGTCCGTGATGAAGCTGAGCAGATGCGGCATCTGCTCGAGGTCAGAGGGAACGTTGAGATTGTCGCGCGTGAAGTGCGTGTTATCGAACTGGATGTTGATCACATGCCGGATGGCGTTGCCCGCCACACTGAGTTGACAACCGCCAATAGCGGCGGGAGCGGCGGGAAGCGTGTGGGACGCCAACCGGGGCACGGCGCCCAGCGGCAGGACGAGGAGGGCCGCGGCGGTAGCAGTGCGACTCACAGAGTGTCTGTAGAGCCTTCTTAACCCGTTCATACGTGTTCGTTCCTCAATATCTACCGTGTTCGTTCCTCAATATCTACGGGGGTTATCCAAGCTAAGTAGGTGTTGCTAAGTTCGTGCAACCCGAACAGGCTGCACGAGGTACGCATCTAGGCGTGCCGGCCGTGCAAGAACTTACCAGTGTCTACTTAGGTAAGATTGATCCACGGCGAGTACCGGTGAGATACCCGCGAGACGAGGTTATGGCATCGGTACCGTCGCTATTCTCCTAACCTACGGCGATCTATCACGAGCACGCGGAACAGTACTCACGTTCTCACCGTATCATGCACGAATTCGGTCCGTGTTAAGGGCTGATTAAAGCGTTGTTAAACTTTGTTTAAATTGGGTGGAGCGGACAGTAGTCGCCTACCCCTGTCGCTACAGCGCGGGTAACCGGCGCCCTGACCACGACACCATCGCCGCCGTTCGGCGCACCGTCCTACCGGTGCTCAAGGCGCTGTTCGTGCAGGTGCTGTTGCTGGCACAAGAGGAGGGCGTGCTGACGCGGAGCACGATCAGCCTGGATGGGGCCGATGCGTCCAAGAGCAAAGCTGTGAGCTACAAGTGCTTGCGGGAACTGGAAGGCCACCTGTACGCCGAGGTGGAGGAGTTGTGCGCGCTGGCGGAACGGTTGGACGAGCGCGAGCGGCCCGATGGCTGGTGGTGCGCGACGAAATCGCGCGACGAGAGGACCATCTGGCGTGCTTGGTGGAGGCCAAAGCGGTCACTGAGGCGCGTGCGCGTGCGCGGGAGCGGGAGGACGCCGAGCAGGCGGTGTATGAGGAGACGTTGGCGCGTCAAAGCGACAGCCGCTGGGGCACGCGCCCACGCTCCCAACGCCAGGTTCCCGTGCCAAGGATCAGTACAACTTTACCGACCCAAGAAGGGAGCGCGCAGTGACAACTCCGCCTAAAGGCGGCGGTCCCCTGCGTCTTTTCTTATTGGATCAGCGTGAGATAGGCAGAGACGTGGTGCGGCACATGGCCCAGTTCTGTGTGGTCGTCGCGATGACGGCGCCCAAGAGCGGCGGGCAGTTCCTTGCCAAAGGGGCCAAGCACTTCATCGAAACGACAATCGGTGAGGACCTCGCGGCGTTGGAACGTCTCGCCGGTGCTGGCCGTTTAGCCCATCGATACAAGCCCACCCATGCGTTGCAATCAACCGTCGACACTGCGGCGCATGATCCAAGCGCCGACCCACCGTACCCCGGTGTCTATACAACATCTCAACCCTAGCACAGCGATGTTAAGGGCAGGTTAAAGCGGCATGGTTCAGGTACGTGTTGACAGTTCAGGCGCGGCTGGGGCGGCTGCCACGCGCGAATTTCCGATCCACCTCGCGCGAACTGTCAACACATTTCCAGGCGCAAAATGAACCATGCCGGTTAAAGCTGTGTTAAATCGACTTTAACTTTTTATGAGCAACAGTAAAATAACGGTGATGAGGGCACCTTGGTTGCAAAGAAGTAATTGTTGCTATACCTATCTAGCTTTCAAGTGTCACGTCACGGTTGTTTAAACAACCACGACGCATGCAGGTTATTTTCGTCTATACTGGGGATGCAAGGAGGACGGCGATGGGCGGCGTTCAGTCTAGACAGCCGGCGGACATCAGGCGGCTCGTGGCCTCCCGCCGCGCGGAGTATGGGTGGACGGGTCCATGTCGTCTGCGCTCCTGGCCGTGTGCGCAAGACACGGCTACCTGTCGCATGCCGCATGCGACCCGTTCCTGTCACCATCGCCCATCCTCCACGGTTTAGTGGGGTGGTACCGGGGGCCTCGCATAGCCAATTTAACTCACACCAAGCGTTAGAAGGTTGCATTGACCGGCACGGTCACCCCAGATGGATTGTAAAGCAGCAGGAACGCGCTGTTGCCCTGCGTATTGCCGCTGGGGAAGCTCCAGCGCACCCCCGCGCCGTAGCGGCCACACACGTCCGAGCCGGCCAGATGCGCGCCGTTCGATGAGCCGACGTACTCGGGGCGCTCCACCACGATCAACTGGTTGCTCGCGCCGACGCTGACGATGCCGAGGGCATTGAGTGTGTCGTTAAGACGTGATGGTTGCCCTGCTGCGTCCGGCCACAGCCATGCCCAGGAGCAGCATATGCGTCGTCGTGGAGCCTCTGTTGATCGCCGCCACGCTGCCTGTGCTCATGGGATTAGGACTCTCTCGACGTGGTCTTGCGACGCGAGCGCGCCGCCGCTTTGGAGTCAATGCGCTTCTCCTGGACGGCGGCAACCCGTTCGTCCGGCGTGTGCTCCGACGTTGCTGTGCCATCCCCGATGGGCGCGGATGACGACGCCGACAACACGGTCAACTCCTCGATTGCCTCTTGAGGCGTCGTCACGTCAGCGACGACCTCCTGGGACGGGGTCTTGGCGGCCTTCGCAACGCTGACCTCGTTCGCTATCTCCTCCGTCGTACGTCCTCCCGCCTCTTGCAGCGCTGCCACGCTCTTGAGCGCCGCTTCGGCCTCCGCGAGGCGCGTCGCACGGCGCGTCAGCTTCTCCTCGGCCCGTGCCAGGCGCTGACGCAGATCCGCCACGCGGTTCTCGGTCCTGGCGTGGCGCACGCGTGAGTGCTCCAGACGGCGCTGCGCCGCCTTCTCACGCGTGCCCATCTGCTGTTTGCTGCCTCGTGTCTTAACCATAGGGCCTTTCTCCAATCTCCAATTCTACGAACGTGGCATCGGCAGGGCGTGACGATGCGGATATACAGGACAGGGCCGTCAGTTCGTCACAGCGGGGAGCGTCTCCGTCGAGACGCTCCCCGCGCAGGCGTGGCGGATCGCCCACACGAGGGGCGGCCAGCCATAGCGCGTCGCCGGCTAGTAGTCCGTCAAGCGAACTCTGAGCAGTTGCTCCTGGGACCGCCGGCATCCTGCCGGCAAGCGCTTGCCGGCAGGATGCCGGCGGTCCCAGGGGGTACGACCCCGCCTAACTGTTTAAACCAAGCTTGACGGACTACTATAGCTTGTCCGATAATGTTTGAGAGAGTCGGGCCATCGACTGAGCGTCGAAATGGCCCGCGCATGCTCATTCTTTATCTGAACGTCTATAGCGGCCATCCACGGTGATCGCCGTCGGATGCGCTCGCCGATCTCACCGTTGCCGCGCACCTTTCTTGCTTATCTGTGCCATCAATACTACCCTACCACATTATTAACTAACAGTAAACTATAGTGAATTACAGTGAATTATGGAGGGGCGGCGCGGTCAGGAATCTCCATCCCTCGCGTCCGCGGCTTGTGTCACCGCGATACTACCGACGCAGACGTAACCGAGTGAGAAGCCGCGGGCGACGTACGCGGCGCAGACGTAGCGCTCGCGGTTCGCGCCGCGCAGGGTGGCGCGCTCCCCGCGGATGGGGCACAGGCGCTGTGCCACCACCGCGGCGCGCGATGGCTCGGATGGCGGCCTCTCGGCGTGTCAACGATCACGAATTAACGTGATCATTGACATTTAACAAGCCTTTGACATGCGCTTAATCGTCCCTTAACGATCTGCTGCTACAGTCGACATAGTTAGTAGCGAATACCGGTCGCAAAACGAGTGAGAACTGTCGTGAGCATGGTCGTTGTTCATCCACCTCGTGTCCTCCATACGCTGCCAGGACGCGTTCGTCTGTGTCTGTCGGGATGGACTGATGCGGATCGGTCGGCCGCCATGACCTGTCTCCGGACGCTGCAGGGTGTGCGCCGCGTTGAGGCGCATGCGCTCACCGGCAACATGTTGATCGTCTACGACACACGGGTGACCACAGAGGGAGCGATTGTCGCGGCCCTATGGCTCCTGTCGAGCGGCGGCTGCGCGGCGCGTCCTCTCCCCGCGACGACATGTGACCTCCGTCGGCGGCGTCAACCCCCGCGGTCGATCTCACCCACCCAGGATGTGGCGGCGCCACACAGCATAGCGACACAGGACGTGGTTGTGTCGCCGCTGGCCGGCGACACGTCGACCGAGCGGGCTGTGGCGCAGCGGGGTCGCCAAATGCGCCTGGCGCTGGTTCCGATGATCCCACGACAGCGGGGAGCGTCCGATCAGGTCATGCACGATAGCGGCCATGGCGCCACCGTCTATCAGTGGGCCAGCACGCGGACGACCACTACGCACGTCGTGACCGAGGCGGCGCTCCTCGCCCTACGGTTCGTCGCCGGCGGTGGCCCTCTTGGCCTGCTCGTCGATGGGGTGGAGATCCTGCATCTTATCGCACGCGTCGTGTCGAGAATCGTCGCGCGGCCCCCTAGCCGATCCCGCCCTACCGTGCCCTTGTGCGCGCGATGCGGCTATCAAGAGGTTCTTGATGCGTGAGCGTGTGATACGCGCGGGGTCGCACGATCCTCCCACACCGCAACGAAACGCCGCCAACGACACCGGACATCCTGTGACCATCGCTACCCTAGCGCGCTTTGCCGTGTCCAGCCTGGCGGGTACCGCGCTCGATTTTCTGCTCTTGTGGGTCTTGGTCTCACACGTTGGGTTGGCGATCCTTCCGGCCAAAGCGATGGCGATGGAGGCGACGATCGTTAACGCTTTCGTATGGAACAATGCCTGGACGTTTCATCGTCGAACCCCGGCCACGACGTTGCGCCGCCGCTTCCTCGTCTTCCATGGCATGTATGCAGGAGGGGTGCTCCTGTCCCTCATCGTGATAGGGCTGCTCGTGGCAACCATGGGACCCCGCTGGTACCTGCTCTACAATGCCCTCACGCTTCCCGTCACGTTCATCTGGACGTACCTCTGGAGTGCCCGTGTTATCTGGCGTCCGGTCGCGTACGGCGATGCGTGAAGATCGCGCGAGGAGAGAGGGGCGCCGATGACGAGAGGTGTGCGCGCGTGCATGGCCGGCGGTAGGAGGACCACTCTTACACAACGCTTAACATGCCCTTAATGGTCATTTAATCAGGCGACTCTATACTAGAAGTGGATCTTGTCGTCGAGAGGCCGGGTGTCGGACGGACGGGGCCCGTGCGTTCCACCCGGCGGAACACATGTAAAGAGGAGACGAGACGATGACAGAGTGGACCGGCACGGCAGACCTGCATCTGCATACACACCATTCTGACGGTGCGCCCTCTGTGCGCGCCCTACTCGAGCACGTGGCGACGGCGACAACGCTCAACGTCATCGCCATTACCGACCACGACACCATCGCGGGAGCACGGGAGGCGCAGACCCTGATGCGCCAGACGTACTATCCGTTTGACCTCATCATGGGCGAAGAGGTATCGACACGCGACGGGCATCTGGTCGGTTTGTTCCTCCACGAGCGGATACCCCCCAGATGAGCGCGAGGGAGACGGTCGCCGCGATCCACGCACAAGGCGGTCTCGCCTTCGCTCCACACCCGTTTTTTCGCGCGCGACAACAGGAGGGCCAGCCCATCACCATGATCGGGTTGGGGCCCGCGATCCGCGCGTTGAAACTGGACGCGATCGAAACGATCAACGCGACGCCTTTTCTCGCCACAGCCAATCGGCACGCCCAAGCGTACAACAAGACGACGACAGGTCTGCCGACCCTTGGCAACTCGGATGGGCACATTCCGGCGGCCGTCGGGAAAGGGTACACGCGCTTCCCAGGAACCACCGCCTGTGAGTTGCGGGCGGCTATTCAGGAGGGGCGGACCGTCGCGTCCGCCCACCCGTACACGATGCGGGAACTCCTGGCCTATCTGCATTTCTGGCTGCGGCGGCGCCCCGCGTTCGTACCACAACGTCTCGATCGCATCTATGATGGGCGTGATACATGGGCGGCATCCTAACGAGCACGCGACAGGGGACTGCGTCACCAACCAGCACGACGTTAGACGTCTGTCTGTCTACCAGAGACCGACACTGGGTGTGGCCTGCTGAGTGGTGCGCAAGAACTCGAGCACCAGTTGGTTGAAAGAGGACGCACAATCGTACATCACATTGTGGCCCGCGTCCGCTATCACCGTGAGACGAGATCCAGGAATAACCTCCCGCAAGGTGTGCCCCAGCGTGAGCGGGACCAGCACATCACAGCCGCCACAGATGATAAACGTCGGGGCACGAATGTGTGCCGCCATCTTGACGATGTTGTCTCCCAAGATGCTGCGTGACGCGCCCCACAGCACGAGAGGGGCCGCCTGGAGCGACGTGCGCACGACAGTTGGTGCGAAACGGAAGCGTGACTGTCCACTCGAGCGCACGCAGCGCCAGGCCAGCCGCAACGGGGAGGCGTTGAGCGGGAGCCCTGACGCATTGACCAGCACGAGCCGGCCGACGCGCGCGGGGTGGGTCGCGGCGAGGCGCATGCACAGTTGTCCGCCCATCGAGTGCCCGCAGAAGTCGGCCTGCGGTAGACCAAGGGCATCCATCCACGCGAGAAGGCTATCCATCGCCCAGTCAAGTGATGCTTGGGCCAACTGCGCCCGAACCCCACGAGGTCAAGCGCATAAACACGCCGGCCCGCCGCGAGCGCCTCGATATTGCGGATCCACCACCGGCTCGAGCCCGAGAGTCCGTGAACGAGCACGAGCGGCGGCCCCGTGTCGCTTTCGGTCTGTGCGAAGCGAGGGGCTGCGTGTCCTGTTCACTTCGGACCAGCCGCGTCGCTCTACCCAATCCGTGTGGCTAGGATGGCCATTGTTAACGGTGTCGTGCGTACTTCGACCGCATTCAACCGCACATCGTTGAGCCAGAAGGCGCGGACCGGATCGGGCTTGCCCCGCCAGTCCTCCGGCCAGTATTCATCGGGCGTGAAATCATCCATCACGGCCATCCCGCCCAGACGCAGCGCCTCCACCACAGCCTGCGGCTCGTCCCGCTTGGCTTCGCCCACATCGACGAAGAGCAGGTCGAACGGGCTGCGGCTCAGGATAGCGCGCCAATCCCCATGGATTACCTCCGCATTCGGGTATTTCTTGAATAAATCCCGCGCGGCGGTCGCACGCGCGGCATCCGCCTCGACCGTCACGAAGCGGGTCGACGGTGCGAGGTGGCTGAGCATCCAGGCAGCTCCGACGCCAGTGCCCGTGCCGATCTCCCCGACGACACCTCCTTGGATGTAGCTCGCCAGGACGCTGAGGAGCCGGCCGACCTCCGCGATGCACGATAGATCGAACTCATGCCTCACGGTCAGGCCGGTAGCCCGTTGGACAAGCGACGGGATTTCCGTCCGGGAGCGATAACTACCTTGTGACATAGGGGTATCGTCCACTGTAACACCTCCGCACAGACTCTCTGCAACCACCGTACAACGTGTAATGCTCGCGTCCGATGCTCGTAACCATCGGGCTCATTCTCAACGGGATCGAGGAACCCGCCTTCTCTCCGGTGGATGGCGGCGGGCGGTCGCTGAGTTGAGCAAGCTTCACGGATATTCCACCTGTGTTGGTGGCGCAACGACGGCCCACTGACCGCGCCGCGCCATCCGTCGTCTAACGACCGTCGCCTCCAGTTCTGCGCCATTGTTGTACCCCCAACTTTTTAGTGCTCTCCGAGATAGGCTAGTGACCGAGACTCTCCTGCTCCCGCGTACGTCCCCGGCTCCGGCCTGGCACCTAGTCGTCCTCCTGCCCTTGCTCCTCCACACTTCAGGAGCCCGACACGGAGGCGACCGTCGGTCGCCGTGCCGGATCGCTAGCCACAGGCGCTCAGGGCCGCTACAAGGCCGCCCAGGGGCGTGGCGTCGGCGGAAGGGGAAGACCTCGACGCCACGCCCCTTCCCTATGCCCTTCCTGCGGCGTCACAAAGCCTCGCTCATGCGTGCGCGGCCAACAAGTACGCCACGATATGTACACGCTACATATTATGTATACGCTACATAGAGGCCCGTCGCTACGTTTCTGACGAAAACCTACCTGGTGGTTTAAGCATGGGGTAGCACGCAGTGGCGGTGAAAGCCGCTGCGATAAGGATGTATGCGGAGCAATTGGAGGGTCAAGCACCCTTTTTGACGGGATGATGGTCCCATGGACGCGCGGGCGCGGTTTGTAGGTCCCTTTGCCCTTGGGACGGCGCTCCGGGGTGTGCAGGTTGGCCTACGCCTGCACCCACACGGCACCGTAATGCTCATCCGCGCAGCGATACGTGGCGCTCGGCTCCGGCCAGGTCGTCGGGTCATCGCAGGCGAACCTGGCGCCGTCCTGCCGCGGCCACCCCTCGCGCGTGCCCGTTACGGGAGGTGGCTCGCCGTAGAAACAGCGATTGCTGTACAGGCGGATGAGGAGTGCGACCGACGCGTCGCCCAACTGGTGCGCCAGTTCGACCTGGTCGTAGCCGGCGTGGAAGACGAACAGGGCCTTCACCTGCGCGATGGCCGCGACCGTAGGCATCTGCGCGAGCGGGACGCGCTGCACGTCGATGGGGGTGGTCCAGCTCTCGCGGGCGAAACCGAGCTGGGCGATCCACTGATAGGCCCAGCCTTTGACGACGGCTGTGCCGTCCAGATGGCGCGACGGGTGGTCGTAAAAGCCGCGCTCTGGGCTGGTGGTGGCGTCGCAGCGCGGCCACACGCTTACGTCCACCGCGTACACCGGTTGTCCGCCTTCCAACGGATGGCGCAGCAGCACACCGCGCAGGGCCGTGATGTCGAGATCGCCGCGGCGGAGCGCAGCGTACAAGCTGCCCCATCCCCGTTGATGCGCCGGACTGAGGCTGAGGTGGGCGATGGATGGGCGCGGCCCCCCCCGCTGGTGAGCGCGTCCATCAGATCGTACAACGCATCGCGCCGATGGCCGAAGCAGGCATACAGGTCGGCGCGGACGGCGCGCAGGTTAAGCGCGGCGCTCATGCTTTCTGCCCGACATAGAGCAGATGGTTCGCCAGGCCCAGGAGGCTCGGGTCGCCGGCCAGACGCACGACGGTGTCCAGCGTCGCGCAATGCGCGTCGGGATCGCCCAGCGCAAGCGCAGCCAGAGGCTCTTGCAGGTCGGGGACGATGCTCTCGGTGGCTAGCAGGGCGCGCGCATCGAAGCCATGCCGTGCGAAGAAGGGCGTGACCTCCTCGGGGCGCACGCCGTAGCCACCGGTGAAGCGCCCAGGGATGTCGTTCTCGAACACACCATCGTCGAGCACGCGCGCCACGAAGGCGGGTGACGCCAGGTGGCGCCGTTCGTCGGGGATAGCCAGCGTGCGGCGCAGGAAGGCATAGCGCGGCATCAGCGCCACGAAGGCGAGGCCTCCTGGCCGCACGACGCGGGCCAACTCGCGGGCGGCGCGATCACGATCGATCGGGTCCGGCAGGTGGTAGAACGGCCCTAGCGACAGGGCCGCGTCGAAAGCGCCGTCGGCCCAGCGCGAGAGGTCGCGGGCGTCGGCCACCGCGATGTCGTCGACGAGCGCGGCCGTCGGGGACGCAGCGACCTTGTCCCGCGCGATGGCGATCAACCGCGGCGAGAGGTCGACCAGGGCGACGCGATGGCCGCGCTCGGCGAGCCAGAGGCTGTAGCGGCCCGGGCCCCCGCCGATGTCCAGCACCCGCGCCCCCTCGGGCAGGTGGACTTCGATCGCCCGACAGGTCACCGCGAACTCTACCGCCCCATCGTCCGGCCGGGTCAACCGCTCCCACTCTCGCTCCCCGAAGCCGTCATAATAGGCACGAACCGCGTCATGTGTAGCCATAGCCATAAGTCATTTGGGTGCGTTTCATTTGAGTAAACCTGCTCAGGCGGCAAGCGGGTGCGGGACGTCGGCGCACGGCTCCAGCACATGGAGATCGAGCGGGGTGGCCGCATCGTCAGGGTAGGGCACGGCGTAGAGCCGCTGGTGACGCTGGCGCCGCCGGAAGGCGTGATAGGCGTCCCAGTCGCCGTT
>JAABUU010001215.1_pt1 | contig 45385 bp, 46 predicted proteins | sample 5559301 | NCBI WGS metagenome assembly JAABUU01 (sample SAMN10711884, study PRJNA513360) | rock metagenome | isolation source: Antarctica rocks | place: Antarctica: Victoria Land, Richard Nunatak white | reverse complement strand
CCGCGGGCGCGGCCGCGGCGGCGCGCGCCGCCGGCCGGGCGAGCAGGCCGCCGCCGGCCGGGCTCCCGCACGCGCCGGCCGGCCGGCCGGCGCCCGCCGCGCAGCCCGCGCGCGCGCCAGTGGCCGCCGGCGCGCCGCGCGGCCACGCGCCGGCCGCGGTCGAGCGCCCGGCCGCCGCCGCGGCGCCCGCCGCGGAGGCGGCACAGCCGGCGGCCAGCTGGGCGGCCAAGGTGTCGGGCGCGCCCGCGCCCGCGCCCGCCGCGCCCGCGCCCGCACCCGCGCCTGCGCCCGCGCCCGCGCCCGCGCCGCCGCCGCCGCCGCCGCCCGCCGGCGCGCCCGCGGCCGCCGAGGCTGCTGGGACCCACGCGCCTGCCGCGCCCGGCTCGGGCGCAGCCAAAGGCGGCGTGCCGCCGGTCCCCGAGGAGGCAACGCGCCTGCGCGGCCTGGTAGCTGAGCTGGCGGGCGCGCTGGAGTCGGAGCGGTCGGAGCGCGGGCGCGAGCGCGCGGCTGCGCAGGGCGAGCGTCGCGCGCTGGCCGCGCTGCTGCAGGAGGCCGGCGCGCGCGAGGCGCTGGCCGTCGCGGCGGCCGTGCAGCGTGAGCGGCTGGCGTTCACCGCGCAGCTGCTGGCGGCAGCCGCGCGCGGCGGCGCCGGCCCACCTGCGCCGCACGCTGGGCGCCCGCCGCGGCTGGCCGATGCGCCCCACAAGGCCCCGCCGCTGCAGGACGCGCTGCCGCGGGGCGGCGCGCCCAGCGGCGCGCTCGCGCCTTGCGGCGGCCTGGCGGGCGCTTCCACAGCCGGCCCGGGCTTTGCTGGTGCCGGCGCCGGCGCGTTTGGCCGCCCGGGCGCATCTGCGCGGCCGCCCACCAGGCCGGACCGCGGCAGCGCGTTTGCATGCGGCGGCTTCCTGCCGCCGCCGCCGCCGCCGCCGCCGCCGCTGGCTCCCCCGCCGCCGCGCGCGCCCCTCGCGTCGTGGGCCACTGCCCGGCCCGCGGCCGCCTTTGGCGCCCCTGCGCCCCGCGCCGCGGGTCACGGCGACGACAGTGGCGCTGCCCCCGTGCCCGCAAGCCCGCCGCTCGCGGCAGGCCTGGCGGAGGGCGCTGCCGGCCTGCGCCGCGCCGGTACCGCGCCCGAGCCGCGCGCGCCGGTCGGCGCCGCGCTGGAGCGCGCGTGGGGCGCCGCCGCGCCGGCGCCCGGCGCGTACACGCTCTTCGGCGGCGGTGGCGGCGCGCCCGCCGCCGCGCCCGGCTTCTCCCTGTTCGGCGGCGAGCGCGGCCGCCTGTTCCAGCCGCTGGTGCAGTAGCTTGCCTGGTCTCCCTCTCTCGCCTGGGCGGCCGCAGCCACTGCACTGCAAGTTCAGTCAGCGCGGTTGGGCGGGGGCAAGCGCGCCCGGCCGCCCAGCGAAGCACCCCCAAGAGAAGGCTTAAGTGGGCCAGCACCGTACGTGGGGAGTTTTGTACACTAGCGCGCCCGCCCGAGCGGACGCCCCGGTTGGGCGCCGCTCGGGCCGGGCCTGTCGTAGGCGAGCCGCGCTGTCTGTAGAGGGCGCGCCCGAGGGCGCCGCCCGTGTGTCCCAAGCAACCCTGTAGCCCGTCGCCGCCTGTACCCCGGGCCGCCGCGCCCCGCCGCGGCCGCCGGTGGGCGCCCTACCCTGTACCTGCTGTGCGCCGCCTGTACCCCGCTGGGCGCACATGCACCGGCGCTGCCACCCCCTGCTGCTGATCTAGAGACACTGCACCAAGCCCTGGCCCCGCCGTGTAGCCTGACCTTTGCGTTGGCGGGGGAGCGCGGGCCGCGCGCCGGTCGGGCGCCTGAGCGCGCCGGGCGCCCCGCGCAACCGCCGCAGCTCGATTGTATGTACACCCCTGGGCCGCCCTGCTGCTGTTTGCTGAAATGGATGATGACAAGGCAGTGAAGAACTGGAAGGCCGCCGAGTGTGCCCCCTGTGTGTTTACCCAGCGTATCCGTTTTCTAGAACGAGGCAGCCGGGCGGAGCCGGCCGCTGAGCCGGGACGGCGGCAAGGCCGCGCGTCCCGCGGTCGGGCGCGGCGCCGCGCCGGCAGAAACGCTTGCATGGTGCCTCGCGTGCCGTCTATAACGTGCTTATAGACCGGGGCCCCGGCGCCCCGGTGGTGTATTTTCCGCATTGTGGTGAGGCCGGCAAGAGCATGAGCAGACGAGTATTCAGGAGCGCGTGTAACGAGCTAGGACGCAACCCGTGCCCCATCCCGGCCGCGCGTCGCCACTGGCCCCGCCATGGTCAGCAAAGCCTTGCCACTGCTTGAGAGGCCCTTGGTTCGTGTGTGAGGCGGATGAGGCGGCTGCAAGCATGCAGCGCAAACGAGCCGTCGGCGGACATATGGGTGCTGTGCGCTTTTCTGTGGTGCGGGATAGGCGTCGCATCAGCAGAACAGCTTCACAGGTCTTTCCAGCATGCGCGCGCTCCTGCGATGACAGTGCAGCAGGCGAGAGAAGGCATTGGCACTTGCGCAGATTACATTGTCCTATCCACGCCGACCTGCCGGCTGCAAGGTGCGCTGCCGGAGCTGCAGACCTACAGCAGACACAACGCCGGCCCCGCAGCGCGTTTGTGTACACTCGATTGACTATGGGCGCCACGGTTAAAAGGGACCCACTCCGCAGTTCTGGAGCATGCTTTCCTGCCGACCCGGCCGCCACTCGGCGCCGCCCCGCACAGCCAAACCCCCCTGCGCAGGCAGACCCCCCACCCCCTGCGCAGGCCTACCGCCGCCACAGTGGCTGCTCGCCCGCGACCACCGTGTCGGGCGCCGCGAGGTCCGCCAGGCCCGGCGGGCGCGGGTCGGCCAGCACCAGCGCCGGCGCCCCCACGCCCGCGCCGCCGCCCGCGCCGGCGGCGGCGGCCGCCTCGCGCTCGGCGCGGTAGTGGCGCGCCAGGCGCAGCAGGCCGTAGACGGCGAGCGCGCCCGCCGTGCCGGCGGCTGTGTACAGCAGCGCGCGCCGCAGCATGCGCCGGTACTGCCGCGCCGCCTGCGCCGCGCCGCGCGCGCGATTAGCGACCCCGGCGGGGCAGGGCAGGGTCAGCCGCGCCGCCGACCCGCCTCGGGACTGCGCGACGGGGGCATGCGCGCCCGCCCCGCCCATACAGGGGCGGCGCGCTGCTGCATGCAGGTCACCACCTTGTGAGCCCGGCACTGCAGGCGCGCAGCGGGGGCGCCTTGCGTGCGCCGGCGCCGGCCGCGCGGCGCGCGCGCCTTGAGCGAGGCAGTGAGCGGGATGGGCAGGTCGCGCTCGGGCTGCTCCAGCGCGGCCAGCAGCGCGCCAGCCAGCCGCCGGCCGGGCGCCTCGCGGCGCGCCACGCCCAGCGGCAGCGGCAGGCCCAGCTCCGCGCACACGCCGGCCGCCTCGCCCTCCACCTCCTGCGCGGCCGGGCGGGGGGTATAGGGCGCGCAGGCGGCACGCGCCGGCGCTCCGGCCGCGACGGGGCGAGCGCGCGCCGGCCAAGCGAAGCGTGTGAACCCCCGCGGCCACCGCTGCCTCGGCGCAGCGCGCCCCGCTCGCGGCGTGGCGGCGCGGCGCTGCCGCGCGAGCTCGCGGGCCGCATGTGCTTGTCTTCGCGCGGCGGGCTGCTGTGGGCAGCGCAGGGCGGGGGGGGGCGCGCCGGCGCCATGCCTAGGTCGTCCTTGGCGGCTAGCAGCAGCGTGGGCAGCACATCGCCCGACGCGGACGCCACGCGCGCCAGCAGCGCCGCCGCCGCGCGCAGCGACCCCAGCACGCCTGGCGCGGCCGCCGCGCCCCGCGCGCGTCAGCCCCGAGCACTGCGCCCCGAGCGCCGCCCGCGCGGGCCTCGCGGCCTCGGACCCGGCCCTCAGCCGCCTGGCATGTGCAGGCCGGCAAACGCGCCGCCCCAGCGGCAGGCGCGCATGGCTGGCTGCCCAGCGCCGGGAGGCGGCCCAGCGCGCGCACCGCTGTCAAAGACGAAGACGGCCAGGTCGTACGGCGCGAGCGCATCCGCGGGCGACGCCGCGGCCAGCAGGCGCTTGGACCCGGCGCCGTCCAGCTCGCGGATGACCAGCGTCGCCAGCGAGCCTGGCGCATCAGCGCGGGTAGGGGGTAGGTAGGGTAGTGTAAAAGTAAGACGTCGCCGCATGCGCCGATGCGGGGCAGCCGCCTGCGCGCGCGTGTGTGTGCCCGGCCAGGCTGCATGTTGCGCCCCCGTGCCAGCCCGCGCAGCTGCGGCGGCAGGCGGACCATGGCAGCGCCCGTCGCATTTCACTGCAGAGCATTGCGTGGCTCAGGCACACGCGCCACTGCGGCACCGCTGCAGCTCAATCACCCGCAGCAGGCCCCTCCCGGCGGCGATCTTGCTCTGCAACATAGGGTATGTAGGTTGAGGGCGGGGCGGGGCGCGCGGGCGCGCACGGTCGCGCTCGCGCTCGACCTGCGCCAGCGCGGTCAGCGGCGCCGCCGCCGCGCCGGCCGGCAGCCGCGAGCCCGCCAGCGCCTGCAGCAGCTCCGACTTGCCCGCGCCGCCCGCGCCAAAGACGAGCACCTGCGCGCCCAGGACAGCGCTGGATTGGGCTCGCCCGGGCCGGGCGCGATCCGCGCCGCCGGCGCATGCCCGGCATCCGGTGGCGGCGCTCGGGCAGCCGCACCACGGGCGCGCCCGCGCCGGGAACAGCAACAGGGTGTACTTCAGTAGCCGTGCCCAGGACAGCGACAGGGTCGGGGTCAGGCGCCGCGCCTGGAACAGCGAGCGCGCGGGCCCGGCGGGCAGGCCGCGCTCGGCGCGCCGCGGCCGGCTGGGCGCCAGCAGCGCGCCCGGCTCGCCCGCGTAGCCCAGCAGCAGCATGTGCTCCAGCGCGCGGCGCGGGTCGTCCGCCGCCAGCGCCGCCCAGAGCGCGAGCCAGCTGCGCAGCGGCAGCCCGCCGCCCGCGCGCAGCTCCACCAGCGGGCCGCCCGCCGCCGGCCGCGCCCACGGCCTGCAGCCGGGTGCGCGCTCAGCCCTCACCCATCAGACGCCGGCCGCCGGCGCGGGCGCGCCCGGCGCGTGCCGGCAGCCTCGCGCCCGCCCTGCCGAGCGGCTTGGCTCGCCCGCCGGGCACGGTCGCCGGTGAGGCGCCCGCTTGCAACCAGGCTCGCTGCTGGCCAGAGGAAGCGCAGCAAGAGCATCGCCCCCGGCCGCACGGCGCCCCCGTGTGCGGGGCTATGAGGGACCGCCTGTCGGGGGCGCGGCGGGGCGGCGCACGCGGCGGGCGCGGTGGAGAAGAGCTCGTCGACCTCGCCCGGCGTCAGCGCGCCGTCCGCGTCGCGGTCCGCGCGCTGGAACGCGGCCGCCAGGAACGCGCGCGCCGCCTCCGTCAGCTCCACCACCTGCGGGGGCAACACCCTGAACACACCCTGAACGACACCCTGACAGGGCTGGAACGCGGCCGCCAGGAATGCGCACGCCGCCTCCGTCAGCTCCACCACCTGCGCGGCCGCGCGGGCGGCGCCCTGGGCGGTGCCCTGACGGGGCTGGAGCATCGCCGACTCCGCTGGCGCACTGCGCGGCGGCGCGCGCTGCGTCGCCCCCCGGCGGCGACCACACACTAGAGACCCTGTGCGCCTCGAGGGGTCGGCGGCCGTCGACCTGCCGCCCGCGCGGCGCGTGCCCACGGGAGCGCGGGCGCCGTGCAGACGCCGCCCGCGTGGCGCGGGGTGCCGGCGACGCGAAGCGCGGCACGCCGCGCGCTGCGCGGCGGCCGGGGCCGCGCCTGGTCGGGCGCGCGCGGCGCGTCGGCCGGCACGAGCACGGAGGCGGACAGGTGCAGCGTGTTGTCGTAGCCGAACTTGCGCAGCACGGCCCACGTGGTCTCCAGGCGCCCGCGCTCGATGAACAGCGCGTGCAGGAAGAGGAAGCCCGGCAGCGTCAGGCCGGCCGGCGTCACGCCGCGCAGCTCGCCCTGCGCGCGCCCCGCGCGCGCATCAGCGGCGCGCCGCCCGCCGCGCCGCGCCGCGCGCGCGCCGCCCCGCCCGGCGCCGCGCCAGCGCGCAGCTGCGCGAGCCTACGCCGCCGAGCGCCGCCGGCCAGCACTGCTGGCAGCCCCGCGCGGGCAGGCGTAGCGCCCGGGCCTCGCCCGGCGCGCGCACGCCTCGGCGCAGGCTCCGCGACGGGCAGCGCCACGCAGCCAAGCGCGGCCGCCTCATGCCGCGGCCCGGGCGGCGCCGTGCAGCCAAGCGCACAGGGTTAGGGTGAGGCCAACCCCAGCCCCGGGCGCGCGCCTCCTTCATCTTGTCGGACACGACGCGCTTGACGCCCGCCAGCTCCTCCGGCTGCAGCGGCGCCGCGAAGCAGCGCACCTGGAACGCATTGAGCTCCGCGTCGCTCAGCGCGCCGTCCTGCGCGCCCGCATGCATAACCCCGCTGAGGGCGGCTGGTCGCACGGCCTGGCGGTGGTACGGCGCGGCGTGCGGGGCGTCCGCGGCGCGGCCGCCACAGCGGGCAGCGCGCGGCGGGCGCCGCCGTCGCCCGGGCGAGCCCGACGAGTCAGCGGCAGCAGCGCAAGCGGCAACCCGTCCCCGTGCGCGGCAGCGGCTGCGTCGCGCCACGCTGCCCCCGCACACCGCGCCCCCGCGCGCGGGCGCGGCGGGCCGGGCGGGCGCGGGCGGGGCGCGCGCGGCGCGCCTGGTCGGTGTCGCACATGAGGAAGATGCGCTTGAGCGCCTTGACGCACAGCGGCGTCAGCGCGCCCTGCCCGCCCTGCGCCGTCGCGTCGAACAGCGGCCCCGTGGGGTGCACGACCGCCTTCAGCGCGTAGTAGAACACCTCGCCCACGAACACCAGCTTCTCCGCGCTGCACTCCAGGCAGGTCTCGATCTCCTTGCAGTCGCGCATGACGGGCACCACCGCCTGCGCGCGCAGCCATCGCGCTGAACCGCGCGCGGCGGCGCAGGCACCACCGTCTGCTCGTGCGGGCGCCGCGCTGGGCCGCACGCCCGGCGTCGCAGTGCGCGGGGCCGCAGGTTGTGGCATGCCCTGCTGCGCGATGCATGCGCTCGATTGCGGCCTCAGCGCAGGCTGCGGGAGCCCGTGTGCTTCTGCGTGGGCCTGCCGTGAGCGCGCGAGGGGGCCGCGCGGGCGGCCGGGCGCACATCCTGCAGCGCGGCGCGCTCCTCGGCGGGCTTGATGTCGTTCTTGCAGCCGACCAGGATGATGGGCACGCGCACGTTCAGCCGCCGCAGCTCCGGCAGCCAGTGCGTGCGCACGCGCTGCAGCGTCTTTGGTTGACCTGGCGCGGCGCGCGCCGGCACACTCACGCCCGCTTCGGCTCAGCTTGACTGGCAGCGAGCGGGGCGCCGCCGGCGCGCCGCACCCGTGTCGAAGGCCAGCACGATCACGTCCGCCTGCGTGCAGGCGGCCTCGAGCGCGGGCCGGTCCTCCGGGCGCGAGAGCGTGTCGATGATGAGGATGGGCACGCCCTCGGGCGTGGAGTCCGCAGACAGGCGCGTGGGCGGCAGCACGGGCGGCGGGTGGTCCGGGAACGTCTCCGTCGCAGCCGCGGTGATGAGCGAGGTCTTGCCGACGCCTGGGTCGCCGATGACGGCGATCTTAACCTCCTCCCGGTCCATGGCGCCTGCGCAGCCGGGCGAGGATGCGCCCCAGGTCAGCCAGAGCATGTCAGCAGCGAATGCCGCTGCCGTGGCAGGCACCCTATAGGGTGTTTCCTTACGCTTGCTCCAGAGTGTGGTGCTTGCGTACGAAAGCACTGGACGGGGCTGCCCTGACCTTCCCTAAGCGTGTCTGACACAAGGAGTGTGCCAGGCAGCGGCTCAGCGGCTGAAAGCGCGCGTATTACCTCAGCGTGCTGTGTGTGCGCCTGCGGCGGCACTGGTCATGGGGCGCGTGCAGGGCCTGGAGCCCAAGGACCCGCACAAGGTGTGGGAAGTCGTAACTCTGAAGAAGAAGGATGACGCCACGGTGCGCCTCGCCACCTCGCGAGGCGCCAAGCACGCGCTCGCTGTCTCTGCTGCGGCAGAGGTGTGCCGTGTGTGCCTGCTCATGCTCTTGCTGCGCCGTGCGTGCGTTGCCAAAGCACATGAGCGAAGCGGCGCCGGCGGGGCGCGGCAGCCCTGGTGACCTGTCACTGCTAAAACAGAGGCGACAGGGTGTCACCATGCCCTGGCGCTGGTTGTTGCGTGAGGGCGTACAGTCTGGACTGCCTGCCTGCTTTTGCGTCCGAGCTGCCGCCGCCGAGCCTTGACGCCGCGCCGGGTGGGCGGCGCAGGCGCGGAAGCTGCTGGAGCAGGTCACGCGGCAGGTGCAGCCGGTGATGCGGAAGCACGCCTGGCGCGTGCCGCTCGTCACAGAGTTCTTCCCGCAGAACCCCGCGCTGCTGGTGCGCGGCCGCCCGGCCCCGCGCCGCAGCACGGCGCGCGCAGGGCGCCCGCAAGCGCGTCGCCCTGCCGGCGCGCGCAGGGCCTCAACGTGAACGGCGGGCAGGTCATCAAGCTGCGCCTGCGCCGCGCCGGGGACGGGAGCTTTCTGCACTACGAGGCGGTGCGCGCTGCTGCGGCTCCAGAGCCTGGTGCCACACGCCTTGGCAGGACTGTGCCGCTGCGGGCCGCGGCACCTCAGTCCTTGTCTGCACACAGGCAAACACTCGATGCAGGCATGCAGGCCCGGCGCCCTGGGCTGCCTGCTGTGGTGCCGTGCGCGGCCCGGACGCACGCGACCCCGATGCCGCGCGCAGGTGCTAGGGACTATGCTGCATGAGCTCTGCCACAACGAGCACGGCCCGCACAACGCGGCCTTCTACAAGCTGTTAGACGAGATTACGGCGGTGCGGCGCACGTTCGGCCCGCGGCATCCCACCGCGCGCGCGCGCTGGCCTGCGCATGAGGCGGCTCCGCGCGCGGGCGCGCAGGAGTGCGACGACTACATCTCGCGCGGCATCGCCGGCAGCGGCGCCGGGTTCGACGCGGCCTCCGCCGGCCGCCTGGGCGGCGCCGGCTTCGGCGCGCACAACCCCGACCCCAGCCAGCTGCGCGAGCGCATGCTCAAGGCGCGCGCCGGCGGCCTGCGCGCGCGCAGCGCCAGCACTTGCTCGCTCCGTGCTGTTTCCTGGCGATGCGGGGCACGCCGCAGCGGCCGCTGGGCATGCCCGGCGCGAGCCCGCGGCGCCTGAGCATGGGCTGGGGCGCGCAGGCCGCGGCCGCGCGCGCGCGCACCGGCGCGCTCATGAGCAGCGGCCCGCGGCGGCTGGGCGGCGCGCTGGTCAGCCTGGCGCCGGCGCAGGTGCGACCCGGCACAGAGAGTTGAGGCGAACAGGGTGCCCTGTGAAGCGCATGTGTATTGTGCCACAGGCACTGCGCTGGCGCGCTGTGCGCCGGCAGGTCTGCGGAGCGGCGCGCTCGCTGTCATCCGTGGCCAGCCCTCACGTGCGCCCTGGACGGGCGCAGGCCGCCGCGGCGGCGGCGGAGCGCCGCGCGCGCGACAACGAGTGGTGCCCCTGCGGCGACCACGCCGGCGGCCTGTCTGCAGAGGACGCCGTCATAGTGGAGAATGAGTCGACGCCCGCGCCCGCGCGCCACGGCAGCGCGCCCGCGCCCGGGCTCCGAGTACTTCAGCGACCGGCGCGCGCTACCGGCGGCGCGGCCGGCGGCGCGGCCGGCCCATCGGGCGACATCCTGGACCTCACCCTGTCGGACGACGACGATGGCGCGGCGCCGGCGCGCGGTGCGGCTGCCAGCGGCGCCGGCCGCGCCGCGCCGTGCGTGCCAGGCGCGCAGGCCGGCGCGGCGGCAGCGGCGGCGCAGCACGCGACCAAGCGGGCGCGCGCGGGCGGCCTGCCGGGCGGCGGGGGCGACGCCGAGAAGGCCAGGGGGGGTGCGGCGGCGGGCGTCATCCGGCTGGACGCCTTCTCGGACGGCGGCGCGGGTGCGGCGCCTGCACTGGGGCGCTCGAGCGGCAAGCCTGCAGTAAGCCTTCGCCGCTGCCGAGAACACGAACATGCCGTAGGGATGAGCCATGCATGAGGTACATCGAGACTTGCAGCACGTGAGGGTGATCCATGACGCGTTGCGCGCGCAGGAGCCTCCGACCCGGCGCAGCTCGGCGCCGCGGACGCGGCTGGTGCAGGGTCGGCACGGTGCGCACAAGTGCGCGCGCACCCCTTGGCTGGGATGCGCTTTACATGTGTGCGTGGTGCAGTGCTTACTCAAGCAGAGCGCTGCGCGCCCTGCTGACGCCGACGTGTGCGCTGTGGTGCGCAGGCGCAGCACGGGCGAAGGGCGGCTGTGGCGCTGCCCAGCGTGCACGCTCGTCAACGCGCGCGCCGCGGCCCTGTGCGCGGCGTGCGCGGCGCCCGCGCCAGCAGCGGGCGCCGACGCCCTCCCCAGCGGGGAAGTTTCCAAGAGGGGGAGCGTGGCCGCCCCTGCGGCTGCGCCCGCAGCCACGTCAGGCGGCCCGGGCGGCCAGGCGGGCCGGGCGGCGCTGGGCGCGCTCGCCGCCGGGGGCGCCTGGGCGTGCCGCTTCTGCACGCTGCACAACGCGGGCGGCGCGGAGCGCTGCGGCGCGTGCGACCAGTGGCGCTACGCCAGCGGCCTGCCGATGCCCGCGCTCGCTGGCGACCTGGTGTTGTGAGGCCTGAAGCGCCGGGGCGCCGGCCGGGGCGGTGCATGGGGTTGCATGTACCTGTATCAACTGCTGCTTGTCCACCCTGCCTGTACATGCTCAAGCGCTGTTATCCTGTCTGGGTCTCGGTGTAGGTGAGGGAAATTACCTCGATGCAGTGCAGACCAGCCCCCCATCCCCTCCTCCCCAGGCCGAAACTTAGAGACATCTCTGCCTTTTAGGCTGGTTTTTTATATATAGGCATCTCCGACACCTGCATGCCCTTGCTTTTGCAACACACTTCGTGGCCGATGCCCCTCTTCAGCTAGTGCTGGCTGAAAGGCTGCTAGAGGCTCCACCGCAGCAGGGCAATGGGCTGCATCGTGCACGCGCGCATGCTGCAGCACACAGACCACTCGCAACATGCTTTAGGTCCTGATTGCACTCCGGCGCCGTAAGCGGGTTGCACCAGAAGTGCACTCTCTGCTCAAGTGCTAGCGATATGAGGTCGCGCTTGGCGTGTGCTGGGGCAGCTCGGCGCGGCCTCCGCCCGTGCCTCGTCCTCCTGGCGCTGTGCCTGGTCCACGGCGCAGCCAGTGACGCGAGCGCTTTGGTGTGCAAGAGCCAGGTACTACTTCTGTGGTGGTGATGTAGCGTCCGGGACGCCGTTCTGTGCACGTGGCTCAGCACGAGGTGTGCTGAAGCGGCCTGGCCGCCCGCGCACAGGGCGCCCTGCGGCTGGACGCGCCCCTGCAGCAGCCCGCCTGGCAGCCCGAGGCCCTGCCCTTCTGCACGCAGTTCTCCAGGTGCACCTGCTGCAACGTGACGCACGCGGCCGCGCTCAGCCGCGGCTTGAGAGCGGCGCTGGCCGACGACGCGCTCTCGGCGGGCTGCAAGGCGATCGTCACGCGCCTCGCGTGCCGGTGCGGCCCGCGCGGTCGCCGAGCAGAGCTTGGGCCATCTAGAGCAGGGCGCGGGGGCGAGCGCAGCACCGTACGCGCGCAGCGTGTGCGACCCCCTGGTCGGCGTCGGCCTGCGACCCGCGGTGTGCGGCAGCCTGTGCGACGAGTGGCGCGCCGCCTGCCGCGACGACTTCTTCGAGTGGCACCGCGAGGAGCTGGTGCCCTGCAGGTGCGCGCGCCTGCGCCACCGCGCTCTGCCGGCGCTGCTGGGCATGCGCCGCCCTCGGGTGCGTGCACCCCTCGTGCCGGGGCGTGCACGGCGGCCCTTGCGGGAGCGTGCACGTGACCGGCGGCGCCGCCGCGCGCCGGCAGCGTGGAGGCGCAGCGCGCGCTGGTGTGCCAGCGCCTGGGCGACCTGTCGCGCTCGGGCGCCGAGCTGTGCGCGCGCGCCGGCCTGGCGGCGGCGGCCGCGGGCTGCTACGACGGCCGGCCGCCGCGGCCGCTGGAAAGCTGCCGGACGCCGCCGGCGCGCGCGCGCAGGCGCGCGCCCGCCGGCCCGCCCGCCGGCCGCGCCGCCGCCTGGCTGTCTGCGGACCGCCTGCTGGTTGCGGCCGGCGCAGCGGGGCTGTTCCTGGCCTGGCGGGCGGCGGCGCGGCGGCGCGGGCCGGGCGTGCGCTCGCCGCGGGCGCCGGCGGCGCTGCCGTGGGGCGCGGACGCGCGCTTCCCGGGCGGCCCCCGCTTCCTGAACGAGTAGGACTTCGGGCGGCTGCGGCCTGGCTCGGGAGCTTCTCGGCGGCTCCGACCCTGTTATCGTTACATGCTGCGCACGACCGGTGCCAGCTTTGTGTCAGGCGCATGCTTGCAAAGGCGCTGACATTTACTGCACCGCCCGCTACTCGTACGCTGCATAGCTCGGCGCCCGCTGGTCAGAGGGAAACAAATTCTGCACGCGCACAAGCAGGAGACAGGGTACACGCTGCAACAGCTTGGTCTGCAGGCAGGCGTGGGGACGCTGGCGGACACACGTGTCCACCCCCAACTTGCTCGTCCGCAGCCTGCAGAGGTTGTGAGCTCCTGCAGCCTGCCGAAGCGCCGTCGCTGCTGCCACCCAGTGGCACACTGGCAGCGGAGGCTGCCGCGCAGCAGGCGGCCGGCAGGCTACTTCTTGCCGAGGCTGGTGTGCAGCTTGAGCTCGGCCTCCCCCTCCTCGTCGGGCGCCTCGCCCGCCTTCAGCTCCTCCTCACTCTGCACGCCCCCCGGGCGCTGAGTGCGGCCGCCGCACCGGCGGAGGCAGCGCGCAAGCCAAGCGGGCCGGGACGTAGCGTGCACAGCAGCGCCGCGCACCTGGTGTGGAAAGTTCTCGGCGTCCTGGACCACACACAGGCAAGCCAGTCAGCTCGGGACGCTGTGCGGCCTCAGGCGGGCAGGTGCGTGCATAGAGCACGCCCGTCCATCAGCGTTAGCCATACCTGCGGGATGGAGGGCTGCAGCGCAGGCGCGTTGGGGTCGTTGTTGGCGTCTGTGCGCCGCGCAGGTCGCTCAGCGTGCGGCAGCTTTCGCGGGACCTAGCATTGACGCATGTGTGTGCCTGCAAAAGCTGGTGCCGGCAATATTATTTAAGTGCACCACACCTGCTGCGGCATTAGCCTCCGCCGCGGCATCGGCCGGGTCTGCGGCAGGCTTCTCACGTTCGCTCGAGGCGCAGCGCACCTGCCTCCCCGCCCTGGCCCGCAGCCGTTGGCAGACCACGGTTCGCAGCATACTGATGCCGCACCAGGTAAGCACCTCCGCAGATTGCGTTGCGCAACTCAATTGGCCTTGCCAAGGCAAGTTGGGACGCTGACTTGGAAAACCTATTAGGCTTCCGCTGAAGAGCAAGAAGGTACCCACTTACCACAGCCCGGACAAATCCCCCTTCCAGGCCAGAGCCCGCAGAGCGCCGAGCCCTGTCCCGATGCTGAGCGCTGGGCGGCTGCCGCAGCGCACGCCGTTGCGCGGTGGGCGCCGGCAGCAACCTGTGCGCCTGCCGCCCCCCCGCAGCAGCTCCAACGGTGCGCCAGGACCGCTCGGCCCTTGCAGCCCTGCTCTGCGCGCCAGGCAGGCAGCGCCAGAGCTGCGAGCGGCGCCGCGCAGGCGTCGGCCCGCCGCGGGCGCCGGACGCGAGCGACGAGTGGCGCACGTCCGGCTTCACGCAGTACCTGGCCAACACCACGGACGAGTTCTGCTGGGAGCTCTCGGTGCGGCCCTGCGCGGGGCCTGCGCGGCGAGCGCGCCGCGCCTCCCCTGCCGCCGCCAGGAGGGCGGCCACCCGCGTGTGCCGCGGGGGACAGGAGACGGAGCGGCGGCAGTCGATAAGCCGGGGCAAGCCCTCCGCGGTCACGGCCAACAACCCCGTGTGGAAGGCGATGCTGTGCGCCCCGCCGCGCGCCGCCGCGCCCGCGCCCGTGCTGTCGCGGCGACGCGGAGTACTGTGTAGTGTATGCTATGCACGGCGGGGGGGCGGGGCCCGGCCGGCGCCGAGGCGCCTGCGGCGCGGCAGGCGGGAGGCCGCGCGGGACGCGCGCGAGGAGCCGCTGCTCAGCAGCTTCCTGTACGCCGCGCTGCTGAGCCACGACACGTTCGAGCGCTCGCTGGCGTTCGTGCTCGCCAACCGCCTCTCCGACCCCACCCTGCTGGCCACGGCGCGCCGGCGCCCCCGCCCGCCCGCAGCCGCGCAGGGCCCGCGCACGCCGCCCCCGCCGGCGCCGCCGCCTGCGACGGACGCGCGAGCGTCTCTCCGTCGCCGCGCGCAGGAGCTCATGTCGATCTTCTACGAGGTGCTCAAGGAGAACGACCCGCTGGTGGAGGCCGCGCTGGCCGACATCATCGCCTACCGCGAGCGGGCGCGCTCCGGCCCTGCCATGCCCTGCCCCATGCAAGGCGCCAGCCGCTGTCGGCCGCTCCCGGCGGCGCACCTGGCGCTGCAGCCCGCCGCCCCGCTCTGCTGCAGCGCGGACGAGCCAAAGAGCCTGTGCGCGGCGGCAGGACCCGGCGTGCGACAAGTACTCGTCGGCGCTGCTGTACTACAAGGGCTACCACGCCGTGCAGGCGCGGCGCCCGCGGCGCGCCGCCGGTCGTGCTGCAGGTGTCCTGCGCTGTGCTGCAGGCGTTCTGCGCTGGCCGCCGCCGCTCTGCCTGGCGACCGAGCCCTGGCGTGCTTCGCCTGCATGCCCAGCTGTGGGCGGCCGGCGCAGGTGCACCGCATCGCGCACCAGCTGTGGCTGCGCGGCCAGAAGGTTATGGCGCGCGCGCTGCAGAGCCGCATCAGGTGCCCCCGCCCCCCCGCGCCGGAAAAATCGCGGGCTCCTGCTGCGCTTGGTGGCAGCAGCAGCCTCTGCGGGCTGCTGCTGCGTTTGGCAGCGAGCACCTTGACAGCCCCCCCCCTCCATGCAGCGGGGCCGAGAGGCTGACGGCCCGCGCTGGCGCGCAGCGAGGTGTTTGCGGTGGACATCCACCCCGCGGCCACGCTCGGCAAGGGCCTGCTGCTGGACCACGCGACGGGCGTGGTGGTCGGTGCGCGCGCGCGCCCGCCCCCGCCCGCCCCGCGCCGCCCGCGCGCGGCGCCTGGCGCGCGCCTTGGGCTCCGGAGAGCGGCGCCGCCCCGCCGGCCACGCGCCTGCCGCCGCGCTCCCCGCCTGGCGATGCGCTGCTCCCAGCGCACATGAGAGCCTCCGGCGATTAAGGACGTCCTGCTCCTGGGTGAGGAATCCTACCGTAACCCTACCCTAACCTATGAGGTGGGCGCGCAGGCGAGACCGCGGTCATTGGCAACAACGTGTCCATCATGCAGAATGTCACGCTGGGCGGTGCGCACCCGCGCGCGCGCGCGCGCCCCCCCGCCCCGGCGTGCGCGCCTGCGCCCACCCGCGCGGCCGCGCAGGCACGGGCAAGGACACCGGCGACCGCCACCCCAAGGTCATGGACAACGTGCTCATCGGCGCCTGCGCGACCGTGCTCGGCTACATCACCATCGGCAAGGGCGCCCAGGCGCGCGCCCGGCCGCACCCCGCCCCGATCGGCGGCCCGGCGGGCGCCCGACCTCCGCCGCTCGTTGGCACCGCCGCGCGTGCGCAGTGCGCCTGCTGCGCCGCGCAGGTGGCGGCGGGCTCGCTGGTGCTGAAGGACGTCGCGCCGCGCACGATGGTCGCTGGGTCGCCGGCCAAGGTCGTGGGCACCGTCCAGGGTGCGGCGCCGCCCTGCCGCGGCGCCTCCCGGGGCCGCCCGCGCGCGCCCACCCTGCTTCCGCAGCGGCTCGGGCAGCGCTCGCGTGTGTGGCGCTCCTGCTGTGCGCCCCGGACGCGCGGCGGGACCGCCCGGCCTCGCTGTCGGAAGCGGCGGCCTGGCGCGCCGCCCCTGGCCCCCAGGGGCGCGCACTGTGCGCGCCGCAGGCAACCCGGCGCAGGGCATGCACCAGTGGCTGAAGCGCGTGGACAAGCACGACGACATGTGCGACGAGTGGGAGGACCGGCTGCGCGAGTCGGAGACCGCGCGCCGCCCGCCCGCCGCCGCCGCCCCCGAGCCCGCCGCCGCCCCCGAGCCCGCCGCCTCTGCCCGCCGCGGCGCCGGCGCAGCCGGCGCCGCGCCGGCCGCGGCGGACAAGCCGCGCGCCGCCCCCGCTCAGGCCACCGGCGGCAACGGTGCCGCGCCGGGCGCGGCCGGCGCACGCGCGGGCGCCCCGCCGCCGGCATCCGCGGAGCAGGGGGCCGCCGGCGGCAACGGTGTTGCGCGGGGCGCAGCTGGCGCTGGCGCGGGCGCCCCGCCGCCGGCGTCCGCGAAACAGGGGGCTGCCGGCGGCAACGGCGTCGCGCCGGGCGCAGCCGGCGCTGGCGCGGGCGCCCCGCCGCCGGCGTCCGCGGAGCAGGGGGCTGCCGGCGGCAACGGCGTCGCGCTGGGCGCAGCCGGCGCTGGCGCGAGCGCCCCGCCGCCGGCGCGCGCGGAGCAGGGGCCCGCCGGCAGCGGCAGGGCCGGCAGCGCCGGCGCGACCAGCAGTGTGCAGCCGCCGCCGCCTCCGCACGCGAGCGGCAGGCATCCCGGCGGCGAGCAGCGCAAGAAGCCGCCGGAGCGGGTGCGCGAACCGCGGCGGGAGACCCCGCAAAGGGTTGGGTCACCTTGCACCTATTTTGCGCGGTGATTGTGGCCCTGTTTGCGTCGGCGCGCAGGGCTGCGTAGCGCTGTAGCGCGTGCTGTGCGGGCTGTGCGGGACGGGCATCTGCACCCCTGTATAATACCAGGGGCGATGCCCGGCTGGCGGCGTGCAGGCGGACATGCGCCAGGCGCCCGCGCCCTGGAAGCCGCCCGCGCGGCCGAAGGCCGAGCCTGCGCCCGACATCGACTACATCATCTGAGGCCGCTGTTTTCTGCTCGTAGCGGGTTGTGGCAGAAGTTTTTCACCGACGGTGGGCGATACAGTGATGTGCACACCTTTGCATGTCTACTGCATTGCCTGAACGGGGCTGAAACTGCCAGTGTCGAGCGCCATCAGCATGGAGCCCCACCTGTGCATGCTGAAAGAGGAAGGGGCCCCCTCGTCCCCAGGTTGCACGTATACGGTCGGCTACAGCGGGGTGCACGTGTGAAACTCGCGCTCTGGAGTTGGCTCACCTCGTAATAAAAACTTGAGCGCGAACCAGCAGTGCACCTCAGCTGGGAGTGCTGGCCAGGATGGCGGCTCCGCAGATACCCGTGACAATGCTCAGTGGCTTCCTTGGTGCTGGAAAAACCACGTTGCTCCGCTACCTGCTGGAGAACACATCGCTGAAGGTCGGCTGCATCGTCAACGACGTGGCCGGGGTGAACATCGACGCCAAGCTAATCCGCAACGACCGCAACCGCGACCGCAGCGGCGGCATCAACACCACCTCCGACCTGGCCGACACCATCGAGCTCGCCAACGGCTGCGCATGTGGGTCCCCGTTTAGCCCCACTGCCGGGATCGTGTGAGGTGCGCTGAGTAACATTCTTCCACAGAAAGGATGCGGCGCACGTGCGAGCTGTGTGGCGGTTCGGCGCACAGGCTGCAGCATCCAGGACGAGCTGTTCGCGTCGTTCGAGCAGCTGCTGGCGCTGGCTGACAGCAAGGGGGCTACGTACGACCGGTGCGCGCCCCCTTCGTCCCACGCATCACGGAGCCGGACAGCCGCGTGGCAGCTGCAGGCTGTGAAAGTTGGAGTCTCTAGCGGTCCGGACCTGCAGGTCACGGCGCCATGTTTATGGTTGTGAGAGTGCGTGGCTGAGGGGGCGTGGTGACGCCGCACCAGGTTTGTCCTGGAGAACTCGGGCGTCGCCGAGCCGCAGAACATCAGGGAGAAGTTCGCAGAGGCCATCGCCGCGGGGCACCCGCTGATGGCGCGCATCTCGCTCGACACCATGGTCACCATCGTCGACTCGAGCTCCTTTATCAAGGACTACGCCTCGCGCGTCGCGCTGGCCGCCCGGCCCGACCTCGGCGAGGGCGGCAACCTGCGCCCCGTCGTCGACCTGCTGGTCGAGCAGATCGAGTGCGCGCCTACTGCGCCTTGCACTTTGGTGTGTAACACGTCGCTGCCTCCGTGAGTGCATGAGGACAGTGTTTGCAGCACCCTCATGACCGTGCCTGCCTGCTTAGCTTCGAAGCTTAGCTTTGCGCCTCCGTGCTCGGGCGGCAGGTGCGCAGACTTTGTGCTGCTGAACAAGACGGACATGCTCGCCGAGCGCCAGCTCGACAGCCTGGCCGCCATCGTGGCGTCGCTCAACCCGCTCGCCAAGGTGCTTGACGCCTGCGCCCGCGCCTGCCAGCGCCGTGCTGCAGCGCATATTGCCCAACATGCCACGCGCCTGCCCACCCCAAGCCAGACAAGCCAAGTCAGGGGGCGGCCGGGACTCGGCGCGCGCTCTGTCCGCGCCGCACGGGGGCTGACCGGCGCGGGCCTGCGGCGGCGGCGCAGGTCCTGGCGTGCGAGCAGGCGCGGGTGGACATCCCGACAGTCTTCGGGCCGCAGGTGCGGCCCGCGCGACCGGCGCGCGCGCGCACCTCGCGCACGCCGCCGCCCCGGCGTGCCCGCCGGGCGCGGCACTGCATGCTGACGCGCGACGCGGCGCAGGCGCGCGGGCTGGTGGCGCACCTGAACATCGAGGGCCAGCACCGCGGGGCGGTCGCCGCCGCGCGTGCCGCGGCTGCCGACGACCAGGCCCGCCCCGCCTGCGGGCCTTGCCCACGTGAGTAATGGCACGGCCACTATGTTCCTGTGACCAGCGAGGCGCAGTCGCTGGCGCGGACGGCGGCGGATGAGCAAGCGCGCGGGCGCGCAGGCGGACGAGGACTGCGAGCAGTGCGCGTCAGAGGGCGTGGACCACGCGGCCGAGCATGCGCACGTCGGCACCACCAACGGCCACGGCCACGGCCACGGCGCGGCCGACGGCCACAAGCACGGCCATGGCCACGCGCACGACCATGGCCACGGCCATGCGCATGACGATGGCCACGGCCATGCGCACGAGGGCGCGGGCGGCGACGCGCATGAGGGCCACGGCGGCAAGAAGCACAAGCACGCGCACGCGCATGATGACCACGCGGGGCACTCGCACGCTGACCACGGCCATGCCGAGCACAGCCACGCCGAGCACGGCCATGCCAAGGTAGCTCCTCGCCCGCCCCGCACGGCCTGCCTAGGTTTCCCCTCGCGCACGGCGCCGCGCGCGGGCGCATGCGGGCGGCGGGCTCACGCGCGGCTGCGCGCGCGCGCAGGCGCGGCAGGAGACGACCGCGGCGGCGCGCTTCGGCATCCGCAGCTTCGTGTACTCCCGCAGGCGCCCGTTCCACCCGCAGCGGTGCGCCCGCGGGGCCCCGGTCGCAGCGCTGCTGCCCACCTCGCACGCCCCGACGTGCGCCATCGAGGGATGATCTGGCGGCGGTCGCGTCCGCTGCAGTTCCATGCCCCATGATTGTGTATGTAATGCGGCATCAATATACGAGCCTGCTGACCGGGCCGGCGCGCGCGCCGCGCAGGCTGCGCGAGATGGTGCTGCGCTGGCTGCCGGTGACGACCAACCGCGCGCTGGAGGGCGACGCGGCGGCGGCGGGCGCGTCGCCGATCAAGGCCGTGCTGCGCTCCAAGGGCTTCCTGTGGATGAGCCACAGCCACGCGACCGCCTTCTACTGGAGCCACGCCGGGCAGCACTTTGAGATCCGCGACGAGGGCGACTGGCGCGCGCCCCCCCGCCGCTACACTAGGGCAGCCCTAACCTATCCGCCGGCTGGCCCCCGCCGCCCGGTGCCGAACTCGCAGTATGCACTGCCACCATGCTGCCAGGTCAGCGGAGGGCCCGTCTGCGCAGGTGGGCGGCGGTGCCGGAGTCGGACTGGCCCGCGGCGGAGGCGCAGCGTGCGGTCATCCTCGGCGACTTTGACGCCGACACCGAGTTTGGCGACCGGCGCCAGGCGCGCCCCCGGGGCGGCCGCGCACTGGGCGCTCTGTGCGGCGACCCTCGGTCCTTCACACGTAACAGGATGGACGAAACGGACGCATCTGCCAATTCGGAAAGGGGTGGCAAGCGTGCGCGCGCGTCGCGCTGCGACCACATGCCTGAAGGGCTCAAATGGCGGGGCGCGTGTGGGCCACGGAAAATAAAAAACCGCGCGAGCTGCGGGCGGCGCGCCGCGGCGCAGGAGATAGTGTTCATCGGCGCGGGCATGGACGAGGCGGCCATCAGCAAGCAGCTGGACGCGGCGCTGCTGACGGACGAAGAGCTGCGCAAGTACGTCGCCAACTGGGCGTCCTCCCCGGACCCGCCGCACGCGCTGCCGGCCGCCGGCGGCGCGGGCGCCTGAGCGCGCGCGGCGGCCGGCCGGCGAGGCCGCGGCTGACTGTGGTTCGGCGGGGTTTCAGTGTCTTTAATGTCCTGCGCCAGCTGTCCTGTGTCTGATGGGCGTGCGCTTTGAGGCTCAAGGTTTGAGATGCGTCGCATGCGCTGAGCCTGCTGCCCGCTCGACAGCCTGCTGCCCGCCCGCGCGACAGTGAGGCCTGCTTATGCCTCACTGTCGAGGGCACGCTTTACCTAGCTAGGCGCTGCGTGTGGGCGTGCTTGCCTTTGCAGGGCACGGTGAATATACATCATGAATTGCTATCGCACAGCCACCGCCTCGCACAGCCCCCATCAAAGGTCGGCGTTGTGCCAGGCCGGCGCGCGCGCGCGGTCGTAGCGGTAATCCAGCGTGAGCTCGCGGCCGGCCGGGATGTCCTGCGCCGCCAGGATGGCCACGCGGTGGTCGCCCTGCACCAGCAGCACCTCCGCGCGGCAGTTGGGCTCCGTGCTGCGCGCGCGCGCGCGTGCCCGCCTCAGCGTAGTGTAGGGTAGGGTAGGGCACACGCAGGTCGCGCAGCTCGGCGGCCCGCCCGTCCTGCTGTTCCCGCACGGAGGGCCCGGCGGGGCGCGGCCGCCGCCGAGGCAGCCGCGCCTGAGGCATCCAGGCAGTGCAGCGCCTGCGCGGCGCCGCGCCCGCCGGCACGGGCGCGCCCTGCAGCCAGCAGGCGGGCGCATGCCCGGGCGTACGCCAAGGCCATCCGGCGAGCGGCGCGGCGGGAGCCGCAGCCGTGGGCGGGGCCGCATGCGGGCGCGCGCGCGCGCGCGCGCCTGTGGTTGACGAAGCGCAGCTTGTTGCCGCGCCGGCGCGCGTCCAGCACCCAGTCGCGGTCCAGGTTGAACAGGTAGGAGGCGCCGTCGCGGTCGTACGCGCGGCCGCGCCGGTCCGCCTCCGCCTGGCCCACCAGCTCACCCGTGTACTCGCCGATCAGGTCGTTGCGCCGCGCGCCCTCCTGTGCGCGCGCGTGCGCGCGCGCGCGCGCTCGGCTCGCGGGCGCGGCGCGCCAGCCGCCAGCCTGCTGCCTGGGGCTAAACCATCAGCGCGCTGCTTGAGGCCATTGCAACACGGCCGCCCCAGCCCGCACTGCACGCAGGGCGCGCCGGCGCTCAGCGTGTAGACATGCTGCGGGCGTGGCGCCGCGGCATCAGGCGCTCAAGAGGCGGCTGCACCAGCAGGAAGGCGCCCCAGCCGGCGATGTCGGAGACGCCCATGGCCACGCGCTTGTGCTGGCGCAGGCGCAGGCGCATGTTGCCGCACGCTGGCGCGCCGCGCTCGGCCTCGGCGGCGGCCGGCGCGGGCGCGCCCGCCGCGCCCGCCCCGCCCGCGCAGCCGCGGCACAGGTCCGGGTCGCACTCCATGCCTGCGCCCGCACGCTGCCCATCACCCTCCTGGGCGCAACACAGGGTAGGGTAGGATTTCTTCACCCTAATCTCAAGCGCGGGCAGCGCACGCGCCGTTGAGCGCCCGCCGCGGCTGCACGCGCGCGCGACGCGCCGCCGGCCGCGGCCCTGCAGGCGCGAGCGCGGCCGGCGGCCTGCGGCGGGCGGCGGGGGCGGCGCGCGCGCACCGGCGGCGACGCAGGGGCAGTGGCGCGTGCGGCAGCCGCTGCGGCAGTCGCAGCCGCGCCAGCGGCTGGCGCATGCTACGCCGCACGCGCAGAACTTGTGGCAGAAGTGCTCCGCGGCCAGGCAGGCGCAAGCCGGCCCGCACGCGCCCGCGCACGTGCACGGGCTGTACGCCGGCCACGCCAGCGCGCGGTCGTGGCGCAGCCGCGTCGCCACCACCTGCCGCGGGATGGAGTAGCGGGCTGGGGCGACGCTGCTGAGCAAGGCCGGAGGGTCGAGTCCATAATGGCCCCAGGCGGCGGCCGGAGGGCAGACGCGGCATGGGCGCCCCACCCCGACGCATGCCCTGCAGCACATCGCCAGCCCGGCGGGCGCGCCTGCTTGGCAGCCGCGTGCTTGCGGCGCGGCGCCTCGCGCGGCTTGCGCCGGCTGGCGCCGCCGCGCGCCGCCGCCGCCGCCGCCGCCGCCGCCGCCGCGGGCGCGCGCAGCGCGCGCGCCCCTGCGGCGCCTGCGGCCGCCGCGCCGCCGGCCGCTCGCGCCTCGTCTGGCGGGGCGTCCAGGCCGCCTGCTCCCAGCCGCGCGCGCACGTCCGCACAGCCGCGGCCGGGCACCAACAGCGCCAGGCGGCAGGCGTCCGGCCCGAACGCGGCCAGGCCGCACGCCAGCAGGCCCTCCTCGAGCGCCGTCCAGGGCGCGCCGGGGGCGTCGCTGCCGGCGGGCTGCGGCGCGGGCGCGCTGCCGGCTGCGGCGCGGCTGGTACCGCTCGCGGCAGGGCTCGCTGTGCCGGCCGCCCGGCCTGCTGCCGCACAGGCCGCGCAGCGTCAGGCCTGGCGATGCCTCGCGCCGGCGCACCCCGCTCGACGGCAAGGCCAGCATGCCATGCCTGTAATGTTCCGAAACAGGGCTCAGCTGACGCTGCAGACGCCGCATGAAGCCCTCCTGGAAGCCCGCGGGGCAGTCGGCAGCAGGCGCCCGCACCATCGGCGCACGCGTCAGCAGCACGCGGCGGCGCTGCCTGGGCGTCGCCGGGCGCCGCCGCCGCGGGTCCACCCGCCGCGCTGCCTCCTCCGGCGCCGCCGCGCCAGCAGCCGGGGCCGCAGGGCGCCGCGCCCTCGCACGCCGGCAGCGGCGGCGGCCGCTTTCGCTGCCTGCGCGGCTGCCGGGACGCTGACCTCTGCACGCTCGCGCGCCTGACACCACCCCGCATGCGCAGGCGCCCGACGGGCAGGGCCGCGCCTTGGGTGCGGGCCCGGGTGCGTGAGGCAGCCGTACGTCAGGCAGCGCATGCAGAAGCGGCTGCCGTATGCGGCCAGCGCGGCATCCCAGGCGCCCGGCGCGCCGCCTGAGGGCGCCGGACCCGGCCCTGCGGCGGCCGCGCCCGGCCTCATGGCTGCAGCAGAGCAGCACGCGCTGATAAAGATTGTGACATCGACGGGCGCCCACGCCAGCCGTGCCGTCCGCAGCCCTCCTGCAGCCACCTCTGCATCTGCACCGCCGGGACAAGGACAGCCACTGCCCCTTGAAGACCTGGATTCCACACTTGCAGCAGGCTGCAGCGGCCCCCTCACATCACCAGTGAGGTCGTACGGCACGAGCCGCGGCGTTCTGCCGCCCTGATGCGCCCCAGGCCACACAGCCCGCCCCTGAGGTGCGGTGACGGGTGCGCACCCACGCCCGCACGCTCACCCAGCGCCGGGTCAGCCGCCGCCGCCGCAGCGCACTGCGCGGGCGCCGCCTCAGTGCGCTCATCGTGAGCCTGCCTGGCGTCGTCAGAAGCGCCGCTGTGGCCGGCCGTGCCTTCGTCGCCACGAACGGCGCCCGCTCGCCCTGCGCAGGCGCGCGCTCGGCTGGCGCAGTGGCAGGCCGGGCAGCCGGTGCTCGCATAACACAACTACCGACCTCAGTGTCATGCACAGGTCCTGACGCCTCTGCGCTGTGCGGGTGACCACATACACAGCCCGTGGGTTGCTGACTGCGGGCAGCTTACGCCGGCCGCACCGCCGGGCTCGTCGGCGACCTCGTTGCGCGCGAGGTAGGCCCAGGCCTGGAAGGGCGGAGCCGCCAGCTCGGGGGAGGCCGCGCACGCGCCCGCCGCCCGCCGCCCGCCCCGCCCCGCCGGCCAGGCCGGCGCCTGGGCGGCGAGCGCGCGGCGCAGCGGGCGTCAGCCCAGGCAGGGCGCCGGCCGCCGGCGGCAGGCCTGCACGGCGCGGCGCGGTGCGGGCGGGCACGCGCCGGGCGCCGAGTGGGGCACGGCCGCACCTGGCCTGGCGCCGACGGCGCCTCTGTCGGCTGCGGCGCGCTCTCGCTGCTCATGGCGGCCGGCAGACGCCGAGCGCCTGGCCGCGCAGCGGGCTGGGGCGCGCCCAAACACAGAACGGGCTGGCAGTGCCGCCCTGGCCGCGCGCCCCTCCCCGCCAGGCGCAGCAGCGCTGCGTGCACGGCTCACACAGGCGGCCGGGGCCCCGGGAAGCGGCGCACGGGCTGGAGCGGCAGCTGCCCTGGCAGCCCACCCTCCTGGCTCCCACGCGTCAGCCCGCCTCACGGCTCCATGCAGGCATCAGCGTCGCGCATCGCAAGGCTCTGCGCCCTCTAGCTGTGCTGCGCACACCTCGCTCCCCTTGCGCTGAGCCTGTCGAGGCATAGTTTCCCCAGCAGCGTGTGTAAGCGGCTAGCCGTGCAGCAATGCGCTGAGGGGGGAAAGGGCCAACAGCCGCCCAGCCTTGCACGCACAGCGGTATGATGAGGAGGGCGCTGACAGTTGTGCTGTCGCTTCTGATGCAGGTGGCACTTGAGTTTGGCTGAGAGCAGTAAGTGCCTGGGGTGTGGCGAGGCTCTGCTCATCTAAGAGCTTATGGTCTGGCATTCTTCCCAGGCCCCTGAGCCAGCGTATTACAGAGTGATCACGGTCCAGCGCCTGGCAAAGACAACCCCGTCCCCAGTACAGCAGCAAGCTTGCAGTGCAGCGGTCGCGACTCCGCTGACAGGGCGGCGCGGTGGCCGCGCCCCCACACACCCCGCGCCAGCGGCCCCTGCGCAGCAGCGCAGAGCCCGTGCGTGCTCGGCGCCCGCGCTCACTTCTTGCTCTTCCTGCCCCTCTCCTCGCCCTCGGCCTTCTGCGGCTGCTGGTAGCGCTTTGGCGCGGCCGTCTCGATGATCATCGCGCGCCGCAGCAGGTTCCCGACCGTCTCGCTCGGCTGTGCGCCAACCTCCAGCCACTTTTGTATCGCCGGCGCGTTCAGGTTGGTCTCCTTGCGCAGCGGGTCGTAGTAGCCCAGCCGCTGCCGGGCGGTCGCGGCACACGTGGGCGGGGGCTTGCACTGGACTATGGTCGCGCAAAGGTTGCAGCACTGGGGGCATGAAGGTGCAGAAGAGGGCGGGGGCGGACCTCCAGGGGCCTCCCGTCGCGCCGCTCCCGCGAGTCAATGGCCACCAACCGATAAAACGGCTGCTTCTTGCGGCCAAAGCGCTGGAAGCGCAGCTGCGCGCACGTCGACCAGTATCAGGCCGACTGCAGTCCGCGCAGGTCTGCTTTGTCGAGCAGCGTAAAGCGTGTCGAACAGGGGCGCACCGCGACTCTGTTATCCACCAGCAGCGACAGCGGCCGTGCAGTCGCACAGGGCCGCGCGACCTGCGCAGCAGGCTCCAGTCAGCAACCCTCCTCTGTTTGCGGGGGCTTTCGAGCGCGCTACTGCGCGCCATATCAGCTTAGCGCGGCCATTCCAAGGTCAAAGCCCCCTCGCACGGCCAAGCAAAGACCCACCGGCGAGCAGAGGCAGCGCGCGTCCGCCACGCTGGCCCGGAATGCCAGCGGCGCGCTCATTGCGACCAAAGCACGCCTGCCCTCCCCGCCTCAGCGCGCAATATGCGCTCTGCCAGCGTCTGTGGGGCACCTAAGGTTGCAGGACACCGCCCTTATCTGGGGCCTGGCCTGGCTGAAGGCGGCCTCTCGGCTCTTGTTAGCCAAATTAGGCTTACCAGAGGGGAGAGGTGGTGTGTTGCGAGCAGGTCACCGCCACGCCACCGATGCACTAGAGGAGCGGTGGGGCGAGAAGAGCTCGTGTGTGTAGGTCACAGGTGCGGCGAGCGGACAGCACAGTAGGCGACATATGAGCGGGCGCGCTGCGCCGCCCCCCGCGCAGCACGCCGGCGAAGTGATATGCCTAGACAGCGACGAGGAGGCGGTGCGCAGCGGGCTTCCTGCCTGCTGAGCCTGCTGGTATCATGCGCGCTTTCCGCACCTCGGACCCGGGCTCACTAGCGTGCGCACGCGGCCGGCAGGGTCCTTCGCGTCAGCCAGCACCAAAGCCAAGGCGGAGCGGTAGCGGCGCCTTGCGGCCAGGTGCGCCGATGCAGCGGCGCGCGCAGTCAAGAGCGCGGCGCGGCAGGCGTCGCAGATCCCACACGAGCTCGCGCGGGCGGCGCAGGCCGGAGGCGCGCCGCGCCGGCGGCCAGCCCAGCTGGCAACGCGCGCACGTCCGGCGGGCCCCGCAGGCCTGCTGCGGTACGTGTGAACCGCTGCCTGGAGCGCTACGACATGGTCGTCCCTGTGCCCGGACACCCTCGGCCTGACACCTTTTGCCGGGCCTGTGCGCACAGAATGCAGGAGCGAGCCACGTAGTGGTGGACCTCACGCAAGGCTCGCCCGAGGACGACATGCTGGTGACGCGCGCGGAGCCTGCCGGCAAGCGCGCGCGCCTGCTGCCGCTGCCCTTCTCCGCGCCGCAGGCGCCGCCGCCGCTCGCCAAGCCTGACGCGAAGTGTGCGATATGCCTGGAGCCGATGGTGCAGATGGCGTGCGGGCCCTGCGGGTGCGCGGCCCTCCCCCCGGGGCCTGCCCAGTGTCAGGGTTGGCGCGCGCGCCGGGCTGCCGGCGGGCGAGCGCTGGCGCGAGGCGATGGGTGCCGCCGCGCGCAGGCACGTGTTCTGCGACGCCTGCCTGAAGGCCTCTGTCAAGGCGAGCAGGCGCTGCCCGACGTGCCGCAAGGCGCTGCAGCCGCGGCAGATCCACAGGATATACCTGGACTGAGGGGGTGGGGTAACTGAGGGGTGAAGTGAGGCAGCGGCGAAGGCCTGTCTCAGCGCGCCCGTAGCGCAGCGGGGCCTTGCCTGCGGTGCCTGCTGGCGGGTGCGCGAGAACGGATGCCCTTGTGTGCGTGTACCCTGTACATCAGACCGTGCGGTGAGCAGCGAGCTTGGGGCGTGGAGGGTGGGGAAAGAATGTGCAGCCTGCATGCTACGCCTTGCAGGGACTGAGTGCCAGTGCTTCAAATAGCACGTGTGACCTGTTGAAGTGACTTTCATGCTAGCAAACGCGCCATGCCTGGTTCCACGCTGTGCCCTACTATCAGAGTTTGGCACCTTGCCTCAGACACATGTTCACACCAGCGCCACCCTCGCCGTCCCTAGGAGCACAGCCTGCTGAACGCCGGCTGCTGCAATTGGCTACGCCACCCGCCGCCACCCCCGCCGGGCTGCCTACAAGCCCAGCTTCGTGCGCCGCCAGTGACGCCGCTTTGCATTGTACCTGGCGCCGGCAGAATACCCATGTCACCACCAACTCACAAGCACGAAATGTCACAGGTATGGTCCTGGAAAACTATATATCCTAATTTCAGGCGGTGAACTGTAGCGCACACCCATGTGCTGCGCGCACAGAGCGGTCACACAGCCTCGGCTTTTTATACTAGCCCTGTTTGAGCTAGGCCCACTACAAAGAGCAACCTACACAGCCGCACTACATCAAAGTCTGCACTTCCGGGGCGCCTGCACTCTGCAGCATCGCAACCAGTGGAGCCGCCAGGCCAGCTTGCGCAGAGAACTCCTCAACGCCAACACCCCAGCTGACGCCTGTGCACGGAGCTCCGCGCGCTGGCCCCGTCCCAGACCCTCAGCCTGAGCAGCGGCGCGCCTGATCTTGTTGTTGGTGCGGAAGCGAATCCACTGCGGGATGGGCCGGTTCTGCTTCGCCTTCTTTGCCAGCACGCGCTTAATCTTGAACGTCTTCTGGGACGGCTGCCGAGCGCGCAAACGTAAACAGTCAGTGCTGGCCTTCAGGCCTTGGCCTTTGACGCAGAGTGCTCCAGCACGCTCCTCCCGCACAGCCGCAACGCCCTGACAAGGCTGTGCGTGGCTAGAACCGCAGGTGCGACTGCACCCCACGCGCGTGCTGCCGCAAGCGCAGGCAGGTCTCCATCACAAAGGCGCACCATGGTGACACAGCCTCCGGGCGCGCCTCCGCCCACTGTCCTCCAGAGACAGGCGAGGCAGGAGGCGGCTCGCCCTTCTTCTCAGGAGTTACCCTCTTGCAGGGCTTTGTCTGTAATAACATCATCCAGCTACCTCGGGCCATCTTGCCCAGGAGTCCACACACACGATTGAGAGTTGCCTTGATCGCTGTAGGCTCTTTTTGCCAAGCGCAGTGCAGTTGTCTTGCTTGCTTTGTAGCCGAACACAGTGGTAAACAGTTGGTGTAGATAGAGAGGCTTGCGGCAGTGGGGAGTGGGTGTTACAAGCGTGGTCGGAGCGAACAGTCTTCTTTGCACACACGCACGGGAGAAAGAAAGGACAGCTCCGCCAGCTCTGTGCCCCCCTTTTCACTTGCAACTCCCAGATGCTGTGGGGAAGCAAGCGCGGGGAGAAGCTTCTAGCCCGGGGACTGCAGCCCCCGGTTTGCCCCAACAAGCAGGTTGCGGCAGCAAAGGCAAGGTGCATGCGTGCCCTTGCTGCAAAACGGCGCGCTGATGCAGCTGCATCGCCTTCGCCTAACAAGCCACAGTCCGCCACACCGCACCGCGCCCGCCGTTCAGCAAGTGCTACCACAGCACAAATTAAACGCTACGTCGCAGGAGCGGCCGGACTACCTTTAGCAGAGACAAAGACCTGCTATCCGCGCCGCAGTCCCGCACACAACAAAGGCGGGCTTCATCAACTTGCCCTGCACTCGCCCGGCTCTACTCCTAGGAGACCAGGGAACGCTGCCATGGGAGCAGCGCTGGTCAGCAAAAGTGCAGTCAAAATTGCACTCACACGACAATGCTCTGCCCCCGCTGCCCAAGCACCCACAAACACCGAGCGAAACTCTCCAAAGCACAGCCGTCATGGTCACTTCAGAGGCGCCGCGCCGCGGCCCTCCAGCACCCTGCCCTCCCGTCGCCGAGCTTGTAGGTGCGTTGCCTGCCAAGTGCCCCGCGCCGGGGCGCCCCTACAAAACCGCTCGCATGCACTCTCGCCGTCCTGCCCCAGCAGCTGCCACCGCCGCTCTAGGGCGGCGGCACAGCGATGCCGACAGTCTGCACCTCCTTGCCGACCTGGCCGACGGAGACGGCCGTGGGCGCGATGGCGATGAGCGCGGGCGTGATGGTCGCGCCCTCCGGCGACACATTAACGCCCCAGGGGTTCACGTAGATGAGCGCCTGCGGGCGCGCCACTTGCCGCGTCAGCCGCACGGAGACGTGCGCTTGAACGCGACCTGTAGGGCATGCGTGCGCATGCAGAGCTGCCGGAGCAGAGGGCTGCTCACCGGCTGGATGTTGACGGCCCAGGGCCACACTGGCGCGTGCACAAGCACATGTCAGTAGTGCAGCGCGCAAGCCACACCGAAGGGGCGACCGTGCGGCTGCTCACTTTAACGCAGTTCATTACACAGCGCTGGTGAGAGGTGGGGAGGGCAGGGAGCACCTGCAGCGCCCTCCGCCAGCACCTCAATCACCTGCGCGCCACACACAGGTTGGTGAGAATGCTGCCTCTGACTGGGTGCATGGCTCACCAGGGCGTGGACAGGGCAGAGTCGCAGGCGCCGCAGCGACAGAGCTCGGGCGCCAGGCAGGCGGCGCCCACTGGCGCGCGGGCACGTGCGGGCACGCAGGTGTCCCCGCGGGCGCACATTGGGCTGGACGTTGATGCCGGCGGCGGTGACGTCCGCGCCGCGCGTGCTCACGCTGATCACGCAGGGGTTGTAGTTGATGCCGACCGCCAGGCCTTGCGCGCCCGCCTGGCGCACACGTGCGACTGTCAGTGCCCGCCTGTGAGTGAGCGGGGTGGGGCCGCCGTGTGCGCGCCTGGCGCCCCCGCGCCCCAGCCAGCAGGCACAGCAGAGTTGCCACACAAGCGGGCACAGTGCCGCAGAGCAAGGCCCAACGGGGTGCTGGAGGCTGACGACCACCCCAGCTGCTGCCCAGTGCGCGACTGTGCGGCCTGCTTCCTGGAGCGTCCGCTTCAGCCGCCGCCGGGCAGTCCGGGCGCGCACCAGGGTGGTGGACACGTTGGTGGCGCCGTTGTTGTACAGCTGGGGCGGGTTGATTGTGAACTGGGGCTTGGACTGGCCCGTAATCACGCGGTACACGCTCTCAATCTCCTGCCCAATCTGCGAGAACAGCTGCGCAATGGCCTGGTCCGCGGTCTGCGCGCGCAGCGGCGCCGCGCGCTCAGTGCCGGGCAGGGCATTGCCGACGCACAGGAGGGCAGCAGGGTGCTCGAGGCGCGCGCGGCACGCACAGCCCAGTCGCCGTGCGCGAGCAGCATGGCGGGCGCCAGCAGCGACGCGTAGTCCTTGTAGTCCACGGGGCCCGGCTCGCCGGCCATGAGCTGGGAGACATGGCCCACGGGGACCGGGGTGTCGCCCGCGGCGCGCGCGCACACCGCGGCGAAGGCCAGGCAGGCGAGCAGCACCCTGTGCGCCCCCAGCGGCCATAGGTCGCGGGCAGGCTGCTACAGGGCGGGGCCCCCGCACTCAATGCACAGGACAACCCTGGCACGCACTGCAGTGCGCGCATGCGCCCAGCACGCAGGCAGGCCCCGTGGCACACCTGTTCATCCTGGAGCTGTGCTGCACGGCAGGGGTGAGCCTGTCAGCTATCAGGCGGGCCTGCGCTGCGCGGCGTCTCGGTGCGTCGGGAAGCGAGTGGCTGAGGAGGTCGGGCAAAGTGACTCTGCCAAACGTGCTCGACAATCAGCAGGTTGCTGAGATGAGCCCAGCCTCTCCGTACTGGGCGCTGGGGCGCTCAGGGTTGGACGTGACCCTGATCCCAACTGTTGCGTGCTCCCAAATGGGGCCATAACTAGCCCAGCAGAGCTCTGACCTTTTCGAATTTGTACAGCCTCCGACACTTTTTGGGCCCAAGGTGCCTGCTTTCCAGCCCGTTCAAGAGCTCTAGTTGGGATACACTTGCCAGCATGCAGCGGGGCACGGCTGTCGGGTGCGCCTCCGTGCCCGCAGTGGCCCGCTTGACAGGGTCGTCCGGCCGGCTAGGTGTAGCATGCCACGGCTGCAAGCGGGCGGGTGCTTGCTAGGACGGGCGGCTGGCCAGCCAGCGTGCCTGTGGGCCGGGTGCACTCTGGTCTGTGTGGCCAGGTGGGACACCCGGCCTGAATCTTGTGGCCTGAATCTTGTTATATGGTGCTGGCAGGTGCTGCACGGCGCTGGTGCTGGCGCTCCTCTGCGCTGGCGGCGCGCACGCCGACAGCGCAGCAGGCCACGGCTCCCAGCCGGGCGCTGTGGGCACCGGCCTGGGCGCGTGGGCGAACGTCATGGCGCACGTGCTTGTTAACAGGGTGCGCGCGCGCGCCGTGCCGCGGCCGGGCCCCCACACCCGGCGCCGCGAGGCGGCCCGCCTCGAGCGCCGCGCTGCGCCGCGCAGGAGGGCAGCGTGGACGGCGCCAAGGGCGCAATGGCGAGCTTCCAGCAGGAGACGCACTCGCAGCTCAAGGCCATCGTGGACGCGCTGGCCGCGCCCGGCTCTGCCTTCCCCGACCTGCCCATCATCCGCGACCCGCTCGCGTTCATGTCCGGCGACCCCTCTGGTGCGCCCGCGCTGGCGCGCAACGCCTCCGCCGCGCCGGCCCGGCCCGCACGCTCTGTAGGTCGCACGCTGCAACCCCGAGCCCCGGCCCGCACGCGCTGTTTCGGTCGCACACTGCGGTCCTCGAGGCCCGCCCCGCGCGCGCGCAGCCACCAAGCAGGCCGCCGCCAGCTCTGCCAGCTCCGCGCTCTCGCGCAAGGGCGGGCCCAGCTTCCAGGCGCAGGCGCAGGACCCCAACGCCGCGCAGCAAAACTTCACGGGCGCCAGCCTGAGCTCAAGTGCGCGCCCGCCTGCGTCGCGCGCGCGCCCCCGCCCGCCGCCTGCCTGCCAGCGCAGGCCCGAGCGCCTGCCCCACCTGCGCGGCGCGGCTGACGCGCGCGCGCGGCCGCAGTCTTCTTCAACTACGCGCCGTGCCTCATCAGCCAGGACCTCATCGGCGCTGCGGCCACGGTCGTGGGTGCGGCCCCGCCGAAGCTGCGGCTGCAGAGCGTACCGCCCTGGCGCACGCGCCTGACGCGCGCCCGGCCGGCCAGGTGTCAACTTCGTGCCGCAGATCATCAACATCTCCGTCCGGGGCGCCCAAGTGCTGCCCATTGGCGTGAACATCAACCCCGCCGTCATCCTGATCAACCCGCAGGGCGCCGCGGTCTGGCCCAGGGGCCTCAACGTGCAGCCGACGCTGATCGCCATTGTGCCGACCGGCACGGCCGTTGCGCCCAAGGGCCTCGAGGTGGCGCCGTACGGCATCGCCGTTACTGGCAAGTAGGCGCCGGCGCGCTCGCCCGTGCGGCTAGGCGAGACAGTGCGATTGTCTGTTTTGTTGAGTGCAGGGGAGTGAGTCGATTTGCAGAGGCCTAGCTGATAGGGCGCGCCTGGTGAAGTGCCCGCGCTTGCATGCTGCGCTCGCAAGCATGAAGGCGGCCGTCGCCTCTTTTGCCTCTCTTGGGCTGCAGGCTCGCCGCGCTGACGAAGTGCTGTTTTTAAAGCTTGGGGAGGGCTCCCATCCTGGCATGTGGGCTGCCGCCTACAGCACTCCCCGGGCCGTCATGATGTGAGGATGGACCGAGCAGGCAGGCAGCGGGCGCCCAGTTTCTAGGCTGCTTGCTTGCATGTGCGGGGGTAGCTGCTGTTTTGGAGGCGCCGTGTGCGGCCGCCTTAGCGCGCCCGGGGGGCGCGGGAGTGAGGCTGCGGGGCCTGGAGGGTGAGGTCTGAGGTGGTGTCCCCCGCTAATGTCCGGGGAAAGTCTGTAGAAGGCCCCGGCGCCCTTGACTGCCCGCGGACCTGCTAGGTTCAGCCGCGCGCTGACCAGACGTGCCTGCTTGGGCGACCAACAGTTGGTGCCGGACCTAGTGTGTGCTTTTGCTGCCTTGCTCGCATGCGCGGTAACCAACTCTTGTGCCCTACCTGCCCTCCGCGCACGCCGCACACAAAGTTGTCTCCTACATAGCCTGGCCATAAATATAAGTGCAGACCAAGAGTTTCCAGCAGAATTCACTCGTCCCTGCCAGGCATGCAGCCGTGGCCTGCCTGCAGCGCGCATCGCCATCACCTGTCGCTCGCTTGCTGCAGCACCCAGCGCCGCGTAAGAGGCGGACGCGGTTCGCCGCCATGAAGCCGCTGCCTCACCTCAGACGTAACGAGCTGGTGCGCGCGCGCGCTGCGGCACGCCCACCTCTGCTGCCGCACACAGGCTCACATGGTGTGGTCGCCGAGGGGGGCCACCGGCGGCGTGCCTAACGCAGCCGCCCCTGGCGCCTCCGCCCGCGCTCCAGGGTCTGCGGCCTGCACTGCATATGGTGGCATCTGAGCCGGCGCGCTGCTGCTTCAGGGCGACACGGGCGACTCTCTCCAAGTGCTTACAGGCGCCACTTTTGCGTGGCCAGCAGTGCAGGCCCTCTAGCAACAGCAGGCTCGAAAGGCGGGCTGAGGGGGCCACAGAGACAGTCCTTTGACCACTGGACGAGCCAGCACAGCGGCAGTACGACAGACAGCACATCTGGAGGGGTGCGCCCTCTGCAGCCTGCAGGGAGACAGCAATCCTCAACACTGGATGAACCAGCACAGCGGCAGGCCGACAGCCAGCGCGCTCAGAGGGTGGGGCTAAAGGGAGGCAACTCTCAACCACCATATGAGCCGGCACAGCGGCAGGCCGACGCATGGTGCGCTCGACAAGGGCGGGGCGGTAGCGCTCGCACAGCGGCAGGCCGACAGCCAGCGCGCTCCCAGGGGCGCGGGCCTAGCGCCCGTTGCAGGGCCGCGGGCCGCCCCGCTCCGGCGCAGCGGCGGCTGCGCCCTCGGGGGCCCGCGGCGCGCGGCGCGCGCCGCGGCCGTCGGCGCCGCCCAGCATGGCCAGCGTGGCCGTCAGCCAGTGGTAGCACGCCGCAAACTCGGGGAAGGTCAGGCTCGCGGGCGCGGGCCGCCCCAGCGCCTCGCCCAGGCCGGCCGCGAGCATATCCGCGGCCGCGCCGCTGTGGCCCTCCGCCAGCACCCACTCCTGCGCGCAGGCCCCGGCGCTGCCTCAGGCCGCCGGCGGGCGCGGCCGCGGGCTCGGCAGCGGCGCGGCCGGGGCGGCTCGCCGCGTCGCGGCAACGCGCAGGGCCCGCTGCGGGAGCGCGCCGCTGCAGCGCCGCGCCCACAGGAGAGCGCACCGCCGCGGCTTGGCGCTTGGGCGCAAGCCTGGGCCGGGGCTGTCCGTCAGCAGAGCGCGGGCCTGTGCGCAGCAGCTCGGGGCCCGCACCCGCAGCTCGACCAGCGTGACCGCTGCCCGGCCCGGCGAGCGCATGACCGCATTGAAGAGCCCGTGCGCCTGCGCCAGCGTCGCCACCTTCCGCGCCTGCGCGCCGGCGGCGCCCTCAGGCCCCGTCAGGATCTGTTGGGGCTGCGCCCCAGCCCCGACAGGGGCCGGCGCGGCCTCGTGCGCGGTGCCTTGGGCCCCACCTGCAGCGCGGAGAGGCCCAGGACGCGCGCGAGGTCGGCCTCGTCCTGCGACAGCTGCAGCAGGTCGCCGCCGTTGACCTCCTCGAACGCGGCCGTGTCGCGGAAGCCCAGGGCCGCCAGCAGCGCGCGCACCTCCGCCGGCGCGAACCTGCGCGCCCCAGCGTTGCTTCAGGAACAGACCCAGCCATGACCTGCGCGCCCCAGCACTCGCGCCGCTCGCCGCGGCGGGCGCGGCGCGCGTCGCCGCCGGCAAGGCGCCCGGCGCGCGCCGCGCCCGCGCCGCCGCAGCGGCGCCCCCTGACCATGACAGCGCGGCGCGGAGCGGCGCGGGCGGCCGGGCTGCGGCGCGGACCTGGTGAAGGGTCTAGGCGCGGTCTCCCGGCCGTTGTGCCCGGCGTGGGCGGCAGGCGCCGCGCCGCCACCGCCGCTGCCGTCGCACGGGGCCGCGCAGGCGGCCCCCGCGCTCCCGGCCGCCAGCGCGTCCATGTACTGGAAGGTGTCCAGGATCGCGTTGCGCTCCGCGTCGCCCACGCGCAGCTGCTGCAGCGCGGCCTCCGCGGCCGCGAGCACCTGCGCGCCATGGCCGGCGCCCTGACCCCGGGGCGCGCATGCGAGTGGGCCCGCGCGCCGGGGCGCGACACAGCGCGCCGCCCGCAGCGGCGCCCTCAGAGCGCCTACCTGGACCGGGCCTCGCCAGGCCTCACGGCCACTCAACTGATAAAGCAAGCGACTGTATGACCATGGGGCCGCGACCACAGACCGGCCGCGCATATGTCTATCTACAGTAGCAGGGCTGCCAGGCGGCGCAGCACATGCCGCACCACCAGGTGAGGGTGCAGCACAGCAGGAGCACACGTAAGCGAGTGCGCGCGGGCGGCGGGGCGGCCGCGCGCCTGCGCGCTGGGCCGCAGCGTCAGCAGCCGCGCAAGCGGCGGCACGCCGCCGCTAAGCCGGATCGCGCGCCGGCTCGTGTTATCGGCCGCCAGGTTGGCCAGCGCGAGCGCCGCCAGCTCCGTCGCGCGCGAGCGCGGGCCTGCACGGGGCGGCCGCGCGCCGCTCGCGCGCACGTGCGGGTCGCGGCGAGGCTGGGCCGCCCATGGTCAAGCAGGCCTGTCAGCTGACAGGAGCCCTGGCGGCCAGTTTGTACGAGCAGGCTGTTTGAGAGCGGGCGCAGCGAGCGGCACATACGCTTGGGATCGCTCCCTGGCAAGGGTCTCCCAGCAAAATACATACGCGCTAGGAACAAAATAACCCGCCATCAGACCAGCCAGCTTTGGGCGCACGCAAGGGTCTCTGTGGACGCGGTCGGCAGCGGCGGCGCCGCCCTGCGGGGCGCGCCGGCCGCGAGCAGGGCAATGAGCGGCGGCACGGCGTTCGCCTCGCGCAGCGGCTGCAGCGCGGCCTCGCCCGCGCTCAGGCTGGCGACCACCGCCGCCGCGCGCTCCGCCAGCGCCTGCCGCCCCCGTGCCCGCCTCAGCCGCGTCGCAGCAGCAGCACACGCGGGCGGCGGCCCCGCCCCGCAGCCCAAAGGGCCACACAGCCTGCCAGGCAGGTGCCGAGGCGCACCCTCGAGCAGGGCTGTGCAGCTGTGCAGCCCGCGGGCTGCGGATGACTGCCGCTGGGGTCCCGGGATGCGCCCAGCTGGCGTATGGTAGGGTAGGGTGTAGGGTTGGGCGCGCACCGGGCTGGCAGCGGCGCCCAGGCAGCGCACGAGCGCGGGCAGCGCGCCGTTGGTGCCCAGCAGCGCCGTGCGCGTGTCCGCGCAGCCCGTGACAAGCGCCTGCAGGCAGCCCGCCGCGCGCTCCGACACCGCCGGCGGCGCCTGCGCGCGCCGCCGCGCTCGCCCTCAGGCGTCCAGCGGGCGCCCAGGCAGCATGCTATGCCGGAGCTTGCTGCGCGCGGCGCCCCTGCCTCCCGCCTTGCTCGCCAGCGGCCGCCCGGGTGGCGGGTGCTGAGCGCCGGGCACCAGCATGGTAGGCCCGCACGCGCACCATGCACAGGCTGGCCCAGGGGCGCACTGTATTCACGGGACTTCAGGAGGCGCCACAGGAGGCGCGCTGTTGGGACGCAGGGCGTTGGGCGCGCGCACCGGCGGCCCGAGCAGCCGCACGAGCAGCGGCAGCGCCCAGGCGTCGCACACGGCGGCCTTGTTGGCCGCATTGCCGGCGGCGAGCGCGGTCAGCGCATCGCAGGCGGCCGCCGCCAGGCCGGCCGTGCCCGGCCGCGCGCCGCCCAGCAAGTCCACCAGCAGCGGCACGCCGTATGCGTCCCTGCCGCAAGTGTTCTGTTGCCAGGCACTTTGTCTGTCATTCATCAACGGTTAGTTAAAAAACCTCGAGCGGAAATGCGCTGCCGTCAGGTGCCACGTGCACCCAGGCGCGGGGGCGGCGGGCACTTTGTTGTCATTCTTATGTGGCTATCTCAAGAACCTCGAGCGGAAATGCGCTGCCGTCAGGTGCCACGTGCGCCCAGGCGCGGGGGCGGTGCCACGCACGCACCGCCGCGCTGAGCGAGCGGCAATGAGCGCGCGCGGGCCAGGCGGCCGGCTTGGTCCAGCAGAGACCTAACCCTATTCACCCTACCCTGCCCCAGCACACGGCGCACGCAACACCGCGCACGCTGTGAGGGAGAGAGCCGCACCTCACGGCGTCCTGGTTGACCTCCTGGCCGGCGCACAGCACGGTGACCGCCTCGGCGACCACTAGCACAACCCGCTCCGGCGCGCCCGCGCTCGCGCCCGCGCCCGCGCCCGCGCCCGCGCCCGCGCCTTCGCCCGCGCCCGGCGCGGCCTGGCCTGGGCGCTGCAGCAGGCGCAGCAGCGCTGGGATGCCGCCGGCGGCCCGCACGGCCGCGCTTGCCGCGCCCAGGTGCGCGATGCGGCCCAGCAGGCGCGCCGCGCGCTCCCACACCTCCTGCGCGCCCCGGCGCGCGCGCGCCGTGGGCGCCAGGCACGTGCGCGGCGGTGCCGGCGGCGGCGGCGGCTGCAGCTGGCGCGCGGACGACGGGCCGTCCCAGCAGTACGGGCACCGGCAACCAAGCCTCTGACGTAGTATGCACCTGGGGAGGCACATGCACGGTGATGATGATGTCACAGCCCATGATCCATAGGACGGGCCGCTGTGCCCTGCTGTGGGCATGCTCTCAGCCGCGCGCGTGCGTCCGCAAGCGCAGTCAGCATGTGCACGTGGGGCCTGCCCGGGCTGCCAGGGGCGTGCGCCGCGCGCAGGCCTGCCGTGCACAGAGGCGGCTGCCGGCGCCGGCATGCCTGCATGCTGCCGCAGCGGATGCAACCACCGTGCCTGCCGGGCCTGCCCCGGGCCCCCAGGCCTCGGAAGCGTGCCCGGTGCGGGCGGGGCCGCAGACCAGGTCGGGCGCCGGCGCGCGCAGCAGGCCTGCATAGACCTCAGAGGCGTGCTCGGCGCGGGCGGGGCCGCGGACCAGGTCGGGCGCCGGCGCGCGCAGCAGGCGCACGGCGGAGGCGACCGCCCCCGCGGCCAAGATGGACTCGCGGCCCTCTGCGTCCACCGCGAGCGCGCCCAGCACCGCCAGCGCCGCCGCGGCCGGCCCGGGCTGCTCGCCCGCCGGCGCCGCCTTCAGCGCCGCCGCCAGGTTTGCCACCGCGCCAGCCTCGCTGCCGCCGCGCGCACGCGTGTCGCCTCAGGGTGCGCGGAACGCCAGTATTGGAAGCACCGGAAGCGACTCGGGCGCAGCACGCTGACAGCGGCACCAGCGGCGCGGCACAGGAGCGTCACTGCAACAGGGCAAGGCGGGCAGAGTAACTAGCCAATGCCACACTGGCATCGGAGCGCAGTGTGTTGTGCTGAGCCTGGTTGACTCATCGAGCAACCGGCAGCAACTCGTCAGTGCGACGCGCGCTGCTCCAGGGCGCGCACCGCATTGCTGCCCGCTGGCCGTCAACCTCGGCGAGCTCGCACAGGGCGCGCGCGCTGGCGGCCTGGCACTGCCCCTCCCGCTCAAGGAGGCCGACCAGCGGCCCCACCACGCCCGCCTCTGCAAACGCCTGCACGCCTGGTCCGCGCTCACCAGCCTGCCTTGCTGCAGCTGCCAGCACGTGAGGCCGATGCTTGGCTTGGCGGGAGGAGCGTTGCCCCTGTGTTGCCTTTCCGCCCAGGGCAAGCACAGAGGGCGCGTGTTTTCTGGCAATGCCTCGGAGCGCGTGCATCCTGGGGCCGCCGTGCCAGGTGCTCGGCAGCGGCGCGCCTGGGTGTAGCCGCGGCGCTCGCAGCAGAGCTCGCACACTGTTTGTGCAGCCGAGGCCTGCTCATCCCCGCTTCCAGACAGCAGCTGCTCCAGCAGCTCGCTGACCAGCGCTTCCTGTACCATGGTCACGAGTCCGGTGCTCAGCGCGCCGTGTATCACGCCTAGGCCTCCTATGTTGGGAGTCCAGTATTAAGTTGGGACTCAATGTTGCTGTTGCTGGTGACCTGCCCGGTGAGTAACTCAAAGAGGCCACCACCACCTTTGCATTATTTTAACACATTGAAGAGGACCCGACCTGTCTTGCATGCTGAGGCCACACGCCATGGTCATGACAAGCATGCAAGCGTATGCATGGCAAGCTCTTAAGAGTATCATGTATGCGGTGCATCCGGTGCGCGACTGCACAGATTTTTTACACAGCTGATGAAATGCAATATGTGCCTAGACACTTCTTGCGCAGGCGCGCGACAGACCACCACAGCCGCCGGGCCACTCTCAGGGTGCTGCAGTGCTGACAACAAGTTCACTTGGTGGTGCCGTGCTGTGCCTTCGCAAGGCCCGCGACTGGGCGGCCGACAGCAAGAGCTGGACACCAGATCCGTTCTGCAAACGCACGCTGCATTGGCAGCCAACCGCTGCCACACCCCTAGTTCAGACACATCCGCGTTCGCATACACACAGGACCCCGCCGGCCGGGTAACAAGCCCAGGCGCCAGCGCCGCGCCCGGGCGCCTTTGCGAGGGTCACAGAGCGCGCGCGCGCTCGCCGCCCACCCCTGCGCCCGAGCGGGCACCGCGCGGGTCAGCGCGCGCGCGTGCGCTTGCCGCCAGGCGCCTCAAAGTCGCCGTCGTCCAGCTCGCCGGCATACGACTCGAACATGCCGCCGCCGAAAAGCTGGTCGTTCAGCGCGCGGTAGTCCACCACCCCCCGCCGCCGCTTGCCCGCCAGCAGCACGGGCTGCTCCGCCTCTGGTTTCGCTGCGCGCGCGCCGCCGGCCCCAGCCCCGCCCGCGCCCGCGCCCGCCACGGCGGCCGGGCTGCTGCTTATGTCCGGGCCGGGCTTTGCGGCGGCGGCCGCCGCCGCGGCGCGGCGCGGCGGCAGCGGCGAGTCGTCGCTGGACAGCGCGGCCCTGCTCGCGCGGACCCAAGCGCTGGTGAGCGCGGGTGGTGGTGCGCCAGGAGACGGCACGGCGCAGCGCCAACCCCGCAGAGAAGCAGTGCACGGCAGACTAGCACCGGCCCCGGCCACGCTCCACTGTCCATCACGGTGCCCTCTTTTTGAGCGCGCTGGCCGCGTGCTTCGGCGCGCAGCGGCGTTGCAGGCAGGCGCTTCCGCTCGCGTGCGCGGGGCCGGCCGGGCGCGCACTCGCAGGGGTCCTCCGGCGCAAGGCTGCACGCGTCGCTGTCGCTGTCGGCGCCGGCGCCGCTGGCGCCGCCGGCCGCGCCACCCGCGCGGCGCGCCGCGCCCGCCCTGGGGCTCGCCACCTCGTCTAGGCTGTCCGCGTCGCTGGTCCTGCAAGGCAGGGTCAGGGTCAGGGACAGTCCAGGCTGTCGCGTCGCTTGTCCTGCACAGGGCCGCGGCTCCGTCACGCCAGGGTCGTGCCGTCCGCGTGCGCGTGCGATAGGGGCACGCGCACGGCGCGCACAATTCCAATGTGTGGGCGGCCACTGACGCGCGGCGGCGCGCCGCTTGACTGCGTCTTCGTCGTCGCTGCAGCCGGCCGGGCGCGACCGACCCGCCCAAACCTACGACAGTGCGGTCCCTGCCCACTGCCGTACCCTGCTCACAGCCTGCGCCCTACAGCAGCCCCAGCCCGTGTGATAGTCAGTGCGCCAGGCAAGCAGCCGTGCCTCGCCGGGCGGCGGGCGCGCGCGCCTGTAGCTGGAGTCGGCCGAGTCAGACTCGGGCAGGTCGGCGTGGGCCAGGAAGTCGGCGAGCGTGGCGTGCGTCAGCGGCGCGGCCGCAGCGGAGGCCGGGCGCGCCGCCGGCGACGTGGGCGGCTCCGCGAACACATCGTGCCAGCGCGTCTCCTGCTCGTACTCAAAGCCGAAGAAGTCGTTGATGAGCCGCAGGATGTCCGCCTGCGCGCGCGCGCGGACGATCATGCCGCGCGCCTGGGGACGGGCGACTGCGCCGGCGCGTCCCGACGTGCAACTGCCGTGAGCCGACAAGCATTGTGGCGTGACGGTCCGCATCAGCGGCGGACTGACGCTCAGGCGGGCGCGCGCGCGCGCCTTGGCGTCGCAGGCCGGGCACAGCCAGCCGTCCTCCTCGCTCAGCTCGGCGGCGACCAGGCGCGGCACCACGCAGCGCTCGTGGTACGCGCGGCTGCAGCAGCCGTCGCACAGCACGATGTCGTTGCCCTGCGCCGGCGCCCGCGCTTGGAGCCGCTCCCACACGGGCCCGAAGGGGAAGCGCACTAGAAGAAAACCACACACAAATGCCTTCACGCATAGCAGCGCTCCCTGCTCGCAGACAGCGCCCGCGGCGCGGCGGCTGGCGGGCAGATGGCGCCCAACGCAGCGTTTCAAAATGCGCTCCTAGTCAGGGTATGGGGTGGGGCGGGGGCGCGCCTCAAAGCACTGCCCGACGCGACACTTGGCGCAGAAAATGTGCGCCTCGTCCAGCTCGCCGCTGGGGTCATACAGCGCGGCCGGGATGACCGCGTCGCCGCCGGCCTCCTCGCACGCCTTGAGCGACTCGCGCATGCTCAGCTTGCACTTCTCGATCTGCGCGCCCGCCGCCCGGGGTCAGGCGGGGGGCCTCCATGGGCGCGCTCTCAAAGAGAGCCCGCTCCTGGCGCGCGTCTGTGTGCTGCGCCCGTGCGCAACCCGCGCGGCACCCAACGCACGCAGCGCATACCCTGATAGGACGACCACGGGCTGCGCGACACCTCGTCGCACCCAAAGGCGCACACAGGCTCGGCGCGCCGTGCGGGCATGCGCGCGCCGGGGGAGGGGGAGCGCGGGGGCCCAGGCGGGCGCGCCTGCAGGCGCGCGCGCTCGAGCTCCGCGTCCGGCCGCGCGCGCTCCCGGTTCGCGCCGCGCCAGCCCTCGTTCTCGTACGCCTCCAGGAAGGCCTCCTCCTGCCTGCGCGCGCGGTTAGGGTAGGGTCACGCGGCGCCGGCGGCGGCTGTAAACCCTGCCTGCCGCCCTCCTGGCTTGCATGTGGCGCGGCGGGGCGGCGCCAGGGGCCCGCAAGCAGGTCGGCGGCGGCGGGGCCGCACCGGATGCGCGACAGCTGGCTGCGCACGCGGCTGACCAGCCTGGCGTACGGCGACCTCTCGTCTCCCGGCGCGCCGGCGCGCTCCGAGCTGGCCGCCAGGCGGCTGCGCCGCGGCCCCGCGCCCGCGCGCGGCCGGCCGGCCGCCGCGCCGGCCGCCGGCGCGGGCGCGCCCGGCCCGGCGCCCGCCGGCTCCGCGGCGGGCGCGCCCCGCTTGCCACCGCCGCGCCCGCGGCTGGTGTCCTCTGCGGCGCCACGAACCGCCTGTCAGCGCCCGGCGCGACAGGTGGGCTTTGACGCAGCGCTCGGGCAAGCAGGGGGGGCTGAGCTGCGCGCGGCATGGCATGCTCCGGCTGGGCGGTGTCCTGCCGAGAGCAGGAGAGGCGCCCAGAGCAGCCGGCAGGGCTGTGCGCCGGCGCAGGGCCGGCAGCCGCGGCCGCGGACGCACCCGACGAGATGGCGTACTGCAGGTCGGCCAGCCGGTTGAGCGTCGCATAGTCCATGCGCCCTTCTGCGCGCCGCGGGCGCGGCGACGCCCCCGGCCCGCCCTCCTGCGCCGCGCGCGGGGGCGGCGCGGCAGCGCCAGGCGCCGCCGCCGCCGCCGCCGGCCGTGCCGCGGCCGGCGCGACCTGCGCCGCCTGCGGCCGCTTCGCCCCGGCGGCCCTCTGCCTGGCCGGCGGCGCGGGCGCTGCGGCGGCCGCCGGTGCTCGCTCGCCGGCCGCCGTGGCCGCAACTGGCTGCGGATTCTTCCGCGGCCGGCTGCGCCGGTGCACGCCCGGCGCCGCGCCGGCGGCGGCGCCCGAGCTTTCCTCGCCCAGCGGCGACGCGCGGGCCTCAGACATGGCGGCCGTGCCGGTGGCCGCGCGCGCATCCGCGGGCGGCGCCGCCGGGCGGCGCTCGCCCGCGGCAGCCGCGGGCGGCGCGGGCGGCGCGGGCGCGGCCGGCAGGTCGAGCGAGCGCAGCACCGCGGCGACCGAGCGGAAGCAGCGCCCGGTGGCGCCGTTGCGGAAGTACACATCCGCGGCGCCTGCGCGCGGGCGGCGGCGCGTCACTCTCGGTCAGGTTTTGGTTAGGGTTAGGGCATGCCAAAGATAGGGTGAAGGTAGGGGCTGCGCCACACCCTTAGAGCTGCCGGACTGGCGGATCTTGGCGTCCACGGACCACTCCGCGCCGGCGGCGCCGCCCGCGCGCTCCGCGGCCGCCCGCAGCCGCGCGAGCCACTCCTGCGCGCGCGCCGCTCCGGCCGCCTCGCCGCCCTCATCCGCCGCCGCGACCGGCGCCGCCGCCGCCGCGCGTGGCAGCTGTCCCGCGCCTGCATGGCGCGGCGCCCTCGGTCCTCACGAGATGCAAGAGCAACTGTGCTTTTTGCACATCCACCTCTGACACAGACGCGACGCGCGTGAGCGGACAGGCACAGACTGGAGGCGGCCAGGCGCATGCTGCCGGCAGCAGGCAGGGCGGCGGCCGGGCCGGGCGACCAGCAAGCGGCACGCGCGGGGCGCGCCCGGCTGCGCGGCCGAGCCGCTGGCGGCGCTGATGTGCACGCGCATGCCGGGCGGCTTGGCAGCCGGCGCGGGCGGCTCGGGCTTCACGGCTGTCGGCGGGCTGTCCACCGCGGCGGGCCCCGCCGCGGCCGCAGGCGACACCGGCACAGACACGCCGGAGCCGTCCGCAGCCTTCGCGTCCGCCGCGCGGCTCTGCGACGGCGCCTGCACGCACGCGCGCCTGCGCGGCAGCAGCCAGCCCGCGTCGCGCCTCGCCCTTTCACTGCGCACGACTCGGACAAGCCGGCAGGGCGGCCTCGCAGTGACGCGTGCCAGCCACCCACGCAACGCAGCCCAATGCAGGCGCAGTGCCCTATAGCAATAGGGTCAAGCCCCTCAGGCGGGCGCGGGCGAGCGGCACGTGCGGGCGCGCGGGGCGCGCTTGGGCGCCGGCAGGGCCATGTCGAGCAGCAGCGCCGCGACGTCCTCCTCGGCCATGTCGACATCCACGCGCGGCGAGGCGGGGTCGCCCTCGCCGTCGCTGCCTGCGTGCTCGGGCGCCAGGCCGAGCGCGCGCGCCACCGCCGCGCGCGACCTGCGCGGCCCGCCGGCCGCTCAAAGCGCGCCGCTGCGCTGCTCTCACGGGCCGGGCCGCGACGCCGCTGTCGCCCAAAGGGCGCCGGAGCCCATGCCTTCTCCGCGACGCAGCCAGACAGCCACGCCATGCCTGCCCACACTGACATGCACCAGACGCCACCAGTCGGCTGACCGCCCTCTGCTCCGCCGCCGTGCCACGCCGCGATGGGGCTGCGAGAGAGCGGGCCGCGCGCCTGAAGATGTCGCCGCACGGCGACGTGTAGTATGCGTCAGCGCTGCCCGCGCGCGTGCCGTTGGAGCGCTGCTTGACCTGCCGCGCGCGCGCGCGCCGCCCCGCTCGGACCGGCCGCCCCGGCGCGCTGCGCGCAAGGGCGGCGAGCGCACGCAGGGGGCGCGCGCGCGCCTCGACGCCCCAGCCGGGCTCCAGGCGGCTGCCGGCGCCCTCCACCATCTCGCGCAGGCGCGCCATCAGCTGCGCCTCCACCTGCGCGACCTGCGCGCGCCGCACAGCGTGTCATGTAGGGTAGGGTTAGGTTTGCGCCCAGCTGGTGGCCGGCCCAGGAGACGGGACGCGCAGAGCCTGGGCCCGCCGGCCCACCTGCAGGGCACGGCGGCGCGCCTGCCGATCCAGCAAGCGGGCCCTGCGCGCGCGCACCGACTCGCGCGAGGCGACGCGCGGCGCCGGCGCGCTGGGCGTTGCCCAGGCGTCCGGCGACGGCGGCGCGCCGGCGGGTGCGCGCGGCACCTTGGGCTGCCGCGGCGCGGGGCCTGGCGCGTCCACGCCCAGGAAGCGCGCAACCTGCGCCGTGCGCGCAGCGTGAGGCGCCGGCCGGCGCGGCAGGGCAGACGCGCGCGCGCGGGCCAGCCCGGCAAAAGCGCGCTGTGCAAACGGCGCGGGGGGCCTGCAGGCGCAGCCTCCGCCGCACCTGGCTGCGCGACCTGAACCTGCGCGGCCGCACAGGGTCCCTGTCAGCGCCTCGCAAGCGCGGGGGGGAGTGACACTGCGTTTGGCGCAGCGCGCGGGCAGCAGGCCGCAGGCGGACGGCGCGGGGACGGGCCGCACCGCGTGCCCTCCGCGGTGTAGAAGTAGACGTCTGCGCCCCGGGCGCGCACCGTGAGTTACGCCTCAGGACAACCCGCGCGCCTGGGCTGCGCGGGCGCTGCGACCGCGCAGGAGAGTGCGGCCTCGAGGGAAAGGAGCCGCCGCGGCG
>JAABUU010001214.1_pt1 | contig 45414 bp, 36 predicted proteins | sample 5559301 | NCBI WGS metagenome assembly JAABUU01 (sample SAMN10711884, study PRJNA513360) | rock metagenome | isolation source: Antarctica rocks | place: Antarctica: Victoria Land, Richard Nunatak white | reverse complement strand
GGCAGGTCGATCTTCATCGTGGTCATCGCCGGTCCTCCGTCCCGCCACTTTATCCCGGCCGGCCGGGGATGCCAAGGCAAGGCGAGGGCGGCTCACCCGGTCGGCCGCGGAGTCCGCTCGATCGCCCTGGCGACGAGGTTGGTGACGGGCGGCTCGACCCCGAACCGCTTGAGCTTGGAGGCGACCTGCCCCCGGTGATACGAGGCGTGGTTGACCACGTGCCGGAGCGCGGCCCAGAGCGGGAGGCTGGCGGCCCGGCCCCGGGTGTTCCGGTAGACGAAGGGGGCGGCCAGCCGGTCGAGCCGGTCCTGGGCGACGGCCAGGAGCCGGGCGTCGTCGTCCAGGGTGGGCAGTTCGGCCTCGCCGGGGAGGGCGGACCGGTCCACCCGGGCCTGGGCGCTATCCCTTCCGCTTCAACTCGAACCGGAACTTGACCGTCTTCCCCGAAGACGGCTCGAACGGCTCGCTCTGCTTCGGGAGGGCCTCGAAGGGCAGCCCATCGCCCGGCAAGGGCGGCGGGGCCGGGACGGTGGGATCGCCCCGATAGGTGCCGAGGACCCGCACCCGGGCGTCTTTCCCGGGGTCCGGCGCGATCAGGGCCCGGAGCTTCCCGTCGACCGTCACCTCGTCGGAGCTGAGCTGGAACGTCGACGTGCGGAGCGCCGTCCAGGGTTGGCCCGGCCCCCGGGCGATCTCGAACCGGATGCCCGGGATCCCCCGGCCGGTCTCGGCATCCACGGCCTCCAGCAGGATCTCGCAGCCGGGCTTCATCCGGAGTTCCAGCGGCTGGAGCTTCGGCCCAGGGGCGACGACGAGCGGCTTCAGGTAGATCCGGACGAACCGCGAACTCGTCGAGACCGGGGCGGCACTCAGCCCGTCGTATCGCCCCGGGGGCAGGTCGATCGCCTGGAAGGCGTCGTCGACGTCGTGGGGATCGGCCAGGATCCGCCCAGGACCATTGGCCCGTGCCGGGCCACCAACGCCTCGAAGGCCGCCCCGTCCCCGCCTTCGGCGAACCGCCCGAGCAGCTCGCCGTCTCCCAGCCCGGCGACCGATCCGCCGTCAAACAGCCGGATCAGGTCCCCCCGGGACGCGCCCGGCCCCCCGCCCGCCATGCCCATGATCACCCCCCTCGACGTGCCCGCCAGTCTCCCATTACTGCACGCCGGGAGGCCCGCGACACGGCGATTTCCCGGGTCTTCCCGGAAAAGGCGGCCGGGCGGCCCGGGCCGATCGCCAGGGGTGGCTTGAGGCGGGGGAGGGCCCCGGCATACAATCGAGGCTCTGGCGAGTCGAAAGTCATCCCGACCGGAGGTGGGCCTTGAGCAGCGAGTGGACCGACCCGGAACTCGTCGCCCGTCGCGATCGGCTGCTCCAGATCCTCCGGGGGTACGGCCGGCTGGCCGTGGCCTATTCGGGGGGAGTGGACAGCGCGGTCGTGGCCAAGGCCGCGCGGGTGGCGCTGGGGGACGCGGCGATCGCCGTCACGGCAGCCTCGGAGAGCCTGGCGCGGGGCGAGCTGGAGGAGGCCACGGAGCTGGCCGGCCGGATCGGGATTGCCCACCGGGTGATCCGGACCGAGGAGTTCGCCGACCCGAACTACCTCCGGAACAACTCCGACCGCTGCTACTTCTGCAAGAGCGAGCTGTACGGCCGGCTCGAAGGGCTGATGGGGGTCCTGGGAGTCGAGGCGATCGCCTCGGGGGCCAACCTCGACGACAAAGGCGACCACCGCCCCGGGATGCGCGCCGCCGGCGAGCACGGGGTCAAGCACCCGCTCCAGGAGGCCGGGCTGACCAAGGACCACGTCCGGGAGCTGGCCCGGGCCTGGGGCCTGCCCACCTGGGACAAACCCGCCACGCCCTGCCTGTCCAGCCGGATCGCCTACGGCGAGGACGTGACCCCCGAGCGGGTCCGGATGATCGACGCGGCCGAGGGCTGGCTCCGCCGCCGGGGGCTCCGGCTGCTCCGGGTCCGCTACCACAAAGGCGACCTCGCCCGGATCGAGGTCCCCGTCGAGGAGCTGGCCCGCCTGGCCGACCCCGAGGTCCGGCGCGACCTGATCCCCGCCTTCCGCGAACTGGGCTTCAAGTTCGTCACCCTCGACCTGGAGGGGTTCCGCTCCGGGAGCCTGAACACGCTGATCCCGCTCGACGGCCTCCGCCTCAAGGCCGCCGCGGCCCCGGCCCCGACTCCGGTCGCCGCCGGCTGATCCGATCGCGTCCTCACAACCGACCAGACGGACAATCTTAAAATGGTGGGTGGCAGGGGTTCGCTTGCGAACCCCGGTCCGGCGACGATCAGGCCACCGGGGTTTGCCAGCGAACCCCTGCCACCCCAGTCGGACGATCTCGACCCACCAAAATTGAGTTGTTGGTCTACTACCCATCCTCCGACCAGGCCCTGCGGCCCGGGGACGGCATCGCAATGGCTCGGGCGACCTGTCGATGCGGCCAGACCCTGGAGATGCCCCTCGAGGGCGTCGAGCACGTGGTCTGCCCCAGGTGCGACGCGAGGGTCCGGATCATCCGGAAGTCGAGGGCGGCCGGACCGGCGACCCTCGCCGTGGTCGGCGACGGCTTCATCCGGTTCTCCTGCCCCTGCGGCCGTCGCCTGAAAGTCAGCGCCGCCGAGCGGCCCACGCACGGCAAGTGCCCCGACTGCGACCGGATCGTCCCCGTGCCGAGCAACGCCTCGGGGTCCTCCTCGGCGGTGGCCGAATCCCCGACCGCCGAGATGGCCGCCACTGACCTCGCCATGCTCGACGCCTGGGCCAGGAGCCACGCCGCCCGGAGCAACGGCGCCACGAGCACCGCCGAGATGCCCAACGTCCCCGTCCGGCGGGCCGAGGCTGGCCTCCGGGTCTGCCCCCGATGCGGCAAGCCCATCCACCTCGGCGCCGACACCTGCCGGGGCTGCGGAACCTCGGTGCCCAGGCGGTAGGCCGGGCGGTCGATCGATCGGGGGAGGGCGACCGCCTTGCATCGAAACCTGACAATGGCCAATGAGTGATGGGTCACTGGGTGATCAGCAAGGGATTGCACCCCAAATGTGGGCTTCTATCTCCCCTCCCTAAACCAATCACCCATTATATCCATCATTCATTCTGGGGTTTTGCTGCAAAGCCAAGGGCGACCGTCGCGCCGGCGGCCCGACGCCGGCGGTCGCTCGTGGTCCTACTTCAAATCGGCCGCGTTCGAGGGGCCGTCGGCCGCTTTCATGAGGTAGGGGTTGAGGGCCCGGGCACGAGCCAGGAACGAATCGGCCCGGGAACGATCGCCGACGGCGCCGGCGATCGTTCCGGCGTGATGGAATAGCGGGGCCTCCTGCGTGCCTCGGGCCAGGGCCTTCTCCATCATCCGATCGGCTTCGGGGAGGAGGCCCTTCTTGAAGCAGGCCCAGGCCAGGGTGTCGTAGGCGTGGATGTCGTGGCGGAGTTCCAGGTCCTTGCGGGCCAGGGCGAGCGCCCCGTCGAGGTCCCGGCCGGTGTCGGCGCAGAACAGGACCCAGTGGCGGTCGTAGATCCTCGGGAACGAATGGGCCAGTACTTCGAGGAGCCGGTATTGCTCGTCGGCCTCGCGGGTCTGGCCCATCGCCGCTTGGGCGTCGCCGATCAGCCGGAGGGCCTCGGGGTTCTGGGGGGCGAGCCGGATGGCCTTGCGGCCCCAGTCGATGGCGCCCTGGTGGTCGCCTCGCCAGGTCGCGGCCTCGGCCATCCCGGTCATCGCCCGGTAATCGCCCGGGAAGATCGCCAGGGCCTCGCGGCAGGCGCGTTCGCCGTCGTCGAGCTTCCCCGAGTCGATCAGGGAGTGGCCGATCATCGTGTGATACCAGGCGGCGGACTCCGCGGGCATGTCGTACAGTCCGTCAGCCTGGCGCGCCGCCTCGCGCATCAGGGCCAGCGAGCGGTCGGGCTTGCCGTTGATCTCGAAGATCCGGGCGGCGAGGGCCTTGAGGTTCAGGTCATCGGCCTGCTCGGGGATGGCGGCCAGGGCGCGGTCGGCCTCGTCGTAATCCCCCAGCTCCAGGGCGATGTCGGCCTGGAGGCGGTGGGCCTGCGGGTCGAGGCTCGCGGCGCGGTCGGCGACTTCCTTGGCCTCGGGGAAGCGATGCTGGGACAGCAGGCTCCGGGCCAGCCGGATCATCGCGGCGGCATTGCCCCGGGGCAGGAGTTCCAGCGACCGGCGGGCGGCCTTCTCGGCAAGGACGGCGTCGGCGATCTCGCCGGTCTCGCGCTGGCGGGCCAGGTACGCGCCGGCCAGCTCCCGCAGGTCGATGCTCCCCTTGGGGTCGTCCCGCGCCCGCTTCTCCCAGAAGGCCACCGCCTTGGAGACCAGCGACGGATCGTAGGGCGGCCGGACCAGGGGGATCGGTTGGATGAAGGCTTCCGGCGTGCCCGGCCGGGGCGGGTCCTCGGCCGATGCCGGGGTGCCGAACAGGCCGAGGACGATCGTCGGCACGAGGTATCGCCTGATGAGGTCCATGGTGCGCTCCGGAATGAAGTCGGGGCGATCGGACCCGTTGGTCCGACCGCCCCGGAAGATGGTAATGGCGATCGGGGCTGGGCTCAGTGCGGGGTGCCGAGGTAGGGGAAGACGCTCTGGTAGTCGCTGTGCGGCCCGACGTGGTCGGTGGTGAACGAGGGCAGTTCCTTCCCATCGTCCGGCGCCAGGCCGAGCGCGGGGACCAGGTTGCCGAAGATGGTCATCAGGTTGATGTCGATGACGTCGTCGGTCAGCGCCCGCCCGCCGAACTTGCTGCCGACGGGCGAGCTCTTCCCGCCGGTCTCGACGCCGAGGTAGGCGGCCGGGCCGGCCTGCGACAGGTCCGCCTTCGTGACGTCGGGGACCAGCACGGACTTCACGACGTTGGTGATGGCTTGCGACCGGCCGGCGACGTTGGTCATGAAATACTGGATGTCGAGGGCGATCCGGTTGGGGTCATCCGTCGGATTGGCCTTGTTGTTGGTCTCGTGGCGGGGCACCATGGGGCTGATCGCGGGGTTGATCGAGACGGTGGCGAACACCTTATTGATGACGGGCCGCGCCAGGCGGTCCTGCTGCCGGAAGCTGTAGCCGGAGGTATAGACGCTGGTCGTCTCCCAGACGCTGATGACCCCCAGCTTGCCGCCGGTCGGCGCGAGCAGGGCCCGGGGCAGGTCGACGACGATCGTCATCACGTTGAGGTTCGCGAAGAAATCCACGCCGGGGTTGCGGAACCCGGGCGCCTTCGGCGCATCGGGGTCGGGCAGGTTGACCTGCACGCCGGTCAGCGGCGTCGCGCGGTCCGGGAAGATCATGTAGTACTGGGCCAGGTCGAAGAAGAAGGGCTCGGACCGGACCCCGGCGAAGACCCTCATCCCGGGGGCGGGCACGAAGTTCAGGCTGTTGATCGTGCCGGCGATGGGAGAGTGCGTCGTGAAGTTGGACATCAGGCCGGTCCGGGACGGCTTGAGCGGCCCGGCGATCCGGACCTGCTGGTTGGGGCCGACCCCGTCGAACTTCGCCTGGATGACCAGGTCTTCCACGTAGTCCCCGGTGTTATCGATCTTGATCTGATAGAGCACGTTGGGGTCGAAGTAGACGCTGCTCCCCATTCCCGCGGGGATCAGGCCGTGCGTGTCCATCACGAGGACCACGTTGCCCGGGGTCGCGCTGGGGAAGATGTAGACGTCGGTCATGTCGGCGCCTTGACGGTTGGCGTTCTCCGCCGTGTCGGCGTGGTCCGAGCCCCGGACGACGGCGGGCATCGACAGGACCGGCGCCAGGAGGGCGATGGCGAGCAGCGATCGGACCCTCATCACGAAACGAATCATGGGATATTCCCTGGGAGAAGATCGACGATGCGATCGGATTGGAAATCTTTGTGAGTGATGGAATTTCAATCTTCGATGGCGGGCGTTGCATGCCCTCGCCGGTCGCGGCGGGCTCGCCGAGATCGGGCGATCGGGCTTCAGGCGGCCGACCGGCGCCGCCAGGCGTGGCCGATCAGGCCGAGCAGCAGGCCCGCGCCGGTCATCGCCAGGCTGGCCGGCTCGGGGACGGCGGCGTTGGTGGAGATCAGCACGGTATGGTTGAATCCGTTGGCGTCGGTCCCGAAGGCCACGATCTGACCGAGATCGTTGATCCCCCTCGCGTCGGTCAGCACGATCCCGGAGCCGGGATTGACCAAGGCGTTGAGGTCCATCATCACCCCGTTCGATTCAAAGAAGGCGTGGGCGACCCCGGACGAGGTGTCCGACGAGCCAACAACCTGGCCGAGCCCGTTGATGGCATAGGCGGTGCTGTTGGTCCCCCCGAGCGTGCCGAGGTCGGTCGGCGTGCCCCCGCCTGCGTTTGCCGTGATGCTGCTGAAAAGGAACGCATGCTGGGCCACGTCGCCGGCCAGGTTCGCCGAGCCGACGACCTGACCGAGGTCGTTGATCCCGAAGGCGGCGCTGAACGAGCCGCCGAGCGTGCCGAGGTCGGTCAGCGTGCCCCCGTTGGCGGCCGAGAGGAAGGCATGAGTCATCGTGTCGCCGGCGAGGTCCGCCTGGCCCACGACCTGGCCGGAGGCGTTGATCCCGTAGGCGATGCTGTTGGTGCCCCCGAGCGTGCCGAGGTCCCGCAAGGCCCCGCCATTGACGGCGGAGATGAAGGCGTGCGAGTTCCCGACGGTGGCCGTGTCCGACACGCCGACAACCTGGCCGGTGGCGTTGATGCCGTTGGCGATGCTATTGGCGGTGGTGCCCGCGAGCGTGCCGAGGTCCCTCAGGGCCCCGGTGCCGGTGCCGGAGATGAAGGCATGGCTCACGAAGACATTATTGGTCGGGTCGATGACGGTGGCGGTATCCGCCACGCCGACAACCTGGCCGGTGGCGTTGATCCCAGTCGCCCGGCTGCTGCGGCCCCCGAGCGTGCCGAGGTCCGACGACGGGGTAATGGCGGAGCCGGGGGCCGTCCGGTAGGCGTGGTCGAGCACGAGCCCGCCCCCGCTCCCGTCCGGGTTGGTGGACGGCATGGTCAACGCGGCGGTCTGCGACTGGCCGACGACCTGGCCAGCAGCGTTGACCCCGAAGCCGAAGCTCTCGGTGCCCCCGAGCGTGCCGAGGTCGACGACGCCGAACGCGGCGTCGGCCCGCGGGGCGGAGAGACCCAGCGCGGCCAGGGCGGCGAAGGCAAAGCGGACGACGATAATTGCGCCCCTGTTCATGGTCAATCCTTGGAGTGGTGTGCTCGTGGCATAAAAAGCCACGAGGCCGCCGGGCTCAAGCCCAGAAATCGTGACGCGACATTCCCGCGGCGGCGAGGAGTATCTCCACGAAGGGATCCCGATCCCGCCGGATTTCCGTGCCCGGGGGTGGAGCCGATGCCCGGCGACGCCAGGACGCCGATCGGACAATCGCGAAGATGATGCCAACCGAGTGCTTGCAAGTGGTCCTCGCCGCATGCGTCAGGGTAGCCCCGCGCGCGGCAAGCTGTCCAGGCCAAAAATGGAGGAGTTTCGACAAAACAACATGAGCAAACTTTTATCTTTTGATCAATCTGGGTCGCCCGCCGGGGGACCGGCGAGATTCGCCCGCCGCGCGGCCGTCGCCGAGGGTCGCCCGACTCGGGGCTGTCCGTGCTGCCCGGGAGCATCACCCGCCCCGGGGCGGCTCGACCAGGGCCTCGAACCGGCCGGAGGCGTCGTCCCAGGCGGCGGAGTCGCGGGGCTCGTAGGTGTCGACCGGGAACGAGGCGGCCACGATCGCCCGGGCGTCGGCCAGCGAGCCGACCCGGCCCCGGGCCATCGCCTGGAGCAGGACGTTGCCGGCGGCCGTGGCCTCGACCGGGCCGGCGAGGACCGGGATCCCGCAGGCGTCGGCGGTGAACTGGCAGAGCAGGGCGTTCCGGGAGCCGCCGCCGACCACGTGGACCGACCGGATCGTGGTCCCCAGGATCTCCTGGAGCCGGCGGATCGTCCAGCGGTACTTCAGGGCCAGACCTTCCAGGGCGCAGCGGACGACGGCCCCCTCGTCGAGCGGGCCGGGCTGGCCGGTCCGGGCGGCGTAGGCGGCCAGGCGGGCGGGCATGTCGCCGGGCGCCAGGAACGAGGGGTCGTCCGGCTCGACCAGCGTGGCGAACGGCCGGGCGGCCCGGGCCCTGGCGATCAGCTCATCGTACGAGTAATCCCGCCCGGATCGGGCCCAGGTCCGGCGGCATTCCTGGACCAGCCAGAGGCCCATGATGTTCTTCAGGAGCCGGGTCGTGCCGGCCACGCCCCCCTCGTTGGTGAAGTTGGCCCGCCGGGTCGCCTCGGTGATCACCGGGCGGGGGACCTCCACGCCCAGGAGCGACCACGTCCCCGAGCTCAGGTAGCACCAGTCCGGCGGGCTCGAACCGGTCCCCCGGGTCGGGACGGCGGCCACGGCGCTGGCGGTGTCATGGGTCCCGGGGGCCAGGACGGTGATCGGGCCGGCGATCCCCAGCTCCTCGGCGACCGACTTCCGGAGCGGGCCCAGCTCGGTCCCCGGGTCGATCAGTTCGGGGAGGATCGAGCGGGGGAGGCCCAGGCCCCGGCAGAGCTCGTCGGACCAGGAGCCGTCGCGGGGGTCCAGGAGCTGGGTGGTCGAGGCGTCGGTCCGCTCGCCGGCCCGGCGGCCGGTCAGGAGCCAGCCGAAGAGGTCGGGCATCATCAGGAGGGTCTCGGCCACCTCCAGCAGGGGCGATCCGGCCGCCTTCATCCCCAGGAGCTGGTAGGCCGTGTTGATCGGCATGAACTGGAGCCCGGTGATCTCATAGATCCGCTCCCTCGGGACCAGCCCGAAGGCGGCCTCCATCATTCCGTCGGTCCGGCGGTCGCGATAGTGGACCGGGTTCCCCAGGAGCGTCTCGCCCCGGCCGACCAGGCCGAAGTCGACGCCCCAGGTGTCGACGCCCACGCCGTCGAGCCCCGGGTGGCCGGCGGCGGCCTTGCCCAGGGCGGTCTTCATCTCCTCGAAGAGCCGGGGGACGTCCCAGTGCAGGCTGTCGAGCATCCGGACCGGCCCGTTGGGGAAGCGATGGACCTCCTCCAGGCTCAGCCGTCCGCCGTCGAACCGGCCGAGCAGGCCCCGCCCGCTCTCGGCCCCCAGGTCCAGGGCCAGGTAGTCCGTCGTCTTGCTGCCCATCGCGCGCGGGACCTCGGAGTCGGCCAGGAGAAGCGGGAGAGACGCCCGAGAAGGCCCCATCCTAGTCCGGGCCGGGGCCGTGCGGAAGGGCCTCGGTGCCCGGACTCACCCCTCCCCTCGGAGCCGGCGGAGTTCCGCCTCCATGGCGCGGACCCGGGCCTCGGCCGCGTCGGCTCGGGCCTTCTCCTGGGCCCGGCCCAGGGCCTCGGCATCGGCGCGGGCCTTCTCCTGGACCCGGGCCAGGGCCTCGGCATCGGCGCGGGCCTTCTCCTGGACCCGGGCCAGGGCCTCGGCATCGGCGCGGGCCTTCTCCTGGACCCGGGCCAGGGCCTCGGCGTCGGCACGGGCCTCGGCATCGGCGCGGGCCTGGACCTGTTCCTCGTATCCCATGACCGGCTCGCCGGTCCGGCCGTCGATGCAGGCGACTCGGCCATCGATGATCGCCAGGCCGAGGCCCAGCGGCGGCCCCAGCCAGATCCGCCCTAGCTCGTCGGGGGGCAGGGGTCCGTAGCCCCCGGGCTCGCGGCGGAAGCCGTGGAGCTTCGCCCGTCGCCCCTCCGGGCCGGGCCGGGCATCGACGATGATGTAGAGCGGCACGCCCGCCCGGTGGTAGAAATCCTTCTTGATCCCGAAGTCGTTCAACCGGGTGTCGGGCGAGGTCACCTCGATCACCAGGACCGGCCGGGCGCCGTCCTGGGCGAGCTTGAGCGTCCCCCGGTCGAAGTCGCTCGGGACGCCCAGGAAGACCGCGATGTCCGGGCCGAGCGGCCGGACGCCCGGCAGGTTCCAATCCACCCGGCAATCGGTCAGGACCAGGGCCTCGGGATCCCCGGCCAACCAGGCGTCGAAGATCAGTTTCAGATGGAGGCAGTCGTTGACGTGCGACGGGTATTGCGTGGTCTGGTCTCCTTCCTCGGGGAAGAGCAGATCTTCCAGGGTCAGGGGGACCTGCTCGACCTCGACCCGGCCGTCGGGCTGCTTGCGGGGGACGTACCGCCAGCCATAGCGGAACGGGTCGGCCTCGGAGCCGGGGGCGGGCTCGGCCCGGGGGTCGCGGATGGTGCTCATCAGGGTGGCCTCGCGCGGGTCAGCCGGCCGGGGTCCGGACGGCTCGTCGCCAGTCGTTCAGCATATCCGCCAGGGTCGCTTCGATCGAGAACGCCGGCTCCCAGCCGGTCGCGGCCCGGAGCTTGGAGGCGTCGGCCACGAGCAGGGGCTGGTCCACCGGGCGGACCCGGGCGGGGTCGACGTGGACCTCGATCGGCACGCCGGCCAGCCGCCGGAGGGTCTCCAGCGCGTCGGCGAGCCGGGTCCCCCGGCCCGACCCCAGGTTGTAGACCTCGCCGGCGTCCCCCCGGGTGGCCAGGAGGCGGTAGGCCCGGGCGACGTCGCGGACGTCGGTGAAGTCGCGGACGATGTCGAGGTTGCCGACCTCGACCCGGGGCTTGATCCCGGCCTCGACCTCGGCCACCTGCCGGGCCAGGGCCCCGAGGACATAGGTCGACGACTGGCGAGGGCCCGCGTGGTTGAACGGCCGGACCATCACCACGTCGGTCCCGTGGGCCAGGAAGTGCTGGACGCCCAGGAGGTCGGCCGCCCCCTTGCTCGCCGAGTACGGGTTGTTGGGCCGGAGCGGGCAGGATTCGGCGACCGGCATCTGCTCCGGGCCGGGGTTCCCGTAGCAGACCCCCGAGCCGACCAGGACCACCCGGGGCTTCTGGCCCGACGCCTTGACGGCCTCCAGGAGGGTCAGGGCCCCGCCCAGGTTGAGGGCCCAGGTCCCCCGGGGGTCGGCCACGCTGGCCTGCGGGTTGGCCTGCGCCGCGAGATGGTAGATCGCCTCGGGCCGCTTCCGGACGATCAGGTCGGCCAGCTCCGCCTCGGGGACCGCGGCCAGGTCGGCCCGCTCGATCCGGACGGCCTGGGCCAGGTGAGCCAGGCCCTCGGGCCACCGCCCCGAGGTCGACAGCCCGACCACCGCGTCGCCCGACTCCAGCAAGTGCTCGGCCAGGTGGCCGCCGACGAATCCCGAGATCCCGGTCACCAGCGCTCGCATGGGCGGTTGCCTCAGACCCGCGGAGATCGCCGCCCGAGGTCCCTCCCGGGCGCCGGCATCGGGATACCGTATCGGGCCGGACCCCGCACGGCAAGGGGAGGCAAGGGCCGGCGGCCGGGGCGCACCGGCCCCGGTCAGGTCGCCAGGGCCCGGGCCGCCCGGAGGAGCTGCCGATAGGCGTCCTCGACCGCCTGGAAGTCGGCGGGGCTCCCGCCCCGGTCGGGGTGGACCTCCAGCGCCCTCCGGCGATAGGCCGCCTTGATGTCCTCGGAGGTGCAGGGGGCCTGGAGCCCCAGCACGCCGAAGGCGTCGGCCTCGGGCGGCCCGGAGTCGCCCATCGCCGCCTCGCGGGTCCGGAAGAAGTCGGAGTCGCGGAACCGGCCGGAATAGGCCGAGCCGTCCCGCTCCAATTTGGCCCGATCGAGGGCGACGGCCCGCTCCCCCTCGTCCCACCGCTCGTCCTCGGTCCCGAGCTGGTCGGGGCCGCACGAGCGGATCGTGACGAAGACCTTCTTCGGGGTCTTCCGCAGGATCAGGTGGGCCGCGACGTAGGCGATGCCCCCGTCATCGTGGCGGCGGGTGTAGAGGTACTCGCGAGGCCGGGACGGGCCCGGCCCGGCGGGGCGCGCCGCCCTGGGCCGGTCGCCGGGCCGGGATCGGGCGAAACCAGTCGACGTCCGCCGCGATTGATACATCCCCGCCTCGGCCAGCGCGGACCGGGCGGCGTCGTCGGCCTCGGCGAGGCCGGACGCGTAGCCCTGGGCGACGAGCATCCGGCCCTCGACCCCGGCCGCGTCGTCGTACGCCACCCAGTGGACCTTGTCGCGGCCGAACCGCTTCCGGGTCCAGGTCGGGTGCTTGCCGGGCATGGTCGACGATCCTTTCCCGAGCCGGGGGTGGGGATGGAATTTAGTATAAGCCTGGACACACCGGGGCGGTCAAGGGGGCGGCCCCTCGGAGGAAAATCCCCGATCGGCGATTATTCCGGATTGGGGCGGTCCCGGGGCGTAGTCTAGGGGTGAATGGGGAGGGCTCCGACGATGGCAAGTGGCGGATATGGGCCGGTCCTCCGGCAGGTCGACCGGCTCCTGGGCGTCCACGGGACCGCCTCGGGCCTGGGGGAAGGGGCGCTCCTCCGGCGGTTCGCCGACGGCCGGGACGAGGCCGCCTTCGAGGCGCTGGTGACCCGGCACGGGCCAATGGTCCTGGGGACCTGCCGGCGGATCCTGGCCGACCCCCACGACGTCGACGACGCCTTCCAGGCGACCTTCCTGGTCCTGGCCCGCAAGGCCGGCTCGATCCGCGACGGCGACCGCCTGGGGCCCTGGCTCCACGGCGTCGCCCGTCGGGTGGCGACCCGGTCCCGGACCCTCTCCGCCCGCCGGGCCGCCCGCGAGCGCCCCGGGGCCGAGGAGCGGGCCTCCGCCGGGGCCGATCCTTCAGAGCTTGTCGAACTCCGCGCCGCCCTCGACGAGGAACTGGCCCGGCTCCCCGAGAAATACCGGGCCCCGCTGGTCCTCTGCTACCTGGAGGGCCTGACCCACGACGAGGCCGCCGTCCAACTGAGCTGGCCCGTCGGGACCGTCCGGAGCCGCCTGGCCCGGGGCCGGGACCGGCTCCGGTCCCGACTGACGAGGAGGGGCCTGTCCCCCTCGGCCGCCGTCCCGGCCATCTTGCCGGCCCCGGCGATCCCCGAAGTTCTGATCTCATCCACGGTCCGGATCGCGACGGCCGCCGGGTCGGCCCCGGCGCACGTCGCGAGCCTGGCGAAGGGAGCGTTGGTCGCGATGATGTGGCACAAGCTGAAGGTGATCGGCGCGGTGGGGCTGCTGGCCGGCCTGGCCGTCGGGGGCGCCGGGGTGGCCGCGCAGCGGGGCGGAGACGCCGGGGCGGTCGCCCCGCCGCCGTCCCGAGAGTCGGCGGGCAAGCCGCCCGCCCGCGCGGGAGACCTTGAGGTCGAACTCACCGGCGCCCGGAAGGAGATCGAGAGGCTCGAAGCCGAGTTGAAGGCCGCCCGGACCGTGGCCGCCGGACTCCAGAGGCAGCAGGATGCCGCACGCGCTCGGGTTCCCTTCTCCCCGACGGTCGCGGTCTCGCCGAAGCCTTCCTTCAACACCCCGCCGGCCGACCCCTTCGCCCTGCGTGAAGCCTCCCCGATGGTCCTGAACCTACGCGGCGGCGACTACGTCCTGGTGATCCCCACCGGGCTCGACCGAGCGACCGTCCTCAACACCAAGACCGGCGATCGGAAGACTTGCCTTCTCCCCGGGAAGTTGACGGAGGTGACCCCGATCATCGGTGACGGCTTGCCTCCCAGGCTGATAGCGCTCGGCTTCAAGGGCCCGGAGATCCCACGGATCGCCGTCTTCGACTTCGAGGCCGGGGAGTGGTCCACGCAGGATCTCCGGGATCCGGCGAAGGGCCAGCTTGATCCGATCATCGATTACTCGGAGGCCGTCTACCAGTCCGGTCGTTCTCTTTATTATTACATCGGCAAGGCGATGAAGTGGGGCATCCTGGAGGCGAAAGGGGCGACGGTCATCGCCCCGAACGACGGTGAGGGCGTGATGGCGCCGATCCTGAAAGGGCCGGAAATCGCCCAGGTCGTCGTCATGGATTCCCTCACCGGCGAGTGCTTCTCGCACGACCTCCGCGAGCCCTTCGGCGGCACCCTCACGCCGATCGTGGGCCATACCATGGCCGCCTACTGGGCCGGCCGGTTCGTCTACGCCTTCAGCATCGCCGCTAAAAAGTGGGACGTCCTGGAGTTGAAGGGGCGGGCCCGGTCGATGGACATCCACCGGGAAGATAGGAAGCTCGTCATCTCGGTCGGTGACCTGATCCACGTCTTCAGGGCCGATACCGGCGAGTGGACCCACATCGACACCAAGGACGACAAGTGAGCGGCGACCGCCTCAGGGCTCGCGATCGGTCGCCTTCAGGTCGGTCCAGAGTTCGATGAAACGATCGCGGACGTAGGGATGGAGCCGGTCGGCGAACTCGACGGGCAGGTCGAGGGCCTTCATCAGCCCGACGACGTCGGCGAGGTCTTTCAGGCGGCCGGCACCGCCGGTCATCCCCGAGGCCAGCTTCAACTCGACGAGCGTTTCGAGCCGGAGATAGGTGATCCCGTCGAGGTCGACGCCGACCTCGGCGGGGTCGGGGAAGGCGACGGGCTTGGGCTTGCCGTCGCCGGGGAAGGCGCCGGAGACCAGGAACTCGATCCGGACGCCGGTCTCGGTGTCCCGGAGTTGCTTGCTCCCGACGAAGGGGGGGACGTAGCCCAGCCCCTCGAGGCGGTCGTGGATCTCCTTGAGCCCTTCGGGCGTGACGAGGAGGTCGACGTCCGTCGTGAAGCGTTCGAAGCCGTGTTCGAACAGGGCCATCCCCCCGACGACGGCATAGGGGATGCCCAGTGTCGCCAGCCGGCCCGCGATCCGATGCAACGTCTTGAAGACGTCGCTGTCCTTATCGAAGTGCCATCCCCCCTGGTTCAAGGCCCACCTCCTGTCCTGCTTCAATCGCTGTTCGTAGGTAATCATAGATAATTAACTCCAAAATTCGATGACGTCACTCCGCGTCCGGCTCGCCGTCGGCGTCCTGGTCGTCGGTGTGGTCGCTGGCCTCGGCCTCGCCGACGCCGTCGTCGAGGATGTGGGTGGGGGGGGGCGGGGGGCCTTCGCCGTCGAGGACGGGGGGCTCGTCGGCGACCTGCAAGAGCTCGGTCTCGGGAAGCTTGGCCAGCGAGCTGACCGAGGCCCCCTCCTCGACCCGGATCAGGCGGACGCCCTGGGTGTTCCGGCCGATCAGCCGCATCTCGGCCACGGCGGTCCGGATCAGGATCCCGCCGCTGGTGGTGAGCATCACCTCGTCGGCGTCGGTGACCTTGGCGATGGCCACCACCGGGCCGTTCCGGTCGGTCACCTTGATGTCGATGAGGCCCTTGCCGCCCCGGTTCTGCGAGCGGTACTCGGTCAGCTCGGTCCGCTTGCCGAAGCCGTGGGCGCAGACGGTCAGCAGGCTGGCCGGGTCGTCGTCGCCGTTGGCCACGATCATCCCGATGACCTCGTCCCCCTCCTGGAGGTCGATCCCCCGGACTCCGAAGGCCGGCCGGCCCATCGAGCGGACCTTGGACTCGTCGAAGCGGATCGACATCCCCTGCTTGGTCGAGAGGATCACGTGGTCGTTGGCCTTGGTCCGGGCCACGCCGATCAGCTCGTCGCCCTCATCCAGGCCCAGGGCGATGATCCCCCGGCCCAGGGGCCGCTTGAACGCCGGCAGGCCGGTCTTCTTGACCGTCCCGCGCCGGGTGACCATGAAGAGGCACTCGTCCTCGTTGAACCGGCGGACCGGGACCAGCCCGGTGATCTTCTCCCCCTCGGCGAGCTGCAAGAGGTTGACGATCGCCCGCCCGCCCGAGGTCCGGGTCTGCTCGGGGACGTCGTAGACCTTCAGCCAGTAGACCTTGCCGTGGTCGGTGAAGAACAGGATGTAATCGTGGGTCAAGGCCACGAACATATGCTCAAGAAAATCGTCACCCTTGGTGTTGGTGGCCGAGATCCCCCGGCCGCCGCGGACCTGCGCCCGGTAGGTGCTGGGCGGGAGCCGCTTGATGTAGCCGTCGTGGGTGACGGTGACCACCATGTACTCCTCGCGGATCAGGGCCTCCTTGTCGTAGTCGCCCAGCTCCTCGGGGTCGATGGCGCTCCGGCGGTCGTTGGCGTACTTTCCCTTGATCTCCCGGAGGTCGGCGCGGATCAGGTCGAGGATCAGCCGCTCGTCGCCCAGGATCCGCTCGTAGCCGGTGATGGCCTCGCGGAGCCCGGTGTACTCGGCCACCAGCTTATCGGCCTCCAGGCCGGTGAGCTGCTGGAGCCTCATGGCCAGGATCGCGTCGGCCTGCATCCGGGTCAGGCCGCCGGTCGCCCGGGCCTCGGGGTTGTTCAGGGCCCGGCGGAGGACCTCGGCGGAGACCTCCATCCCCATCAATCGGGCCCGGGCCTCGACCGGGTTGGCCGAACTCCGGATCACCCGGATGATCTCGTCGATGTACGCCAGGGCGATCAACAGCCCCTCGACGATGTGCGCCCGCTGCCGGGCCTGGCGGAGCTGGAACTGCGTCCGCCGCCGGATCACGTTGACCCGGTGGTCGACGAACAGCCGGAGCATCCGCTTGAGCGGCAGCTCCTCGGGCCGGCCGTCGACCAGGGCCAGCATGATGACGCTGAACGAATCCTGGAGCGGGGAGTACTGGTAGAGCTGGTTGAGGATGACGTTGGGGTCCTCCCCCTTCTTGACCTTGACCACGATCCGGACCGGCTGCTTGCGGTCGGACTCGTCGACGATGTCGGTCACGCCGGTGACCCGGTCGCCGTTGACCAGCTCGGCCAGCTTCTTCAGGAGCGGCTCCTTGGTGAGCTGGTAGGGGATCTCGGTGAAGATGATCTGCGACCGGCCGTCCCTCAGCTCCTCGATCTCGTGCTTGGCCCGGACGATCACCTTGCCGCGCCCGGTCCGGTACGCCTCGCGGATCCCCCAGCGGCCGCAGATGGTTCCGCCGGTGGGGAAGTCGGGCCCCTGGACGTGCTCCATCAGCCCTTCCAGGTCGATCTCGGGGTCGTCGATCAACGCGACGGCCGCGTCGCAGACCTCGCCCAGGTTGTGCGGCGGGATGCTCGTGGCCATCCCCACGGCGATCCCGCCGGAGCCGTTGACCAGGAGGTTGGGGAACTTCGCCGGGAGGACCCGGGGCTCGGAATGCTTCTCGTCGTAGCTCGGCTGGAAGTCGACGGTGTCCAGCCGGATGTCTTCGAGCATCTCGGCGGCCACCGGGCTCAGCTTGGCCTCGGTGTACCGCATGGCCGCCGGCGGGAGCCCGTGGATCGAGCCGAAGTTCCCCTGCCCGGTGATCAGGAGATGCCGCATGTTCCACCACTGGGCCATCCGGGCCAGGGTTGGATAGATCGAGTTGTCGCCGTGCGGGTGGTACCGCTTCATGGTCTCGCCGACGATCCCCGCGCACTTGCTGGTCGAGCCGCCGGGCGTGAGGCCGAGGTCGAGCATCGCCGTCAGGATCCGCCGCTGCGAGGGCTTCAGGCCGTCGCGGACGTCGGGCAGGGCCCGGCTGACGATGACTGACATCGCGTAGGTGAGATAACTTTCCTTCAGCTCGGTCTCGATGTTCAGCGGCGGCGTCGGGAGGTGCCCGGGGGTCAGGGGTGCGGCGGTGCTCACGGTCGATCCCTCATACGATCAGCGGGAGGAGTCACGCCCCGGCCGGGGCCGTCGGAACATCCGGTATTAAGGAGATCATTGTACACGCTCGGCCCCCCCTTCGGCAACGCCGACGCGGCCGGGACCGGCGGATCTAAGTACCGATCCGCCCAAAGGTTCGCGACGGTCGGCCGGGACTCAGGGAACCTCCCGGCCGTCGCCCGCGTCTGATGATCCCGGGCCGCCCGGCGGGGGCGGGCCGGATCGCCGAGGGGCTTGGGGGAGGATCGAGATGGCGGACGCGGAACGGGCCGGCCCGATGGTCGTGGGGCCGGTCACGCTGGAGGGCCGGTTGGTCCGGCTCGAACCCCTGGCGCGGGGCCACCTCGACGGCCTCTGCGCCGCGGGGTTGCAAGGGGATGTCTTCCGGTGGATGCCCACGCCGATCGACTCGCGCGAGGAGATGGCGGCCTGGGTCGACGCCGCCCTGGAGGCGCAGGCGGCGGGCACGGCCCTGCCCTTGGCGACGGTCGAGAGGGGATCGGGCCGGGTCGTCGGCGCGACCCGGTTCCTGGCGATCGAGCCGGCCCACCGCCGCCTGGAGATCGGCTGGACCTGGGTCGGCCGCCCCTGGCAGCGGACCCCGATCAACACCGAGGCCAAGCTCCTCATGCTCCGCCACGCCTTCGAGACCCTGGGCGCGAACCGAGTCGAGCTCAAGACCGACGCCCTCAACGCCCCGTCGAGGGCCGCGATCCTCCGCCTGGGGGCGGCCGAGGAGGGGACCTTCCGGAGCCACATGATCCTCCCGGGCGGCCGAGTCCGCGACACCGTCTATTACAGCCTCATCGCCCCCGAGTGGCCCGCGGTCCGCGACCGGCTCGGCGCGATGCTCGATCGCCCCTGGCCCCGGCCCTGATCGCCCGGCCCTGGGCCGGCTAGCCGATGGCCTCGGCCAGGGGGTCGGCGTGGGCCTCGGGCTTGTCGACCCGCTTGCCCAGGCCGAGCATCAGGATGATCGTGGCCGAGACGGCCATCGAGAGGGTCAGGTAGGTCAGGCCGCCCCGGAACGAGCCGGTGTACGACTTGACGATCCCCATCACCGAGGGCCCAAAGAACCCGCCCAGATTGCCCACCGAGTTGATCAGGCCGATGCTCCCGGCGGCCGCCGACTCGGCCAGGAACAGGCTGGGGAGCGACCAGAAGGCCGGCAGGTACGCCTTCAGGCCGGTCATCGCCGCGATGAACAGGCCGACCGTCAGCCAGACCGGCGGCTTCTCCACCAGGAGAAGGACCGCCAGCGCCGAGGCCCCCAGGTAGATCGGCAAGGCCGCGTGGAGCCGGCGCTCGCCGGTCCGGTCGGAATTCCAGCCGACGAAGAGCTGGCCGACCAGCGAGCCGATTGGCGGCAGGATCACCAGCCAGGTCAGGCGGTCGAGCTTCAGGTCGTACCAGCTCTCCAGGATCCTCGGCAGGAAGAACTCGACCCCGTAGTTGCCCGTCACCACGAAGAAATAGGCGGCGGCCAGGATCAGAACCTTGGGGTGCCCCAACGCCTGGAACACGGTCAGATGCCGGCCGCCGACGCGCAGGGCTTTCTCCCGCTTCAATTCCTGCTCCAGCGCCTCGCGCTCCTCGGGCTCCAGCCACTTCGCCTGGCCCGGGCGGTCGGTCAGCAGGACCAGGACGGCGACCCCGAGTAAAACCGCCGGGATCCCCCAGGCGATGTAGACCCATTGCCAGCCCTCCAGGCCCCAGACCTCGGGGTGGTGGACCAGCACGCCGTTGATCGTCTCGTCGGTCCCGATCTTCAGCAGGAGGTTGGACAGCTTCGGGCTGACGATCTGCGCGATCGGCGTGGCCACGAAGAAGTAGGCCAGGGCTCGGGCCCGGTCGCGGCTGGGGAACCAGTGGGTTAAATAGACGATCACCCCGGGATAGAACCCCGCCTCGGCCAGCCCGAGCAGGAACCGGACCGCGTAGAAGTGCGCGGGAACCTTCACCGCCGCCGTCAGGGCCGCCATGAATCCCCAGGTGATCATGATCCGGCAGATCCACTTCCGGGCGCTCCAGCGCTCCACGATCAGCGTGCCGGGGATCTCCAGCAGGAAGTACCCGAGGAAGAAGATCCCGCCGCCGATGCCGATCACCGCGTCGGTGAAGCCGGGCAGGTCCCGCTTCATCGTCAGCGAGGCGATCGCCACGTTGGAGCGGTCGACGTAGGCGATCATGTAGCTGAAGAACAGCAGCGGGAGGAGCCGGAAATAAGCCTTCCTCCGGGCGCGGTCCAGCGGCGAGCGCGGCGGGGACGACTCGGGCATCGAGTGCGGGTTGGCCATGTCGGGGTGGCTCGCGGTTCGGGGCGGGGCCGCCGGCGAAGAGGGCGCGGCGGCCCGATGGGCTCCGACACTACCGCGCGGCCGGGCCCGCCGCAAACCTCCGCCCCCCTTGGCGATCGAAAAAGCGGGGGCGGCCCCCGCCGGCCGGCGGGACCTGCTGGCGGACTGCTGGGCTTCATGGGATAGTCGTGGTCGCCGGTCGGCGTGCGGTCATGGGCTCGTGTCGCGGGGTTGGGGATTCGTCCAGAGGTAACAGTCAATGGCCGATCCCACCGCAGACGGTCCCAAGCTCAGACGATTCCGTCCCCATCGGCCGAGCCGCCTCCCGGATCAATCCGTTCAGGTGGATCCCAACGGGATGCCTACCTACGAAGCACTTCTGGACCGCGATCCGAGGTGGGCCTTGAGCGAAGGAAGCCGGCACTTCGAAGAGGACAGCGCGGTCTTCAAGGCGCTCCATCGAATCGCCCAACGGCTCGCGGCCTTGGGCATACCCTACGCGGTGGTCGGCGGGATGGCGTTATTCAGGCATGGCCTTCGCCGGTTCACCGAGGACGTCGACATCCTCGTCACCAAGGATGGCCTCAAGAAAATCCACGAGGCGTTGGAAGGTCTCGGCTATCTACCGCCCTTCACGAACAGCAAACACCTGCGGGACACCGAGCTTGGCGTCAAGGTCGAATTCCTCACCACCGGCGAGTTTCCCGGCGACGGTCGGAAGAAGCCCGTCTCGTTCCCTGATCCCGAGTCGGTGAGCCTCGAATCGGATGGGATCAGTTATATCAATTTGCCAAATCTTGTGGAACTGAAGCTCGCTTCCGGGATGACGAATGCGGGGAGGCTGAAAGACCTTTCGGATGTGCTGGAACTCATCAAGGTGCTCGATCTGCCGGCCGATTATTCCGACCAATTAAACCCATTTGTGCAAAGTCAATATGGAGAACTCTGGAAGCAAGCCCGGAAGCGCTACGTGAGCACCTGGCGCAACAAGTGGCTCACCGCGGAGGCGAAATCGATCGAGGAGATGATCGCCATGCTGCGTGCCGGAGCCGATCACCTCGACCAGATGCGCAAGGATGGCGTCGTCCTCGACGAGGATGGCGGGATTGGCGATGACGACGCCCGGCTGGTCACCACCGATCCGAAAATCGCCGAGAAATACGGCCTTGTCGATGAGGCGGAGTTTTGGGGTACGGTCGACGAGGACGACGAAGGACCGGAAGACGAACCGACCGTCTCGCCCCCGAAGCAATCGTGAACAGGCCGTGCATCTCCTGCCGGCGGTCCCGATCGCCGGGCCCGGTCGTCGGCCGGTTCACTTCCCAGGTCTTGGGGCGGACTCGCCAATGGCATCGGGCGTCGTCGTCTCGTTCGACCCACGCAAGGGGTTCGGGTTCATCCGGTCGCCCGAGTATCGCGAGGACATCTTCGTCCACGTCGAGGCCGTCGACGGCCGGGTGGCGCTGAAGTCGGGGCAGCGGGTCCAGTTCGTCGCCGAGCCGACGGGCCGGGGGCCCAGGGCCACCCGGGTCGTCCCCGGCCGGCTCGGGCTCTCGCCCACGATGTCCGCCGGCGGATTCCTGCTGGCCCTGCTGCTGGCGGTCACCGGGAGCCTGCACCGGGTCGGCCTGGGTTGGCTCGGCGCCTACCTCGGGGCGGTCGGCCTGGCGACCTGGGTCGCCTACGCCTGGGACAAGCGCCGGGCCGGACTGGGCGAGCGCCGGATCCCCGAGGCCGCGCTGCTCGGCCTGGCCCTGGTCGGCGGCTCGCCCGCGGCGCTGATGGCGATGCTCGTCCTCCGCCACAAGACGAGGAAGCCCGCCTTCCTGATCCCCTTCGCCGGGGTGGTCCTGGTCCAGGCCCTCGCCGTGGCGGCCTGGCTCCGGTGGCGGTAAGTTTTTCGGGCGGGCCGTTCCCGGTGGGGCCGGGCTCGCGTAAGATTTACCTATCCGGACGGCCCGGGGCTCGACTCGACCGAGGTGGATTGACGCCATGAACCGAAGGCTCGCGCGGATCGGCCTCGCCCTGGCGATGGCGATGGGGTGGTTGGGCCTGGCGGTCGCCGGAGCCGGGCCCGACCCGGAGGTCGGCAAGTCGTACCGGGTCCCCTACCGGATGACCGAGACGAACCACTTCCTGGTCCGCGTCCGGATCGACGGCAAGGGGCCGTTCAACTTCCTGGTCGACACCGGGGCGCCCCACATCTTCATCGGGGCCGAGGCCGCGAAGAAGGCCGGGATCGTCGCCGACCCCGACGAGTATTTCACCTCGATCGGCCGGGTCGACTTCGAGGGGGGCGCCCGCCTCTCCGGGATGAAGGCGCGGGTCGAGGACATCTTCCAGATGGTCGGGATGAACGCCCTGGGGCTCCCCGGCGCCTCGATCGACGGGATCCTCGGTTTCTCGGCGCTGGCCCGGTTCAAGATCGAGCTGGACCCCACCCAGGACCGGATGACCTGGACCCGGCTCGACTACGAGCCCCGCGAGCCGTTGGTCCCCCGGGCGGTGCTGAAGAAGGGGCCGCCGGCCGAGATCCGGGCGATGAACGCCCTGGGACCGATCGCCAAGCTCGCCGCCGCGCTGGTCGGCAAGCAGCCCGAGGACGAACTCCACCCCCGGGGCTTCCTGGGGATCGAGCTGGCCGAGGACCCGGGGAAGCTCCGGGTCTCCGGCGTCCTGGCCGACTCGCCGGCCGCCGCCGTGGGCCTGAAGCCCGGCGACCGCCTGGCGAGGGTCAAGGGCAAGGACGTGGCCACCATCAAGGCCGCCCGCGACGCCGTGGCCGAGGTCCGGCCCGGGGACGAGGTCGCCGTGGCCGTGGTCCGCGATGGGGTGCCGATCGACCTGACCCTGACCGCCGGGGAGGGCTTCTGAAATGCGATGGGGATTGCTCGCCAGGGCCGCCCGACGCCCGATCGCCCTGCTCGGGGCCGCCCTGGTGGCCGGCCTGGCCCTGAGGGCCGCCCCGGCCGAGGACTCGCCGCCCGCCAAGGCCGGCCCGGCGTCGGTTCCGTTCGAGCTGGTGGCCTCGAACCACATCGTGGTCCAGGCCAAGCTCAACGGCAAGGGGCCGTATCGCCTGGTCTTCGACCTCGGGGCGCCGGTCACGCTCCTGGGGAATCGGTCGGCCGAGGAGTCGGGGGCGATCCCCAAGGATGCCCCCAAATCGTTCCTGATGGGGATGCGCGGCGAGGGGACGATCTCGACCCTGGAGGTCGGCGAACTGAAGGCCAAGGACGTCCCGATCATCGTCCTGGATCACCCGACGCTCAAGGCCCTCGGCGGGTTCCTCGGGCGCCCGCTCGACGGGATCATCGGCTTCACCTTCTTCGCCCGCTACCGAACGACGATCGACTACCAGGCCAAGCGGATGACGCTGGAGCCGGTCGCCTTCGAGGTCCGGAACCTGATCAAGGACCTCCCCGACCGCCTGGCCGCCCCCAAGGTCGCCCGGCGTCGCGTGCTCGCCCCCAGCGGCCTCTGGGGCCTGACCCTGGGCGACCCGGTCGACGCCGGCTCCGGCGTCGCCATCAAGACCGTCCGCCCCGGCTCCCCCGCCGAGGCCGCCGGGCTCAAGCCCGGTGACGTCCTGACCACCCTCGACGGCCGGTGGACCGCCGGGTCCGCCGACGCCTACGCCGCCGCCCATGGCGTGACCCCCGGCCAGCCCGTCGAGGCTGTCATCCTCCGCGAAGGCCAGGAACTGAAGCTCCGGGTCCAGCCGATCGCCGGGATCTGAGAGGCGATCCGGCAATTCTTCCGAGTCGCGGCAAAGGGTTAGGGAAAATGGACGATGGTTGATGGGTGAAGGAAGTCGGGGAAATCCGTCGAAGAAGCTTCGGATGCCTCTGCGCTTGTTCGTCCTTGACCATCAGCCATTAGCCATTTTCGGACCCGGATCGCCTCTGACCTTCCAGGCCAGGGGAGGCCGGTTGGATGACCGACATCGCGCGCCCATCGCCGCCGGTCCACCCCTGGGACGGCTACCTGATCGGCCCGGAGAACGCGCTGGCGCAGGCCGGGGCGATGGCGCTGGCCCGGGGGGAGACGGCGGGGTTCTCGCCGCTGGTGGTGCATGGGCCGGCGGGCTCGGGGAAGTCGCGGCTCCTGGCGGGCCTGGTCGCCGAGCGGCTGCTCCGGCGGCCGGAGTCGGCGGTGGCCCACCTGGAGGCGGAGGGGTTCGCGGCGGCCTGCGCCGAGGCTTCGGGGCGGCCCGGGGGATGGGCGGAGGTCCGCGACCGGTTCCGCCGGCTCGACCTGTTCGTGCTGGACGACCTCCACGCGCTGGAGCGGGCCCCTTGGGCGATGGAGGAGCTATCGCACACCCTCGACGCGCTCGACGAGGCGGGCGCGGCGGTGGCGGTGGCCGCCCGGTCGGGGCCGGGTCAGTGGTCGGGTTGGCCGTCCCGGCTGGTCAACCGGCTGATCGGCGGGCTCTCGGTCCGGCTCGACCCGCCCTCGCTGGAGTCGCGGCGGCGGTACCTGCTGGAACTCGCCCGGTCGCGGGGGCTGGCGCTCCCGGCCGAGGTGTCCGAGCCGATGGCCGAGGCGGCCGACGGATACCGGACGCTCGACGGCTGGCTCTCGCAATTGAGCCTGGCCGCGCGGGTCGACCGCCGCGAGATCGGCCCGGACCTCGTCGGCCCGATCCTGGCGGGCGACCCGGTCGACGCCGGGCCGTCGGTCGAGGCGATCGCGCGGGCGGTGGCCGGGAAGTTCGGCCTCCGGCTCCGCGACCTCCGAGGGCCGACCCGCCGGGCCGTCGTCGCCGAGGCCCGGCACCTGGCGATGCACCTGGCCCGGCTCCACACCCCGCTGAGCTTCCGGGCCATCGGCGACTACTTCGGCGGCCGGGACCCCGCCACCGTCCGCCACGCCTGCCGCGCCGCCGCCGACCGGATCGCCGCCGACCCCGCCCTGGCCGCCGCCTGCTCGTCGCTCCCCGGAGGACTCACTCCCGGAGGACCGAAGACCCAGGACTGAGAAACGATCCGGGATCGAAAATGGTCAATGGCCAACGGTTATCGATAGACAAGCGGCTGAGATTTTCCTCACCCATCAACCATCGCCCCTTTGCCATCACCCATGGCCAGGCCGCAAGAACATGACTGGATCGACTCCGAGGACTCGGGCCCTGGCCCGGCGGCCATCCCCGATTTTTCCGGGATAGTATGCTAAGCGGCCCCCGAAATCGCGATCCTGTTGGGGAGAGACCGAGATCCCCCACCCGGACCTGGAGCCGCACCCATGCCCGCCAGCGAAGCCCGGATCGCCGCCGCACGAGCCAACGGAAGCAAGAGCCGCGGGGCCGTCACGCCCGAGGGCAAGGACCGCTCCCGGGCCAACGCCTACAAGCACGGGATGGCCGGCGACGGCGTCGTCCTCCCGCCGGTCGACTCCGCCGAGGTCGGGCGCCGGGGCCGGGCCATGCAGGCCGAGATGGCCCCCAAAACCGAGATGGGCCGCTATCTGGTGGACCGCCTGGCCGAGCTGACCGTCCGGGTCGAGCGCTGCGCCCGGAACGAGCGGGCCGAGAACGAGCACCATGTCGACCACGCCGGGGCCGCCTTCGACGAAGCCCGGCTGGCCGAGGTCGACGCGGCGATCTCCCGGATCGGCCACGAGCCGGCCACCTTCGCCCGGAAGCTCCGATCGATGCCCGAGGGCGTCGACCGGATGATCGCCGAGTTGCTCGACCTCCGCGAGGAGTTGAACACCGGCCGCTGGGACAACCGGCACGGCGAGCGGGTGGCGCACCTGACCGGGGCCCGGTTCCTGGACGTCCCGGTGAATCGGGTCCGGGCGCTCTCCGAGGCGATCTCCGGCGACTTCGAACACCTCCGGCCCAGCGAGGGCGAGGGGCTCGCGCACGCCGAGCGGATCGACTGGGCCCGGAACGCGATGGCCGACCGGATCGACCTGGAGTTGGAACGGCTCCTGGCCGACCGCGAGGCCCTGGACCTGGCGGCGATCGAGCGGGACCGCGCGGGCGCGGCCGAGCGGGCGCTGTTCGACCCCTCGAAAGAGGCGACGCTGGCCCGGCGCTACGAGGCGGCGGCCGAGCGCGGGGTGTTCCGGGCTCTGCGCGAGCTCCGCCAGGTCGAGGCCGAAGCCGAGGCGGCGACCGAGACCGAGGAGGCCGGCGAGCCCCTGGGTTCGTTCCGCGCCGAGGACCCCGAGCCCGTCCCGCCCCCTCGGCCGGCCGCCCCGGCGCCCCGGCCGGCGGGCCCCTCGTCCCCGCTCCGGTCGGTCGACGGGCCTGGAATGGTCGGGATGGCCCCTCGTGGGCCCGCCTGAGCGGTTCCGGTCGGCGATCGGCGGCGAGATGGGGGCGGCGACGCCGTCCCCGGCGCGGCCCCGCCGACCGGGGGCGTCGATGGCATCGCGTCGGACGTCAAATCGGCGCGATGGGAATGAGAGAGCCCCCGGCGAGGTGCCGGGGGCTCGGGGTTCGATCGGAGGAGGCGGGCTCGGCCCGGGCTCAGCCCTGGGGCGAGGTGGCCGAGCCCGAGGGGGCGGCGGCCGGGGCATAGCCGGGGGCGGAGCCGGGCGCCGGAGCAGAGTCGGGGGCAGAGCCGGGCGCCGGGGCAGAGCCGGGGGCGAAGCCGGGGGCGGAGCCGGGCGCCGGAGCGGAGCCGGGCGCCGGGGCGGGTGCGGGGGCCATCACGGTCCGGGTCACCGGGACGCTCCGGGTCACCTGGCGGGGGACGCTGGTCATCACCGTCACCGGGACCTGTTCGGCGACGCTGTACGGGACCTGTCGGGTGGCGGACTCGGTGACCTGGCGGAACTGGGTGGTCATCACCGTCACCGGGACCTGCTCGGGAACCGTCACCGGGACCTGGCGGGTCGTGTTCTCGGTCACCTGGCGCGTCTGGGTGGTCATCACCGTCACCGGGACCGTGACCGGCACCGAGAAGGGAACCTGTCGGGTGGCAGACTCGGTGACCTGGCGGAACTGGGTGGTCATCACCGTCACCGGGACCTGCTCGGGGACGTTATAGGGGACCTGGCGGCTGGCCGTCTCGGCGACGAACCGGGTGGTCGTGGTCGGGACCATCTCGGTCTTCTGCTGGGGGACGAGCTGCGTGGTCGTGGTCGGGACGGTCTCGACCTTCTGCTCGGGGACGTAGCTGGTGTTCTGGACGGGGACCTGGCGATAGGCCGTCGTGGCGACGTAATGCGTCTCGGTGACGTTCCGGACGACCGCCTGGGGGGCGGCGGCCTGTTGCTGCGGGCTCGCCGAGGCGCCGGCCTGCCCGCTGGGAGCGGCCTGGCTGGGGGCGGCCGGGGCGTTGACGTACTCGGTCACCTGCCGGGTCGTCGTCACCGGCTGGTTGACGGTGTAGGGCTGGTTGACCATCGTCGTGGTCGTCACCGGCTTCATGACCGTCGAGTAACGCTGCTGGTTGACCGTCTGCGTGACCGGGGTCATCACCGTCACGGTCCGGGAAACCTGGACGGTCTCGGTGACTGGCCGGTTGACGGTGTAGTTCTCGGTCCGGTTCTCGGTCCGGTAGCGGGTCTGCATCTGGGTCGTGGGGACCTGCTCGGCCACGGACCGGGTGACGGGGTACTGCTCGGTCCGGAACTGGGTCTGATACCGGGTCTGGTTCTGGGTGACGGGCACCTGCTCGGCCACGGTCCGGACGACCGGCACGGTCTCGGTCCGGTACTCGGTCCGGTAGCGGGTCTGCATCTGGGTCGTGGGGACCTGCTCGGCCACGGACCGGGTGACGGGGTACTGCTCGGCCCGGTACTCGGTCCGGTAGCGGGTCTGCATCTGCGTGGTCGGGACCTGGTCGATGACCGTGTCGGTCACCGTCTGGTAAGTCGTCTCCTGCTGCGTGGCGAACGACCCCCCGACCTCGGAGCCGCCGGTGGACGGGGAGCCGCCGCCGCCCGGATAGCCGCCGCCAGCGGAGCCGCCGCCGGCGGAGCCGCCGCAACTTCCGCAAGAGGCGGTCCGGGCCCCGTGCCCGCACTTCTTATGACCGAACGCCATCGAATCCCTCGCGGTCGCGAGGGTCAGGCCGATGGCCAGGCCCAGGACCCATCGCTTCTTCACGGACGCCGCATTCATGTCGGTCACTCCCTGGTGGACGGCTCGGACGTTCGACGCTGCTCTCTCGACCCGGAGACGACCGCCCCGGATCTGACTTTCCCATCAAGTGTCCCGGGACAACCCACCGACCCCGCCGAGACAGGCTAGGTCATTGATGGACTCCGAGACGGCCCAAATTTCAGGCATTGGGCGCTCAGGGGGGAATCGGACCTTTAGGTGGTTTTGTTGAATTAACCAGGATAGGCAATAACGCTGTCTCCCACAAGACCCTTCTCCGCGACGAAACCGGGCGCGGCCCCCCCCAGAGGCCCGGAGTGGGACGCGGAACGCGATGAATCGCGAAGGGGGAAGGTGAGGGAGCCCGGCCAGGATGGCGGCCTGGCGGAGATGGTAAAGCAGCAGGGCTTATCCGGGTAGGGGGTCGTCCCGGCCGATCGCGGATTTCCGGTCGGGCCGGGATTCAGCGAGGGGTCGCGACGGACCCAAGGCCCGGGGTGATCCAGAACAGGGTGAAGGTCCGGTCGAACCGGTCGGCCGGCCCGCGGATCAGGGCCTCGACCCGGCCGATCCGGCGGAGGGCGGGGAGGTCGCGGTCGCGCCCGAAGAGGGCGTAAACCCCGGGGCCCGGCGGCCGGGCGGCGAGGTCGTCAACCCCCTGACGCCAGGAGGCGGGCCTCCGGAGGTAGTAGAGACGGACGGCCCAGTCGTGTGGCACGGGGCCGAACGGCGTGGGGTAGGGCTTGCGGTCCCAATCCTCGTAGAGGAAGGCCAGCGGCGTCGACCCGTCGATCGCCCGGCCAATCCGCTCGGAGAAGCCCCACTCGGCCCCCCGGCGGTCGAACCGGGGGCCGAGCCCGAGGTGCCCGAGGCCCGATCCCAGCCCCAGGACCAGGAAGAGGGCCGCGGCCCCCCGACGGATCCGCCCCTCGGACCACCCCCGGAGCCGGAGCCGGAGCCCGACCCGGGCCAGCCCGAGCGCGGCCCAGGCCGAGAACGGCGGCAGGGCGTGGATCGCGTAGTGGGCGTTCTTGACCGTCGCCATCGAGAGGACCAGGATCGGGACGACCGCCCAGGCCCAGAGCAGGCGGTCGCCCCCGCCCCGGCGGCCGATCGCCCGGCGCAGCGAAGGCCCCGCCCCGAGCAGGGCCAGGGGGGTCCAGGGCAGGGCCTGGAGCAGGACCGCCGGGCCATACTGCCACCAGGGGCCGCCGATGAAGTGCTCCGGGCGGCTGGCCAGGCGGTCGGTCACGTGGAGGGTCCAGAGCGAGACCGCCGCCGGGAGCCGCCAGGCCACCAGGCTCGGCCAGGTCAGGGCCAGGGCCGCCGCCAGGCACCAGCCCCTCGGATCCCGGAGGGCCCCCCAGGCCCGGCGGTCGCGGTCCCAGATCACCAGGGCCGCCACCACCGAGCCCATCAGGACCGCCCCGAAGCCCAGCCCCTTGACCAGCGCCGAAGCCCCCAGGCCCGCGAAGAAAGCCCAGCGCCAGAGCGGGGAAGGGGGGCTCTCGGGGCGGTCCGGGGGGGGGTCGGGGCGGAGGTTCGGGGCACCGACCGGAGTCGAGATCATCATTTCCACAGGTGCATTGATCCGGATCAATGCTCCCCTCGGGAACGGTCCCCGCGGCGCGTCCCCCACCCCCACCCCCGGCCCCGGCCCCTCTCCCGGGACGAGGGAGGCGGCCGCCAGACGCCTTGCGAGGCCCCGCGACGCGACGCGGCCGGCGCGATCGGCCCGGGCGTGCGGCCCCCGAGCCTCGCCGCCCGGCTCGACCATCCGGAGCCGGTCGAAGGCCAGGATCGTGCCGGTGACCAGGCAGGCCAGGAGGATGTCGGCCTCCGCCAGCCGGCCCCGGAGGACGAGCCAGTAGCTGGTCGCCTGGATCAGCCCGGCGAGCCACCCGACGGTCGGGCCGAACCGCCTCGACGCCAGGACGGCCACGCCCAGGGCCAGCAGGGTCGCGGCGATCGCCGAGGGCGTCCGAGCGGCGGACTCGGTCACCCCGCCCGCCACCCGGCCCGCCACCGCCACCAGCCAGAACGCCAGGGGGGGCTTCTCCAGCCAGGGCCGGCCGTCGATGGTCGGGACCAGCACCGACCCGCTCGCGATCATCTCCCGGGCCGCCTGCGCCACGAACGCCTCGTGGTACGTCAGCCGCCCCGAGGACCCCAGGCCGATCCCCATCGACAGGGCGCAGAGCCCCGCGATCGAGGCCAGCCGCGTTGCCCCCAGTCGAGTCTCGGCCATGACGATCGGGCCCTCCCTGGCCCCGCTCCGCGCCCATCCGAGGTCGGGAAAGGACCCCCTCGGCGCGGCGGCATCCTACCGCAATGCCCGATCCGGGACGACCCGAACCCGCCCGATCCGCGACCGTCCCGCCCGGCCGCCCGGCGGTCCCTCCGGCCGCGAGCCGAAGTCGAACCCGACGACCGCCGCGAGGACATGCTCCGGCCCATGACGGCCGAGATGGATCCAGCCCGAGAACGCGGCCTCGACCCGATCCGGCGGAGCCAGGTCGACCGGGGCCTACGGCTCGGGAGTCTCGGTTGCCATGCGTGCCTCTCCGGTTCCTGGGAACGCCGGTCCGAGCGGTTCGGCTGGGCTCTTCGCTCGGGCCGCGCGGGTATTCCCCCGCCCATCGGCCGGGTCCGACCCTTCGGCTCAGGATTCGGCGTAGAGGATCGACCATCCGCCCTTCGGGTTCGGTCCCAGGAAGACCCCCTTGGCCGCACCGATCCGCCAACCCGTGACGTGGGAGGCCTCGATCGTCCGGCCGTCGAGCAGGGTGACCGGGCCCCGGGACGGTCCGTCGGAGGACCCGGGGGAGATGCCCCCCGGCCCGGTCCGACCATAGACGGGCCCGCGCGGCTCGGGGCGATCGTCGGCCAGGGCCGCGGCCGGGACGATCGCCAAGGCGGCGATGGCCCCGGCGGAGGAGGCGAGGAAAACGCGGCGAGTCATGGAGACGTTCATCGCTGAGAGACTCCCGGAGGTTGGATGAGGGCCCACGCCCGGCGGTCCCTCCACCGCCTATTCTACGGATCCGGTCGCGAAGTCACGAGGAGCCCGCGAGGGCATCGGATTTGCCGATCCTACCGGATCTCCGGCGTTGATTTACTCCGAACATCGGCCACGAGGAGTCGCCCCGCATGTATCACCACATCAAAAAGCTCATGTACACCGTGCGCGTCGGCACCCCCGACCCGCGCTTCGGCCGGATGCTCCTGGAGCAGTTCGGCGGGGCCAACGGCGAGCTGGCGGCGGCCATGCAGTATTCGGTCCAGGGGATCAACTGCGAGGACCCCGCCCGCAAGGATCTCCTCATGGACATCGGGACCGAGGAGCTGAGCCACCTGGAGGTGATCGGAACCCTGGCCCGGGCCCACCTCAAGCCGACCGCGGCGACCCGCGAGGCGGCCGATGCCGATCCCCTGGTCGCCATCTGCGGCGGCGGCGGCGTCGGCCTGTTCAACTCGCAGGGCAACCCCTGGACGGCCGACTACCTCAAGGTCACCGGCGAGCTCGACGTCGACCTCCGGAGCAACATCGCCGCCGAGGCCCGGGCCAAGATCGTCTACGAGCGACTGCTCAACTTCACCAACGACGCCGGAAGCAAGGAAGCGCTCCAGTTCCTCATGACGCGCGAGATCACGCACATGAAGGCGTTCATGAAGGCCCTGGAGAGCATGGGCAAGGACCCGCTCACCATCGGCCAGATCCCGCCGACGCCGGGGCTGGTGGACCAGTTCTTCGACGATTCCACCGGCTCGGGGGACGCCGGGGTCGAGGCCCGGGGCCCGTGGAACCAGGGCGACGGCTGGCAGTTCGTCGAGTCGCCGGCCTTCAAGGAGCTGCGCGACAAGTCCGGGTCGAGGTGACCGCCGGATCATCCCCACCGGGGCGGGTTCGGGGTCATCGCCGGCGCCCGCCCCCCTCCCCGATGGCCCCCAGAGGCGATATCTGAGTCGTAGACCGACATGGCTAAAATGGTGGATAATCCATGGCTGAATTCGCTTCCTGATCAGCCATTGGCCATTTCCCATTCCACCATTTCAGCCATGTCGGTCTACCACGCAGACTCTCCAGAGCCCGAGGTGGAGGTCGGCCCCATCGGCCAACTGCGTCACTCCTGGGCCATTCACCCGCTTCCATCCCGGATCGCCCCTCAGCGCGAGAGGCTCCGGCAGAGGGCGAGGAAGGTCGGCTTGAGCGGCTCGAACTCTCCGGTGGGGGCCTCGCAGAGGATCGAGATCCGGCGGTCGTTGCTGAGGAACGTCACCCGGAGACCTCGGAGCTTGGAGCCGAGGAGCCCGCTTCCCGTGGCGTTGAAGGTCGCGACCCGGCCCTCGCCGAGCCCCGAGCCCTTGAAGAGGGCGGGCGTGCTCTCCTTGTAGGTGCCGTAGAGCTCGGCGGCGTTCTTCGCGTAACGCTCGTGGGCGCCATGGACGGGGGCGAGTTCGCTCCCCTCCTCGTGCTGACCCTGGTCGGAGCCGGCCATGAGCGAGCCGGCGGTGTCGGCGAAGACCTGGATTTTGGCCGAGCCCTCGGTGAACCGGGCCCAGGAATACATGTTGTCGGGGCGGCTCCCGGTCTCGACCTCCCAGCCCGGGGGATATCGGAGCCGGAAGGCGCCGTCCTTGGGCACGAACTCGATGGAGGCCAGGCGGTCGTCGGCGGCCTTGTCGACGGGGGCGACACCCAGATCCTTGGGCGCCTCGGCCGGCTTGGCCGACGCCGTGGCCACCGGCTTGTTGCGGAACCGGATCAACTGGACCACCTTCTTGCCGCTCGACGGGTCGAAGAGGTCGAGCGTCGACCGCCCCAGCACGACCTTGTATTCGGTCTGGCTGACCTCGCCGTCCTCGTCCTTGAAGTTGAGCTTGAGCCGGCCGCCCTTGAGGTCATAGGTGCCGGTCGAGGTGAACTTCTCCTGCATGGTCATCGAGGCGTGCTTCTGCCCGTCGAGAACGAGCCGGTACTGGGTGTTGGTGAGAAACCGCCCGATCTCGTGCTCGGTCTTCGAGCCCTCCCAATGGCCGACGATCGAGGGCGGCTTGAAGAAGACCTGGTAGCCGAGGAAGCCCAGGATCCCGAGGAAGGCCACCCCGACCGCGACGAACCCGGCGACGACGCGCTTGTCCAGCCCGTCGCCGTGCCCCGCCTTCTTCTTCTTCTTGCGGCCCGCCTTCTTCTTCTTGGGGGCGGCCTCGGCGGTCGCCACCGCGCCGGTCGCGGCCAGCCGGGGGAGGATCGCCTCGGCCTCGACGGCGTCGCCGTCGGCGGCCTCGGACAGCACGTCCAGGCCGAGCCCGTCGTCGTCGATCGCCCGGAAGGCCGCCTTCGAAGTGGCCGGGGCAGGCCGGGCCGCCTTGGCCTTCGCAGGGGCGGGGGCGGAAGACCCCTTCTCGACGAAACCACGGGAGACCAGCTCGGCGGCCATCCGCCCGGAGGCCGCCCGGGCCTCGGCCTCGCTCGCCAGCTCCTTCTCGCTCCGCTTGGTGGTCCCGTCCGACTTCCCCTGGATCACGCGCATCCGGGGGCCGTCGATCTCGATGACCACGAACTTGCGGTCGGGCCCGGTACCGAGGGTGAACGTGCGCACGGGGGACTTCTCCGGGTGACGTCGTCGGATGAGAAGGATTCGAGGTCGTCGATGCCGGACTCGCGTCGATGCCGGGGATAAGATAACGGGCCGGCACGCTGGATACAATTGAAAGGATTAAAAGCGACCATGCGTGATTGTTCTTGAGGCGGGGTCGCCGATTCTCCCTCGTCCTCGCGGGATCGAGACTTTTTTCGCTGGTCCCGGCGGGATGCCGAAGATTAAGATTGTCAGGCGGCCCGGATCCGGGCCTTGCCCTTCTTGTTCCCTTCTTCTCGATCATCGACGAGTGAACCCAGGGCGACCGCGGCCTCGACGCGTCGAAGCCCGCCGTCCCCGGATTCCCGGCGATGGGCCCAGGTTCCGCCCTCCCGACCGCCCGGGGAGCGGGGCCGTCCCGGAGATTTCGACGATGCCCCTCTCGCGTCAACGCGGTTTCACGCTGATCGAGCTTCTGGTCGTGATCGCGATCATCGCGGTCCTGATCGCCCTGCTGCTACCCGCGGTCCAGGCCGCCCGCGAGGCCGCCCGGCGGTCGCAATGCGTCAACAACCTGAAGCAGATCGGCCTGTCGCTGCACAACTACCACGGCGTCCAGAACTGCCTGCCCCCGGGCCAGCTCGAAGGCAACGACTGGGCCGACTGGTCGGCCCAAGTGATGATGCTGCCATACCTGGAGCAGACTCCGGTCTTCAACTCGATCAACTTCACCTACGCCGGCGGGGTGAATCCGGCCCAGCCGGGCGATCGGTCGAACTCGACGGCCCAGCGGGTCACGATCAACGTATTCCTCTGCCCCTCCGACATCGACCGCCAGAATACCGTCGAGGGGCACAACAACTACGTCGCGTGCAGCGGGTCGTCGCCAGACTCGACCGCCCAGAAGGGCTCCTTCAACGGTCCGTTCATCGGCCCGGACCCCACCAGCGCCGGTAACGGGAGCAGGAAGGCCCAGGTCTTCAGCTTCGCCAACATCCTCGATGGGACGAGCAGCACCGCCGCCTTCAGCGAGAAGGTCAAGGGCCTCCCCAGCAACGGCCGGGACCTGATCAAGCCCTACTCCTCGGTCCTCGACATCGCGGCCCCCAGCAACCCGAGCATCCCCCTACCCTATTACAACGCCTGCATCGCCGCCAACCCGCTGACGAACGCCCTCGAGACCGGCCAGGGCTTCAACGGGAACCCCACCGGCGTCGGCTGCAACTGGTTCAACGGCTACCCGCCCCAGACCCGCTACACCCACGTGATGCCCCCGAACACCTGGAGCTGCGACTACGGGTCGGGCGGGGCGAGCATCCGCGGGGCCCACACCGCCAGCAGCCGCCATGCCGGCGGCATCAACGTCCTGCTCTGCGACGGGTCGGTCAAGTTCATCAAGAGCACCATCAGCCTCCAGACCTGGTGGGCCCTGGGGACCATGGCCAACGGCGAGGTGATCTCGGCCGACAGCTACTGATCCGTGGGACCGGCGACCCGGCCCCCAACTGATCCCGGATCGAGCCCCGTGGACCCGCGACGGCCCGGGACGGCTCACCCGCCGTCCCGGGCCGTCTCGTCCTTCAGGCGACCGGGAGTTGCCTCGGCCCCCCTCGCGCCCAATCCAGGAAGCTGGCCTCCCACTTCGCGTCCAGGGGATTTTGCTTCATCCTGGCGCCGGGTGGGTGGGTGAGATCGGCAAGAGGCGGGAGGCAGCCACCGCCGGGATCAAGTGGACGCGGGCTCCCGGACGCCCGGCGCGGTCGCCCCTTGACGGCAGGACCGGGTCGGTCATCCTGGGACTCGATCCGCCCTTGGGGCCGATGGCCCTCGAAGCCGCCTACGCCCGCCACCAGGAGACGATTCGATGCCCGAGCCGATCCCGATCCCGCCGCAGGCCCGACGCGCGTTCCTCCGGCGGGCCCTGGCCGCCGCCTCGGCCGGGCCAATCGCCCTGGGGGCGACGCTCCGGGGATCGGCCGGGTTCCGGGCCGTCGAGCCGGAGGCCGCCGAGTTCCTGGTCAGCTACGTCCAAGGGTTCCTCCCGCTCACCACCGCCGCCAACGAGGCGGCCTGGGCCGCCTCCACCGACGTCTCCGAGGGCCACACCGCCGCCCAGATCCGGAAGGCCCAGACGCTCAACGAGTTCGTCGGGGCCCCGGACGTCATCGCCAGGGTCCGGGGGCTGCTCGACCGGAAGGCGGACCTGGCCGACTCGACGGCCCGCCAGCTCGAAAAGGTCCGGCTCCGGGCGGCCGAGGCGCCCGGGACGATCCCCGAGGTGGTCAAAGCCCGGACCGAGGCCGAGGCCCGGCAGTCGGCCACCCAGGACGGGTTCGCCTACACCCTCGAACGCCCCGGCAAGCCGCCCGAGCACCCCTCGGCCAATGCGCTCGACCGGGCCCTGATCGAGTCGCGAGACCTCGGCGAGCGCCGGGCCGTCTGGGAGACCTCCAAGGCCATCGGCGCCCCGCTCCGCGACGGGCTCCTCAGGCTCCGCGACCTCCGGAACCAGGTCGCCCGGTCGGTCGGGTTCGACTCGTTCTTCGCGCTCCAGGTCGCCGACTACGGGATGACCGTCGACCGGATGATCGCCACCACCGATGGGATCGTCGACACCGTCCGGCCGCTCTACGAGCAGCTCCACACCTGGTCCAAGCACGCCCTCGCCCGACGCTACAACGCCCCCGTCCCCGAGGGGCCTATCCCCGCGGACTGGCTCCCCAATCGGTGGGGCCAGAACTGGCCGGGGCTGGTCGAGGGGGTCGACGCCGACGGGCCCTTCCGGGGCAAGGACCCCCGGTTCATCACCGAGCAGGCCGAGAAGTTTTACGTCTCGATCGGCTTCCCGAAGCTCCCCAAGTCGTTCTACGAGAAGTCCGACCTCTACCCCGCCGACCCCGGGTCCGGCCGGAAGAAGAACAGCCACGCCAGCCCGTGGCACAGAGAGTGGACCCGTTGCCGAGTCAACTCTAGATGCCATGCGTCGGCATGGCGTAGCAAAAGAACTCCTAGCATCGATATTTACGAGCCGGTTCAAGGTAGTCTCGAAAGACCACGAGGGGACGGTTTGATGATCTTTGCTTTACGGGCAGCGTGAATCTGATTCCTGTACACAGACTCGACGGCCCGTCGCGACCATGAGAACGAGACCCGCCGCGTCTGGCCTGCGATTGCAACCGCGATGTTGCCCTGGAACAATGGTCGCTCCCTGCCGCATCCCCTGACTGAGGAGTGGTCAGCATGCCCAATCGACGCGAATTCCTGGTCGGGTCGGCGAGTGTGGTCGGCACGATCGCCCTGGGCGATACGGCCCTCGCGGACGAGCCGCGCGGCGATGCCCCGACGAGGGCTCGGCAATTCATCAAGACCCACGAGGAGAAGGTACGACCCCTGGAAAAGTCGGCGGCTGTGGCATGGTGGAACGCGAACATCTCCGGCAAGGACGAGGACTTCGCGGCCAAAGAGGAGTCGCAGAACCGGCTCGACGCCGCCCTCTCCGACCGCCAGCGGTTCGCCGAACTCAAGTCGATCAAGGGCGGCAGGATCGACGAGCCGATCCTCGCCCGCCAGATCGAGGTGCTCCACCTCGCCTACTTGGAGAAGCAAATCGACCCGTCGCTGCTCCAGAAGATGACCGCCAAGGCGAACGCCATCGAGAAGGCGTTCAACGTCCACCGTGCAAAAGTGGACGGCAAGGAGATCCCCGACAGCGAGGTCCGCAAGGTTCTCAAGGATTCCGGCGACTCCGCGAAGCGGAAGGCGGTCTGGGAGGCGAGCAAGGCTGTCGGGCCGGTGGTCGAGGCGGACCTGAAAGCTCTGGTCAAGCTCCGCAATGAGGCGGCTCGATCGCTGGGGTTCCGCGACTTCCACGCCATGCAGCTTTCCCTCAACGAGCAGGACCAAGACCAAGTCCTCAAGCTGTTCGACGAACTCGACGCCCTGACCCGCAAGCCCTTCCTCGCCGCCAAGGGCGAGATCGACGTTCGGCTCGCCAGGCGGTACGGCGTCCCGGTCGGGGACATGGACGCCTGGCACTACCACGACCCGTTCTTCCAGGAAGCCCCCGCCGTCTACGACGCCGACCTCGACGCCCCCTACGCCAAGGCGGACATCCTCAAGCTCTGCCGTGACTTCTACGCCGGGATCGGGCTGCCGATCGACGACGTGATCGCCCGCAGCGACCTCTACGAGAAGCCGGGCAAGAGCCCGCACGCCTTCTGCACCGACATCGACCGCGAGGGCGACGTGAGGGTCCTGGCGAACATCGTGCCCAACGAGTACTGGATGGGCACGATGCTCCACGAACTCGGTCACTCGGTCTACAGCAGCAAGAACATCCCACGCAGCGTCCCTTACGTCCTGCGGGGCGAGGCGCACATCCTCACCACCGAGGGCGTGGCGATGATGTTCGAGCGGTTCAGCAAGGACGCCGACTGGCTGGGGGCGATGGGCGTCCCCTTGAACGACCCGAAGGCATTCGACGCGACCGGCGCGAAGATGCTGCGAGACAAGCTCCTGATCTTCTCCCGGTGGTGCCAGGTCATGCTCCGCTTCGAGGAGGCGATGTATGCCGACCCGGACCAGGACCTCAATCGGCTTTGGTGGGATCTGGTTGGGAAATACCAGGGAGTTCGGCGTCCCGAGGGTCGCAACGCGCCGGATTACGCCAGCAAGATCCACTTCGTCAGCGCCCCGTGTTACTACCACAACTACATGATGGGGCAGCTTTTCGCCTCGCAGGTCCACCACTCGATCGCCAGGGAAGTGCTGGGCGGTGCGGACCCGGCGAGGGCGAGTTACGTGGGCAACATGGGCGTGGGCGAGTTCATGAAGGCCAAGGTCTTCGCCCCCGGCAAGGCCCTGGGATGGAACGCCCTCACCCGGCACGCCACCGGCGAGGATCTGAATCCCAGGGCGTTCGCGGCGGATTTCCGGGAGTCGTGAGCGTAGTTCTACTGTAACCGTTTGATTGCTGCGACGGTGCGGGGGTCGTCCCAGCGTGAGGTCAGGCCCCTTGGATCTCGATGCATATGCGGTCGAACCGCTCGAAGTACTCCTCCTGGAGTACTTCGGCCGGTAGCCCGAACGACTGGCGAGTGAACAGTAAGCCGAGTTCTCCCGCGAGCTCGGCCGCCTCGCATTGGAAGTCGTGATAGATATCGCGTGCCGTGTCGAGGTCTCCCGCGTTTCGCATCCCATAGTCCGCCACCCAGAGGCAATAGACGAGTCGTTCGAGGGGCGACAGACGGACTCCTCTGGCCCTCTTGGTGATGATGACATCACCGGCCTCGACGACCCAGGTCTCATAGTCGGGGTGTTGGTTCATGCCGGCTAACTCGTATTCGGACCCGGCCGTCGCGGGGGGAACTCCCCGGTGGCCTTGTGCCAATGATAGATCCTCGACTCCTCGTTACGCCGCAGCACTCGCGTCACTATGCGGGCGATCTCGTCCGGGCTCGGTGGCGGATCGCGGAGCAACCGCGTGAAGATCTGCCTCGCCTGAGACCCCGTGATCGCCGGGGTTTTCCCCCCCGACTCGCCGTCGTTCCAGGCACAGGAACCACAACGCCACCAGGCACAGCGTCATGTGGTGATGCCAGCCCACCCAACTCCGGACCTCGTAATGATCCAGCCCGACCTCCCCCTTGCCGGCGCCGAACACCTCCTCGATCCGGTGCCGTTGCCGTTGGGCTCGGACCACCTCGGCCAGGGGGGTCTCGGGACCGGCGTTGCTCAGGGCGTAGTCGGTCCGCGATTCGCCGACCGGTCGGATCACCACCAACCTCTCCTCCGGCCCGACACGCCTGTCCTGCTTGGTCCGGACCCGCACGCTCATCGCATCGACCACCAGCGGGCCCTTCTCGCCGTCGCGGACCGTGATCCGCTCCCAACGCGACTCCGGCTGTCGTGCGGCCCAGGCGTCGGCCCTCACGAACGGCACCTCGCGTCGGCGGCCGACGCCGGCCTTCTTGCGGGGCGGGCGACGCCGCTCCAGGTCGCGCACCGTGGTGTTGCACGGCACGTCCAGGACATAACGCTCGGTGCGTTGACGCAGTGCGGCGCGGAATTCGGCGGCCCGACCCAACTCGTCATCGCCCACGATCCAGCCGTGAGGCAGGCCGGGCAGGCTCCGGTCGATCAGGTCCAACGCGATCCGCCAGGTCTCCTGAAACTTGACCCCCTCGGGGACGTGGCACTTCTCGCGCCGGGCCTCGTCGTCGGCCCACCCCTGGGGCAGGTAGAGCCGGCGGTCCAGCGGGGCGTAACCGGCCTCGGCGGCATAGGCCAGGAAGACGCCGATCTGGCAGTTGTCGACCTTGCCCAGTCGGCCACACCACTGGCGATCGACGCCACAGGATTCGGTCCCCTTCTTGGGGAAACCGCTGGGGTCGACGACCACGACGCCCTCGGGCTCGGCGAGCCTCTCGCGGACATGGGCCCGGAGTTCGGCCATGACGGCCTCGTCGTCCCACCTGCCCGAGCCGACGAAGAACTGGATGGGCTTGCGAGCCAGGCCGGCCTCGATGGCGATCGGCTCACAGGTCTTGCGTTCGAGCCCGCTGAGGAGCCCACGGATGACCGTGGTGGCGTTGTCGCGTTGCTCGATGCGATAGAACTTTGGGAGATAGCGCCGGAGGAAGCCGGCCAGGCGGTCGGTGCAGTCACGGACGGTGTCCGGGGAGACGGTGGCATCGTCCAAGAGGGCCTGGGCCTCGGGGTGCTCCAAGAGAGACATCGCATCAACTCCCCACAGCGTGCGTATCCTCCACGCAAGTCAGAATATAAGGTCCAGCCAACAGTGTCACGAGAAATCGGTTACAGTAGAGATAGGGTGACGCAAGATGAACCAGGTCGTCTTGCGTGCCGGTCCAGTGGGGCGATGATTCGATGGCCGCAAGCATTCCGAAATCGACGCCGTAGAGCAGTCGGTGCATGATGTTAGGGCAACCCCAGAACTTGGCCGTTCCAATCGCAAGCGGCTGAGGCGCTTGAGGACCGGCCTGGCTGGGCTGGTAGACGACCTCGTAGGCTTCGGGCTTTCTGTTCGGGAGACGATAACCTCCCAGACAGAAGCCTCCCGAGAAATTCTGCTGGAGAAACGAAAGCTCCGTTTCCTCGTCGGGGGTCCGGGTGCCCTGTCCGACCAGAACTCTCGCTTTGGCGATGATGGAGCCGAACTGTCTCGAATAGGCCGACCAGTAGGTGTTGTTCCATCGATCGGCAACGTCGGCCATCGTACCGACCGGACGGGCAACCAAGTCATCGGAGAACTCGGCGATCAAGGTCCGATAGCTCAACTCACCGAGCGAGCCCAGCCCCCACATCGTGATCGCCAGCGTACTCTGGTCATCATCACCGATCTGGAAGATTTTCTGGGCGAAGTTGTAATGGTGATCCGCACCGATGGGATTCGGTCCCGGACCTTGGACGAACATGGTCGTCGTGCTGTCGGCACCGAAGACCACGCCTTCCGAAGACAGGTAGCAGGCCGCAATGGTCATTAGTTCACACCTCCGGCCATGAATTTACCTCGTCGAAAGAAACTTGCCAGAGGAGTCATCCGGTTTCTCTATCGCCCTCGCCGTCATTCCTCCTCGGCGAAGAGGCCGGGATCGTCGGTCGCCGCCTTGGCCTTGCCCCGCTTGCCCGAGGACGCCTTGGCCTTCTTGTCGTGGAGGCCCTGGGCGACCTCCTCGGCGTACCGCTCGTGGTTCAGCCGGAGCAAGCGGGCGAGAACCTCACGGCGGGCCGGCTCGCTGATCGTGAAGCGGAGGCCCTGCTTGGTCTCGTGGAAGCCGTGGCCGAGGTCGAGGTCGGACCAGCCGTAGGCGGCGGCGACGGCCCGGTCCATCTCGACGTGGAGGTCACGGAGACGCTGGATGTCGGCGGCGGACTCGGCGGGGTCGTGGAAGCGGTTGTATGTCTTGGTTAGCCCCTCCTGGCGAGAGATCATGACTTGGTGGCGGTGGTCGTGGAAGGTCTGTCCGATAATCGCAAGGTTGGTGGAGTCGGATGGGAAAGGAAATGTCTCGAAACAATCAGTCGGCGAATAGTTTAAACGTGTCTCGAATGTTCCGCTGTATTGTCTGGCCCAACACTCATGGAGCCACGATTGGAGGACCGGAAATACCGTTCCGAGTTCAACGGCGAAGACGAACAGTCGATCAGCAAAAACCTGCTTTGCATAGACGAGTTCAAAGCTAACGTGGTGGGTGACTCGGGATATAACCAATACCTGCTCCATCCCGGCGATGGTCCGATAGAGTGCGGGACATTTCTCGGCATAATGCCACCACTTCTCACGGCGTTCCTTTCGGTTGTTCTTCATCCGCTCCGGCTTCACCTTTTCCTCGACGATCGCCAGGCAATCGGGGTAATCCGCCGCCACCGGCCCATCATATCCCTCGGGGGCCGAGTCACGGTCGAGCGGCCAGTCGAAGAAGTTGATGACCCAACGGCTCGGCGACTGGTCGGGCCGGGAATTGAGGTCTTCGCCGTTGAGGTAGGGGAACAGGACATCCTTGTTGCGGGGGTCCTTGTCGATGAGCCGCCGGGCCTCGTCCGGCTCCATCACGAAGCCCATGCCGAGGACGATTGAGCCCTGGAACGACTTGCCGGCGTTGGCCGCTAGGCGGTGCGGCGGGCCGCTGACACTGCCCGGCTCGGTGAGGAACGAGGTGATGCCCAAGGCCGGCTTGTCACCGATGCTGAATGGCGAAGCCCACTCCCCTTTTCGCAGCCAGACGTGGGCGACTTCGAGGCTCGCCGTCCCCGGCCATTTACGACTAGGCACCGCCCTGGGGATGACGCAGCCGTTGGCCGTCATTTGATCCAGGCCGACCTCTCGGGTGTCGCCCTGGGCGATCGTGTTCGTGGCGACCAGCCCGCACTGACCGCCCGGCCGCATCAGGCCCTCGGCCCGGAGGAAGAAATAAGCGCACAGATCGGCGCTACCCCGCTTGCCACGGGCCAGGTGCTCGACGAGATAGTCCCGGTAGTCGTTCCCGAGGTTGCCGGTGATCTTCTGCCCGCCCATGAACGGCGGGTTGCCGACGAAGGCGTCGAACCCGCCCCGGTCGAGGAACACCTCGGGGAACTCCAGCGCCCAGTGGAATGGTTCCGGGGCATTGATCGATTTCAGGGCCGCACGGCCTTCTTCAGGGACGGCCTCCTGACGGTCGCCCCTCAGCCTTTCGGAGACCTCTTCCAAGGTCCGTCGGAGGGTCAGCGTCCGCTCCGATGGGCGAGCGTTGGTCCAGGCGGCTGCGAGCAATCGGTCGGCGGCGTAGCCCAATCGACCTGTTTGTGCCCGGATATTCCCGAACAGTCGTTCCTTCTCCTCAATGTCTGCGATACTTCTGTCGTCGATCTTCTCCAACTGGAGTCGCAAGACCCGAGTCGCCTCCATGATCCTGGGAATCATGTCGAGGAAGTTTGCCAGTGAGATGCCAGTTCCCTTGCCGTCGAGCGAGAAGGTTCTCAACTGCTCGGCATCGACGCCCACGAGCGAATCGCCGGGCCGGATGGCGTGGTCGAGAAATGTGAACGGCCGATCCTTGGCCATCGTCAGCAGCCAGAGCGACAGCTTCGCCATCTCCGCCGCCAGCGGGTTCTTGTCCACGCCGTAGAGGCAGCGCTGGGCGATGATCCGCATGGCGTAGGTCATCCGCTCTGCCGGCTCGTCGGGGATCAGCGTCTCGGTGGGCAGGCCGCCGGACGGCTCCCCCTCGGGCGTGATGCCGGGCGTGGAGGGGTTGGCCTGCTTCGCCGCATCCCAGGCTTCCAAGAGGCGTTCCGCCATGTAGCGGGCGGCCTGCACCAGGAACGCCCCTGAGCCGCAGGCCATGTCGCAGATCTTGAGGTCGAGCAGCTCCCCGGCCGACTTCAGCGTCCACTGGTCCTTCGGCTTCCCCTCGGCGGGGCCGACGTAGACCAGCGGCTCCAGGGTGTACTTGACGATCGGCTCGGTCAGCTCACGGGGCGTGTAGTGCGTCCCGCTGGAGCGCCGGTCGGTCCCCGCCGTGACGAAGACGCTCCCCATCGGGATGACGACCGGGTAGCCAAAGTTGTCGAGCCGCACCAGCCCGGCGAACGGCCGGACCCGACCCCACAACGCCTCGTCCCCCTGGCAGGCGGTGCGGAAGAGGCGGGCGAGCCCGTCGTCGATCTCGGCCTTGAGCCCCTTCTTGAGGGCGGATTCCGACCGGCCCGTCGTTTCCTTGAGGAACTTGACCAGATCGGCCTCCCCCTTCGCCGCCAGCCGCTCCAGCTCGGCCAGCGAAATCTCCGGCTCCTTTTCCCGAGTCCCCGCCAGCCCGAGGAACGGCTCGCCCGCCCGCTTGGCGGTGTGGTCGAGCAGGCCCTCGTAGACGTGGCCGATCTGCTCGATGTCCAGCGCCCGGAAGCTGACCCGGCGGGCCTCGGCGGGACCGCCCCCCGGCACCCGGATCTGCAAGAGTTGGAGAGCCTCCAGCAGGTGCAGGACCGTCCGGTTGTTGACCGGCAACGGGTTCGCCTCGTCGTCCCGCCAGGTCGTCCCCGCCTTGCGGCCTTCGAGGAACGGGAAGCGGTCGGGGTTGAAGAGGCTCCCCCCGTAGGCCGGGATGTGGGCGTCGTCGTGCTCCAGCCCCCCGAAGACGGCCCGGAACGCCGCCAAGAGCCGGGGCCAGGCGTCGAACCGTCGTTCGAGCAACTCCTCGCCGTGCTGGTCGGCCAGCTCCCGGAGCTGCTTGCTGATCATCGAGACGGAGTAGTTCTGCTCGTAGACCGGGAACGGCTTGCTGGGGATCAGCTCCCGCTCCTCGGCACAGAACAGGAACACCAGCCGCATCATGACCGTCAGCGCCGACTCGTAGAGCACCCCCTCCTTCACCCCGGCCAGCAGCTCCCGCCCGAAGTCCTGGTCGGCCCGGTCGAGCGAGTGGATCAGCACCTCGACCGCCCGCCGCACCTGATAGCCGAGCTGTTCGGTGACCTCCTGCTGGTTCGAGGCGCTCTTCTTCAGCAGCGCTTCGAGCGTCTTGTCGTCCTCGACGTTGAAGAACCGATCCGACCCGAGCAGACTCCGAAACGCCCGCAGCGTGATCGGCTCGTCCAGCCAGAGGTTCGCATACCAAGAGGCATACCCCGTGGTCTCCCCCTTCGGGGCGTCCACCAGCATCCAGTGCTCGCCGTTCGTCACCAGCCCCAGCCGCACCCCCGTCCCGTGTAGCAACTCCGTCATCCGGGTATCCGGCGAGGCTTTCCACGGTGACCCGACGACGTAGCTGGTCAGCTCCTGAGACCGGGGATAAGCCTTCACCAGCATCCTGGGCGTCTTCGTGCCCGGATCGACCACGACGAGGCTGGGCCTCAGCAGCTCGTGATGCTCGGGAACCTCCACCTGCAACGTCTGCGGGATCGCCTGCCCCTCGACGACCGTCTGATCATCCAGGTCGAGCATCCCGTTCAGGACGAATTTAATCCACTGATGATGCGGTGCCGGATCACCCCGCCGCTTCTCCACCGCCTCCAGCCAGTTCCCGTACTCCTGCCGCAAGAGCCGGGAATGATCCGGGTCGTGGGGCTCCAGACCGGCGTTGAACGCCTCCATCAGCACCGGGAGGCTCAGGAACGGACCCGAGACCGGCACAAGCGAGAGCCATTCGGCATGGTGGCGGGAGATGGACATGGATTATAGATCCTCCATCGTGACAGCCTCGACATTGGTGGAAGAACGCCGAACGATCCAGCCCTCGGTTTCGGGCAAGTCAATCAGCAGCCCTTTTTTCACAGTCACAGTTGGGGGTGGCAAATTGTCTAACCAGTCGCTACTGCGTGAGTCGTCATCCACAAGCAAGGTCCTCTCAATCGAGTAGCCTTCTCGCAGAACGCAGCAATGGAAGGTGATAGCCTTTTTCTTGTAATTTGAGTCGTCTTGGTAACCGTTCACGGCCTTCCGCTACCGTTTCGGGGATGGTAGTGTTTTTACCATGACGATGCCGCCACCACCCTCCGAGGAATGCTTGGCTTCGCTTCCCACGGCGGCCCTG
>JAABUU010001213.1_pt1 | contig 45431 bp, 44 predicted proteins | sample 5559301 | NCBI WGS metagenome assembly JAABUU01 (sample SAMN10711884, study PRJNA513360) | rock metagenome | isolation source: Antarctica rocks | place: Antarctica: Victoria Land, Richard Nunatak white | reverse complement strand
CAATTATTTTTAAAGATCTGAATTCAGCTGATTCAGAGCTACAAGTATGTCTTAGAAAGTTTTGTCAAATAATGAATGCATGAAGTTCAGTAGTGATCGGGGAATTGCTGCTATGCGGGGAATTCGACCGCTCAGCGCATCGAAATATTCCCAACCTCGACTGCTAAATCAAACCTTGATATTTTTCGATTATTTTCGAAGCATTGAATTCGTCTGATTCAGGGCTACAATTATGCCTTTCAAAGTATGTGAGATAGTCAACGCGCAGAAATTGATTCGGGCGAGGGAAATGTTACTACTAGGTGAGCGGTCAACCAGCGCAGTGAACCTCCCCAACCCCGATTACTAGGTCAAATCTGAATATTTTTCGATTATTTCTGAAGCATTGAATTCAGCTCAATCAGGGCTACAATTATGTCCCCCAAAGTATATCTAGTAGTCAATGCGCATATGTTGATCCGGGCGGGGGAAGGGTTACTACTAGGTGGGCGGTCACCCAGCGCAGTGAACCTCCCCAACCCCATTTACTAGGTCAAACCTCGATGTTTTTCAATTATTTTGAAAGCATTGAATTCAGCTAATTCAGGGCTACAATTATGCCCCCCAAAGTATGTGGGGTAGTCAGCGCATCGAGGTTGATCCGGGCGGATAATTCGATAGCAGGTAGCAAATCCACCCATTCGCCCCGCCGGTAGGGCTGAACACTGCTGCTAGGGCTAACCACTGCTTCTAGGGCTGAGCATAGGTGGGAACAGGTAGGCCTCGGGGCATCAACATCCCCAACCTCATTTACCCGATCAAACCTTGATATAAATCAATTATTTTGACGGCATTGAATTCAGCTAATTCAGGGCTACAATCATGCCTCCCAAAGTATGTGAGGTAGTCAGCGCGCATATGTTGATCCGGGCGGGGGAAGGGCTACTACTAGGGGGGCGGTCACCCAGCGCAGTGAGCCTCCCCAACCCCGATTACTAGGTCAAACCTGCAGATTTTTCGATTATTTTGAAAGCATTGAATTCGACTCAATCAGAGCTACAATTATGCCTCTCAAAGTATGTGAGATAGTCAGCGCGCAGAAATTGATTCGAGCGAGGGAAGGTGATGGCAGCTGAGCGATCGAGCGGCCAAAATCGTCAATATTCCTCATCGCAGTTGTCGAGTCAAACCTTCATATTTTCGGATTATTTTTGAAGCGTTGAAGTCGTCTGAGTCGACTCTACAATTGTTGTCATAGAAAGTATCGAGCTCGAGCACGTCTAGTAGAAATTCGGGGCAGGTGACGAATTGATCGAAGGGCAGATGACGCATCGACGTGCCAAGGCAATCGTCATCGAGATCGATGAGAGCGTCATCTGCTCAGATGACGATCGAGAATAAAAGATAGTGATTCATTGATAGCAAACGTGCTCATCTTCTGAGCTTCTAGAAACTGAATTGACTCGACGAGTCAATGCATCAACTTTGATGTTTTATTTGTCTGAGTGATACATGATTTTGAAGTTGAAGTCGACGAGCTTTTGTACTCAGCGCATTTAACGTTTACTTAGCTCTTTATCTTTCATTAATGACGTTAAAGCTTGATGATCAGTGAACATCTTGATGAGTAGCTCAGTCAATTTCAGCTCAGATCATCAATGCTTGAAGACACAAATGATTGTTAGTAGTTTCTTGTCATAGATCTCATAATTGCACTCAGCGAGACTCAGATTCTTGCTGTAGTAGATCATTGAATGCAATGTTTCTTCATCATCATATTGAGAAAGTATGTTATCATTGACGTAGTTGAATGAGTCTATTTCAAGAATAGTCTTTCTATTTTGATCAAAATGATGAAGAATAGAGATTTCAGTCATTCATTTCTTCATATGATCAAAGATCATTTGACAAGCTTAATTTCATTCAAATATCATCTCTTTTTGAGTTAGTTGAATCAAAGAATGAACAATCTTTGAAAAGTTCTTTATAAAACGTTGATAGAAATTGCAGAAGTTGATGAAGAACTGCATCTGAATGAGATTTATAGAAGTAGATCATTCGACTACTGTTTATACTTTTCTGAGATTTGTTAGAAATCGATCTAGAGCGAGTCATAGAGATGTCATTTAACTAATAGATAAATGCTAAGAAAGAAAGATAGCTACAGAAAAGAAGCTGACTACACATATGTGTTTCTCAGTTGACGCTAGACTCAATAGAGACTAGTCAAGATGACGAAGCGAGAATAAATCTGACAAGACTAGAAGACTGAGTCTGACAAGGCTAGAATCATGACATTACTCTCTCTCTTCGACGATTCATGTTCGCATGAATGTATTTTCTGCTCGACTCGATTGATTGCTCAATCATGATTTCACAGACTCAGATCTGTTAAATCGTGATTGATTGAATTGTCGATTAGCGCGATTTGTTTGAGTATTGAATATGAAAATCGTCAATGATCTTCTGAGCATTCATAAATTCATCGTCATCAGCGTTGTATCAATTGAGATCATTATCATAGTCATTTCATTTGATTCTATACTGAAGTCGTCTTCGATATTGACGAGAATTCAATATAGCATTGATTTCTCACTCGTCTTCGTCGTTTATCACTATTGAATCTGAGAGTTCATTCTTTTGATCATGCAAGAAGTCGTCAACGACAGAACAAAGCAGATCAGAATGAAATACATCATGAACATGCATAGACTCTGATAATTTTAGTTTATATGAAGAGTCGATGAGATCTAGATTGATGAAAGAATCGAGCATTTTGTCATCTAGCTTCTTGAAAGATCTCGCTGTAACGATGTTTCTTTCATTCAGAAACATCTTTGATTCGATCTTGTAATCAACTTCTTTTCTATGTTTATTGACTTGTTTCATCATTTGTTTTCGTGTTTTGACTAGCGACTCGCGAGCAAACTTCAGTGTTTTGTTCATATGTTCAGATATATTCTCGACTTTAGTCGTCTGCAAGCGTTCACGAAAACTTTCATATTCGATGACATCGAGTTCAAAGTTCATACGAGAATGAAAGTCTTTGTTTAGAAAGAAAGAGATCGAGAAGATGACTGAGAACAGAGCATTATTGTCGATGAACTCGATCATGAATAGTAGCTTAGCTCAGTCATTCTGCATGTATGAACAGAAGAATCAAAGATATCTTTCGATGTTCTGATTGACTCGTTCACTTTGATCATTGATCTGAAGATGATAGACTGTGAAGAGTCGAAGATTAATGTCTAGTCTTTTGCAAAGCAACTTTCATAGAATGAAGATAAATTGAGAATCTCGATTCGAAACAATGAAATCGAGTAAATCATGTATTCGATATATTCACTGAAGCATTAGCTCAGCTGTTTTTTCTGCTGTGATTCTCTCGTCATCAGTGAAGCAAGAAATATAATGTCGTTTCTTTGTCAGTCTACATATCACTGTTAGTATGATGTTTTTGTCTTTCGAAAAAGATAAGTTGATGATGAAGTTCATGACTATGTTCTTTCATCACTGTTCGAATATGAGTAGAGAATGTAGTAGTTCATTGAATTTATTTCAAGAAGTCTTTGATCGCTGACAAATGTAGCAGTTTCGAATATATCGACTTATTGTCTTTCGCATTGAAGATCAATAGTAGTATCTTCTTATGATCTTCATCGTTCTGAGAATTTCGAAATGATCAATAGAAGATTGATCATGAACTTTTCGAATTAGCTTCATTTGAAGATGCTCATTGAAGAGAACTCATAGAAGATTACCTCGATATAGTATTTCGTTCTGAACTCGACAATTTCTTAATTTAGTATCTTCGTATTGAGCTTCATCTTTTAATACAACTTCACGAAGTAGTGTACAATTCTCGTCGATCTCATTAATCTCAAGAACCTGTTTATAGATTGATTTCTCGATGTTCTTCTCTAGATCAGCAATTTTCATTTGATTCGAAGTCAGAATAGTGATTCATTGATAGCGAACGCGCTCATCTTCTGAGTTTCTAAAAACTGAATCGACTCGACGAGTCAATGCATCGACTTTGATGTTTTATTTATCTGAGCGATACATGATTTTGAAGTTGAAGTCGACGAGCTTTTGTACTCAGCGCATTTGACGTCTACTTAGCTCTTTATCTTTCATTAATGACGTTAAAGCTTGATGATCAGTGAACATCTTGATGAGTAGCTCAGTCAATTTCAGCTCAGATCGTCAATGCTTGAAGACACAAATGATTGTTAGTAGTTTCTTGTCATAGATCTTGTAATTGCACTCAGCGAGACTCAGATTCTTGCTGTAGTAGATCATTGAATGCAATGTTTCTTCGTCGTCGTACTGAGAAAGTATGTCATCGTTGACGTAGTTGAATGAGTCTGTTTCAAGAATAGTCTCTCTATTCTGATCAAAATGACGAAGAATAGAGACTTCAGTCATTCGTTTCTTCATATGATCAAAGATCATTTGACAAGCTTGATTTCATTCAAATATCACCTCTTTTTGAGTTAGCTGAATCAGAGAATGAACAATCTTTGAAAAGTTCTTTATAAAATGTTGATAGAAGTTGCAGAAGTCGACGAAGAACTGCATCTGAGTGAGATTTGTAGAAGTAAATCATTCAACTACTGCTTGTACTTTTCTGAGATTCATCTTTAGTTCTTCGATGAATAGCAATAGTTTCAGAAAGAAGATCTTCTGAACGTGAAACTTGCATTTGTTTATATTCATCTGTAGATCGATCTCTCGTAGTCTATGTAGAACTAGTTGTACGTGTTTCTTATGTTTCTTCAATGTTTTGCTGTAGATGATAATGTCATTTAGATAGATCTGACAAAACTGATGTAGATAATCAAACAGCACGTCGTTCATATAGTGTTGATAGAAAGTCGAGTCATTGATTAATTCAAAAAACATCACGTGATATTTGTAGAAGTCAAAAGAGATAATAAAGATAGTCAAATCTTCGCTACTCGAATGCATGCATAGTTTGTTGAAGACGACTATTATATTCAATCAAGTCAGATACTTGCTACCTTGAATACGAGCGAGAGTTTCGTCTATTAAGAGTAGAGAGTAGCGATTTCGTTTGATCAAAGCATTGAGCTTTCTATAATCGACGCAGAAACGCAGACTATCGTCTTTCTTTTCGACGAATAGTATGAGCGAAGCGTATGAGGTCGAGCTGAAAGATATAAAGCTCTTATTCAGATGTTCAATCAGATAATTCTTCATCTTTTGAAGCTTGTAGTCAGACATATGATAGAGACGACTTCGAGAAGACATTTTCTCGTCTGTCAACTCGATTTTGTGATCGTAGAGACGATGAGAAGATAGTTGATCAGTCATAGCTCGATCAAACACGTCTAGATAGTCATGATATTTCGAAGAAAGCTTAGCTTTGACTTCTTTCAAGATCTCTTTGTGTGAAAGCTCTTGTAGATCTACATCTTCGAGTTTATTTCTAGCTGTTTTTAGAAGTCGATTAATTTTCGTGATGATGATCGCGAAAGTAGTCACATTCGATCGTTTGACTAGTGATCTATATGCTGCAGTTTCTATCATTGCTATGTTCATTGAATTGAAAGACGAAGCGAAGTTGACTGAATTAGATGATTTCACGATTTTACTGAATGAAGATGACTTCTCGCTGAGTCGAGTGACAACAGAAGAGATAGATCTCTTTAGTATTTGAGTAGAAGTTGAACTCTTCTGTTCTATCGCGATTTTCTTGATGACAGAAAGAGAGATCGAGCTAGCATCAATATGAGTCTTTGAATCAGAAAATTGAAGATGATCGTCTCTCATATCAATTGTTATCTCAATCTTATTCATTCATGTTTTTTCAAGAATCATCTGATGCTGACTCAATCGAGTAATCAGCATAGAGACGAAACGTTTCATATGATCTTGAACAGTCAGATTCGAATAAATCGCATGAGTAATGAGCTTTTTTGCATAATGATCATCGAATTCTCTTATTGACTTGAACTTGATTAAAGATAACGATTCAATTTGCAAATGATCACAAACATTCTGCGCGATTAATTCATCAATGAACGAATAGTCAGCTGCTTCAGTGTCAATCAATGACTTTAATGAGTAACTAATTTCATTGCTAGATAGTACACATTCAGTAGTCAAAGATTTCGAAACAAAGAGATCATTTGAGCTGCTCGTTGTTGAAGAAATTAACACATCTTTCATCGCGTCTTTGATGAAAGTCACTAGTTTTTTGTCTCATTCTTTGATTTCTCTGTAAATAATTTCTTCTCTTCTTTCGACATGATGATCTCATTGAGACGAGAGATGAATGCATGAGATGTTGAAGTACTAGTCTTCAGCTGAGAACAGTTCTTTGAAAGATGATTCGATACTTTGCAGTTGAAGCAGATGATTGACATTCTTGATCATTCAGATTCGAGAATGAAAAAAGTAATGAGTTGAACATAGCTAGTAGTCGAGACTGAAGCTGATGTCGACGAAGAAACAAAACGTTTTTTCGAAGCTGCTATCGATTTGACTGTTCATTGCTCGTCACGTAGCTGATAATTGACTCGTTGTTTGTTATTCACATCTTGAAGAAAGATCTTGAGCTTATCAAGTGAGCTAAACTTTATGAGACAAACTGACAACGCGTTTCTGAAGACAATTGTTGATTTTATTCTGAATGTTGTTCATCAGAGTGATATCGTCGTAGTTCAGAAAGCTGAATATTCTAGTGAATTCTGAATAGAAAGAGCTGAAAGACTTGTTGAGCTGCTTCAGAGCGACGTACTTGCAACGACACTTTCAAATCAGATTCTGATCTTCGTAAATTTCTTTCAGATGTTTCAGTAGCTCTGATAGTGACTGATAGAATGAGAAAGCATCAACACGATGCTTTGCATAGATTTGCTGATCAGCATCGTCTTCTAGTCTGAAAATCACATAGACAATACGAATCTTTTCAGTAGAGTAATAATTCGCGTTGACATCGAGCTTGTCAGCTATTTTGATGTTTCATGTCTCTCAGATAGAGTCATCTGTTTCAATGAAAATGAGTGAATTCGAAAGCTTGATGAACTTGTGATGATCGTTCTCGTTATCGAATAGAGTGAATGACTCTCGTGAGCTTCAAGAGCGTTGATCGACTTCAGAGATCAATGAGATCTTTTTCTGATTGACTCGATGCTCGACTGACTGAGTCTCTTGACGAGACATAGATTGATCAGCTTGACGTTGTTTCGCTCTGAAGTTCAATCGCTCGCCTTGTAGCTGATGAATCTTTTTCTCTAGCTCATCATTCTTATCAAAAGCGACTTCTAGTTGTTTCGCTCTCTTTTTGTGATCTTCTTGTACGAGAAGTCAGTGTTCATTGAGTTGTAGAGTCAAGTCTCGCTGACTTCGAAGCTCGTTCAGCATATTGATGACTTCGTTGAGTTGATTGCTGACTCAATGAAACAGTTGTTCTTCGATGTTTATGTTTCATGCGATGACAGCTTTCTCAGCTTCGACTGAAGCATTGATGAATAGAAGTGAAACTCTTCTATTGACAGTGCTTCTGAGCAGACAATTTGTTCGAGACTCAACTGACTCGACGTTGCGTGTCATGATGAGAGAAGATAGAAGTTGTTGAGATAAGAATAGATGAAAGATTAATGTTTTGAATTGATGTTTTTTGATGAGAAGAAATTCAAAGAATCTTTTGTGAATTTCAGATAATAATTAAGTGCTTTATTCAAAGAATCTCTTGCAAATAAATTGATGAAAATGAGTGTAAAACTGCTTTATTTGAAGAATTTCTTGCAAATAGACTGATGAAAATGAGTGTAGAATCAAAGAATCTCTTGCAATCTAAAATGATGATGCAAATTTGAAGAATTTCTTGCAAATTTTTCTTACTGAATAGATTGTTTCATATCATTTATTCATTGATAGCAGAGTAGTAGATGATGAGCATTTATCTAATGTTAGAGATCAGCATAGAGCAAGTTAATATGAATGTCATTTAACTAGAAGATAAATGCTAAAAAAGAAAGATAGCTACAGAAAAGAAGCTGACTACATATGTGTATTTCTCAGTCAACGCTAGACTCAATAAAGACTAGTCAAGATGATAAAGTGAAAATAAATCTGACAAGATTAAAAGATTGAATCTGACAAGACTATAATTATGATATTGATTACAATCTACACATAGTTAAAAGACTAGTTCAGATTGATTTGAAATGAATGAAGAGAAATCAAGCACAGATCAAGAAGAAAGTCAATCATCTTGAATAACATGAAAAGATTATCACTTATGACTTGCGCTGTGTAGATTTGCAGATTGAGATGCTGATATATGATAGACAGAATCATTAAATGCATTTAATAAACATGACATTGAAGCTCAAAACATTTCAAGTTAAAGAATTAATCAGAGATATTAAGAATGATGATAATGATGAAGATGATCACATTGAACTCAGTGACAGAGTGAAAAATGATGACTGCGCATAAATCACATTGCTTCATACATGTGCATCAAGAAAGCATGATTTGTTACTAGTTTATTAATCTGTATTATAAATAGTTGTACTCACTCTTTCTTCTTTGACATTCATTGATATATTCATCAAAACTTATTGAAATCATGACAAAATTTGTATAATCAATATTAAGCTCTGTGATTCTTGATGATGTTGCAGATATTGCTTTGATGATTTAACAAATCTTTAATGATATAAATAACATTGCTTAAGCATAATTATAAATTCTCATTTTCATTCTTTCAAATAAATTTGTTTGAATAGCTCATTAAGAGAATCATGACTACTCAATCAACATTATGTCTGAATGTATGCAGATCAACAATGATTCAAAGAAGCAGATGCAGTATCATTTCATAAATTGATAACAATGTTCATCTGTATTGATTTCAGCTACAATCGTTCTGCATTTATGAAATGCAGCAAAGTCTAGAAAACTTCACTCATCAAAGTAATGAAAGTGTTTGTTAAACATCAGCAATTTTACAACTTGAAATCATGCTTTTATTACATCATTAGTATCAATCATGAAAAAAGATACATGAAAGATTACAAGTAAAAAAAGTACACTTTTCTCAAAAATCATGAGTCTTGAAGTTCAAGTCATCTACATGAAAATGTGCATTCAAAAAGTCTTCTCATACTTGTCAGATATTTACACACTGCAAATAATGTGAACATAAATGCAATCAATGAAGATTTGAAGTACAAGAGTATAGAAATGTTTTTTCAAGAAAGAGAAGAAGTGCTGTTGATGCATGTAAAGAATGTGTGATACTTCATTTATATTATACTTTAACTCAAAAGTTGACTTGACTTCTAATGTTTGAAAATTGAATATCAGCTCGCTCATTTGCAAATTTGCATCAACACAAGTAACTTACGTTTTGTGATGATGATTCACTCAAAACTCATCATCACAAATACAGAAGTTACAATTTGCAAAATCTAAACTTATGAAAATCATTTGCAAAGATTCTGACTTGAAGAGCATACTGATTACAATCATCATGATTGATTATCAACAAGATCAACAATGTAGTTGCTTGATTGAAGAAGACATAGATGCACTTTGCTTCATCGTGATCACAATAGTTGAGTTTTATGATCTTTAAGTAATTGTCATTAAGATATTATGTGCAATCGAGAATATTAAACTCAATGACTTTCATACATCTTGAAGACTACATGATGATTAATGACATCAAAGCAAACATCATGAGTTCAATGAATCTGTCTTGCAGTTCAATGAATTATACATCAGTCAAACTCAAAAAAACGACAGATTGATTCTGAAACATCATTTCATCAGAAGCTATGAGAACTCAATCATCAAAGTTGCACATCAGAAAATGAAATACTTTCTTTATATATTATATATATATAGCTAGAATCATGATTATATACAACTCATTGAAATATACAAGACATTATCACTTGTATTTGAGTAGCTGTCTTGCTTTGCTCATCATTAACAGAGAGTCTTACTGCTCAATCTTGCGCTTCATCATCAATCACTCATCACATGCACTAATGTGATGAATCGACTCAATGAGATCATTCTGATCGCGTTTCTTGATATCTTCATGATTGCACATGTCTAAATTTTACAAGAACGTTTTCTTCATATTTTTTGCATGAGATGAAATATGCAAGTTAAAATTATTTAATTGTTACATTCTAACAAAGCTGTAAAGTATTTATCTGCAAAAGAGATCATCTTTTGCAAGATTTTAAAGCTACTTTTGTTGTAAATTGTAGAAAGTCTGAATAATCTTGTCTCTTCAAAAATAGTAAATAAATACTTGATATGATTGAAGATCTTGAATATTCATGTCATGTTGATCAATGAACTTTGACATCACGCTCAACATCATCAACTCATGAACATGAAAGAAACTTTCTATCATTGAATACTCTGCATTTATTCAAGAACTTGCAAATCACAACATTAAATTTTTAACAGCAATTACATTGAATAAAAAGAAGAACTTTGCAAGACAATGTCATTATATGATCATAAAAATGAAATCTTTCTATCTACTTTTTATATAGAGCACATGACTCATTTTCTTCATTGCAAAACGTGATGCTCACAATCTGTTACAAGCATATCAAGATTGATTAAAGTTAGTTAATGATCTAGTTGAGATCTGATCTAGATCTGACTCAGATTTGACTCAAATATGATTTATCACTTTTTTACTTTCTCAACACTCTTTTCTTTCATCAACATCTTGTTCATTTACATCATCTTCTTTTCATGTTATAAACACATCTTTTTCAAGTCTAATGCAGTCTTTGAACATTACATAAATAAAAGTTCTTGTATCAATCTTCTTCTGTATTTTTAATATTCAATTATAGTTATTTCTAAAGATCAAGCACTATCAACTCTGATCTTCATTGATTGTATCATTTAGACATGATTCTGACATTATATTAAAAATTCACTAATCACATGATACTGATCTCATTACTCATTCAACATACTTATACAGACAGAATGAGTCTAAAGAAATTCATTTATCTGATGATCAATGTAATTAAAAGACTGAACAACACTAGAAAGTTTGATAGAATCAATGACAAGATTGTTTGAATTGCTAGACAACTTATTACTCACTAAGTATGCACAGTTCAAAATCGATCAAGAGAATCAACTCATTTTCATAAAACAGACGAGTGAAAATAAGTTGTTCAACTTGATTAAAAGAATCAACGATAAAGAATCTTTGTGAATTGCTCAAGAATTAAACAAATCAACAAATAAATCTCATCTTCTTTATTGAAGATTAAACATCACTTTATACATCTTTCTTCTTCAATCATTAAGCATCATCATTCATTCAACTTTCTTTCAAACAAATCTCATCATGTTTAGTCATTCATTTACTGAAGAGCATTCTGAGAGATTTCAAACTCATTTCTCTCAAATTTCTGATGTTGATTCATTGAAATCACGAACAAATTCATCAAGTGCTGCATCATTCATTCATGAAAATGATGAATCATTTGCTGAAATGATAATACTTCTCATGTTTTACGAAATCTGAAAGACTTAAAGTCTAGTTCTTGATAAAGAAACAGATTGACTCTACAAGTTAAATAAACAACAAGAAGATGAAATCAAAGAGTTGAAAACAAGACTTCAAACTAAAGAAAATACTTCTTCTGATTTCATCTACTCTGAGCATTTTAGATCTCAAAAAATATCTGATTCTTCACTGTTTACTGATGAAAAGAACTTTACTTGAAAAAATTGATACGAAAAAATTCAGAATAAACTAAAGATCAATGTTGATCTCTTTTCTAATGAATGAGTCAAATTGAGCTATGTACATTCTAGATTATTCAATGACGCAGCAAAAATCATTCAAGCTAGATGTAAACATGATTGTATCAATCTTTATAAAATCATCGAAGATCTTTTAAAAGAACTAACTCAGTTGTTCAATAACTTGAATAAGAAAGTTAACTTTCATAAAGAATACTACAACTTGATTCAAGAATCAAAGAAATTCAACAAGTTTTATACTCAGTTTCAACGACTATCTTTCTATCTAAACTATCACGAAAAGCAACTGATCATTGATTTGAAAGATAAAATACACTTTCGTCTTTGATTCATTTAAGTAGATCAACTAGTTCAATTTGATTCTCTAAAAGAAATTCATTTTTATCTGATTCATTTGAATAATGATCAGCGAGTCATTTGAGAAATCAAGAACAAGCTCAAATGCATCAACAACGTTTCAAAGATTATCTTTCATAAAGTGACTGTTATCATTCAATCAGTTGATCACTTGAAGTCTGATCATTTAAAGTCGCGCAACGTGATTTTAACTAGCATTAAAGAAGCAAACATTCTAGTTGAAAGCTGTTTTGTATGTCATAAATCAGATTATAGCTTTAAGAAGTGTCTTGATTGATCTACTAAAATCAGTGTAGTGAACAAAGAATATGATTGCTTTGATTTCAATTTGAATTTCAATTTAAAAAACTAGTCATCTCTTCAAAAGTCATCAAAGAGATAGAGATTATATCTTTGTGCAAACTAGATGAAATTCTATTGAAAGAAAATTACTTTGAAAAGTCGTTTTTAATTGATGCTCATCTCATCTTTCAGAAACAATCTTTCAATCTTCATTCTTTAATAGACAGTGATTCAGTCATTTACATGATCATACATTTCAATCTAGTCAATAAATTATGTAAGAAACTGAAAATTCAATCTATATCACTGACAAAAGAGAAGCTAATAAAAGATTATGATGAGAAGATATTTAAAAAGACAATCACTCATAAAATTCTACTCAATCTCATCATTGAAACTCATAAGAAATTGACTGTATCAATGTTGATAGCTGATATCAATCATCATGAAATCATATTGAGTAAGCTCTGAATGAATAAAAACGAAATATTACTGAATATGCAAAACAACATTATTGTTTTTTCAAATCAATTGAATACTTCTATTTCAATTTTTTCAATCTCGCTCAATTTAAAGCATTCAAATTGATCGCGATCAACTTCACTCTTTTTAATCACTCAGACTAAGATCTTTATGATGCTCAAATGACTAGTTTCAATCACTGCACAGAAAGAGTCATTCTCAATTCAAAGCATAAATATCACTTCATTTAAAACATTGTTGAATTGTTCAAAGAAGAACAAGATCAAAGTCTTTACTTTATTTATGATGAACATCAATAGAGAAATCACGTACAATACTCAGTGCAATTTGAACGCTTTAAACATCTCTTTAATCAATGAAATGACTCAGAATTTAAAAGACATTAAAGCGAAACTGTCTTTGAAATATTATGAGTTTCTAAATGTTTTTGATCGAGTTCAATTGAATAAACTACTCTCTCATCACTTCTATGATCATAAAATTGAGCTCACTAGTGATTCAACGTCTTCTTACTGTCAAACATATTAAATGTTCTTTGTCAAACTTCTGAAAGTAAAGAAGTATTTGAATGAGAATCTGTCAAATAAATTCATCACTTTCAGTCAAACTCTCTATTTCTTGTTGATTTTATTTGCTCTTAAAGCAAATGAAAATCTTTGATTCTGCATAAACTATCAAAAGCTAAATGTCATTTTCAAAAGAAATAGATATTCTCTATTGTTGATAGATGAGATCATTAATAAAATAATGAGTTGCAAGCATCTGACTAGATTGAACATCATATCAGTGTTCAACAAACTTTGAATGCATTTTGATAATGAGAATTACATCACTTTTATCACTGCTTTAAAAGCATATAAATATAAGATGCTGTCATTTAAATTGACTAATGAATCAATCTTCTTTCAGCAATATATGAATGATGTTTTATGAAACTTTCTGAACGACTTTTGTCAAGTTTATTTAGATGACATTCTCATCTATAGCAAAATGAGAAAGAAACATAGAGATCACGTCAAACTAATATTAAGATGATTACGTGAAGCTGAACTGCAGATGAATATTCAAAAGTGCAAATTCAATGTAGAAAAGACTGTCTTTCTAGAAATTATCATATCTGAACTAGATTTTCATATGAATCTCAGTAAGATGACAGTCATAGTCAGCTGAATCACTTCAATCAATTTAAAAGAAATTCAGATCTTCGTGAAATTTGTTAACTTCTATCATCATTTCATTAAGAACTTCTTGAAGCTAGTCAAATTGTTCACTCAGCTGACTAGAAAAAACACGTCTTTTGTTTAAAACAAGATCTGTGTTCAAGCTTTTGACAATTTAAAGAAACAAGTCAGCTCAATCTCAGTACTTCATCACTTTGATCTCAAATGACAAGCTATTCTGAAGATTGATGCTTTAAACTATGTAAAAGATGAAATACTATCTCAGTACAATGACAAGAAATTTCTTCATTCAATGACTTTCTACAGCAAAAGCATGATTCTCGCTGAAATCAATTATCACATCTATGATAAGAAACTGCTAGTCATTATTTGATGCTTCGAACATTGATGATTCAAGCTGAAATGCACTGAACTACTCATTCAGATGTTCATTGATCATCAGACTTTGAAGATTTTCATGAAAAACAAACAGTTGAGTCAATAACAAGTCAACTATCTGAACATTCTATCGAAGTTCAACTTTCAAATCATCTTTAGATCAGACAAAATAAACATTAAAGTCAATGCTTTAATCAGAATGCTTCTAGCGAACATCTCTGAATCAGCTCAGCATCTTAAAGATTGTTTTCAAACTATTCTAATCTTTGATAGAATCAATGTTCTATCTGTTGAATCAAAAGCAAATCTCTATCAATGAATATATATGACAAATCAAACAGATGAGTTCTGCAATGAATATAGACAAGCTATGAATGAGAATAAACTCAAATTTCATATCACTAAACTGAAGAACTGCGAAATCATTGATGACATTCTATTTAGAAAAGCTCTACTGTGAATCTCTGAGAACATGCACATGAAATTACTACAAGAAGTGCATTATCAATCTTCAATCTTTCACTTCGACAATAAACAAATCATTGATCTAGTTCAGCGTTTCTACTATTGATCAAATCATTGAGTTACTATTCAATGATACATTTGAAACTGTCATGCTTGTCAGCGAAGCAAAGTCTCTAGAGATTGCATCAATGAACTTCATTATTCTCTTCTGATTTCACAGAAACGTTGAAAAAATATAGCTATGAACTTCATCATTGAACTATCTTTGTCAGAAGACTATAACATCATTTGCACAATCATATGTTATTTCATTAAAGAACATCATTATGTTTTCTGTCATTGAGAAAACAATGACATTTCAGTTGAAGAAATGATTTGAATCATGCTATGAAACGTTTATTGACTGCATGATCTACTCAGTTCTATTGTTTCAAACAAAGACTTTCAATTCATATTGACTATGTAAAAAAGTCTTTGCAAGCAATTGAGAATTACAGCTAGTTTATTTACAGTTTATCATTCTGAAATCAACGATCAATCAAAACAAGTCAATCAAGACATTGAATGCAAACTTAGAATTTATTGCAATTACATGCAGAATGACTGAGTCAAATGAATATCTATGATGAAATTCAGCAACAATTTCAATATCTTCTTGATCACTTCAATGATTTTCTTCTACTTCAATAAAGAATTTCACTCTCAAATGAGTTTCAATTCAGATACTACTGACTATGAAATGATTCATGAACGACTTGAAGCTAGAAAAACAAATGATATTGTCATTTGAATGAAAAAGTTACTGAGCTTTGATCATTAACAATTGAAAAAAATGAAGCTGATCATCAAAGTTCAGATCAATAAACATAAATAAAACATCACATATGAAGTAAATGACTGAGTTTGACTATCTTTCAAAAATGTCAAGATAACGAGACTTTGCAAAGATTTGAAAGATAAACAGCTAAATCTCTATTAAATCACTGCTAAAATAAATATCTTCTATCATCTTCATTTATCAGTCAGCATGAAGCATCTGCATTTGATATTCAGCTTGAAGCTACTATTGTTAGAGATCAGCATAAAGTGAGTCATATGAGTGTAAAATAATGAGTATATAAATGTTAAGAAAGAAAAGTATCTAGAAGAGAAGAATCGACTATTTATATGACTCAGAAGAACATAAGCTAATTCTGAATAAAGTTGACTTCAAAACAACTCAATAGTCTAGTGATGAGCAATCAATGATAGTCAGAAACATAGTCATTAACATAGTTATCAACATAGCTATCAACATAGATGCGTAGCTAGAATTGTAATAACTATAATTGTATTCAGAAGACTTTCTATCAGAACAACATTCAAAATCACTCAGATCAATCACTATTGAAGATGATGAACATTGAAAGATAGATGATATATTGAACTTCAGATGCTATTGAGATCAAATACAGTACAAAGTCAAATGAAAAAATCTAGATAAAGATGATGAATGATACTATGTTGATAAAGAAGAATTCAATGACTCAGAGAAAGTTTTGAATGAATTTCATAAGTTATATTCAAGCAAATCACGCTGAATATCAAAATAACTATCAGCAAAAGCGAGTAAAGAAACTACATTTATGTGAACATGAATTTTCGAAGAAAAAAGTAATGTTATGAGTGTATCAAGACTGATTAGAACTAGTCAACAATTTAGTCAAAATTTGATCTAAATCTGACTCAGATTTAACTCAGATATGACTCAACATTTTTTTACTTTCTCAACACTCTTTTCTTTCATCAACATCTTGTTCATCTACATCATCTTTTTTTCATGTTACAAACACATTTTTTTCAAGTTTAACACAGTCTTTGAACATTACATAAATAGAAGCTTTTGTATCAATCTTCTTCTGTATTCTTAATATTTCATTATAGCTATTTCTAAAGATCAAGCACTATCAATTTCGATCTTCATTGATTGTATCATTTAAATACGATTCTGACACAATCTCTTCATACATATTGAATGTTTCTTGATCTTCAATCTTGCAAATCAACAAAGATTTTCAATTTCAAAGTTTACATTCAATGTGTTTTGATGATTCAAGTATGATGACAGTTTAATTAATTGAATTGTTGAAATCGTGTTTAAATCATTCAATCAAAGAGACTTAAAGCTGATATGTATGTATTGTTCTTTAAAGATAACTATAACAAAACATTAAGAATACAGAAGAGAAAGAGTGCAAGCTCTTTTATAAATAATGACTTGAGATTGTGCTAGACTTGATACAGATGTGATGTAATATGTCAGATGTATTTATTTAAAAGAATGATGAAAGAAATGAATGAAGAAAATGCTGAACAACAAGAAGAAGTGCTGAGAATGATTCAAAGAAATGCGCTAGATTCAAACTAAACATAGCATCATGACTTGCTTTAATCAAATTGATTAAAGTTAGATCTGAACTCTGATTGATTCAAACATGTTCATAACATTATTTTTCTCTTTGAACATTCATGTTTGCATGAATAGAAAAGAAATAAAAGCAAAAAATTCATCATGTTTTCAATTTAATGCAACTTATTTGAGTATAGCTTGTGAAATTCATTCAGAACTTTCTTCAAGTCATTGAATTTTTCTTTATTGATATAATATCATTCATCATCATAATTTATCTCAAATCATTTGATCTTGTATTGTAGTCTTTCTTTATATTGTTTGAAGTTCAATATATCATTTACTTCTCAGTGCTCTTCATTCTCTTCAATGATCATTGATTTAAAGAACTCAGAGTTTTGTTCTGATAAAAAGTCATTTAATGAAGATTGTAGATACTTTGAGCTGAACATTGAATGTATATGCTTTATGCTTCTAGATAGCTGAAGATGATAGAAAATCTCAACTTTGACTGTGATTGAATAAAGATTAAGCTGCTTGTTTTTCAAATCTTTGCATGATTTAATGATTTTGATGTTTTCAAAGACTAATCAAACTTGATCATTTACTTCATAAATAATGTCTTGTCTATGCTTGTTCATCTGAACTTCAATGATCTGCTTGATCTTTTTCAATTGTTGATGATTGAAAATAAGAAGTTTGCTCATTCAAGTGACAATGTCATTGATCTTTCTAGTCTCAATACGTTGACAAATCATTTTGTAATCAGTTGTATTTGAATTAAAACTCATTCAAGAATGAAAGTCTTTATTAAAGTAGAAAAAATTCATCAAGATAATCGAGAATGTATTGAAATTATCACTGAATTTCATCATTGAAAGTCATTTAGCTCAATCATTCTGCATGTAATTGCAGTAGATTCAAAGTTCACGTTCAACATCTTGATTAACTTGTTTCAACTGATCATTGATTTCTGAATGATAAACTGTTGATAAATTGACTTTAATCTTCAGTTGTTTACAAAGACTTTGTCACATGATCAATATGAACTGAAAGTTTCTATTTGAAATGATAAAACTGAGTAGATCATGAAGTTGATAAACGTTTCATAGCATGATTCATACTGTTTCTTCAATTGAGATGTCATTGTTTTCTCAATGATAGAAAACATAATGATGTTCTTTGAAGAGACAACATATGATTATGCAAATGATGTTATAGTTTTTCGATAGAAGTAGCTCAGTGATGAAGTTCATAGCTATATCTTGTCAACACTGCTGAGAAATCAATAAAGATTGAAGCAAATCATTTGTATCATCTTGAGATGCTTTGCTTCGCTGATAAACATGATAGTTTTGAATGTATTGTTGAATAGTTGCTTGATGATTTGATCAATAGTAGAAGTGTTGAACTAGATCAATTATTTATTTAATGTCAGAGTGCAAGATTGATGATTGATCGTGAATCTTTCAAAGCAATTTCATATGCATTTGTTTTAATACTTATAGTAAACTCTTTTTGAATAAAACATTGTCAATGATTTGACAGTTTTTTAGCTTCATGTCATGAAGCTTCAGTTCATCTTTGTTCATAGCTTGTTGATACTCATTGCATAGTTCATTCTTCTGATTGACTAAATGTACATGTTGATAGAGATTAATCTTGTATTCAAATTCAATTTCAAACTCAATTGATAAAACGTTTATTCAATTCAAGATTAGTATAATTTGAAAATGATCATTTATTTCTTTAGCTGATTCAGATCTATCGATCATCGACATTTTAGTTAAAGCATCAACTTTGATATTTATTTTATCTAATCGAAAGATAATCTGAAAGTTAAACTTCAATAGAATATTCAGATAGTTCGTTTATCATTGAGTCAGCTGTTTGTTTTTCATAAAGATCTTCAAAGTCTGATGATCAGTAAACATCTGAATAAATAGCTCAGTATTTTCTAGTGTGAATCATCAATGTTCGAAGCATTGAATGATAGTTAGCAATTTCTTGTCATAGATGTGATAATTGCATTCAGCTGAAATCATGCTCTTGCTATAAAAGACTATCGAGTGAAGCACACTTTCATCATTGTACTGAGATAGTATGTCGTTTTTTACATAGTTGAATGCATCGATTTTCAAAATAGCTTGACGTTTGACATTAAAATAATGCAGAACTGAGATCAAACTGATCTGCTTCTTTAGATTGTCAAAAACTTCAATGCAGACTTCATTTCAAACAAAAGATGTGTTTTTTTGAATCAACTGAGTGAATAACTTGACTAGTTTCAAAAAGTTCTTGATGAAGTGTCAATAAAAATTGATGAAGTCAACGAAGTTTTGTATCTCTTTTAAATTAGTAGATGTAACTCAATTGACTATAGCTTTCACTTTGATAGAATTCATGCAAAGATCTTGTTTGAATATTATGACTTTTAAGAAGATTATTTCTTCTACGTTGAATTTGCACTTTCAAATATCTATCTGCAAATCAGCGTCTTGTAAATGATTTAGTATTATCTTGACATGTTGTTTATGCTTTTTTTGAGTCTTGCTGTATATGAGAATGTCGTCTAAATAAGCTTGACAGAAGTCATTTAGAAAGTTTCATAAAACATCATTCATATATTGCTGAAATGAGATCAAATCATTTATTAATTTGAATGATAGAATCTTTGATTTGTACGCTTCTAGAGCAATAATGAAGATCGTATAGTTCTCACTATCAAGATGCATACGAAGTTTGTTGAAAGTGAAAATTATATTCAGTTAAGTCAGATGCTTGCAGTCAATGATTTTGTCAATCATCTCATTTATGAATGATAGAAAGTAGCGATTTCTTTTGATAATGACATTGAGTTTTTGATAGTTGACACAAAAGCGAAAATCATCATTGATCTTTAAAGTGAATAAAATGAGTGAGAAATATGAAATCTTGTTAGAAGTAATAAAACTTTTTGACAGATTTTCATTCAGATATTCTTTGATCTTCTGAAGCTTGTAGAATGACATTTAATAAGCTCAACATTTAGAAGAAGTAGCATCATTAGTGAGCTTTATCTTATGATCATATGAACGATGAGATGATAGCTTATTGACTTGAGCTCAGTCAAACACGTCAAGAAAATTCTGATATTTTGAAAATAGCTTGACTTTGATGTCTTCTAGATTTTGAGCTAATGCATTAATGAAAGCGACGTCTAAAACATTCAGTTTGCATTGAATGTTGTAAACTATTTCTCTATCAATATCTTTGATTGACATAGCAAAAATCTCGATGCAATTCTTCTTTGATCATTTAATCAATGCATGAAAAGATGCAGTTCTCACATTGAACATAAAAAAGTTCTTTTTCAAAGCAGTAGAAGTGAGTCGTTGAAGCACTTTAAAAGCTGAACTGATAAAAGAATTTGATGATCATGATCATTTTGAATGTGAAGCTCTGACTGATATCAAAAAAACAGAAATGAAAGCTTTTAATTGATTTGAAAAAACGATGACATCGTTTTGCATATCTAGTAGTATTTCATTTTTATTCATTCAGAACTTTTCTAATATGATGTCATAATGATTTATATCAGCTATTAACATTGAAACAGTCAATTTCTTATGACTTTCGACTGTGAGATTGAGTAGAATTTTATGAATAATGATCTTTTTCATCAACTTTTTGTTATATTCTTTTATTAACTTCTTTTTAGCTAGTTATATGAATTGAATTTCGAGTTTCTGACATATTTGATTGACTAGCTTTGTATGAATCAAGATGTAGATCATCAAGTCACTATCTATCAGAGATCATAGTTTGAAGAATTCATCTTGCAAGAATAAAGTGACATCGACTAAAAATGACTTTTTGAAGTAATTCTCTTCAATAGATGAAATTTCATCAATTAGATTGCACAAAGAAATGATCTCTATCTTTTTGATAATTTTAAAAGAGATGACTAGTTTTTTGAATCAGACTCTGAATTGAAGTTCAAAGAATGATCAAACTCGTCATTTAATGTGTTAATTTTGAAAGATTTATTCAAGCACTCTTTAGAAGTATGATCAGACTTATGACAAAAAAAGCAGTTTTCAATTAGTAAGTCATTTTCTTTGATGTTAGTCAAAACAGCGTCATGTGATTTTGACTGATCTGTTATTTTCATTTCTATGATTCTACAAATAGCTTTGACTGATTCTTTAGCAAAGATGATCTGTTTAGTTGTTTAAACTTTGATCATTGCTTCTTTATTCTTGATCTTTTGAATAGCTCGTTGATCATTATTCAATCAAATGAGATAGAAACGAATTTCTTTCAAAGTACTAAGTTGAATCAATTGAGTTACTTAAGCAAATCAAAGTCGAGAGTTTATTTTATTCTTTAAATCAATGATCAACTGTTTTTCTTGATAGTTTAGATAGAAGAATAGTCGTTGAAATTGAGTATAAAACTCGCTGAATTTCTTCTGTTCTTGAATCAAGTTGTAGTAGTTTTTACGAAAGTTGACTTCTTTATCTGAATCATCAAACAATTGAGCTAGCTTTTTCAAAAACTCATTGATGATCTTGTATAAGTTGAAACAGTCATGTTTGCATCTTGATTGAGTGATCTCAGCTGCATCATCGAATAATCTGAAATGTATGTAGTTCAGCTTGACTCATTCACTTGAAAAGAGATCAACGTTGATTTTCAGCTTGTTCTGAACTTTTTCATATCAGTTCTTTCAGATAGAGTTCTTTTCATCAGTGAACAATGAAGAATCAAGTATTTTCTGAGATCTAGAATGCTCGAAGTAGATTGATGATGACGAAGTAATCTCTCTAGCTTGTAGTTTAGCTTTCAGCTCTTTGCATCGTTTCTTCAAAGCTTTCATAATCATAGAAGATGTTATGATTTCAGCAAATGAGTTGTTATCTTTAACAATGAAGAATGAAGCTTCAAAATACTCTTTGAAGAAACAAGACATGATGAGAGAGAAAGAAGAGATTGAATTGAATGAGTGTTTTAAAAGAAAGAAATTGAGCGAAGAGTGATGCTTAACAATAGAAGATAAAGTCATTTTTGTTGTTTAATTTAAAAGTTGATTGATACTCTTGATTGATTTGATTCTTTAGCAATCAATGAAGATTCTTTATTGTTGATTCTATTAATCGAAATGAATGATACATACTTAATGAGCTGTAAGTCGTCTAGCAATTCAATCAGTCTCGCTGTTGATTCTATAGATTCTTTAGTGTTGTTCTATCTTTCAATTACATTGATCATCAGATAAATGAATTTCTTTAGACTCAATTTGTCTGAATGAGTATATTGAATGAGTAATGAATATCTGTATCATATGATAAATGAGATTCTTAATGTAATGTTGAAATCATGTTTAAATCATTCAATCAAAGAGACTCAGAGCTGATATGTATGTATTGTTCTTTAAAGATAACTATAACAAGATATTAAGAATACAGAAGAGAAAGAATGCAAGCTCTTTTATAAATAATGACTTGAGACTGTGCTAAACTTGATACAGATGTGATGTAATATGTAAGATGTGTTTATCTAAAAGAATGATGAAAGAGATGAATGAAGAAAGTGCTGAACAACGAGAAGAAGTGTTGAGAATGACTCGAAGAGATGCGCTAGATTCAAACTAAACATAGCATCATGACTTGTTTTAATCAAATTGATTAGAATTGAATCTGAATTCTGATTGATTCAGACATGTTCATAACATGAATCAGACTTCAATGTTCTGTCAAGATGTTAAAAAAGTATCAGCATATTTGCTTTGAAATCAATCAAGCACATGCAATTGATTTAACTCGAGATTGAAGATCATGAAAAGTCAGCTCACAGAATTTTTCTAGCAGCTGTGTTAAACTACTGCAAAGCTCAGTTCTCTGATAAGTGAAATCATTTACTTGTACATCAAGCGAAAATACAAGTCAAAAAGATGACATTTACGATGCTTTTGCAAATGATTGATTTCGCGTACATTGATATAGTCAACTGATCTCAGATTCATGATTTTGAAAATAATGATGAAATCACGAAAAAGCTAAATGAGTTATTGAATTTGCTGCAGATGATAAATATGTGATTACTTAAGATTTTGCACACTATGATTGAAAGTAAGATCATTGACAATGCAATAACTGATATCAAATCAGATAATGTTGAATTTATTCAAAATATTGCAAAGAATGTTAATGCATGAAGTTTGACAAGTCATTACAATGCATTCATAGCGAATAGTTTGAGCTTTGTGAAGACTGTGAGAAATCAAGATTAGTGACAAGAATGAGAAAGTTAATAAGAGAAAAGTTTGAGCTGTTGCTGATATAGAATTGAAACATGAGAGAAAGAATCATCATTGAAAAACTGTCTTTACAGATTGAAGATCAAAGAGACTTGAGAATTCAAACAGAAGCATCACAGCTTTGACATTTAACACAGAAGTCGAAGAGTGAACATGAGATCATTGCTACATCAGACGCTACAGATCAGCAATGCATGATAAACTTTCAAAGTGAGTACAACAATTTAGTTTCACTCAGCATGAGCATTGAGCAGAACTGCTGTGTTCAGACATACATGCATAGTTGATGTTCAGATAAGAAGATTGAGAAATGCTACATCAACAGAAATCATTCATTTCATTTTCTTGATCATTAATTTATCATTTTTAATCATGAGCATATACTTCATATGCAAATAAAATTGTTGATCTTCATGAAATTAAAGTTAATCAATTTGTCTTCTGAGTTGTTTTGCAATGAATGCTCAATGAAATTACTTGAATCATGTTGCTTGATGTCTTGATGATTGTGCTTGCTCAAAACTTTTGACAATGTTATCTTCATATTCTTCGCGCAAGACTTAAGAAATGATTTGCAAATCATCTTTGAAATTAGAATTAATCAAGTCGTTTTCTGAGTTGTTTTGACTCAAGTCGATGTATATTTTAAAGAGATGAATGATTGAGAGTGAAGAATGTTCATGTACTATTAATGATGCTCTTGAGTACAACGACAACATTCATTGTAGCGACGCTTCATACTATAATTCTGCCTTTAAATAAGTCTCTGTAAATATATATAATATACGCAAAAAGAAGAATCGACATATGCAACATAAGCGATGAAAGCGACAAAAGCAACGAAAGCAAAATTCAGTTCAATGCATATGAACAAACGCAGATTTTATTGACAAAAGCGAAATTCAATTCAGCGACATATGAATGAATGCAGATTTTATCGACAAAAGCAGAACTTAACTCAGCGAGATCAGCTTAAATTCAGATTTTATTTGACTTTAAGCGATGAATGTTGCTTAAGCTAAACTTTAAAATTTAGTTCACTTTACAAACTATCAATGCATAGTCATCAATGAAGATGTGTAGCTAGAATCGTAACATTATTCTTCTTCTTCAATGATTCATGTTCACATGAATGTATTTTCTTAGTCTTGTGTAGAATCGAAATGTTTATTGTAACAGACTCACTATGTGAGATAGAAGTATCATTGAAGCAGACTCACTAGTTGCATGCGAATGAGTCAATAAATTGATTCACTGATAGATAGAATGATGAGAAGATAAATCATTGCATTGACGATGTCATTGAAGCAGACTCACTGAAAGTTTGCTTCTCAAGATAGAGACTTCATGCAGTTCTATGACTGACTTCATTTGATTGTTCAACAAATTCGAAGAATTTCTTGCAAATCTGAATGAATGATTAATTCGCTGATCTTTGATCTAGTTAAATGATTTCAATCATTTGTTTATACTCGCTGATCAACGCACGAGTTTGAATCTTTTGTTTATTGTCGCTGAATCAGCTTATGAGAAAAGAAAGATGAGTGTTGCTGCATGAACGCAAGTCATTAAATCAAAGTCAATAGAGAGTTGAAGAACTACTAGCAGAAACACTTGAAGAAATCAATGCAGATTATTTCACTTCATCTGTAATGAAGAAGCATTTATATAATGTTAAAGATCAGCATAGAGCAAGTCATATGAATGTAAGATAATGAGTATATAAATGCTAAGAAAGAAAAGTATCTAGAAGAAAAGAATCGACTATTTATATGATTCAAAAGAACATAAGCTAACTCTGAATAAAGTTGACTTTGAAACAAGTCTATGCTTTAGCGACAAGTGATCGACGATAGCTCTCAGAATAGTCATCAACATAGTCATCAACATCGTCATCAATGAAGATGCGTAGCTAGAATTGTAACAATCAGTTTACTTTTATGCAAAAAACGATAGATCAATATTGTTGAGATCATGTTTAGATCATTCAATCAAAGAGACTTGAAGCTGATATGTATGTATTGCTCTTTAAAGATAGCTATAACAAGACATTAAGAATATAGAAGAGAAAGAGTGTGAGCTCTTCTATAAATAATGACTTGAGACTGCATTAGACTCAATACAGATGTAATGTAATATGTCAGATGTGTTTATCTAAAAGAATGATGAAAGAGATGAATAAAGAAAGTGCTGAACAATGAGAAGAAGTGCTGAGAATGACTCAAAGAAATGCGCTAGATTCAAACTAGACATAGCATCATGACTTGCTTTAATCAAATTGATTAGAGTTAAATCTGAATTCTGATCAATTCAGACATGTTCATAACAAATATATTCAAAATTGTTATGTATGTCAACGTTCAAAGACATCAAGTGATAAATTAAATGACTTGCTTCAATCTTTATTTATATTTAAACAGCAATGATAAAACATAGTCATGAACTTCATTATTAATTTATTTGATTCATATGATTACAACGTTATTTTGACTGTCATCTGCAGATTATTGAAAGAAAGACATTATATTTCTTGCATCATTGATGATGAAGATATCACAGTTGAAAAGACAGCTGAAATGTTGCTTTAATGAGTATATTGAACTCACAATTTATCAAGCTTTATTGTATTCAATTGAGATTCTCAGTTGTTGAAATCGTGCCTAGAATCTAATCACACTGCAGCAAGATAGTGCGTAGCTGAATAAAATGTTTGATCAATAGAGATAGCTATAACTAGAAAACTAAGAATACAGAAGAAAGAAGACAGTTTCGAGCTGTATCTATAGTAAAGCGAACAAAGAAGCGAAGTAGTCGATTTGCTAGAGCTCGAATAAATGAAATGTTTCAGCATATTTCAATTCGAAACATTGTTGTTTCTTGTTCACATATCAAAATCTCTAGAGTCTATTGACTAGACTCTATTCAATGTCGACACGCTTTGTAACATCAGTTCATCTTCATTCTTTAAAAGTCTCTTTGCAAACAACTGAGCATTTCTCTTTGATTGTTCATCATTTATCATTTTTAAATCAATGATCAAAGTAAACAAGTCAATCAGAATGTTGAGCGATATCTTCATTTCTTCTGTTCATACATGCAAAACAACTGATTTAAGTGACTACTCATAATTGAGTTTATTGATAATAACATCTTGTCTTCAATCATTTTCTTGATTCTCTTCTTCATAAACAAGAGCTTTCACTCTTGTATGAGCTTCAATTTTGACATCATCAAGTATGAAAGCATTTGCGAATGTTTGCAGATTGCTTGAGTCAAAGATATATTTAATCACATGAATAAAATACTGATCTTCGCTCGCAAAACTCTGATTAAAACATAAGAGTAAATGATGAATTAAACTAACAAGTATAGAAAGAAGATCAATTACAAAATTGAATCAAAGATGTTTCTGAATGAATGAAACATCATTACAGCGAAATCTTTCAAAAAATTAAATGACAAGATGCTTGACTCATTTCAAATCATTGAGTCTATTGACTCATTTTATAAGTTGAAACTATCAGAGACTATGCATATACATGATGTATTTCATTCAGAACTTCTTCATTCTGTCGTTAATAATTCTCTGTTTGATCAAAAGAATGAATTTTCGAAGTCAATAATAATAAATGATGAAGATGAATTAAAAATCAATGATATATTGAACTCTCAATGAAATCAAAAATGACTTCAATATTGAGTCAAATGAAAGAGTTAAAATAATGATCTCAACTGATATAACGTTGACAACAACAAGTTTATAAACACTCAAAAGATGATTGATGACTTTTATATTAAATATTCAAGAAAAGCGCATTAAGAAACAACATTCATGCAAACATAAATAGTCAAGAAAAAGAGATAATGTTATAATTCTAGTCTTCATTTATTCTTCATTTAGTCTTTGTCTGATTTCATTCTAATCGAGTCTAGTGAAAATCTGATCTAAAGATGATATCATTGAAACTCTGCATCATATGTGTAAGATATCAACTCAATCAAGTTTAGCACAGAGCTGAGAAATATACATATAAGAATTGAGTTCTTTTTTGTAGATACTTTTCTTTCTTAGCATTTATTTCTTAGTTAAATAACATTCATATGACTCACTTTATGCTGATTTTTAACACACGCTAGCGAGTTCTCTGTGTAATGATTACAACTAGTCAATGATTTAGTTGAAATCTGACTCAAATTTGATTCAGATATGACTCAACACGTTTTTTCTTTCTCAACACTCTTTTCTTTCATCAACATTTTGTTCATTTACATCATTTTCTTTTCATGTCACAAACATATTTCTTTCAAGTTTAACACAGTCTTTGAACATTACATAAATAGAAGCTTTTGTATCAATCTTCTTCTGTATTCTTAATATTCAGTTATAGCTATTTCTAAAGATCAAGCACTATCAATTCTGATCTTCATTGATTGTATCATTTAAACATGATTCTGACAGTAAATATAATTCATGTTAAAATATTTTGCAGCATAGTTAACTGTATTAATTGAGTAGAAATTAACATATGAGCAGATTCATTAAATCAAATTTTAGTGATCAAATGCACTAAATTTCAGTGATTTCATTTTGTCGATGTCAGATTTACACTTCATCAAAAAAAATTATGAGGTGAGAATGAGTAATCATGATGTCAAAAGTTCAGCATGATTGAATTTCGTTACATTATACATACAAAATGTTAATCACAATGTAGAGTTAACATTTAAATCACTTGAATTTTAAGACGAGTATTTGAAAAGAACATTCTAGCTCTCTGCCTTAACCCAAAAACCTCATCTCGACTTAACATACAAGGAACCGATTCAAAAAACCTCAACCATACCCTATCAACCCCCTTTTTCGCTTCTCACCTCAAAAGAAAGCCTCAGCTCCCCCGGCGCCGCCGTAAACTGATCTCGCAAATCCCGCTCCATGCGTCTACCATTCTCGCCCGGCGCAAAACGGATACGGTATTTCTGCACCAGCAGCGCGGTGACGAAACGCAATTCGTCCAAAGCGAGGTGCTTGCCGACGCAGGAGTAGCGGCCTTGAGGGTGTATGTTAATTAGTTCTCGTGGGAAAGGGGAAGGGGTGAGAGGAAGGAATGTGCAAAAAGAAAGAAATTGGTTTGTATTAAAGGGCTGAGGGGGGAAAGCTTATGATACCTTGTGCAAAAGGAGCGAATGCGCGTTTGTCCTTGATCATCTCTGGTTTGCTGTACCAGCGCTCTGGAACGAAGTCTTTGGCTTGCTCGAAGCAGCTTTCCACTGCGCGACGGACCAACCTGTTAGAAATCGGGGCGTTGATTGGAGAGTAAGAATGGTCAGGGAAGAAAAAAGAGAATATCACACACGTTTTCCGAGTGTGTAGCGCGGGGCTACGATTGTCGTGCGGCCGGGGATATACTGGCCGGCAACGGTCATGCCGCAATCGGGGCTCTGCCTATAGCCACCCGTTGGCACCGGGGGATGGATACGTAGGCTTTCGTTAATGACCCCGTTCAGATGAGGGAGCGATCGGAGCGCTTTTCTATCGTAAATATCGGTGGAGGCGCTTTCCGCGTGGAGCTTTTCTTGCTGGTCGTGGTGAAGGGCTAGTTCGTAGAAGATGAAGACCAACGTAGGGGCAACAGTATCGCTAGAAGCGGCTCCTTGTAAGCAACAGACGAGGAAGTTTAGGTATTTATGAAGGTTAGACAATTCCATACGCTCACCTTCCAGCGATGATGATGGTCACTGCGTCACCGTTGAGCCACTCTCGGTCCTGCTCTAGTGTGTTGGCGCTCTTCGAAGCATCAATCAGCCAATGTGAAACGTCATGTTTGATAGTTGTCATCTGGAAATCCAACATCAGCTAAGGGGACTCTCAGACACTATTGCCACTGATTTAGACTACCTTTATACGCTCACTCATCCGTTCTCTGCACCAATCTAGCATGGCCAACCAATCTCGAACTACCCAAAGCCATGGGACAATATTGAACCCGATCTGCGCCAGCCAAGGGACGGGGCTCAAAGGACCCAGCAACCTCATGGCTTTCCGCAGCATAATCACAGCGAAATGCCATTCCTCGTTTTGCAGCATTCCAAACGATCGAGCAAAGGCGAATTCCCCCATTACATCAAACGTGAACCAATAGAACCACGAAGAAACGTTGACTGGCTGATTTTTCGCTGCCAAATCGGCAATGCAGTTTTCGAGTTTTTCGGCATATTCAGTCACTCGATCCTCATACATCGCCAGAGCTTTGGCGCTGAATCCATGATCCCAAATTCTGCGCCTTTTGTCATGGTCTGGCTTGCTGCGCGTTGTGTTCAGAGCAATCTCCGGGAGGAGGAGATCGTACCAGACCGCTTTGGTACAGATGTTTCCAGGTCCATCTACCGCGGGTAGGATCTCAGGGTGGAAGACTGTGATTTCTTCTGGACCCGTTCGAACAAACGGACCATATTTGCGGTGCAATCTATCCAAAAGTAGATGGTTCTGTGAGCCCACGCATTGATACACGTGCCAGAATTTGGTGATCCCGGCTATCCATGGGCCAGGGAAATTGCGTAAGCGGTGAAAGAATTTGCGATATATTACCATGCTTGCCAGGGTTATCATTAGGTAGGTACTAATAACTAGGAAACTCTCGGAGAAGCTCTCGACACCGCCGTCCGCTCCATTAACGGATTGCAAGAGGAATATCAGAAGAAAGGCAGCAATGTGGAGTTTCAAAATAGTCGGTGCCTGCATATGCCATTCTCCATGCATGAAGATGGCATTATGGAAGAAGAGGCCAAGAACAGCAGCTAGGCAGAGCTTGAAAAGGATCCACATGGCTAGCAAAGGTCTTTGGCAATAAGTCAAATTGATAGGAGTAAACAGAAGATGGTCTTGATAAAGAGCAGTAACCAACAAGGGTAAAGAAGCCAAAGGCAAGATCTGAAGATGTCAGAGACCTAGGCGTAGGCACTCAGCTAGAGCAAAGCATAGCCTTGTAGAGACGGCAGTTCTCCACCGCAATAGATATGTAGACTCTGATTATTCAGAATACCATCTGGATCGATACACTTGGGTTTGTCGTGAAATCTGGCGGAAGCAGCCTCTACATCCGAAATCCGGGGCGAAAATAACAACGAGGCTACAATCCTGCGGGAAACAGACAAAATACAACGTATATTGGCTCATTGTAGGATACCAAATCTGCCTTGTAGGATTTCGACTTAAAAAGACTGCTACGTACATACCTCTGGCCACGTCTTATTCGCTGCCCCACTTGGAAATGTCTGGGGGCTGTGGGCTGTGTATGTGTGTGTACGTGGAAGGCGTGTGCCGTTATGATAAAACTAGATCCTAGCTCCCGAAAGGACCGTTGAACATGCATAGCAGTAGACAGGGATAAATCTCTTGCTCTTCAATGACTGATCAACCCACTCATCACACTAGGCATCCGGTGTCAATAGATCGAACACGTCTTTAATGCCACACTCACTCGATTCCCAATCCAAGTCTTATATGCAGATTAATTCCCCGAACCAGACCGTACGACTCCAAAAAACATTGAGCTGACGTCTGCCTGTACAACTCGAATGAGAATGGGTAAAGATCATCTTGGTGGAGCAGCTTGTGATACTACATTGATTTTTCACGCCCTTGACTGCGGCACATCCTTCAAGAAAGGGGATTCCATAGCTGTTGTCTTACTATATGAAGGAAACATGAGCCGAGACTACAGCACAAACATACTATACAATTTGCCAAGCCATTCGCTAGACACGCTGAAGGTCAATCTTCAAGCACAGCGTTTCACCTGTAAGCACTGCTTCTTTTCGGTTCATCTAAATTTCGTCAATCAGTAAGCCACGATCAAGGAAACTCTGCCAATGGGCAGCCATGATAATGATACTCCTGACTGGCCGATAGATATGAAAAGACATGTGGTAAGAAGAAGTTGAGTCACAAGGTATAGATGTCTGAATACTGACACATCCACAGGGTCTCCAGTGCGATCTTTCGGCAGGGAAAACACCTATGAATTCAGAATATTCAGGTCTGAATGAGCGACAAGGAAGAAGTGCGCTACCTCTCGTGTCTTCAGACAGTACTTTGCACAGATCTCCAGCGAGGGATATGTTCGGTGCAGTTCCAGGACTTTCAAACACGCATTCCTGGATCTCCTATTTGCATTCCATATGGCTCTTCACCTTCAGCGATTTGAAAACGATTGTTGGACCGAAGACTGTGTTCGGGATTTTGAATGCTACCTCCGCTCCAGTCTTCGAGATCAGCTCGGCTCCACCAAAAGGATCGACGTCTCAAAAGATACTGATGACTGCATTCTGGACCTGGGTCAATCTGCTCCCTTTCGCGATCGACAACCAGCGACAGCCAGCAGCAATTGAAGAAGATCGACTAAATAAGCCCTGGCGTCCTATGCCGTCGAAAAGACTTACTCCTGAGCAGGCGAAACGGATCATGTTCCTCTTTTACCCGATCGCCTTTTTGGTCAGTGCGTATATTGGAGGCCTCAGGCAATGCATAGCTCTTATCCTCTTGGGGTATTGGTACAACGATTGCGGAGGAGCAGATGATAGCTACATCACCCGGAATTTCATTAATGCCTGCGGATTCATCTGTTACTCTTCCGGGGCCATGGAAGTTGCGCTCGAATCTCCCCTTCCATTATCAGAAACGGAATTGGTCCAGTGGTTCCTGATCATCGGGGGGGTAATATTCACAACCATTCAAATCCAGGACATATCAGATCAAGCCGGCGACAGGCTACGTGGAAGAAAAACAATGCCTCTCGTTCTCGGGGATGAGCGATGTAGGCGGATTACTGTTTTCCTAATAGGGTTTTGGTGTCTAGTTTGCCCTTGGTATTGGGCTTCGCACCTAGGAGTGCACGCAGCTTTCGCGGCCCTGGGAGCGAGACTCGTTTCAAGAATCATGTGGAAACGGTCGGAGCGGGAAGACAAGCACACGTTCCGAGAATGGAATCTGTGGGTAGTGTTCTTGTACTCCTTACCCTTGTTGAAGTATGTCAGTAGTGCTTGACTCATGCATATCTATTTAGCTATGGCTCTAGACTTCTAGAGTCGCATGTTCCGTGATAATGCAAGGAGCAAATTAAATCTGCCAAGAAGGAGGCGCAAGGTATTTCTTGATAGGCTGGTATCAACGTAGAGAAGATAAGATCAGGGGTATTGCATTCCAGGATTCGGGGTTTACATACTAAGCAAGAACATACTTTAAGGGTGACTGGGGGTTTCCACAATGATCTGCAGTAAGTTCTTCTTCAGAATACATGACTGTATTATTGTTAAATGAAAGTATTGTTTTAATCATAGTTTCATTGTTCAAGAATATTCTTGCACCATTTAATAATATCAGAATAATGAGCTTGGCAGAATGTTTTCGACAACGTCGCAGAAACTGTAATTGAAAATTTGATTGATTTAGACATTTTTCTTGCGAGAACATCATCTGAGTGTGCACTCAGATTAATTTTCGTACATTAGTATGTATATCTGCGCATGTACGTGATTCATATATATTTATGACTCTACGAAACCTCGACTGTTCTCTGTAAACTGTAATAGTAGTTTGCTCGTATGTATTGTAAACATTTCTGACAGTCTTCGTTGTAAGATATTTTGTTGAATTAAAGTTCAAGCAGTTGCCTGAATGCGAAAACCCCTCAGCCGCCCTTAGTGTAGGTAGTCCTCCACCATATCCACCACATCCACTTACTTTGTAGCGGACAGCCCACCATCACGCCTCAGCCGAGGCCCGTCCCAGTATGACAGCGGAATACGGGAATATGATCTACAAGGCTGCAACGCGTCCTCCGTCATGTCTCTGCTGTGCCCTTCTGTTACAGCTGACTGAACTTATCCGGGATTCGGAAGGTTGACATCTGTACAACGAGAATCAACCTCTGTACCACATACGCCGATAATGCCTGCTTGGGGGTACTGGTTCAGCTTCAGCTTCGCGAACCGGATGCCTGGTTTGCTACATACTCCGAGGCGGTGAAGCGGACGCTCCGACCGCTGCCTAGCACGACCTGGCACCTGTCCACCTCACATGCTATTTCATGTACATTGACACCGTTACAGTGGGCCCACGCAATGTGGTCAAAGCGATCTGTAGCTTCCTGAGTGCGCCGAAAGCATGCCTCGCAGATAGATCACGCCCGTGAGCCGTAGCAACTTTGATGCCATGGTAGAGAGACGGCAGTCTTGTGAATAAATATACGACTTACTTACCATATATGGGGCTTTGTGTCTATTAATGGAGACCCATCAACAGGAATTCCCGTTGTTCAGAGACTCTAGTACTTAGCCCTTTCTTTTCCTGACATCACCGTCAAAGATCTCTATCTCTGCTTACCCAGCTCTGCTTACCCAGCTCTTTCTCACCCCGACAATGTCGAAGCCAACATTTGTCTGCATTCATGGTGCTTGGCACAGTCCTTCGTGCTTTGACGGTATAAAATCCATGCTATCGACCTACGGATATGACTGTGTATGTCCCTCCCTGCCATCCGTCGGAGGCAACCCCCCCACCGACGACTTCACCGAGGATGTTACTGCCATCAAATCCACTGTCGAGGAGCTAGTAAATGTCAAGGATGTCATCGTTGTCATGCATTCCTATAGCGGTATCCCCGGCGGGCAAGCGCTCGAGGGGTTGGACAAGAAGAGCTGCGTCGAAAAAGGGTTGAAAGGAGGCGTTGTGAGGCTGGTCTACATGATGGCATTCATAGTGCCGGAGGGTTTCCAACACTCGCCAAAGGGGACACGAGACAACATGGTACCGTCTATGAAGACGGATTTCAAGGTCATCACCACTGCAGCTACCTTTTCTGATACATGAGAGGCTACTAAACTAGCTTCTTTAGGCCGGTATCGTGACTGTCGACCCCAAAGGCACGAAAGACCTGCTCTACCAAGATCTCTCAGACGAAGATGTCGAGAAATGGACCACACAGCTACGCCCACAAAGTATTGGTGTGTACTGGAGCACGACAACCTATGCCGCGTGGCGCCACATACCCACAACGTATGTTGTTTGCAAAAAAGATGTGCCTTCTACGGTAGCCGCTGCGGAGTGGCTACTCAAGAATGTGCAGGACGCTGGCAACCACAAGATCGATACCGTGGTTACGCGGGATGTTGGGCACTCTCTCTTTCTAAGCCAGGCAGCATGGACCGTCAGTATGCTTAGAGAGGCAGCTGGTGAGAAATTAGAGTAGAGATCGAGTATCTTCTAGTCACTATAGTCATACTAGTGCAATTCTAATCACGACGATCAATGGAAAAGCCGCATGACACTCAGGGAGATGGAAATGATTCTTCTAAGCTTAGACTTGCAAGCTATTGAGTCTAGCATGATACTTTTTTGTCCTATTAGGAGTTCTCTGATATACATTGCAAGTACAGCGCACGTGATGGACGGTGAGTCCGTAATGAGCTGCCCTATACTTTTTGCATACTGTAATATGGTGACTCTAGACGAACAACAGCTAGAACTGTCAGTGCAGCAAGACCATATGCGTGTAACACACGATCGCAATGTATTATCAGTCACAACTGCTGCTTACATTCGGAGCGTCTCACTTTCGAGTATATTGGTACAAATAAACTGGGTTGATTGGCTAAGGACTGGGCCGCATCTCAAATACCAAGGAGCATCTCAAATGTCAAGGAGAATAGAATATGGCCTTTTGGTAGATTGTATTGACCTATATAAGAAATAGAATGAAGAAAATGTTCCCATGGCACGATCCAACTAGACTCGTTGCCAGCTCGATATAATCCTTTCTAAAACCTGTGTGAGATAGTTCGGTTCCGCTTGTAGCCACCAAAGCATAAATCTGCATCGGGTAGAATCTTAGTGGGCTGTTATACTTCAGACTGGTGAGCTCGAGGACACATTCCACATCCTTGTCACTGCGATAGCACTCGGCGGCGCCTTCCGTGGCTGCCGCATATCGTTCAACTCCGTGGCTGAAAGCTCACCTCGTCCAGGACCCTCGACAATGCTTTCTGTAGCACCACCGCCATGTGACAACAGAGTCGTATCGGTGAATGAGAGTGGATACAGTCGATCATGGAGCCGATTGAATTGCGATTCTTCGGAGCGACCAAAGCGAAAGCTTCTCTGCGCTTGCTCGATTGGCCATGTCTGTCGTGCTTTCAGGGTGGTGGTACTCGTCCTGCTGAATGTTGACTTGATTTTCGAAGAGATGATCGTTACGACGGGTTGCATAATTGGTAGGCATGCGATGGCTATGCTTAGAGTGATCTCTGATGTTGCCAGCAGTATGGTCACTCCAGCGTAGGATGGAAAGTCAAATTTCATGAGACCAAGGTCTGCATTAACCCCCGCGCGGAAAGCTGCGATGACGCAAATCCTAACTCTCGTCAGCAATTTTTCTTCATGGCTACAGTGTTTATTGTCTTATGGGACATGAAGACTTACAGGATGCCCATGCCAAAAATGCATGTCAAGGATATCTTTTTTTGCACCCTCATCTTAAGCCCCCATAGCATAGGCATCGGTAGAGCGACAACAAGGGCATCAAGAAGTACGCCTGAGGTGGTTTGTGCAACGAAGTACTTGGATGTATCAACGCAGACGCCGTCTTTCATCGTCTTATCCCAGTTGAATGCAAATGGTCTGCAAGATGCGAATGTTGTAATGGTAAAAGCGATGCCGTATAATATGATGAAGCACAACACTGCATATGCGACTTGGTGGAATCTCCGGTTTTCAAAAATCACCATGAACAAGTGAAGTGCCGATACCTTTACAAGCGTGACGGCGAGGATCCCCAGTATCTCTATAACAACAAACATCTGAAAAGGTCAGAATAGACGATATTCAACACAGGATTACTATAGAAGGATGAAGATCCATACCTTAAGCGCGAATACTTCTTCCTCACGGGAAACTTTGTTCTGATGCTGGCCAACGCCTCCTTGAGTGACAGCTGCATTGTCCAGTAAATCAGCCAAAAGCTCATCAGGCATCACTTTTCGACGCACAGAAATTCATCGCGATTATTAGCCCGAGTGTAATAAACTGAATAGCTTAATTAGTATTGTTGAACAAATTTAACAGAATGTACTTGCCCATGCTACGATAATGGCATAATCATTGACCTGCAGCAAAGTTCTCTTCACCCTTCGTGCCCAGAGTCTCAAGATGACAGCTATCGCAGCCAGGGCAATCAAAAGACTGTTGACTACAAGTATGGCAACTGGAAAACGCATATGCATCGTTAATGGCGCCATGGTAGCAATGGATATCCGCTGAAAGCTGCAGCAGTATTTTATGAACTGGCTAACAGATATACCTGTGATAACCGATAGACTAAAAGAGAGTTGCAGAAGACAAAGGGAAGACAGGGAGACCTCGATGGGGAGATTCCAATCATCCCTGCACTATATATCCCACCAGGTCTCAAAGATGGGGAAAGTCTCATGTGCCGGACCGTTGGATCCACCATGGTTGTACTTGCAAATGAATAAGGCAATAAATTAGATCATGCAGCATAAGCCTGTCGGTGACTTGTGCTACCCCAGAGCGAAAGCGACGGAATCGATAGAACATGACTGGTTGGATAGTGCAATAGGTATACTGACTCAGTAGGTGCCCATGTGCTCGAGTGTTCCCACCCATTGGGCGTACGGTTGCCTTAATTACCTAATGTAGAGTTCTCCGATACGACAAAAGACTTCACCGCAGAACTGCATACTCGTGTTGCTTCCAGGGTGATACACCCACGTGCATGATCGATCATTCAAGGATGGGCGTGGCATGCGTTGCAGGAAGAGGAAGAGTAGTAGAAGGCGGTTGGAAGTGCAGGTAGAACTGTTGCCCAATCAGCTTTGCTCCTCCTGTGCGACAAGTTGGGAGCCGCGAACGAAAACGCCTTCAATGCCACAATATCTTGAAATATTGAATGACAAATTGATTAGCGCCCCTGATAACGCCAACCATCATCCGAGTGCGTACAGAGAAAGAGACTTGGGTTATATGTTTGATTCGCAAATCTTGTTGTGTGACATCTGCAAAACCAGGGCTATGCGGCGCACTTGTCATTCCTCCGGGCCTCTGATTCCAAGTTACCTATGCGCCGAATGCGTGTGCTTACTGTACCATGTTCAAGACTTTCCAGGCTGCGCTGGTGAAATTTTGGATCAGAGCTTGTCAGGAGGTCTTGGCCATTGTCCTTCAACCTTGTCGAATTGTTGAGAGTGCCTCCTAGTAGAGCGATATTTCCATACCTTCTCCCAGCGTACCCTAATCTCATCTTGTTATACATTGTTATCTATACTGTGTTACCCTTGAAATGATCCATCCCAAAACATTCTTCAGGAAACTGAAATTACCTTTCTCCTCTAGAACAGATGGCACGGAGGATAATGCGAAAACATGCGACTCTTTATCGCTTGATACAAATGGTATAAGCAACAAAGATAATTATATCCTATCGCGAGGATATTCGGCCAACGTGAGGTATAGTGTTCCACTACTCCACTTGGGAAAGAGCTAAACTGGCTACTAGACAGAATCTGCAGTATTTTCTATGGAAAGACCAAGGTTTCTCTATACATCCTAGCATTCCAATTGAGACGGAGGGATTACGAGTCGCCGAAATTGGTGTTGCAACTGGGTAGGCCTCACTGTCTGAGTCCAGAAGCCAATCTTGTTTAATATGGAAACAGAATCTGGCTTATCGACCTTGCGCGGTATCTCCCATCTTCAGCCCACATCGATGGATTCGACATCGATATCTCGCAATGCCCTCCAAAAGAATGGCTGCCATCAAACGTCTCTATTCACAAGCTTGACTGCGTAGCTCCATTTCCCGAGCATCTTATCAGTCAGTACGACATCGTCCACATTCAGCTTTTCCATCTAGGCGTGCAGAACGATGACCCAGAGCCAATTCTTCAGAACTTCCTTAGTTTGCTAAGTTGGTCCTCCTTGTACAACACAGGGAATATATCACTAAGTTTTCGTAGAGCCGGGGGGTTGGATCTCCTGGGGTGAATATGACTACAGCCACTGGGAAATCATTCGTACTTCTTCTGCGCAAACCACCGCGGATAACCTGACCACTCTTCTGGATTATACCGGTACAATTGGCGGAACAAAACCAAGCTGGGTGCGAAACTAGTAAGACAATGCCTTTGACCCAGGGTTTCTTACCAAGGTCTTGAATTGAGCAGATTGGCTGATATCAACATAGCTGGCCAGCACGCCTCGCTCAGACATACGAAGCCAATGGGCTTGTCGATATCTTTGCTGATCACCGTCCATTTGCCAAAGAGCTTCTCTTGCCTCAACTTGACACTGCATTAGTGGCTTGCGAAGAGATTAGCTACAACGCAATGGACCCGCTTGGAGGCGGAAGAGGCGACAGGACCAGAGACCTTGTTGGGAGATGTTTCCGCGATAGGCAGAATGCCGCATTTAATGTACATCGTCTTACGGTGATTGGGCGCAAACCTCTGATCAAGTAAAGAGTCGATTTGAGTCAGTCATGGTGTATGATAGGCGTCAGCTCTGCGGGACGCAACATAGTTGATTTATGATGTGATGATTGAGTTCATAATACCTTTGGCTACGTATGGTAGGATGGTTCGCAAGCTGCTCGTCACAATACCTCGTAATCGCTACCATGAGGGTTGACTCGTGCTCATTCACAATGCGCCGTCCATCATGGTTCGAAGCACGAAGAAGAAAGTCAAGTTGAAAGAAGTGTCACACCCGAATAATACCACAGCGACAGATCAAGGTCGACTTTTATACTCACAGCTAGAGCTGAGCCCCGTATCCGTACCCCGCACTTTCGCTCCAAGCATCGACCTTCGCTAATCTCTAGAGACCAAACTAGGATCGTGTATCCCTCGAACTTAGGTGAGAGACCTCTAGAAATTAGTGAGGGTCGATTATATGTAAGACGGTCAGCTTAGGGATATCTCTCTGATTTACGATGACTACGTCCCGCCCTTCGATACTGCTGCTCGCCGCGGCTGAGATACTTTTCATTGACTACATAAGATCATATTTGAAGGTGTGGTTCCATTCGCCGTCAGGCTCTGGGAGTATTTGCCACTTGACTCAAGTATCGGTTCCCTCGTTTGTTGAAGAGCCAAAAGCTCTGGTACGCCTTGTGGGTGGGAGCACTTTGAGAAGGTAGTTTAATAGAGATGCAACAGATAGTGCGTCAAAGGTTTCGTGCCCCAGCACAGTGAGGCACAATATTGTATGGAAGAATGTTATACCCCAATCGATTCAGGACCATGACACTCTTCCATCCGCCATTGAAGCTTCAAGCATCAAGATTCTAGACTGCTCATCATACATGTATCAACTATTGTGGGAACATGTAGATGCAGGGAATCCTACGGGGAACAGTGGCGTTGTTCCCACGATATACCTTGCTCTGAGCAGGGAGCGAATTGGTCCTCTAGGGATGACTCTAGCCTTGTTTTCCCATGCACATGGATTCAAAAGTGGATCGTGCGTGGTGTCTGCCGGTCCTATCACATCTTCCGGTTGCTCGATAAATGGTAGGGCTGAGAGCACATGGTATATTGTTCGCTTTGAGTGTACTGTAGACGTAGCTCGGACTAGAATGCATGTGTTGTTGTTATTAGGTTACACAAGGGGGCACGGTAGACCAACGCTAATCCCACCGATACGCTATCAGTAAACGGCTGATCTTCATTTTCGACCCGTCTAGATCGATTAACATTTTGATCATTAAGAATGTTCTTTCGAGTTCTATGCATCAAGAACAAAATTTCTTTTAGTAAGTAAAGAAAATTTGATTTTATATCGACGTTCAACAAATCTTTACAATATCAAAGAATCTAGAATCTAGATTACCGCCAAGTTGACTTTGATAAATAGATCGACACATTAATTTCTTCAACGAGCATCCGAGTTTGATTTAAGCGTTTTCAATTCAGTCTGCGATCAGCTGCAGAGAACTTAGGATGATCGCAGCATCACTTCAAATTTCGCGCCTTGCTTTTGGAAGGATCAACCCCCAGCACCCCGGAGCAATGGCACACAGTAATCGTCAAAATTTGCCTTATTTTACCCCATGCGGGAGAACCACAAGCGGGTTGAATCCCGGTTCCGACCCTACCACTCTTCTCAACGCTATACCCAACGTGTTTCCGATGTGCCTTTTGGGCAAGTAGGCAAATGGTCATAGTATCGCGCCATATTGCCTTGCGGGTTGCCTGCCTGTCACTTCGAATAAAAAAGAAGCTTGGGCAGGGAAGCGAATCCTTCGTCCGTCCCGCTCCGAGCTTCGTTTGGGTACAAAGCCAAGGGACATGCGAATGGCCCAGAATTAAGGAGAATGTCACCGTGTAACATTGATATAACGTCGAGCTGCGCACAGTCCCGCCCCATTGTTGGCTTCTAATTATGCACCTCTATGGAAACGGATGATGCTCGGCAGCTGCTGAACCGCACACTTAAGATTTCGCTTACTTCCCCTGCCCCAACGCCACCCACTCGTTATGTCTTACACATGTCACGAAGAATTCTTATGCATACGCCGCGTACAACAATGACATCAAGCACAAGAGCTCTGCATATCTGGCAAATCGTAAGAGCACATGATCTTTGCAATTCGGAAATCTATGTACCGATCATCAAGGATGTGACGAACCTTTTGTTGGAATACGAGGTCATATGGGGCATTTTGGTATATGGGGTTGAAGCTATCTAGGTAGGAACTCCGGAGGAAGGAAAAGGTGGGAGGAAGGTCAAATACCCTGAATCCCCTGAGTCCACTAGCGCCGGATGAATGCGGCGCCGGATGGATGCGGAGATTACCAACCAAATCACACCTGAAATTCCAACAATAGCCTGTTACGCATTTGAGACGAGTCACGGGACGTTCTGGTAGAAATCTCGAGGAAGATTAACGGGTTACCGCCCTGGCATGAGGGTTACGGATTGGGTTTAGTGCACCCGCTGAGGCTTGGCGTTTTCTTGTATGCTACTTCTCTCCTTAGATAGTTTCTCTTATCCATTTACCTATTGATGCGCTCTAGACTGGCCGATGACATCAAAGATAGTCACACTTCCGACCAGTCGACTAGGGCCAGCCCTCGTCGGTCTCGATACTTCGCATTGACGTTCCTGGGGTTTGGGAGTGCTTGACACCTCAGGGCGGCTTCCGGGGCAAAATTTAGCCCTAGAAACCGCCAGGGGCTGTCGGGTTTGCCCAAACAAATATAATATATATTTATAGTTCAAACGGAGTCGATGCCCAATAGCGCTAATTTGCCGAGCCGAAGCAACCCATTCAGTTGGCAACTCAACTCAGGCTATCGATGAAAGAGTTGTTCTCATCCTTCTCATTCATCTTCAACTACTTCAACACTCAGCCGCTCGAAGAGAAAAACCCCAGAACATCAAAGGCGTCTCAGGTGGCAGCAGCTTCTGCAGGATCGCTGACCTCATTGACGTCTTCGAAGCTCTATCTGGCAGTGCTGGCCAACCTTACATATAACCTCATCAAAAGCAATCAAGCAGCAACCGCCCCTGCACAAGCCAATCAATCCTTTCCCTTTCCCATTTACCTCTGCCTCCACCATTCTTTAAACACAACCACCTTCACAACCCTCTACTCCCCTTCCTCCTATATTGAATCTCAGTCCACATTTCCTTCTCATCATTCTTCCTACAAACGAGCAGTTCAGACTCATAAATACACCATCTCTTTCTCTCAACAATGATGCATCAAAACATTTCTTAACAACATCGAGAATCAAAGCAGCCAAGCTTCAGAAATTGAATAGAGAACATAAAAGGGGAGTAGAGTTCAAAGAAGACAGGCGAAGAAAAAAGATCTGCACTTCCACTTCATCAAACCTTTAATTCACGAACCAGCATGCTATATGCCAAAAAAACAAAAACACCACTATGAGGAAAGCAATATCTGCACCCCCAAAGCCCACCACCCTCTCCGTCCTTCACATCCAACCCACACCTCCCGCCGCACCTTCTACCCCCAAAGAAAAGCCTGCTATTTCTTCGCTTCTTGACCCGTCCGCCTCCCTTCCTCTCTACCAGCCCACCCATCTCCAACCTACTATACAGCGATTATGATTCTTCCCCCTCGTCCGAGTAACTCTCTTATCTCATCCCTCGTCCAAGTTAAAACACACCCCTATCGAAATCAACTACGCATCGAGAATGAACAGAGTAACATGATCAATCAGTAGCGCAGATACAAGAGAGTTTTCAATTATTCATGCTAAGTCTAAGTTTCACAAACAGCAGAGGTAGCAGTATTAACAGAATTTGCAGAGAAAGTTGATTTCACCCGAGTGTTTGAGAGTATTACGGGGCTGAAATCGTGGAAGGAATGATAGACTGGCCTGCCGTGAGTGAGTTTTCGATGTAGAAGATGTTTGTAAGGGATTCGAAAGGACTGATTGGCTGGTGCTGGAAAGGTCGCTGATAGTCTGTTCATTACTGTATGAGATTATCTTGACAAGAGGTTTTTAGTTTGAATGGTTTGATGTATGGATAAAAAGAGCGCAAGCTTTGAAAGCAGATCTAGGGACGTTTGATTGCGATTCTGAGCGCCTACTATTTCGTTGAAACGTGCTTCTTTTCTAACCCAAATTCGTAGATTCAGCTTCTGCTGTAGGTACTGTTTCACTTGAGGACACTACTCCTGCTGTAGGTCCTGTCTTTGTTGTACTTAAAAGCTCTGTTGTAGGGTCTTGTTCTTCTGTCGAGACAACAGAAGGCTGTAGAATTCCATCGCACAACCAAGGCCAATAGGTCACTCTTCCGTGCTCCTCGACACGCTTGATCACATCTATCAGCTTGAATATGCCATAGTAAGTGCTTGTGCCTGTTCTCAGAATGTCAAACGGGCCGAGAACGAACTATGACCACAATTAGACCCGATCAACAAGCTGCTGCCCAATAACGTAGAACTCACCCATTTCTTCTCGTTCAACTCATCCCCACATGTGATGTACGTCCGCCAGTCATGGCCGACTACAGTCCATCCAACCTGAGGTAAGATATCCTTTCGAGGTCGCACTGGAAGATTGGACGCAATGCCAAGGGTTCTTAGTCGTTCCATGCCTGCCGCAGCCCAAATCGAGTACTGCGCTAATGCTTCTGTGGCGTCGCCTCCTTCTCTCTTTACTTCGATCCCGCAAAGCATAGCTAAGCGTTTTGTGTAAGCGTTCGACATCTGGCTTATGGGGCAATCGGGTATGCGTTCATCGTATTTCTCGTACACAGACGCAACATGAGGGTCAAGGTCATCGAAGGCGAGAGCAAAGTCGGCCTTCTTGTTGATCGCAACTCCAGCAAGAGATGGAATGAGTGTCGGGTCAATGGACTGTGTTTGACTAGTGACAGGCCATTTATAAGTAGTGACGGAGATGCTAGGGGTCGAGGGTAATACTTACATGGAAACTGACTTGATCATAGTTGCTTTTGAGATTCTTAAGGCTAAACGTAGAGTTGGTTGCACTACATTGAGACACCAGGCACTCTCGTCCTGGTTGTTCTCCCGATTGGACCTTGCATCGATGATTATCTCCTGCACGGATTTCCATAAAGCTTTCAGCTCGTGCTTGTCCATTCCGTGCTTGTAGTGGTATGCAAAGTCTGGGATTTCCAAGGTGCCATAGGGGTCGATTTCTAGCATTAAAGCCTAAATAAATGCCAGTCAGCGCCTGAAACTTTGATTTGAACCATATTGCAGTACGAACCTTCAGCTCTATAGGAATGACACGCTGTCCAAATCCTTTTGTCAGGTGTGTTCGTAACGCAATCGCGCTTGGCAACACTGCTACTTTGGTTTCTGGTTGTCGACAGTCTATAGCTGGGGTGCAGTAACGTAACGACATCTCTGGCTGGACTTTTCGACCGCTTTGGACTCGACGAAGTAGTTTGTCTACTCTCTGTCGAGAAGGATACTGGCGGCTCGACTGATGCTGAGGGTTGAGATTCCACCTCGCTGCCTACCATACCATCTCTCTTTCTTTTCTTAGGAGACATGGACCCGATTGCATTGAAGGTTTGCGACCGCTTACGCTTGCGGAATTGCGGTTGTTCGACAGACTCCGGTGGGGTAATGTGGCGTAGGTCCTTCTGTATGTCTGTTTGTATGTCTGTCTGAATAATGTCGCAAGGAAGACTGTCCAACCAAGCGTCAACACAGCTCATTCTGTGGGTGCGTCAGTTGGAAGAATGTGATTGAAGATGAGGGCAAGATATTCAATGCAACTAGTTATAGCGGTAGAGTGTATTCGAGAATGGTGTTGGTTGGATCGCGGGGGGGCTCAATGTGTCGACTTGGTCCAAAGCTGCAAAGTTGACTCTGGCAAATGGTAAACAAAGATGATGTCACGTGGAAGTCAGACTGACGGAAAGTTCCGAGATTAGATAAGATCTCAGACTAGGTTCAATCAAGTCCTGACCCCGATACCTTCAGTCAACACTGCGACACCACAATTACATATGAAAAGAGAGGTTTGCGACGAAAGCTAATCGTGCCCCACCAAAAGTCGAGCTTGACGGGAGATCTGTTCATGCTCATGAGCTTGAGTCGGCGTTCGTCGGATACGAAGCGGATGCGAATAAGCCTGAGCATCAGCTTTTGACGAAGGTTTCTACAGACGGGAGGTCTTGGGGGCGCCATTTAACAGCGCACATTACGGAGCGTCACTTTCGCTAAAGGCGGGATCTACCTCCATTTAGGTGTAGTCTGCTAACAAATACAGGTAGATTCCCCACCATACATAA